>Ga0115006_10001933_pt1 | contig 13334 bp, 6 predicted proteins | sample ArcOceMetagenome_3_FD_88943 | JGI IMG/M metagenome (GOLD analysis project Ga0115006, IMG submission 88943) | Marine eukaryotic phytoplankton communities from Arctic Ocean - Arctic Ocean- Svalbard ARC20M Metagenome | ecosystem: Environmental > Aquatic > Marine > Oceanic | place: Arctic Ocean...
ACCTACCCACACCCTACAATGCCTATTACCTTCGTTCCAGCTCGGCTTCGCTGCATTCATACACGAGGCAGAAGGCCACGTCTGCCTGCTCGCCCACCACAGTACCCCAGCCGTCGAAGTTGTTCATGCTGCGAGGGAAGCCGTCGATGAGGAACTTCTTGGTCTCGCTCTTTTGCATGGCCGCCAGGATGAGCTTCACTGTGATTTCCACCGGCACTATCTTGCCCTCCTTGATGTCTGGTGCGCGGAGCCCAGCGCCGGCGAGCGCGCGCAAGCGGGCATACGCATGCACGCGTGCCAGAAAGCGAGACGAAGTCATGCTCCCTGCCGCCACACGCGAGCCCGGGACCGCTGCACGCACGCACGGCTCGCAGCGCTGGCACGGAGCTCCGATGCGTCACGTATGTCCCCCTCCCCGGTCGCCACCGTTCCACACGCAGGCCCGCAGCAAACAATTAGAGCGCGCGCAAACGTACAGTTATTGATCAGCTCGGCATCAGGCGAGCCGGTGGCCCGCTCCGCTCGGAGCAGATCGCCCGCCGAGAGGTGGCACCACCCGAATTCCTGCGCGGATCCAGAGCGCGCGCGCGCGCGCGCGCGCGGAGGGGGGGGGGTGAGCGGGCGGTTGGGCGGGTGCGGGCGGGCAGCAGGCACGGGCGCCGCGTCGGGGCATGCGCGGGCGCGGAGCCAGCATACCTTGACGATGTTGGCACACTGCGTCCCCTTGCCGGCGCCAGGCCCGCCCAGCACAAACACGACCTGCGCGACGCCGCTCGTTCATGCTTTGCGGGGGATAACAGTGACGGCTTTCGGCGCCGCAGCGCGCGAGAGCAGCGCGGCGCGCGGGCGCGCGGGCGTGTGGCGCGGGCGGCGCGCCGTGGCAACAATGGCTCCGGCATGGACGCCCGCCGCTGCACGCACTGACCTTTGGCTTCTCCGCCGCCATCCCGTCTCCTTTCCTCCGCCGTTCGCGTGACTCACCGGGAAGGCCCGCTGCCTGAACCCGACATGCGGGCCTAAACCCCTGCTCCCACCCTATAGGGTAAAATAGGGTTCTCCTACGGGAGCCCACGCTGAACGAGGCTCAAGCCTTCTGACGAGTTCAGCGTGTGGACTGTAAAGGGAGAGCGCACTGCCGCAGAGGCGAGGACGCGGCGCGACGTCCGCGCGCGTTTCCCCGCACGCACCGCAGCGCTCGCCGGCCGTGAACGGGCTCGCCGGCATGTGCCCTCGGGTGCAGTAGGCCCGCGGGCCGGGACACAGCGCGTGCGCCGGGCGGAATTACGTCTTCTACGCGAGGGGAGCAGCGCGCGGAGCGGGCGGCCCGGCGATAGCTCGCGGACGGACCCCGCGAGGCCGGTCGGGCCCGGCGTGCGCGGTGGGCCGCGTCCGCGACCGCACTGCGCACTCGCCGCGGGCCTGTAATGCCCGGGATGCCCGGGATGCGGCGCTCCCTGTCGGGGTCCGCCCTCGAGGCGATGGACAGCACGTCGATGAAGTGGGACAGCATAGAGGAGTACGTGGAGAAGCACCAGGGTTCGCGCGTCATCTCGCGCATTCTCATCGCGAACAATGGCATCGCTGCGGTCAAGTGCATGCAGTCGATGCGGCGCTGGGAGTACGGCGAGCTGGGCATCAAGAACCAGCTCGTCTTCGTGTGCATGGCGACGCCCGAGGACATTGCAGCGAATGCTGAGTTCGTGCGCATGGCCGACGAGGTCGTTGAGGTCCCGGGCGGCGCCAACAACAACAACTATGCGAACGTGGATCTGATCGTAGACATTGCGCAGCGCAAGGACGTAGATGCCGTGTGGGCAGGGTGGGGCCACGCGTCGGAAAACCCGAACCTGCCGCGCAAGCTGGCCAAGGACAGGAAGCGGGACATCGTGTTCCTGGGCCCGGGTGCCGCAGCAATGAATGCGCTGGGCGACAAGGTCGGTTCGTCGATCATCGCGCAGTCGGCTGGCGTGCCGTGCATTGCGTGGAGCGGGACGGGTGTCGACATCAGCGACTTGATCGCCAAGGGCATCACTGACATTCCCGCAGAGGTGTACCTCAAGGCGTGTGTGCAGACGGTGGAGGAGGCGATGGCGGCCGCGCAGAAGGTCGGGTACCCCCTCATGGTCAAGGCGTCGGAGGGCGGCGGCGGCAAGGGTATCCGCAAGGTGCTGCACGAGGGCGAGCTGCCCGACGCTTTTCTGCAGGTCAAGTCCGAGGTGGTAGGGTCGCCTATTTTCTTGATGCGCCTCTTCGAGGGCGGCCGCCACCTGGAGGTGCAGGTGCTCGCCGACCAGCATGGGCAGGTGGTGACGCTCAACGGCCGTGATTGCTCCATCCAGCGCCGCCACCAGAAGATTATCGAGGAGGGCCCTCCCGTGGCGGCGGACGAGGAGGTGTTTGCGCGCATGGAAAAGGCCGCCGCAGCGCTCGCGAAGGCGGTGGGTTATGTGGGTGTCGGGACGGTCGAGTACCTGTACCGCGACGGGCAGTTTTATTTTCTGGAAATGAACCCGCGGCTGCAGGTGGAGCACACAGTGACAGAGCTCATCAATGACATCAACCTTCCCCTCGCCATGCTCCTCGTCGGCATGGACATCCCCATGCACCGCATTCCGGACATCCGCACGCTCTGGGGCCTCAGCGACAGGCACGGGACCTCGCAAGTGGACTTCGACTTGTCCAAGCGCAACGTGCCCACCTCGCACGTCATCGCAGCGCGCATCACTGCCGAGAACCCCGACGCGGGGTTCCGGCCGACGAGCGGCGTGCTGCAGGAAATCAACTTCCGTGTCAGCCCGCAGGTGTGGGGGTACTTTTCCGTGTTCGGGCGCGGCGCTGTGCACGAGTTTGCCGACTCGCAATTTGGGCACATCTTCTCCGTGGGCAGCACGCGTGAGTCTGCGCGCAAGCACCTCATTCTCGCCCTGCGCGACCTCACCATTTACGGCGCCATTCGCACGACCACGCAATACCTTATTGCTATGCTGGAGCTGGATGACTACAAGTACAACCGCATAGACACCCAGTGGCTCGACGGGCTGATCGCCAACAAGTCGATCAATTCGCGCATGCCGGAGGGCGCGGCCAAGTACCTGACCGTGGTCTTCGGCGCCGTTGTCAAAGCCAATGCCGCCATCACCCAGCTCCGCAATGAAGCCACGACGGCGCTCGACTTCGGGCGCGTGCCGCACGAGGCGCTGCTGTGCACGACGTTCCCAGTGGAGCTCATCCTCGACGGCGTCAAGTACACGATGACGGTGCGCACCACGGGGCAGCACGACTTTGCGGTCGAGCTCAATAACTCTGTGGTCAACACAAAGACGCACCCGCTCAGCGACGGGCGGCTTCTGGTGTTTGCGGACGGCAAGACGTGGACCGTCTTCCACGAAGAGGACTCAACGGGGCTGCGCCTCGAAATCGGCAACAAGGGCTACACCACTGTCATATTTGAAAACGAAAACGACCCCACCAAGCTGCGCGCCACGACGACTGGCAAGCTCGTGCGCTTCCTCGTTCCCGACGGTGAGCACGTGGACGCGGGCCAGGCCTTCTGCGAGATGGAGGTGATGAAAATGTACATGCAGCTCACCACCTCGCACGCAGGCGTGCTAGTGCACGCGGCCAACGCCGACTCATACGTCAAGGCCGGCGACGTCATCGCCCACATGGACCTCGACGACAAATCCTCAGTCTCAACCACGGAGCTCTACAGCGGCAAGCTGCCGCAGTTCAAGGCGCCGCACATGCTGGGCACGAGCTGCCACCACCAGCTGCGCGAAGCAGTGGCGCGCGCCAACGCCATCATGGCGGGCTTCGCCGACCCGTTGCCCGACGGCACGCCCATACACCTGGCCATCATGGCCGCGCTCTCTGACCAGTCACTGCCGTTCCACGAAATTCAAGAGGCCTTCACCACAGTGCGCGCATCGCTCCCTAAAGACGTGGGGGAGGCGATAGAGGAGACCTTGGTCAAGGATCTCGGGGGCGGGTTGGAGTCCCCGGGCTCTGCGCCCGTGGATTGCGGCGCGGCTACGCAGAAACCCAGCGTGACCAGCATGGACCATGTGGTGACGAGCGTGCACGCCATGCTTGCCATTCTCGAGGCGTATCAGGCTGATTCGCGCATCAAGAGCTTGTTGGAGGTGCTGCGTCGCCACGCTGAAGGGCGAGGTGTGTGCCCAACCGCTACACCCCTACACCCCTACACCCCTACACCCCAAACCATAATTCGCAATACACGTGTGTAGCCGTTAGATGTTTGTGGGGTATGAGATGTACAGAGGAGATTGGGCCGCAAGGTATCGGTGCACTGTTTTCAACTTTGTACACGTTTGTGCAATTACGGGCCCTTTTCTTCTCCTTCTCTCTCTCCCTTGCGGTACTGTGGGTGTACAAACTGAATATGCACTGAGTAAAATTATGCATAAATTGTATAGATTGGTACTAATGGTGGATAAATTGAGCGCAGGGCATGTGGCCACACACTGGAATAGAGAGATGTGTATGTGTGGATGAGTGTTCGTACGCAATTCTGTCCCCGCTCGCTCGCGTGTTCGCTTGCGTTCGCCCCCTTCCAACAACCATGCGCGTGCATGCACGCGCGCGCCCGTACGCGAGAAAGCGAGGGCCCTCGAATGTAGATGACATTGGTTCAATCCAAATCCCAGATACACCCGAAACCCTATCTAAACCTCAAACACTAAACCCCAAACCCTGACCACACCCCTCACCCCAAACAGGGGCGCTGGTCTGGAGGACATTCCATCCTTTCCTTGCCGAGTACGTGCGCGTCGAGGGCAAGTTCAGCGGCATGCTCAGCATGCACGAGCAGGTGGTCATGGAGATGGTGCGCGAGGCCGTTGACGCAGAGACAGGGACGCCTGGGCTGACGGTGCGTGAGCAGCGCACCGTGGCGTGCGGCAAGGTGTTCAAGGCGCTGGTGTCGCACGAGCAGGTGGCGCAAAAGAGCCGCTTCATCGCCGACACTCTCGAGATGCTCGCTGCCAACATGGACTTCCTCCACTGCTTCCCCAGCACTGTGACGGGCGTCAATGCCGACGGTGACAAGAAATCCCCGCACCTTACGGGCATGGTGCCGGCGGCCAGCTCGCTGTCGACTCCGCAGGAGGTCTTCCGGCTGCTGCGTGCCATGGAGGATTTGCGCGGGCAGCACTACAGCAAGGTGGCGCTGTACGCGCGACAGCTCGCCGTGCGCATCCTGACGCCCAGCATCGAGTCGCGCAAAGCCACGCTTTACCAGATGCTGGTCGAAGTCGTGGACAAGTGGGCCAAGTGCAACGACACCGAGGTCGTCAAGGGATACCGCACGTTTGGACACCACTTGGCACCCATGGTGCAGTCGGTCATTTCGCTGTTTGAGGAGCTCAGCTCTTTCCTGGGCCCGCACTACTCGCGCGAGATGCGCCTCGCGGCGATGGAGCTGTTCATTCGCCGTTCCTTCCGCCAGTACACAATTGCGTCGCTGGCGATTATGAGCGACGTTGCCCCGGATGTCATGTGTGCCGAGCTGTGGTTCCAGCGCCAGTCACGCATCCACGCTTCCGACAGGTGCATCCTAGCCAGCCAGGCGTCGGACGAGGACCTTGAGCGCCGCAGAAGCGGTCTGGCCCACACCAACACCGGGCAGCGCAAGTACAAGGGGCAGGTGCAGTTTCGCGGCGGCTCCTTCAGTGACTCGATCATGGACATGCAACAGGTTGCCGACGGCTGGGAGTCAGAGCCCGAGTACCCGCGCCGCTACTCCCTCTACTCGCTCTTCTACTCGCTTGAAGCGCTCGAAGGCAAGTTTTTCGAGGTGCTGTCGACCAAGTTCAAGCCCGCGCAGTGCAGCCAGGAGGGCCTCAACGCGCACACGTCGCCCCACAGCTCGCGCCAGAACTCGGCAAGCTTTATGTCTGATGAGAGCTCCTCGCCGGGTGGGGCGAACGGCGAGAGCTGCAAGATGCTCGGGCCAGACGAGCCCGTGCACGCGTTCAACGTCCTGATTTGGACCGGCGACAACAGGCACCAGCCCGCGCTGGACAAGTGCTCGCAGCTGGTGCAAGCGCACAGGGTGTTGCTCAAGGAGCTCAAGGTTTCGCGCGTTACCCTCGTGCTGCTCCAGGACCAAGGCTACCCGGCCTTCCACACCTTCCGCATGCGCGACGACTTCCAGGAGGACCTCATCTACCGCCATTTGAACCCCCCCCGCGCGTTCATGATCGAGATTGCCCGACTGAGCGTCAACTACGACATTCAACCGGTGGCAGGGCTGACGAAAAACCGCCATATTCGTACCTACATCGCGACCCAGAAGCCCATCAAGGACAGGAAGGTGGCGGTGGACATGCAGCGCTTCTTTGTGCGGGGGCTTGCCCTGGGGCGCGTTCTGCAGGATCGCGAGGACTCGATCCACTTCATCACGCGCGACTTCGACTCCTTGCTGCAAGAATGCTGCGAGAGCCTCGGCCTGTCAAAGGGGGTTGCCGAGCAGCAGACGGGCAAGGACGTGGGCATGAACCGCTTCGGAACGCTGCAAATGTGCAACCACATTTTCCTGGCCATGCTGCCGCACTTGCACCTGGACCGCTACGAGGCCATCGAGCTGCTGCAGGGCGTGGTTCGTCGCAACCAACGCCTGTTGCGCCAGGTTGGCGTCATCGAAGTCGAGATTCCCGTTACTCTCATCGAGCCGCACGCCGCTGGCCCCGGCGATCAAGCGGCGGCTAGCTCTGCGCAGGCAGAGGACGTGGCGAGGGCCGGCCCCGTGCGGATCCGCCTGGTGTACAGCAACCCCTCGGGCCACAAGGTGCATGCCAACGCGTATCTCGAGATCTTCTCCTCGGCATCCAGCATGATTCGCTCAAATTTCATCTTCAAGTCGATCCCGACGGCCGAAACGAGCACAGGCCCTCTCGACGGCCTAGAGACCTCCTTCCCCTACCCCCCTGTTGACCAGTTGGAGCTGCGGCGCTTGATGGCAAAGGGCAAGGACACAACGTACTGCTATGACTTCCTCACGCTCTTCGAGGAGGCCATCCGCAACTCGTGGAGCGCCTACATTGCGAGCGAAAACGAGGACGCGTCGGTGCCGCGCACTGCGGCTGGCGTCTCCAAGTGGATCAAGAACAAGGTCTTCAGCGGCCGCAGGGACCAGAAACAAGAGCCTGTGCGCCTGCACAGCATTGAGATGATGCTAGACGCCAGCGGCCAAGGCCTTGTCGAGGTCACGCGCCCCCCGGGCCAGAATGACGTGGCCATGGTGGCGTGGAAGCTGACCATGTCGACGCCCGAGTATCCAGAGGGGCGCGAAATCATGCTCGTCATCAACGACGTGACGCTACAAAACGGCTCGTTTGGCGTGCGTGAGGACCAGCTGTTTGCGCTGGTGACCGAGTTCGCGCAGGCGCGAGGGATCCCGCGCATCTTTGTCACGGCCAACACGGGCGCGCGCATCGGCCTCGTAGACGAGGTGCGGAACAAGTTCCGCGTTCAGTGGAAGAACTCGCTCAATCCCGCGTCGGGCATGGAATTTCTGTATCTTGACGAGGACACGGTGGATGTGTTGCGCAAGACCCAGATGGCACATACCCAGCAAGTCACGGCGTCCGACGGCAGCCGCCGCCAGCGCCTTACGGCCGTTATCGGCCCCGACGGCATCGGTGTCGAGAACCTGCGTGGGTCGGGCAAGATCGCCGGAGGCACGTGCCGCGCCTACGACGACATCTTCACCCTCACATTTGTCTCAGGCACGGCGGTTGGCATCGGAGCCTACCTCGTGCGCCTCGGACAGCGGGCGATTCAAAAGGGCCCGCCCATCTTGTTGACCGGCGAGGCGGCTCTCAACAAGGTCCTGGGCAAAAAGGTTTACTCTTCCAACTACCAGCTGGGCGGCACGCAGATTATGTACAACAACGGGATCTCCCACGAGGTGGTGGACAACGACCTCCAGGGCGTCGATGCCATTTTGCGTTGGCTGTCGTTCGTGCCTACGCGGCGAGGCGCGGTGCCCCGCCCGCTCATGGCGTCCTCCAACCCCAAGAAGATGCTGGACCCGATCGATCGCAAGGTCTTCGATCCCCGCCGCGGCCCCGAGCCCTCCAAGGTGTACGATCCGCGCATCCTCTTGACGGGCAACGTCGACGCCATTGGCAAGTGGAGGGGCGGGCTCTTCGACCGTGACTCCTTCGTCGAGACCATGGGGGGCTGGGGCAAGACCACCGTCTGCGGGCGCGCCCGCCTGGGCGGTATGGCCGTGGGCGTCGTGATGCCGGAGCTGCGCACCGTGCAGTGTATACACCCTGCTGACCCCGCCGACCCCGAGAGCAAGGAGCAGGTGTCCTCGCAGGCCGGGCAGGTGTGGTTCCCGGACTCCGCCTACAAGACAGCCCAGGCCATCGGGGACATGAACAAGGAAGGGCTGCCGTTGATTATCATCGCAAACTGGCGCGGCTTCAGCGGGGGCATGCGCGACATGTACGAGGCCATCCTCAAGTACGGGTCCATGATTGTCGAGAAGCTGGTGGGCTACAAGCAGGCGGTGCTGGTCTACGTGCCGCCGGGCGGCGAGCTGCGAGGCGGCGCCTGGGTCGTGATTGATCCCACGATCAACGAAGACCAGATGGAGATGTTCGTGGATCCCTCGGCGCGCGGCGGCATCCTGGAGCCGGCGGGCATCGTCGAAATCAAGTACCGCAAAGCCCAGATCTTGGCCACTATGGGCCGCCTTGACCCGGAAATTGCCGCGCTCAACCTTCAGCTCGCGTCCGCAGCCGACGACGAGCGCCGCAAGGTGGCCGGCCTGCTCAAGCAGCGCCAGGAGCTTCTCATGCCGCACTATCTCAAGGTTGCCGAACAGTACGCCGACCTCCACGACGTGCCTGCTCGCATGCTCGCCAAGGTCTTCTCCTCTCCCTTGCCCCTCCCCTTGCTCGTATCCCGCCCCTCGCTCCTTTGCGTGGCCTCTCTGAGGCGAGTGCTTTTGTCCATGGAAGCGTCGCAGCATTGCGTCAGCGGCGGCGAGCGCCCTCGCGCCATCCTAACTCTTGCTCTACGCCGTGACCAGCGATGCGTGCATGCAATCTTCGACTGGAATTGGAGCCGCCGTTTCTTCTACGCCCGCCTGCGCCGGCGCGTGCAGGAAAATGAGGCGCTCCAGCGCCTCGCGGAGGCCTGCCCATCTTTGCCGCGTGCCGAGCATAAGACCCTCCTCCGCTCGCTGGTGCGACCTTTCTAGGACACGCCCGCCCGCACGCACGCACCCACGCACGCCCGCCCGCACGTGCGCACGCAAGCACGCACGCACGCACGATGCAATACACGACACGACACGCTTGGGCACCCCACCCCTTTACCCCCATGTGCCACCCCGTCGCTGCCCCATCCCAACCGTTACTGTGCATTGGCAGGTGAGCACGCACGTCAAGGTCAACCAGCAGCGCCCTCGATTCTTTGACTCCCACGAACTCGCTGAGTTGGATGCTCAAGGTGTGCGTGCGAGTGAAGACGCGTGCGCTTGCGCGTGCGCGTGCGAGTGTGTGAATCAGCGAGCCACGTGCGTGAATGCTAACGCAGAATCTGTTGCTTGCAGCGTGCGCAAGTGCGTGCCTATTGCATGCGTGCCTCGTGCGTGCTTGCGAGCTGACATGGTGAGCATGGGCGTGCCTTGCTTGGCGAGCAGGCGCAGGGGCAGAAGATGGATCCGGAGACCAGGCCGAGGAGCTAGACAAGCGCATCGCTGCTACCTTTGAACGTGACCTCAAAATCGCCGAGTGGCTCGAGAGCAGCTCCGACTCTAAATCCGGTACTGCAGGCTGCATTACTGACTTGGAGTGCGCCCTCGCCTAAACTATCGCCTACTGACCCTGTGCCCACAGGGTCAGTAGGCCCCGGGGCACAGGGTCAGTAGGCAATAGTGTAGGCGAAGGAGAGCGCGCCAGCCATTGCGCCATAGGACAGGCATATGTGACGCCTGTGTCTGCGGTGTATGAAGCGTGTTCCCATGGGCGGGTCGTTAAGTTGGCATGCGTCAGCAGCTGTGGTGCTGCTGCCTGCGTGCTGCTGCCTGCCCGCCCGTCCCTGCCTCGCCCTCTGCGTTCCCCCCTCACTCTGCTTTCTCTGCCACTCTCTCCGGCAGGGCACGAGCATCCGCTAAATCAGCTCGTAAGTCAACAGCGCACCAAGCATGTCGCAGAGGCTGTGGAGCGCCTAGTGGAAGAGAACGAGAGTGGCGCGCTCGACGGGATAACAAGTGCTCTCAGCAAATTGTCACCCGACCAGCGCAAAGCCATTCTTGCCAAGCTCTCCCAATAACGTTGGCGATGCCCGCCCCGAGAGGTTTCGGGAGGCGGCGGGGAGGGGCATTCAGGTGCCAGCTTAGCTGTGTGACCCACATGTACTCCTTACACCGAAAGTTTTCTGTCAATTGTGTTTCCTTCAACATTTTCCCCCGTCTGCATTTCATGTTTCCTACAACATTTTCCCCCGTCTGCATTTCAGGAACGTCGCACGTCGCCCAGCGCACCCGCGTCGCAGCAGGGCTCACCCATTGAAACATTCACTTAACAATAAAACCCCATCAATAAGATCGATCATCTGGCCATTCACTGCTGGTGTGCAGCGCTACCGGTATTCCAAGCACTGTCATTCGCTTGCTTCTCTGTGCGCCCGACGCTCCGACTCGATAACAGCCTCAGCATTAGCGGTGCATTGGCCGTCCTCAGAAGTGAATCAGATTCACGACCCTGCTGCGTTTCTCAGGCTGCGAGGAAGGGTGCGTCCGCTCGATTTTAACAACCAGCTGGGCCTTCCGGCGTACAAAGGCGCCGGACGCAGTCGGCCCATCACTGACGCTCCAGCCCTGCGATCTCGAAGTCAACGATGACGAGTAGAGGGTGAAATTTTCAATATCTCGCTCCACAGACAGGTCACACGTGCTGCCAACAGGGCCTTGCAGAAGCTTGGCAATGTTATCCAGGCTGAGGGAGCCTGCACCCCGCACATCGTGGGGAGGACAGAAGACAGGTGGGTCCGAGTCAGACCCCAGTGTTTGCGTCAAACGGAAAACGCATTGCACGCTGCTGCTCACGCATCATCAGGGCCGCATGATGATGACTCGCATCACACCTCCTCCGGTTTTCGGAGCTCACTGGCACACACCCACCCGAACGCCTCCGAAGAGCTTCCGAGGGTTTGTTCCTAAAGCACAGACGCATCGCGTGCTGCCGGGGCACGGCGCCACAAACTACACCTGGGATGGACTGGCCGTTCACGCGCACCAGAATATCGCCTGCACAAATGAGGCCAGAGCGGTCGGCGCCAAACCCTGCAGCCATGCTCTTGACGCGCCACACACTCTCCCTTTTCCCGTCCAGTGAGACAAAGGCGTCGGTGAGCGTCAGCTCGGCGGTCTGTTTGGCAACCCACACCTGTTCGAGGAGCAGGCCGAGCCCAACCATCGGTACCTCGGCAAGTTGGCAGTACGGCTCAAGAAACGTTTCCTCCGCGTCCGCCGTGGACTCTCCCATATTAAACAGCGGAAAGGAAAACGGCTGGACGTACGGTATGTTCATGACCTCGGAGATTCGCGACGCTTTCGAGAAGGAGGAGTAGGTGCTTCGCGGGGAGGCTGCCTCGAGCTTGCCACGGTGCGGCGGAGGGCTGCGCGTCCCGCTGCGCATCTGCATCCAGACGGGTGTCTCTTGAGCGGCTGGAGTCGGCAGGTGCTGCGCTTCGGAGCTCTGCTGCGACGCATCATGCTCTGACAGGCGCACGGCACCTTGCGCGCCTGGGAGGTCGCTAGCCCCCATAAAGGAGGCATGCTGCTCAGCCCTCCCCTGCAGATAGGACTGCTGCACCGGGGGCGGCGCCATGGCGGCGGGCTCCGGGGCTGGCCTCGGCGAAATTCGCGGCGGCGCCATGGGGGCGGGCTCCGGGGCTGGCCGCTGCGACATCCGCGGCTGCTACGTGCGACCGCCAGGCGTCAGCTGTCGCACGCGCGTGCGCACACGCACCGGCCCGTCGGCGACGAGCCGCAGCGGCAAGGCTCAAAAGGGGTCTCCGCTCATTGCGCCCTCGCGCTCTGCCTCCTCGGGTGGGCTCCCCGGCGTGCCGGCAGGGGCCCTTGCACGGCACACGACTGCGGCAGCGGTTGGCACATGCAGAGGGGCACATGCAGGGGTGGGGGCCACCTCCGCAGTGGGCGCGGAGCCCGGCCTGTGTGCGTGCGACGACTTTAGTGACGCCCTTGGCGACGCCTTTGGTGGGGCCTGGTACTGTGACCGCGGACTCCCGATCGGGCGCGTGTGAAAGTGCGGACTGCCTTGCGGGTGCATTATCGGCGAGTTGCCCTGCGGATAGCCCGCGTGCGGCATGCCCATCGGCCACCCGGGCTGCCCCATTGGCGCGCCGCCCATCCCTGGAAACCCCGCCGCGCCCATGCGATGCAACATCACGGCGTGGTGGCCAGCTGCAGGTGGTGTTTCGGCAACCGCCGACTGTACCGGGGGACTGACCCGGCTGGAGAAACCGGGCCCTTAAAAATTCGAAGGGCAGAGGCGCGCGGGATGGGGAGCACGGCGGTGAGCAGTCCACGGAGCGCGCACGGGATGAGCGGGTGGCTGCCGTGGCTGCGGGGCAAGCAGGGGCCGGTGGCGGCTGTGAGCCCGACAAACGTCGATGGCGTGTGGCGGCAAACGTCGATGGCGTGTCGCCACCGCGCTGTTTGCGAGTTTGTTCTGCCTGGCGAGGTAGACGATGAGTACCTTTCGTACACGCGCAAGACGGGCGCGGCAGGCGACGAGGAGTGCGCGTCCGCGGCGTTTCCCGGTGGGCTCGTCGCGGCAGGCGACGCGGACACGGACTGCTTGGCAGCGGCGGGGGCGACGGCGGGCCGGGCGGCATCTGCAGACGGGTTGCAGGAGGGGGGCGGGGAAGAGGACGCGCGGTACGCAGCCGCGCGGATGGTGTATGCGCTTTCAGAATCGAGCATGGACCTGGCCCTCAGCGCGCGGTTAGTGCAGCACGTGGCGCAGCTGGCGTGGCAGCACGGGCCCGGTATGGAGGGCGCCGCGACGACAATCGAGTACTCGGAGGCCGCCCGACCGCCCGATCACCGCCAGATGCAGCGCGCCAGGCAGGCGCTTCTGCGTCTCCAGACGAGCACTGACAACATTGACTCGCTGCTGGCCTCTCCGCTGCACTGTGAGTTTGCGGCTCCCTCGCGTTGCCGCCCCCCCCCCCCCCCCCCCCCCCCCCCCCCCCGGGGGGGGGGGGGGGGGGATCTGATGGGACTTCGGTAAATTCATACATTATCAACAAATCATTACTTACCACTA
>Ga0115006_10001934_pt1 | contig 13332 bp, 1 predicted proteins | sample ArcOceMetagenome_3_FD_88943 | JGI IMG/M metagenome (GOLD analysis project Ga0115006, IMG submission 88943) | Marine eukaryotic phytoplankton communities from Arctic Ocean - Arctic Ocean- Svalbard ARC20M Metagenome | ecosystem: Environmental > Aquatic > Marine > Oceanic | place: Arctic Ocean...
CCGAAGGGTTCGACAGCACCGAGAAAATATCAGTGATGTTGTAGACGGTTACGCCGGAGACAGCAGCAACCTGGGATACCGTTGTTTTTGCGGCACCAAACACCTGGCAGACGATGCCGGGAGTGAGAATCCATTGCTGCCTTGACGCCGTGAGCAGCACCTGGGCAACTTGGTTCCGTTTCTCGAGGTCTTCAGCAGCCCCAGAAGCCTTGTTGTTCAAGTTCGATGCTGCGCCAGCCGCCACTAGCACCGCTGCACTCGACTGTCCACGTTGGAGCGCCGAATCCATCAGGCCCGTGAGAGTTATCCAGTCGTCCGCTTCCCGCCTTGAGCGACGACGCCGGAAAGCAGACACGGTGATAGTGTGGCTAGAGGTGATGCTGCCAATCGCACCTGCACCGTCTTGTACCATCGCAGCACTGCCCGTGCTAGACTTGACGAGCACAAAGAAGAGGATCGTGCCTCCTGGATTCAGGCAAGGGAGGTCGTAAAATGCCTTGCTCTGGCTGGGCATCCACTGGACAGTAGCCCCGGAGTCATACGACAAGCCAAAGGTGTAACTCAGCGGAGAATCTGCCGAGGTCCAGCCCGCACACTGCAGCCTTACCTCATCAAATAATTCAGCGGTAGGCATGCCATCATCCATGGGAACGCACGTGCCACCTGCAACCTTGCAGAGCGTGCACTGCCCGCCGCTAGGTGGTTGATTCAATCTGACCATTGCTGTGGACGTTCCGATCAGGTCTGTCCCATCTGCGTCCTGGGTCAAACATTGCAAGCGCACAGTGTAGGTGAATCCCGGAAGGATAGTACCGGAGTTGACGATGAAGGCTTTGCGCTGCTGGCCCAACAAGAAATTGGATGAGTCTGGCGACGGGTCCTCCTGACTGTACAGGTCCCATTGAGTTGTGGCAGTGGCCGGACTGCATGTTGCCAAGAAACCCATTCGCTCGTCATGATTGACTCGGATGATGCCGTCACTCCCATACGTGTGCACAGTTGAGATTCGCGCCGTGGGAATCGGAGCCTCGACGATAATCACCTGCCAGATATACGACCACGGTCAGCGGCACACAAACACGCAAACGCCGAGGAGTTACAGCAGGGCGAGAACATCAGTTGTGCTTACCGGCATGGAAAAGGAAGCGGGAATACGCCCAGCCTTGCTCACTGTCACCTCAAAGACATACGCCGCCTGCCCTGAGGGAGACAGGGTATTGGCTGGAATGGTAACGCGCAGGGCGTTTGGCAGCAACAGCATAGCGCCGTCCTTGTCTGAGCATGATTGAGGTTTGCCGGCCACTTGCACCGTACACGCCCAGGACACGCTCAGTGCACCATCCTCAACTTCATCCGCGGATGCTACAAAATCGGGGTCGCCCGAACTGGAAGCATCCAAGACCACCTGTCATCATATCAGCACACAAGTCAGTGTCATTCTTGTTTGCATGCACACGCCCGTGTCAGTCAAGCTTACACATCATGGGCTGTGTTGCTCGCAAAGAGTCAGAGCAGATCCTCACCGCACTGCTCGACGACACCTCCATTCCAGAGCCCCCCGCAATGTTGGCTTGCAGAGGCGAACCCTTGACCTCAATTCTCACATTTGATTGCACCGACTGTGAGGGATCGGCCACGAAGGTAGCAGTAAGGGCGACTACATAGTCTCGACCGCCCAGAAGCGTGTCGGCGGGAATGAACAACTGGGAGGAGGTACCAAGTAAATACCGTTCTGCAATCGGCGGCCCGTCCACCTGCGACCATGCATAAGATATCTGGCCCTGGCTGCCTGCGCAAGACGAAAATTCGAGCCCGGCGGACACAGAGACTTCATCCGAAGAGAAGACTGACGCCATCGCAGGGGAGAATGTGAGAATAGGCGCTGGCGCCCGCTGCTTATACACACGCACTGTCGCCGGTTCAGATTGAATCCCAAGGTAGTCTGTGACAGTAACGGCGAAGGTATAGAAAGTGTCGGCCGCCATCTCTGGAGTACCAGCTGGGAAGATCAGGGCTGAAGTATTCTGTGTCTGCAACAACGCGTGGAGAACATTGCTATCATAGCAGGCCCAACTGAATATCACATCGCGACTGCTTGAAGCTGCTGCCGTCAACGCTAGCGGAGAGCACATGTCGATCGTCGACGGGCCATCCAATTCGACGGTCGGGGGCTGCGGAAACTCCGGCACGGCAACTTGAACGGACATTTGTTGGTTGGCAGCGATTCCATTAGCTGTTGCCATGACGCCGGCCTTGAAAGTCAGCAGCGAATCTGGCACCACCGATGGGCGTGTGCCCAGGTCGATCTGGAGCGACGCCGAGCCTGTCCATGAGCATCTTGGCGCGGCACCAAGGCTGTTGAGAGTCTGGGCGCCGAACAGCACAGGACACTCTCTGTCTCCAGTGAGTACCCCGCCAACACGCTGTACTGCCTGGTCCATGCTCACGAGGACTGTGGTTCCACGTGCGCCAAGGGCAGCTGAGACTATGCGCGGTGCTCGCCAGTAGTTGTACATCTCAGACACGGCGATTGTAGGATCCGAGCGCAGTGCAATCGTCATGCGAACTGTGGCGACGCCATTACTGAAAGAACACGAGTCACACGCAGGCGGCACGACAGACAGAATCACAACGCCCGAATCCGCGCTATCCAATGTCACTGAAGTCGGCGCGAGCGAACCAAAGGATACTGTGATGATGTTGGAAATTGGTTCGTCAGGGATAGATGGGAGTAAATTTGCGACTCTCACAGACAGAGCCATGGCGCCACTCGCTGGGCCCCTGCATCCTCCCTCCCCAACACACGCGACTGAGATGCTGCTGTCAAAGAAGTCCACCTGAAAACTGAGAGCAATGGGAAGGGCCCGAACAGGAGTAGTCACCTCAAGCGAGCCCGTCACCTTGCCGACCGCCTGCATAGCGGGGACCTCGAATTCGAGTGCAATCTCTCCGCCCCTCGCCGAGTCAGTGAACAAGGTCTGCTTGAACGTGAGGAACGCGGTTCCTGGGAAGAAAGCCGTAGCAGAAACCTGTGCAAAGGGGGCAGCAGCATTGCCTGTCCTCACCACATCTGCATTGTTCAGCGAGATGATCAGGAATCCGGGCTCTGCACTCGGAACTCGCGCAGAGAGCGATTTGGCGCCGTCGCCACACACACCACTTGGAGACACGCATTGCTTTGCGCCGCAGGAGCTGCAGAAGGCGATGCTGGAGATGCCGAGCGCTGCTGCGAACACCTGAAAATTGGGAAATTCGGCGGCGCGTTTTGTGCGCACAAAGTCGGTGCCTTCTCGTCCCAACGGAGGAAGGGGCGCGCCCACATACTCCACCTTTACGACTGCCTTGCCCGCGGGCAGACGTGGAACGGTAACCGTGATGACGCTGAAGCCCTTGGCAGCATCTATGCCAAGAATGCCGCAGAGGGTTCCGTCGCATTCCACAGCACCAAATGAGACCAAGAAATCCGCAGGACTCACCGTCGAGGGGAAGTTTTCTATCATCAATCGGGTGGATTTTCCATCCGCTGCATTGGAAACACCAATGTCCAGCGAAGACGATGGCAGCGCCGACGCAATAATCGGAACCCCGTAATATTCGTACGCCAGTGTCGCGAGTTCAATTGGGCTTCCCTGGTCTGGAGCAATGCTGAGAGAGTACCAGACGTAGCCAGGTGTAGATGCAGCTGGCGCATTCACCTTGACGGACACCATAAGGAGCGGCCCCATTTGTTCAAGCGAATGGCTGATGACTGGAACGTCGACGCCGTCTACCGCGACGACATACGGCCCAGCGCTGTAGTCAAACACAGCGCTGACAACATCATAGCGTCCATCATCTTGGAGAACGCCTTTTGCTGCCGCCGTGACCACGACCTCCAGCCCTCCCGCTAGAAGGCCATCGACCGGCACGACCTTTGGTTGCGGAGCTATGGCCAGGATTTTCCAAGACGCAGATCTCTCCTGGAACTCAACAGTACACGGAGCCTTCCCGGGTTTGATTGTAGGTGGAACAACTTTGAGGCGAAGCATACTGCCATCCAGTTCAACCATTTCTTCAACTTCAGCAGTCCCTCCATCCATAATCACCGAGACCTGCTCCTTGTCACACACCGCACCACAGCTCGGGAAATCCAGCAAGAAGAGAGTGACCCGAACGGTTTCGTCGCCGATGATGAGCGCGGGCGGCGATATGCCCTGCACGCGGGGGCTTTTGGGTGCACGCAGGTGAAATTCCACATCCACAGACTCCCGGGGGGCTTGTGCATGCGCCACTGGGTCTTGCAGAGCAACGGTCATGGCAATCGTCTTTGCGCCTGGAGAGCACGTTGGAAAGGGGCCCACCGAAATCTGTACTTTTGCGAGAGAACATATGGTCGTTGAGCAGCTGCTATCAGATTCAAACTTGACACCCACCACCTCAACACTCAGCAGATTGCCCCTGGTATCTGCATCCACAAGCGAAGCTTGGATCCAACTGGCGCTCGCCGTTGGCTCCAAGTGCGCAAGCAAGACCTCAACGACAGTACTGTCACTGCAGCTGCCCTCGGTCGGGTAGCTCGAGGTGGCCGTCGCCGTGGGATCAGGAATCACGGAAATGCTAACTTCCCCGCTCGCTGCTTCACCACTGTCTTTCCAGAAGACTTTCAGTTTCATGGACCCGAGAGGCCAACCTTGAGCCAATACAGGCCGGGAGATGAGGACTGACGTGCTCTCGTCGCTGGACCCCGCAACTGAACTGCACTTTGCGGTTGGGACGAGATCACCTGTGGCGCCTGTCGACGAAATGCTGACCTGGACCTGTTCTGTATCGTAGGGCAGGCTCATTGTAGGGAAATTCCCCAGAGTGACTGCCACCTCGAGAGGCTCTGACACATACATCGTCTTCGGCGAGAATGTGAGAATTGTTGCTGGACCTGAGATGTCGCGCTCGTACTTGAAACTAAAAAAGACAGTTCGCGAAATGCCTGCAATGGAGCATTTGACGGACATCGTTACCCGGTAGCTTGTTCCGGGCCTCGACGGCGTCTGCAGGAGCAGCACACTGTCGACTCCTGACGCCAACGTCGAGCCAGCGGCAACCGACAAGGACAACAAATGGCCTCTGCTTTCCATGGTCCCATCTTTCACACTAAAGGCAACGTCGCTGGAATCAAATGCAGGAAAATTGGACACACGGAGCGTGACTTGTGTACCCCCGAGCTCCGAACCGGTCGAAGGTGAGGCAGAAACAATGACAGCATCTGGGATGTTGGCGGACAAGACGCACATGCCCATGTCGCATTGTAATGCAGCCAGCGGATCTTGCTGCAGCTGAAACATGTCGGGCTTGTCCGAGCCACAGAAGTCATCGTAATTGCATGCGGCTGTGTACCGCAGGGCGGGGGCGACAGCTTCTTGCACCGCGCCACTTGTGCCTTTGACTTGCACGCGCACCTCCACAGCCTCTTCCGGAGCGCTCAAAATGGGAGCCTTGATTGTAATCTGAGTGAGAACGCAGTCGCTCCTCACGGCGCCGCCAGCACAACTCGATACCTCGTCGATGCTTACCACTGCAGCTTTCTCGAGACCTACGCTTACGCTGTAAGCAGACTTTGGCCGACCCAGCGGGCAATTGCTGCACACTATCGTCACTGTATACAAAGAATGCAAAAATTTGCCTCCGACGGACACAGCAGTAGGAAGTTCTGACGGTGAACAGGAGACAAGCCGAATCTGATTCGGATCGTAGACTTGCAAGGCGAAACTCAGCGTGTGCACTGAACCTGTATCTGCTGCTTCAATCTCAAACTGAACCGTGTATTCTGAGGCTTCGATATCAGCAGGCATGGGGATTGACAACGCAGTCAAACCATTTGTCCTTGACTCTCTCCCAGCGTCGGTGCTGGCGCTTGACAAGCTGGTCCCAGTAGAAACCAACACAAGACTGTACGAGACACGGCTGTCAGTGGCAAGCTTGTCCACTAGCACCGGCGGAAGGGTAGACGCAGTCAATGCCACACTGGATGGAATTGGCTGAACGAGCTCCGGAAGCTGCTCGTCACGAACCTCGATGTTGAAGAAGACCTTGTCACTGCACGGCTCCGAGCAGCCTTTCGGGGAAATAGACACCTCCACGACACCCAACGGGGGATCTGCAGGCACGTCGAAACTAAGACGCGTAGCTTGCACGCCACTTGGCTGGTGGATGCGCACAGAACTTTTCGCCAATTCTGTAGAGCCAAACACCACCTGGACCGGAGTTGGATACGCAAAGTAATGCAGCGTGACATATATGGTGATCCCGCCACTCTCAGGTGCAACAGATGGCTGCGGCACACCTGCAAAAGGCGCAGTTGCCTCGTATCGGTACTTGAAGCTGACCGACACCGGACCATTGATGTTGACATCCACAATTAGCTGGGCAGCACCGGAAATGCTGACTGCTGGCGCTTCGATCTGCACGACAGTATCGTCCGGTGCCGAATAATCTAGCATCAACGCTTGGGCAAATACAGGCACGCCAGCGACTTGAAACTGGGCGGACAGCTCTTTCGCCGATGACACCATCGGAAAGCGGATGAGCTGCACGACAATGACGTGTCCTCCGACATCAGGGCCGGCTGATTCAGAGAGAAGAACAACTCCAGGCTGGCTATCATCAAAGTAAGCAAGAGTGAAGCACACAATGCCGCGCCCACATGCAGCACAGCTCTTTCTTGCGCAACAGTCAGTCGAGCAGCCGGGCGTGAAAGAGCCGCCGAAAGAAACCAGGCCGTATACTTGGCCAGCGGTCTGTGACACAGGGACAGTAAAGACGAGTTCAGCGGTCTCGGCACTTGAATTCCACGAGGAAAACGTCACATCGATCTGCGAGTCACCGACTTTTATGGACGGCGCTGCCATTTCACTCACTGTGTTGACCAGGATTCGTGCCTGCGAGGGCGAGGACATTGGCACCTCCAGAGATGTCTGACCCTGGACCAACCCGCTAACAGGGTCTTCACGCTCCATGCGATCGAGCCGGGGTTCCGAGACATCGTACCACTCAAATGAAATTTGCGCAATCTTGTCCGGAAACTGACGATGATAGGCCAAAAGGTTGGACATTTCGGCTGCTTCCTGCCATATTGGGGTCAGAAAGTCAACGATGAGCTTCGGTCTGCTGTTACCCCCGCCCTTGGCGGCAGCGGACTTCCAGGAGAGGACTTGCCCTTCGTACTGAGTGCCTGTGGAGGACTGAAACACAATGGCCAATTCGCTGCTGGCGGACACAGGAGCCAGGTCCGCAAGATGAGCTTGTATTCTCGTCGCATCACCAGCACCGGTTGGTGCCCGTGCAGGAGCGACATGTTCAATTGTGGGTGCTGGCGCAGAGACATAAGTAAAGGCAGCTGGGAACTCAAGATAGCCAGGCACTGCCTGAGGCAAATGCAGCACAGGCGATACTGAGCGTGGAAAGGGAACGCTGGGTATTATTGCCGAAAATCGCGCGACACCGGTTTCCTGCGACGATAGCGCAGTCAGCGTGGCATTCATACCGTCGAGCACCAATCTGCCCATCTTGACCGCGCTTGTAGGCCAATTATCGACGGTGACAGTAATCAAGGATCCACCGTATATTCTCGAGGACTGTGGTGCAAATGCCCGCACACGCGGCGAACCGTTGTCGAGGATGCGCAACTCAAACCTGACAGTCTTTGTAGATGTTCTCAGCGTCAGGTTCAAGGCACCAACCACCGGAGAAATCGTGCTCAATTCAATTTCAGTCACCTCATTCGATCCTGCTGGTATCACAGCAACAACCTGCGCAGTAATTTGCGCGCTGTCTGCCGCCACCGTCACGTCTGCAACGCTGGACACATCGCCAAAGTACTTGATCCCGACGACCACTTGGGTGCTTTGTCCGGAATATAACCAACTTGGAGATACGAACGCAAGACGGACGGCATACGGGTCAGCACATTGCAAAGAGATGCTTCCCACCAGCGCGGGCATGCTGCGCGCAGAGATTTGAAGCGAAAGAGGGCCTGGATCAGAAGCAGGTATGACAAATGACATCATGGTGCTCTCTGTCGTCGATGAAACCATGATGAAAGAATCAGATGTGACCTCAATGTTGCCAGCCAAAACCAACAATTCAGCCGCAGTCTTGACCATTCGAAGCCCTCCCAGCGTCACAGTCACAGTCTCTGCGCCCGTGCAAGTGGTTTGCCCAGCCCGATTCACACTATTGACGATGGGAGGTGTTGTAGGCACACCAACGCACACGAGTGTCACCGGATCAGACTCCTTGTTATTTGCACGCACCACCATGAATACATCGCCAGCCGCCATGCTTGGGGTATCGAAAGCAAGCGTCGCCACCACCACGCCTGAGCTGCCTTGAGTCATCGACAACAAGGGCACCGACACTGGCTCCTGCTCGCCCCACGACAAGACAACGGATGCATCTGCTTTGTCTTTCACGAGAGGAAAGTTGCTCATGAAGATTGTCACTTGCTCGCCTCCTTCTTCGTACACAGTAGTCGGTGTGAAATGCAGGATTTTTGGGAACCGATCATCATAATAATTGAACGTGAGCGTGGCGCGATTGGATGCCATGGTCGAGGAAAAAATTTGCACCATCACGTCGCCCTCGTCGTCGCTGGGTGGGATCTGAATGACGATACTTGTTTCCAGACTGTCACTTTTGATTAACTTTGACACGTACCAGAATCGTCGTCCGAACATTGCAACGAGCTCGGTCGCCTGGAACACGATTGGGAACTTAGCGATGGTTACGGAGAGCATATTCCCCCCACCCAACCCGCCCGCCAAATGTCCATCCTCGCTTACCGCACCAGAGTCGATGCTTTTTCGCACCACCTCTGCAGGTCCAGGATGGTCTGCCACAAAGCTGAAGTTGAAGCTCACCGCCCGGCCTCCATCAGGTGGGGTCAGTTCAAAAACCGACATTTGTGAGGCCGTCACATCAACCGGCGAGCGAATGACCACGATGGCGCTCATGACCATGGCCTCTGGATCGTCGCTATACATGGCGTTGGCCGTCTTGGAGGTGTCAGACACAACTGACGCGTAGGCACCCACAAGAGCCTGACTACTCGTCGCCATGAACGCCCAAAGCTTGCTGCGAACCATCGACTCATGATAAACAGCACCTTGATTGAGCCAGTCGTTGAGTGGCACGAAGGCCTCAATCACTGGAGTGTATGTTCCACTGGCAGTGCGTGCAACGCACGCGACCTGAGAGGTATCCTCCAAGAAAGCAGCTGCACCCGTAAGGCCCAGCGCAATAAGAGTCCCTCGTGTCAAAGGACCCTCAGTTGGTGTGAATGAGATTAAGGACGGAGCACCAGTGTCGCGCACCTCGACCACACAAAAGGACGGTTCTGAACTTTGGGTTTGATCGTCGAATACTTCGACGACACCTACTTCTGAAGACCCTTTACGAACGTGCAGTCTGAGATTGAATGAGCCTGTCACTATCGGCCGCGATACGACCGCACGCACCTCGACACTCGACGCTACCCGCACGTGTTCTACAGAGATTGCCATCTGGCCTTGAATCGAGACATCTAACGAATCAAAATTCCATCCGTACTTCGTCAACAGGTTTGAGACGGTGAAGCGCAAAATTGATTCCCCTGGGCCCTGGCGCATCCATCGCTTTTGGAAGCCATCCACTGTAAACGTTTTCTTGTTGATGGCAGGGGTTGGCGGTGAGATGTATTGCCACACACTCTGCAACAAACGCCCACCTGAGAGCCGGATGACGATATCGACCGGGCCCTGTAAGGCCAACGGCAACTCGGGTGTCATGACCGTAATCACCATGCGGTCTCCAGCACCGGGCTTTGGAGCAGACGCCAGACCAACGGCGAAACCGGCGATAGAGATGTTGAGATCACCCAGGCTTGAACCGGCATTGCTCAGGATGATTGTGAGCTCTACACCCCCAGAACCCGGGCACGAGATACCAGAACCGGGCGCAATCGATTCCATGAACATTCCAACATACTCATACTTAAGCAGGCTAGATACAACGTCCGGAAATAAATTAGATTCAGAAAGGAGAACAGTTACCTGCGCCTCGGCTGGTGCTGGACACGGCGACGGTGGAACAAGCACCAACAAATCTCTTGCAACGCTGGAGAATCCATCGAATGCAGCGACGCCCGGCGCAACAGCGACTTGGCTGTCCGCGAGCTCCACGTACTTAGCTGATTCTTCGAAACCACCGCATGCAAAAGTGACCGCGAGGTCCGTTGACTCACTGTCGAGAAGGTTGGCGAGACCCGCAGCTTGCCTAGTTCGAGGACCCTGGTAATCCACAAGGACTAAGCGCATCATTCTACCTCCGCCCTCGGGGCCTTTAGCAGCATACACGGCCTGCAGTTGTGGCGCAGGATACACCATGGTTGTAACCGCCATCGACAGTCGCTTCCAGGGCTGCTCAACTAGTTGGAGGTCAAGTGAGCCTGAACACCTTGATCGTTCCAAGATGCAATCACGAATCCGTTCAATCGCACCGAATAAGTCGACGGTTAGCTCCCGGCTCCTTTTCTGAGTACCAGCAGCACTCAGTTGCACAGTGCTCGTAGCACCATTAATTGTCAGACTAGCGCTCGCAGACAGATCTGGCAGAAGCTGCTGAGGCAAATTAGCGATGTTGACCACCAGCTGATGCAGTTTCGATGCGCCCGCCCAGATATGGAAGCTTGCACTATCCGCAGCCGGCAGCATAAGATGCAAAGCGCCAGACGGGGACATTATGACAGGGATCAGTCCAACATCCAACGAAAATGTTGCAGGCAACGACATGCCAACATGGTTGACGGCAAAGACTTTAAATTGGTACTCGGCCGCTAATGGCGTCAAGTCTTTGGACACTGCTGCAACATATCTGCCGGCAGCTGACTTAGATGCATTTGTCGTCAACATGTGAAATGTGCATCTATGCGCTGACGTGACGCCACCACAAGTCGAAATATTGAGGACAAAATTGATCGAACTGAGCCTGTCTCCAGTACCGTGATCTTGAGGTTCCAGCCAATTCAGAGTCACTCCATCACTGACCTCACTGACCTGCATATCCGAGACACTAGCGGGGATAGTCGAAGCACGGAACGTAGAATGAGAGACGGCGCTCGTCCACCAATCATTGCTCACCGAGAGACTGACAGTTACATCATCACCCTTGTTGCCGTACAATTGCAAGTTCGGACCGAATCCGAGACTGAATCTCTGCAAGTCTAATTGCCATGTGAATATCAATGATACGTCGATGGTCGTTGTACTATTCATGGCAAAGACCAGGCTGCTGTCACCAAAGTCTACTCGTACCTGGTAGGTTAGTGGAAGTGATGCGTCAGATCCATCGCCATCTTCCGTTGGAGGAAGCCACTGATACAACACTGAGTGTTCATGAGGATATGTTATCATCTGCGTTGTCGACGTAATCAGCCGTGGAGATGCAGGACGTGCAAGCATCAGGACCTGATCGATTGTGGGCATTCCGATTCCCCATCGGTTTTTTGGCGTAACTTCGATATGGTATGTTGAGGCGTGCAATGGCCCACCAAGCGGGCTCATTACGACTCGGCATCCTGAACCACTGCAAGTGCTGGCGCTTGCAGGGACAGCCACACTCAACGGAATGTGGCACCCTGATGCCTGCAGCATTGAGCAGTTACTTACGAGAACGGAAAATTCCAGATTTACCGCTGACGGAGAGCTCTTTCCAAGCCAATCATGCGACCAGGAGAGTGTCAACTCTTGTGGTCCACTTTGGAAAGCGCTCAAAATAACTTGTGGAGGCCTGAAGACCATTTCCACAGCCACCTGATGCACTAACGATCGGTTTCTTCCGCCGTGTAGATTGCCTCCATCATCAACCAATGAAACATCCAAAATCACAGGGACATCGACCAACGCTGAATGAGGTAAGGCCAAAACGCCATCACTGTCAATCGTCAGTCCTCCCGTTCCAAAAGTTGCCGACGTGATAACGAATGACACAGTCTGGTCAATTTCATTCCAAGGTCCTGCAGAGATATTAGAAGCCACCTGTACGATACTCGGCCCACTGTCCTCCTGCTCCAGTATCAGAAGAGACGAAGGGGCGGAGAAGGTAGGCGCGTCGTTGACCGCAAGTACGTGAATCTCTAACACAGACGAGCTCTGGGAATGATTGACTCCTCCGTGCTGAGATCCACCGTCATCAACCAAAATAATGTTCCACCAAGATTGACCAAATGCATTTGTATGCGGATCCAGACTCATAACCCCGACATCGTCAAGTGTAGGGGGCACGTAAAACATGCTGCCATTACCATCAAAAAGTGACACAGTGAAGGATAGTTGTTGCCACGCTTCATCTTCGGGTCCTGCCGAGATGTTCGAGGCGATACCAACGTGAAGAAGACCACTGTCTTCCAGGGTAGTTATCTTTGAGACCATCTCGAACGTTGGAGCATTGTTGACCGCCATTACTTGGATGCCCAGCGCTTGGATTGTCGGGAAACGCCATTCCACGCCATTTGCGACGATGACAAGGGTTACAGACCACATACTATCCCCATTACTCGAAGGCGACTTTCGGAAACGAAGGGTACCATCGGGGTCAATTGTCGGAAGTGACTCAAAGACAGACCTGTCGCCAGATTCGTATTGCACATCAAAGCTTATGTCGCAGGCGAATGGCAAATGTTGAAGCGAACGAACCGCGGATATATTATGATGGATAGACTCGAAATTCGACGAGGTACTCTCAAATGACAGAACAGGTGATATCACTGAAAATTCCAAAAAGGAGGTAAAATAAAACGCGTCCTGTGTACATGAAGAAACACCACATCCCGAGTTTGAGCAAGTCCAACCGCCCTCTTCATGACAATTATCACTGCATCCGTCGTGGTTTAAAATGTTGCCGTCATCACACCTTTCGTCATGAGCAACAGTTCCGTCTCCACAGACAGAGGTGCAACTACCAGCCCCCTCGCCACTGCAAGTGTATCCACATTCACTGATACACAAAGGACTGCAGCCATCGCCACCTGCAGTGCTCCCATCGTCGCACTCCTCTCCTCCCGCAACAAGTCCGTCTCCACAAACCGTGTTGCAGCTCCCTGCTCCTCCTCCCGTGCAAACGTACCCGTATTCAGCATTGCACGTTCCCGAGCACCCGTCATCCGAGTCCGTGTTCCCATCATCGCAAGTCTCGTCACCAACCACAATTCCGTCTCCGCATACCTCCATGCACAATGACTCTGATGATAACGATTCACATGTTGCATCGGTGCACGAGAACCCTGCCTCCACAGCGCATGCGGCGCTGCATCCGTCACCATCTTCA
>Ga0115006_10001935_pt1 | contig 13323 bp, 1 predicted proteins | sample ArcOceMetagenome_3_FD_88943 | JGI IMG/M metagenome (GOLD analysis project Ga0115006, IMG submission 88943) | Marine eukaryotic phytoplankton communities from Arctic Ocean - Arctic Ocean- Svalbard ARC20M Metagenome | ecosystem: Environmental > Aquatic > Marine > Oceanic | place: Arctic Ocean...
CAAAACGACCCGATGAGGGAACAAATCAAGTACACTGCGGACCTTTGGCAACGAGCCATTGCGGTCATAGGCAAGATCATCCAGACAAAAGACCAACCGGAGGGGGGGAAAATCTCCAAATGCAATCTCGCTAAAGTCATCATCCAGTCGAAAACGTTCCTAGACGAGCGGACAGCCAAACTCGCCCAACCGCGTACATTCAAGTTCGCTCTGCAACATCACAGAGCGACAACTTCACCCGCTACAGATCTCGATATCTCATCGGGGGAGATGGCAGAAATAACAGGGTATCTGAGTATCATCGATGATATGCAACTTACCGGCCACAACTCTCACAGGAACGAAGGAGCCATTCAAATATGCGACATCGTCACAAAGTGCGCATACATGACAATTGACCACGACATCTCCGTCTCTCTGGACCAACAGGATGACTCAGCAATCTCCAGAATGACACCTTCTCAGGTCATCATACACGGCGCGCTCAAGACATCGATTCTACAGGCAACCTGTGAGATCAAACCCGGTGTCGCTCACGAACTTGTCATGCATGACAAAAAAGACAGAATGTGGCCCTTTATCTTGCAACAGAAAGCCAAAATGATGAAGGACACGGCTTTACTGAAACTGTTGAACGCTCAGAACGACTTCGCAACCGCAGGGGCGATGATTGCAAAATACCCAGTTTTTGCCCGAATTGAAGCGCACTCGAGCCACTTTCTGCATAGCACGTCATACGGACGAGGGACAGGGGGTGCCAAATCATCTGCTTCACACAACGCAAAAAACGGCAAGACGCAGGCATCGGCAGCAGGAGCACCAGGCAATCTAAAGCCAATCGGACCGAGACAGAACTCAAAAGCAGGCGGGAACTCGGTGCGGAAGGCTACATCGTGGGCTACAGGTTCAACTACAGGTTCAAATACAGGTTCAGCTACAGGTTCAGCCACAGGTTCAGCCACAGGTTCAGCTACAGGTTCAGCCACAGGTTCAGCCACAGTTTCAACCACAGGGTCAGCTACAGGTTCAGCCACAGTTTCAGCTACAGGTTCAGCTACAGGTTCAGCCACAGGTTCAGCCACAGGTTCAGCTACAGGTTCAGCTACAGGGAAAACATTCGCGCAGACCGCGGCAGCGAGCGCTCATTTACCAGTCACGCCCCTACCCGCTCCCGCGACAGTATCCGTGCCAGTATCCGTTCCAGTGCCAGCAAACAAACTGATCGAAGTTGTGAGCAGTAGTACAGCGGGCACTTTCTACTACATCCCTATCCTAATCAAGTGTGTCTTCATGGCATCGACAACAGACCAGAGACACCGCACGAAACCGACAGCCGACAAACTGCGTGACGACTTCAAAGCCGTCACAGGATTAGATGCCAACATCATGCGCAAAACCTCAGCTGTGCGTCCAGGAAAAAATGACCAGGTACTATCAACGGACGTTCATCGCTATACGATTGAAGTCAAGTCGGCAGCAGACAAGAAAAAAACCACTAACCTGCTACCCATCAAACACTTCTCGCAGAATACGTACGGGGTTTATTTTAATATGAGTCTCGACAACGCTGATAACCAAGACATCGACCTACGACTCTTTGGCATCACCTTCGAAGGCTTTGCGGAGTTCTGGGATGGAGTAATGGTCAGCGAACGGCTGTACCACCAATACATCACTGACGCATGTTTCCGGGCCTACGGATCACAAGCAATTCATAACGGCGAGCTTATCTGGTCAATCAGCGAACCATATGACATCCTAGAAAATGGCAACAAACTGCGCCTCAAGAGATTTAACATTACAGTGATCAAGCCTGGACTCGTGGCTCCGACGGCAGCCCAGCTGGTATGCGCAGGTTACGATGACGACCGCCCACCACCGGTCGACCCGTTGCGTCACGACGGAGTGATCAAGTGCAAGGGGACAATCCAAGTCACGACGAACGCACCAGTGCGGACCATCGCTTACCGATACTACGGGCCGCCGCAAGGCATGCTAACTCAAGCCCAGACGGAGCCCGATACCTCACAAACTACACTGTGGTCTTTTGAAAAGAACCTCATCCACCAGCTGCTCAAGCCGGTGTGTGACAGTCCGGCTAAAAAGTTTACACTTTCGAAAGACGTAAAATCAACGGCAAACATGACAGGACAACAACTCATCGACATGGTACAGGAACTACTGACGAGGATTGAGTGTAAATTCATTGACACACTCGATGCTACTAACGCCCGTGCCGTGCTCCACGAAATCGCCATGGAACTTGATGTCAAAATGATCTCGACAATAAAACAACTGCACGGGAACGAAAACGAAATTGGCGCAGCCATCGCGTCACGTCTAGCAGAATTCTATCCGGAAGATGTGGCCGCTCAGATAACTTACTCCTTACTCAAGAAATGCGACAACGTCGAAGACCTAGCGCAACTCTCGGCAGATGAGCTGAAAGATGCCGCCGCAGCGATCACCGTCCAGACTGAGAAAGCCCAGGCATCCCATCACTACAACGACCAAGCCATCAAAGATCAAATCGTAGCAGAGGTCGAAAAAGCACGTGGCTCACTATCTACCACATCTATGATATCGAGTATGCGCAAACTCCTCATCACTCTGGCCAAAGAACAAGGGGTAGACGCTAACAAGTGCACGGACGTACCTGACGCTCCAGCAGTGACAGTGAAGATGACGCTCAGCAGGCTAGCACGCGAGTTTTTCAACATGCCAACAGACAAAATCCTGGACACACTCCGACACTTCAACACCTCAATCGACACCGAGTATCAAGAAGATGTTTTCACGGCACTGCAGACGGCACACGACGCTGACATCAGCACCAGAGTTACAACCGACGGCAACCCGCCCACTGGCAAAATACTCCAAGCTGGAATGCTACACAAAGGCTGCTACGTAGAGTTCTGCCACACCACCAACGAGATCCCTGTCTTCGGCAAAATTGTTGAAATCGCCAACATCGCGTCAGGCAACATTCCAACCGACATACTCACCAAGTATAACATTGCAGATGATCAACCGGAGGCATCACCGCTCCAGCCGAATGTGATTATCAGGTCGAAGTTAGGCACACAACTGACATCATTTGACCGCCTCGCCTTAAGGGGCACGGTAGCCCCGGCTCAAGCGGCTGCGAACGCTGCCAAAATGTCGACGCGACGTGAAGAAGCGAAGGCGGCAAAATCACTGCGAAGGTTGAAGCAACAACAACAAGAAGCGCGCTTTGAACAGTACTGTGAAAACGTAAAAGCCAGGCTCAAGCAACTGATCGAAACTCACCAAGGGAACGAGCCGTTCAAAACAATCGCATTACTGGAAAGTAAAGTCATTAGAGAACATCTGGAGGGCCTGCGACAAGACAATGAGGAATGTGATATCGGCTCTTCACAATGGGACCAGTTGATAGAAATGACTGCATGGGAAGCAGCCGCAGGGATCAAAACAGCACACGATGCAACAATCGAACTGGTTGGAGAAAGCACTGACAAGTGGACGTCACTCAGGAAGCTGGACTCACATTCCACACTACAGGCATGGTGTGAGGCAGTGTACCAAGCCGCATCCCAGACACCAGACTGGAACAACTGGCACGTTGCAGTCTGTTTTGCCATCGTGACCCTGCACAAGGAATTGAACGCTGAACAAGCCATGGAAGAGCTGAGTAACATGTCAGCAATTGACCCCGCCGACCCGATCATCAAGGATATAACCACAAAGGCTCATCAATGCATTACCAGCAACCCAGAACTATGCAAAAAAATGATAACGGATGAAGTCAAGGTATCAGAACAAGAATGGGCAAAACTGCGCACCTGCAACCCGCAGATCATCACCGACATCTTGGCATCGATTGCCGCCACGGACACCAGAGAAACCGCGAAGATGATATACGCACAAGTCAAGAGCTTACTGCCGCCGTCACAGGCCATGCCAACGATCAACTCAACAAAGATCAGCCCGTTGATTGCACCGATCCTCAGCACGCTGAATGCTCAAGTCCCGGTCACGCTCAGGGTCAACATCCACGTCATGACGGAAAGACTACTACAAATGGCCAATAGCGACAGTCAGCTACTCGAGACACTAACAAGTGATCCAGCAGAACACGACATCCCGGCACAATTCATCAAATCCTGGTGCGCCGCGACAGACCTGCGAGCCATCTCTGCCGACGTCACCCTGCGCGACGTAAAAAACATGCTTAAAGAAAACTGCAGTCCCACTCCAATCGACACGATCATCATCGCACACCACGATCACATCACGATTTTCACTAGATGCTGGATCAAGGGGGGACCAAAGGCCGGATCTCATACTCGCGCAACTGGCGATGACAAACAGAATGTCATGACAAAGACGGCACACGAACTGGACGCTCTGCAGACCAAAACGAGGAATACGTACGACACGCAAACCTGGTCCATCAGAACCATATGCAACTCAACTGCGGCCGAGACTCCAGACAAGTACACAGCCACCACGATGACAATGCCCATACCCGCCAACGGAACATGCTTCAGCGGCAAAGCAGACGGCACCATGCTCATCGCCAAGTCAATGAAGAGCGCTGCAGACTCCGTTAACAAGATCGGAGCATCATCGGAAGTGTACATCATCATGGCGGAGCAACCCGGTACTTTCACCACGTGGAAGAAGTTCCACGAAATCACGGAGCTACTTCCGTGGAAGGAAATCGGCACCGATAGGATTCACGACCTGCACTACTCTCCGGTTAACAGCAGCAAACGAAGCACCGATGACAGCACTGCACGTAACGACGTCATCGACGCTGTATCGGTTCCACCGCCTGAAGACAAAATGGAGTGCAGCCCACAGAAGTCAAATGCCGCGTGCGACCTCACCGACTCTCCAATTAACCCGGTAGAACGCTCAACGAAGGCCCGCAAGGGCTCACCGGCAGACACTGATCCTAGGAACTTGGCGGCTGCGTTCTCGGCGCAAAAATCGGAGGCCCCACCTAGCATGGCCCAAGCCCCGGTGCAACACAGTCCCCAACAACCAGTCGTGACTGCAGAAACCAACTTGTTACAACAACTGGTGCAACAGATGGCCGCCATGCAGGCACAACAGCAACAGCAACAGCAACAGCAACAAGCGGCAATGGAAGCGGCGGAAACGGCAACGGCTAACGCGGCTGCAGAACACAACGCTCAGATACAGGCTCTTACTCTTCAGGCACAACAGCAACAGCAACAAGCGGCGATGGAAGCTGCGAAAACGGCAACGGCGAACGCGGCGGCAGAACACAGCGCCCAGATGCAGGCAGCCCAAACCGCCATCCAACAGCAACAAGCGGCAAGGAAAGCTGCGGAAACGGCAACGGTGAACGCGGCTGCAGAACACAGCACCCAGATGCAGGCAGCCCAAGTCGCCATCGCTAAGGAATGCGCTGCACGCATGGAAGCTACGTACATGCACGAGAGACAGCAAGCCGCGGCGGCAGTGACGACAGCACACACAACCACTCCTGGACAATCGATGACGCAGGTGATACAACAGACTGCACCGACTACGAACATACAAGGGAAGGCAAAAACTCAACGCTTACCAGGACAAAGATGGATCCACGACAATTTCGACACGATCGACAAATCCACTGTCACCATCACCTTCGACGGTGGCTGCAGCAACAACGGCGCACAATGCAGCGACGGTGACGCGCTCAGAATCTGCACATGGGGTGGAACCGTGTGTGTCGATGATGTCATCATCTGGAAAGGTGGCGGAACCGCAGGGTACGATGAAGAACGAGGCACAAACAACACGGGTGAGTACACGGGGGCAGTGATGATGATGTCAATCGCGCATCAGATGGGAGCCACCAACGTACGACTTGCAGGCGACTCCAATGACGTCCTCACATCTATTCTGAGCGAAACACCGTCATCCGTCCCCTGGATCCAAGAGATCATCGAGGCGTCCTGTCACCGCCAATTCAAGGCCTTCACGACGCTCAAATTATCAAGGACGGAAAACCAAGCAGCGGATACGATCTGCAATCAAATAAAAAACGAAGTCATCGTAGATATGCAAGCGCGTGGCGACCCGAGGCTGGACGTCCTGCAACACGCCGACAGTTCAGCGCACATCCTACTCTTCGCATCCAACGACAAGTGTAACACAATCAAATGGGAGATACACGACGGATCGAACGTCACCCTGTATGCCGGCACACACTCACTGCGCTCAGGCCTGACAGCACCAGCACGTGGTTACCATGCGGTAGCGGCGGCAGTCATGGCAGCTATCCACTTCAAAACCACCAACTTCACGATGTGCTTCCCAGACGGCCTGCAACTGAACCAACTGCTACCCGACGGGTGGAAATGCTCAGAGCAACTCGTAGGACTACGCGACGCGGTCAGGCACCTACTACAACACTGTAACGCTAACATGGTATTGATCACAAAACACGACGCAAACAAAGACATCATACGACGGCTCAAATCGGAAGCCGCCACTGACCAGTCCTCACCCTTCGAAATGCCGACCAGTACTAAATGAATAACCAACATCACCAGCAACCTAAGGAATCACTGACAAGTAACGAGACGGACGAACACCTGAACAATGAAATGAGCACACTCACCGCAGACCTCGCCACCGCACTGCAAACCGAGATTGAAGCCTCCACCACCGCACCGCTGCCACACTCATCACCACAAGCACCTGAACCAGAACCAGCTGACGACGACATCGACGACGACGACGCTGCATCACTAAAATCACACATCGACCAGATTGACCGTGCATGCGCACACAAGAAAGAACGTGTATCAAAGCTGAAACTCAAGAAAAAAGCTAAGGCAATGTCCACGGGGCCCAGCCAAGCACGCCTAGACAGATACCCGTTCATGAAGGAGCATGTCAAACGAGCGACGCAACTGCACCAGCAAGCTGCGACCAGAGACAAAGCAAAGAAAACACGACCACCGCCACCAGTCGAACGACGACTCGACGGGCTCTTCGAGAATGCAAAATTTGCAGAACAGCTAGCAGCCACCACGACAACGACAATGCCCGTGCGTGCTGCAGCTCAAGTTCAGAAATCGCTATCGACGCGTGAGATCCGACTGTACCTGTGGCCACAAGAACGACAAATCTACTGGCTCCTGCCAGCAGAGGCTCAAGTCACCATCACCAGCGCGATCTACAACACCCGCGACCTCGCACACAAAGTACAAGCCCCGTTCGCCAGGATCGATTTCCTCAACGCGTCGCGTCGCATCATCCAGCACTACATCCACCACCTGCCCGAAGCCAAGATTGCAGAAATTTTTAAGAGCGAATCACTCGACGAACAACCCGGCGCTGAACTCATGGACTGTGTCACTCGCACACCAAGTCGCTCGCCAAACCGGCCGCCGAACTGCTCACCAATTTCAGACGACGATACAACCGACGACTCCTTCTCATCTTTCATCTCCGATAACGACGACGCACTCTCACCTGGCCCTCCGACCCCGCCGGTGAATATCGACATGCTCAACATGACACCACGAGCGGGTTACCAACATCTACGCAACAACGCTGCCAGAGAGCTACCATCGCTGGCGCAGCAAAGAAAGCTGGCCACAATCCAGAACACACAACTCGGCTACATGTTCACGACGACGATGTCACAGGACCTGGAGAAGGGGAGGTGTTTACGCACGACAACCACGGTCCCTGCGGGCACCACGATACTGTACCTGGGACGTTTCTACATCGACGAAGATGCCGCAATCGACGACCGCGCCGACTCCACGTACCTGGTAGCGACGGAGTGGTACCTTCCACACGTACAAGGAGGCGCCATCACCGACCAGCTCGCAATCTACGCAAACAGCATTCCCTCCCACGAAGCGACGACGTCCCCGGCACAACTCACATGGCTGGATCACGACGACATCCCGCTGCGATGCGGCAACATGGACATTCAGCACATGCGATCACAACATGGACAACCCGCGATTGTGTTTACCGACGACGCACCACCAGGCACCGAGATCGAGATCGACTACGGCGGATTCTACCCACGCGAGCTCATCGATGGATGCGACGACCTAGACGATGACATCGCACAGATCAAGTACCACGACGACCACCGAACCGATGGTATACGCCTTCACCATCACCTCCGTCACCGATGTGCACCACACCGAGAAGTACTGGCAACGTACCCGTTCCTGGAAGCATGGCGCCGAATCAGCTACTCACCACGTTTCTCTCTGCCGCGCACACTGGCGTACCGACGCTCAAGAATGGCTACACTCCGCACAGCATGGCAAGGCTTCATACACAGCACCGCACGAGCTCGACACTCCAACAACTGTGCTAGACTACTGGCCGCGGACTTTGCGTGGCGAAGGATCGCGGAACCATACATGATGTGGACCTGGTACACCCGCATCCGCACAATGTGTCATCAATCACGAACCAACAAAACCCTCAATCTCTTCGCCATGTGGAGAGCGAGGGTGCGCGAAGATAGCAGGGCGGCAGACTCAAGATGAGGTGGAAGACCAGCGACTGCCACCGGGGCAACATCGACGCGCCCGTCGCGTCGACCGCAACACGACCTACCACCATCACCACTCTAAATGTCGCCGGCTTCCTCTCAATCGTCGAAAAACAACGCCAAGCAGGCACAGTGCTCTCCGGGCACGACGCTCAGGGGCCGGCCGACATTGCGCTGCTACAAGAAGTCAAAGTCTCCCACCGCCAAGACACGACACATCTCGCCCACGGGCCCGTCACGGCCCTGTCAGCGGACGACTGCCAACAGCTCGCCAGCAACGTCAACCCTGGCGGACGCTCATGGTGGACGCCATACTGCGCGATTATCCTGGCGCCACACACGGACAGCACGCCTGCCACGGTACAGGAAGCTCTAGATGGCAGGGTCCTATGTCTATCGTACGAGGACTTAACGATCGTCAACATCTACTCACCAGCGAACGGCGCTGAACGTAAGCGGTTTTTTGTTCAGCTCACTGAAGTTCTCGCTCTCCTACCCGGCACCAATGACAACCTATTGGTCGCCGGCGACTGGAATCTAGTACCGGACCCGGCACAAGTTTTCGACTGGCTACACGGCAACCCGCAACGACGAGACGTAGGAAGACCAGAGCTCGAATCCCTCCTCGAAGAACTTGGTCAGAACACCCGAGGAGCACTGGTCAGCAACCAGAACGGTGACGACAACGAGCATGATATTGACCCGGCCAGCCACACTTTCGTCGAAGTGATGCAAGCGCTCGGTATCACCCGCTCAGTCAATGACTACACTTACTACAGCAGCCCGCAAGCGACACGAAACGGCGAAGTCCGGCTGCGTCGGCTAGACTGGTTCGCCACCTCACCGCACCTGCTCCAACGCATCGATCCGAGCTCAATCAAAACCTCTACGCAGTGGCTTACAGGGGGCGACCACGCCGCAGTGACGATTCGCATCGGCGGTCAGATCTCTGCTCCGGAGGATGGCGAATTCATCAGAAAGGTCGCCATCGTCCCAGGGATCGCAGCGCTAGGCACGTTCTACGACAGCGTAAGCCGCATGCTAGACACAGCGATCGCAGACACAGACGCCGCCGACGATGACACCGTCAAGTCAACAATTGATCAGCTTGCGACAGCGATACACGAACAGTACGGCGTTCATGCCAAGGCGGAGCGTACCGGCAGACATGCCAACACCAAACAAGCCCTGGCTAGGATGGCCAAGCTAATGGACACGCACCCGGACCCGCGACGCTGGGACGATGTATTTGACCGAACAAGGAAGGAAATACAAAACGACATCGCCGCCTGCGTAGAGTCGTCAGTCGCGGTAAACAGCGCAGTCGCCGACATCGACTTCAGGCAAGACGGACACGCCGACCGGAAAGTGTATCTACGACGTGCTACCACCTACCTGCCGACAATCTTCACGTCACAACGAATCTACGTTCCGGACCTACACGACGAACACGACATCACGCCAATACGCGATCCAGCCCTGCGATCAGAAATCCTCGGGGTACACGCGAGTCAAGAACCGCGGCCGCAAACAGAGGCCACGTTCAGATCACATGGCTGGACATCGCCAAAATTCGTGCCAACATTCGCCGACGTGCCTGACAACGGCAGCGGATACACCGACACCACGACAGGCATGCTTGCCAACGTCAGTAATTTCTACACGGCACTCTACCGTGAGAACTGGATACACGAAGCCGCACTACGGAAAGTGCTAGCTCACCTCCCTGCGCGCAACCGACTACCTCCCGAAGCGATAGCGGCCCTTGGCGCGCCGGTCACCGTGGCAGAAGTACTAGCGGCAATCAAGGCACTCAAGAATGGCAAGGCATGCGGCCCCGACGGCCTGTGCGCGGAGCTCCTGAAGCGACATGCGGAACAATGGGCGATCCTACTGACCAGACTCTTCAACGCGGCCTTTCAATCCGGCGTGGGCAGCCATACTATGGTGACAGGACTGATCAGCCTGCTGCAAAAAGGTGGCGACCCTCGTGAACTGGGCAACGTCAGACCAATCACATTGGTATCCAAAATCATGTCCACACTGGCAGAGCTGTGGAAAACACGCTTACGCCCGTACCTACCGCTGACGACGGGTCCAGACCAGTGCTCGGCCGCGCCGGGCCGGTTCATGTACGAGGCGATTTTTCGAGTACTTGACTCCATCGAGCACGCGCACGCCAAACAGCTGCCGATGGCGATGCTGATGCTGGACGCCCGGAAGGCGTTCGACCTGCTTGATCGCAACTACTTGCGCGAAGTCCTGCTACACCTGTGCGGACACAAACGAGACGAGTCACATCGGGAAACCAATATGGACGGCACACTATCGCCTGCCGGCAAGGTGATGCGATGGCTGGATGTCCTACTGGGCACAAGAGAGTGTCCTCACGAACGGGCCGTCATGGTAAACGGGTTCCTCACACCTCCACAGGCCCCGGTGCTCCTACGATCGGGCACTCCACAAGGATTAGAGGTCTCAGCTCAACTGTACAACATGGGTGGTGAAGGCTTGATGGGCCTAATCGCCGCGGTGGGTATTGAAGGAATCATCATCGACATCAACCGCCGATCTGACCGCCGCCTGCCAGTACTCAGGCCAACACGCCTGATTGCCGCCAGATACGCGGACGATTTCGTCGGGCTGGTAATGCTCGAACACCTCCACCTTCTCCTAGACTGCATCGACATCTACTGTGCGGCAACGGGCCAAGACTCCAACAATGTGAAGACGCTCGCCTTCGGTATCGGGTTGCACGCAACGGTAGACGCCGCCTGGGCAGCACTCGGTCGGGTCACTTGGTGCAAGCCGGCAGACGCGTGCGGAAAAGCGCTCGGCATCATGGCGGGACCAGGAGCGGACAGCCGACAGCAATGGGCCAAGATCGCGACGGCCATGTTCAACAAAATTAGGCAGTGGCAAAACCAGCCCCTAAGTTACCGCGCTCGCACACAAGGGGTGCTGCAGACGTACGTGTGGAGCCTGGCACTGTTCATGGGGTCCTACATCCCACCGCCCGCCCAGCTACACAAGGTACTGGATGCCGCCACGCGGCAGTACGCATGGAAAGGCCGCCTCTCAGACGGTACCACCCCGCAGTCGGCACTCGGTGACTTCCCGCACTCCTCCCGGCACTGCCCACAGAAACTGGCCAACCCGACATGTCACGGCGGCATCGGATGGACCCCCTCGGCACTCCGCCTGGATGCGGTACACGCCATGTGGATCGTCGAATTTCTGGCCGACAAACGGGCCAACTCGATCGACCCGGAGGCATTCACGTGGTACGACATCGGCGCCGATATGGTCGCGACGCTGCATGACGTGGCGGAGGCTGTCGACGGCGCGGTCGCCGTGCAGCTACGGGAGTACCTCCTGGTAAACCCTGTGCTACCGCGGCGCAGACAACTCAGCGAGCGGTGGCAAACGTACCTCGCTGCGTGGAGCAGATTACGACGCACCTTGGTCGTAGCACCGCCCAGTACGCACGAGCAGGTACTGGCCGTGCCACTCTTCCACAACCCGACTCTACATCACGGCCTGGACACACGGTCCAGGCACGCATGGGCCAGACGCGGCGTCACGCACATCCGGCACCTGTGGTCAACACGACATCGACAATGGGCAACCGCGGAGGCACTGCAAGTCACGACGGACTCACTGTTACAGGTTCAACGGCGACTACCACTCGCCTGGGTGGCGCTGCTACACGCTGGCGACACCAATTTTGCAGCCGGGCAATGGGTTCTCGCGCCTACCACAGGCCTACCAGAACGCTACCAACACCAAGCCGCGGGCGGGCGACCTGGGCACATCCTGGCCAGAATTGATAATCGCCTACACGACGTCGCTGTACAGGTCACTGTACACACCTGCATCCCCGCCACCGGCTGGCGCGCCGACGGCGTGCACATCATGGACATCGCGGGCCTGATACACGCCACAGTGGAAGACGAATCACGTGCCACCGATGGAGGCGGACGAATACACTGGCTTACCGGGGCGACTGCCGAGACGTTCTACGCCAGCCGCAACTCCATTCACTGGCGCTCCGAGCACGGCACCTTGCGGCCAATCTCGCACATCACGCAGAGCCAGATCCGGCGGCTCATCACCGGGCCCACGCAGATGGCGGCATCGGCGACCGCGATTCTGACCGCCGTCCAGACACCACAGCACCTCGACCTAGACCGCGCATTCCTGACTATGCACGACGCACCGTGGCCGTCACTGACACGCAACTTCGCGTATGACCTGGCGTCCGGAGCGCTACCCTGCGGCAAAGCACACACCGGCGTCACGATGTCCGAATGCCCTTTCTGCCTGACCCGCGCGGCTAACCCACCGCGTGACACTGTGCAGCACATCGTCTGCGACTGCCCGTACCTCGAGCCGCTACGACTGCTACTCACCCGACTATGGAGCTGCCTGTACCCAGACACACGCACGCCGCCCTTGCTCTCGCTCTTCCTGGCATACGGACACGTCGGGTCCACCCACGATCACGCTGCTGCTACGGCGATCCGCGGCGCTCTACTCGCCGCAACCAGATGGGCACGCATCAGCATCACTTCTGAGGCGGGAGCGGTGAACCCAGCGGCACTAACGAACGCCGCCCTGAGCAACCTCCGCACACATATCCATCTGGATTGGCGGGCCACCACACCGGCGGTGCGAGCCCTCCTTGCTGCCAGGCCAAGCCAAACACAGCGAGCGATACGCCCAAACACTCAGCGTGCCTTCGTTCTACGGTGGAGCCGCGTCGCTACTTACCGCACAGATCGAGTGGA
>Ga0115006_10001937_pt1 | contig 13321 bp, 7 predicted proteins | sample ArcOceMetagenome_3_FD_88943 | JGI IMG/M metagenome (GOLD analysis project Ga0115006, IMG submission 88943) | Marine eukaryotic phytoplankton communities from Arctic Ocean - Arctic Ocean- Svalbard ARC20M Metagenome | ecosystem: Environmental > Aquatic > Marine > Oceanic | place: Arctic Ocean...
AAGGAGAAGGAGAAGGAGAAGGAGAAGGAGGAGGAGAAGGAGAAGGAGAAGGAGAAGGAGAAGGAGAAGGAGAAGGAGGAGGAGAAGGAGGAGGAGGAGGAGGAGGATTTATCCAAGCGATACTGGGCATCCCGCGCGAGAGACTCAAACAGTGACATACAGAGAGAGAGAGGAGGAAGGGGGGGGGGAGATAAGGGGGCAGATACGTGGGAAGATACTTGGGAGACCTTGGCTTTTGTCGGCGAGTTAAATCCTCAGGAGGTGTGTATGAGTGTGTGTATGTGGATGTTGACGTCAGTGTAGGTATGAGTACATGTATGTATAAGTATGTGGATGTGGAGGTGGATGTATTTACTACATGTATGCATATGTACATATATTCACGCACACGCTCCGTCTGGCCTTGTTTTATATATACTTGTTTTATATGCACTTGTTTTATATGTTGTTTTATATGTACTTGTTTCATGTGTCTTCATCAGGGCAAGGCAATTGGCAGCGTTCTTGAAATTCAAGATGTATGCGCAGTCAGACGCGCGCGCACACACACACACATGCACGCATGCATATGTATACACACACATACATGCATGCATATGTATTAGGGGAAGGGACAGCAACGTGCTGCATTTCTGGAAATTGAGGCAGTCCACAAGGTTGCTATGCATTCTCTCGCCGCAGCTCGTCTAAGCCGTTTTGACACAAAGCAGGTCGCCAGAGAGAGATATGACAGGAAAGTAAAAAGGGAGAGGGAAAAGGAGGAGTGGGGAGAAATTCGCAGCTTTTGCGAGAGCGAGATGTGTGTGATGTGTGTGTGTATGTGTGTGCGTCGCTCTCTCTTCTGACTCTCTTCTCTCTGTTCTCTTCTCTCTTCCTCCTCCTCCTCTTTCTCCTCGTCGTCCTCTTCCTTGCAGTGGAGGGTAGAGATACTCTCCTTCCCAGAACGGTACTCCAAGAAAAATCTCATTTTGGCTGGAGTGCCAGTCTAATAATTTACAAATCAATCATTTGATCAGACTCCGACTCTGACTCCGACGACGCTGAGTACAGTGCCATTCTGCTTCAAAGTCTTGGAGGAGTAATTGCTTTTGGCCAGGCGGTCCAAAGTGGGCAGCCGTATTCTATCCCAGTACAGAAGAGAATTGGATTCACCAGAAAAGAAACCCCCAGCTTTCTGAAAGGAAAATACGGACCCGACGGATCTGCTAGCAACTGGAGGCGATCCTTATACCCGTGCAGGCACAAATCACTCCCCCGGGTCTCCCTGGGCAGCTTAAGCGGAATTTCCATAACAAGAAAGCACAAAGAAAATGGATGGTTCGCCGACCAGAGTCATGGGGATCGAAAAGAGAGCGTGCGCGGAGTTTTGAATGCACCCGTACGCTCTGCTCTCTGAAAATCAAAGTTTTATTAAAAATAAATGATAACTGTTGGCACAGAGAGATAAAATCTCTAAGCAAACGTCTTCCCTCATGCCAGTGCCCTTTATCTGAACATGAATGAACCGTTGTTGAGCTGCTCTGGAGGATCTCTCACGATCAAAGTATCGTCAACAAAGACAGTGAAGTTTGTGTATGTCGTCTGTGCCAACTCGCCGTCCATGAAGATGAATGTTGACGACTGTGTATTTGCGTGTAAAGGTCATATGTCAGCGATTTCGTCCTGGAGGTGAAGGCTCACAAGAAACACAAAGGCATGCAGAACACGGCTGTAACAAAAACAACACTGTAGTACATGCAAGTGCAAATCAGCACATCTCGCACGCGCGTACATACGAACACGCACACACCTCGTCTTTGTACTTGACGAGATCGGGCGTGTAGCAAACAAAATGCGTTGAGTCGACTGGCAACGACAAAACAGAGCGTTTGCGGAAGAAGGCATTCTGCCACTCGCATGAGTATCTCCGCTGCGTGTGGTCAAAGCCCGCTCCGCGTACTGCAGATAAAGACGGAGTTAGGTTCTTCTGTACTGAACATGTAGACTACACAAAATCGGCAAGTTGAAGAAAGAAGGTGATTGATCAGAAGACGTGGAGGAAAGGATAGAGATGTTGAAGGAAGACTGTGCCTGCCTGACTACTGCATAGACTGGCAAAAGCAAAAAGGAAGAAGACGCGCACCTGTAATGGCTCCCAGTCCAACCCAGCCATACCGAGTTGGCGTGATTGACTCCCATGTTGGATCCATAAGAATGTTGTTTGATCCTGCCTCCTCGCCCACGAACGCGATTTCCCGTGACGTTACGCCTATGGACGTGAGTGAAAGGGTGGCGGTGCGTGCCGCGAAAAGAGAACCCCACTGCGGCAGGTTGCAGACTAAAGTCTGGTGGTTGACAGGCACAGTCGGAACTGTCATGATCTGCTCCTGCAAGACAGAATCTCCTGGAGCCCACTTCTCAGGATTGTAAACCGTGTCCCAGTAGCCCTGCGCCATCCAGGTCAAGGAACAGTTGTAACGCCTTTGCGAATGGAACCCATAGCCCTTGACAGTTACGGTCATACCAGCGTTTGCCCAGAAGTAAGTGGGCTGTACTGAAAGCCACGATTCACGAATTTCCACCTGTCGCAAAACCGGCAGGCCGGAAAAGAAGACGTGAAGCCCATACCCATCAATGAGTGTGATGCTTACCGTAGCTGCCTCGTAGAAACGGCCCCAGGCTGGCATTTTGCATGAGACAGTGGACGGAGAGGTGGGATAAGAGAGGTCTGACACAATGCGTTTCCTCACATCCGTTTCCAGCAAACAGCGATACGAGCTGAGCTTACGCAAACCAACACCGATGATAGAAAGATCGCCCCCAGAGGCAAGAAGAGAAAATTCTTGAACTCGCGCCCAGGATGCAGTAAATTCAAACGCGTTGGCCCCAGGTGCTCCTACGTACGGTACAAACAAGCCTCTAACTCTGTTGTACAGGGTCACGACTACCGGTGCGGCAGTGTATTTACGACCCCAGTGCGGCGAAATGCACAGCAATTCTGAAGGCGATAATGGGCTCACAGGCTCAGACATTGCCACTTCGCCCGAGCCGTCGCTGAAAACGCATTCATACGGGAGCGCCGCCAGATCCTTAATCAGGCCACGAGCTTCTATGCGGATCACTGTCCCCCCAGACGCGTCTCCGATGGAACCGTTGTGGCTGCTCCAGGATTCATATACTGGGATATACTGCAGGCCAAATGTGCGCTTGTCAACTGCGATACCATCACCCCTGAGCTTGAGAAGCAAAGATGTTGCTGCGAACATGGAGCCCCAGGTGGGAATAGCGCATGAGAGTCGAAGGCTCGATTTAAATGTCGCCGGCGTCTGCATGGACTGTGCCACCTGCTCATGTAAAAATCATGTCAAACAAAACTGTGCAACACAGAGCACAGAATAAGAAACAAGGGGCAAAACAAAATTGCATGGCAACTGCAGCAGCAACTGTGGGCTCTGCAGCACTCTAGCATGACATACAGGTGAACCATCTTGCAACACAATCTCACCTCGATTACGGCGTTGTCATAATAGAGGCACACGTACTCGCGCGAAGGCGCAAAGCCAGCGCCCTCAATTACCACCAGTCCAGAATCATCATCGACAAACGCACGCTCCCAGCCCTGGAAGAACTCGAAGATGGTTGATGCGATCTGATACTGCTCCCACACGAGTGAATTAGATCAAGACAGATGCAAACACAGCAGACACCTTTTCAGACAACTATGTCACCTACCGTAACAGACTTTTGAAAAGTAACAAGTACCTGCGTTCTATATGTGCCGCTGTTTCGTTGGGCCAGTGCAAGAGCGAACTCACTCTGCTTGACGAGGAACCCATTCAAAAGAAGTTCCGGCGTAATAATTTGGGCTGCTGATGGCCAAGGAGGAACTGAACAGACAATTTCAGAACTGGAAACTGCCTGTGCGCCAGATGAAATTGACGGGGCCGTGGTGTGCAGGCGGCAGGTGTACAGGATGCTGTCTTTCCTAAAACCTGCACCATGGATGGTAATCAATGTGCTGCTGCCTGCGTACCCCTTCGTAGGGAAGAAGTAAAACCAGTTTGGCGCAATCGTAATTTCAAACGTGGTAGATGCCGTGAGTCCCTCTTTATCACGGACAGTGACCAAAATAGTCGCAACTCCCGTAACCTCAGCCATCGGCTCCACTCGGACAGTTTTGTCACGGCCCACACCCCGGATCTCAATGGTTCGTGTAGGAACTATGGATTCGTTCAGAGAGATGGCCCAAACCTTCAGACTGGCCTCGTGTGTTTCGTCATCCTCGACCACAAAGGCTTGTTCGTGGGACATCTCGCCGGCTGCTGTCGAAAAGTGTCCAATCGATGAGATGCGTGGTGCTGTTGTGCCGTGCGTTCGCACTGTGAGCGGTGGATTGGTCTCTTTTCCCTCATGATCGGCATTTGAGCATCTCATTTTGATTCCACTTACTTCGGTGCCTTGCAGAAGATCAACAATCGTGAATGACTCCAGGTCTGCGGAGAAACTTTGTTGGTAGCTTTTAGCTTCTACGATCCAATGTAGATTGCACGAGACCAAGGGGCTGCCCGAACAAGCATTCACAAGGCATAAGTACAATAGAGTGGAAGAGATAATGCAACGTCCAAACGCACGAGCTCATATGCAAGCATGAATATCAGCACGGGCTACGCGTATCGTACCTGCCCCCTGAGTCTTCTGGAAGCTCCCAGTGCAATGTAACAGTATGGAAGGTCTTTGCGTGCACCCTGAATGCACGTGCTGCAGACGGGGCTGAAGGCGCTGCCGTCGAAATCGAAAGTAATGGTTCGCTGTGCTCGCCCGCTCCAAACTGTGCATACTTCCCACTAGTCAGTGGTGCGCCCAAGTACAAACAGGCATGGAAGGGTTGGGCAGTAAAGTAGGGGGGGGCAGCGTATCAGGAAGCATGTCGAAGGGTGGACGACCTTTGTGACAGCGCGAACTTTGACCCATGAGATTTCATATTCGGCCGGCAGATTTCGCAGCGTCAAAGTGGTTTCTACGCTTGAGGTGCGGTCAATCTCTTCTTGTCCCCTTCTTGGGAGGTATGTAACAGAGTAATACAAAATGGGGCTGCATACATAGAGCGAGAGTCAGATGAAACGTTTGTGGTACAGTAAGTCAAGTTCAGAGATACACGAGCAACGGCTTTTGCGCCTGGGATTTCAGTCGGGAGCATGCCACAAATACATACCTGCCGCCTGTGTCTGAGGGCTGATGCCAGCTCAGTGAAATGCTCGAGCCTGTTGTTTCGCCCATTACCAAACCCACTCCGGACGGCTGGGACGCCTTTCTCAGGTTTGTGCCACAATGCAAATAGCAAGATCGTCTGCACTCATATGATGTCCGCCCAGTCTGAATCTTGCGCTCAACCTTATCCCTGTAGAGTATCAATCGCAAGTGGTTTGCAACATGTAGGAGAATGTGCGAATGGTTTAAACAAGGCTCTATGAGGCTCTATGTGTGACATATTGGTGCATTAGACAGATAACTTTGGGAGGCAAACGTACCATGTGCATCGATTCTCACAACAGTCCATGCATTCTACTGATTCGGGCCAGCATTCATAAATGGATGGGATATGTGTAATTGTCAAGGCCTTGAGAGAACTTCGCTGGCCTCCCACGATGACTTGCATCTGACAGTCGGTGTAGACTTTGCGTGGTGATTTGCAAAGAACGAGGGAATGAGAGACGTAAGCAGTCAAATCACAGGCCACCTCCCCATCAACCGCCTTAACCAGTGCAATAGCGCCATCCTGTTCTCCTCCAAAATTGGTACCATACACAGATATCCATGTGCCACCGTTTGAGTTGACCGAGCTCGGCAGCACTTGGGTAATCACTGGAGGATCGTAATGCCAGAGTTTACTGGCTTTTGTTGGCACTTCAAAGACAACGACGTCTATGTCAGCGAAGCCCGCTCCAGAAGGGGTGAGCAGAACAATTCTCGTGTTGTACATGACACGTTCGTTGACTATCGGGTAGTGCAGGACAGTGGCATTGGCTCGACCAATTGCAACCCGTACATTCGCAGTCGACGCATCAAAGTAGGACCCGAATAAGGTCACTTGCGTTCCTCCTGTCGATGGACCGTTGCTGGGAGAGATTGCCGTAATTTTTGGACCAGTAGAAAAGGTCCAATCAAGTTTGTACTTGCGGGACAGATACCCGGCTACGCGATCAACGTCAACCATTGACAAGAGGGTATCATAGAGAATAAACTCTGCAACTTCAGCATCAAAACATGTGTCTGTGCCGTTTATACTCGATCCACACCCAAGGGACACCTGATCAATGTCCGGCATGTTTGCGTCAACCCCCGGCTGGTTGAGAAACCTGGAAGTTGCAGGATCTGATCCTTCTGTCCCGCTCATTCCATGTATCTGCATGCAAGACAGTCAGCAAAGGTACGCCCCATATCTTTAAGAACACACAATGAATGAAATTAACTTTAGGATAGGAGAAGAACCTGTTCAACAGCTTCTCCACTCGACGACTTGTAGATTTTCAGTGCAAACCCATCGTGTATCAACGCAAGAGTGACGAAACGGCTCTCCACAGTGACTCGTCTAGAGTGACTAGTCACTCTGTTGGCATTAACCGAGGTCTGCATGCTAAATTCCGGAACACCTCGTCTCAATGCAATCCTGCTCGCAAATGAGAGCGCATCAGAGAAAATTTGAGGCGGCATAACATGCAAGGGGGAGGGATCCAATCAACCTGAACTCGATGAGATCGTCCAACGAAAGAAGTTTTGTTGCTGAGAGAATTGTCATGACCTTGTTGAGGTACAAAGGTCGGAACACAAGGAATGAGGTAAATTGTCGTGCGATAACTGATCCAGGTCCAAACACTTTGCACACAATATTCGAATTGTCGGACCAGACAAGCGACTGCGATCTATTCGATTCGAACAACACCTGCATTGTTCACATAAGGTGACAAGAAAAACACGAAAGGTCAGATGGCATAGTAAGTGCGGGTGATAGATAAATACTACAAAACAAACATGGCGAGGTGGATTTTTGCATCACACAATGGAGACGAAGCAGGTTATTACGCACGAGAACAAATAATCAAACTCTTCTTTAAGTATTTTCGGGATTATTGTCAGTCACAAACCGCGGGGAGATCATTGATTCGCCGTTCAAGGAAGGTGGGAGAATTTCTTCCAACAGCATCAGCACTCATTGCTGAGCTGTCTCTCCACTCGTCAATTCGAGATCCCGTCGTTGCTTCCAGGGCGTCAGCAGCAAGCCAGACCATCAGAAATTCGTGATCGGGCAACGGCCGTCCGGAGGCATCCAATACATGTTGTCCTTGATACTCAAATACAATCGAGGCTTTGCCAACTTCCTGTGCAACTCCTACAGCCACACCTCGTCCGGGTCCATACCCACGCGGAACCCCGCAGGAGAGTGACGAGTCACTATTCCATACGGTGCTTACGCATTGCTCGTAATCTACATACGCCACTGGAGAATAGTCGGCAGTTCCGAAGAACTTGCCAGAAATCGAGACCTTGTCCCCGCCAGATGCTGACGAGAAGAGTCTTGAGATAAAAGTGACCTGCGGGCGGCCGTACGTGAAAGCAGTAGATTGCGTTGAAATGCTTCTGTCCCAAGTCACAATTATGGGCAGCAAGCCGGAAACACCGCTTGCTACAGTACATAACACCTGTGAATCAGAAGTCCACAGGGATGCTTGGCTGCTGGACATGCCAAATCGGATTGCACCTGTGTAATCCATAATTGACCCGAAGTTGACACCCGTAAGCGATAGTTTCGAGTTGCCCGTTGTTGGGTGATTTGGTAGAGTCGCTGACAAAACATAGGGAATATTATATGAGAAGCAGTTGACACAGGTGCCGCTCTTTACTGCTAGAATAGTTAGCACCAGTCCTGACGCATTCCTCACTTGTGCACCTGCAGAAACTCCACAGCCGATCTCGGAATCTGAAATCCATATGGTTTTTTCGCATGCTGTACCACCAATTCGGATCCTTGCACAGATATCCATCCATCCAAAGTTTGTGCCTTGGGCTGCGATCAGTGCCATTCGCCCTCTGGTAGGTGCATTTGGCGGGACTGGTAGTATCTTATCGGGCTTATCAAATGATAAGGCATCAGAAAGGGAGGATACGCGTTCTATCACCGTCACAATCACAGAAGCCGATGTAAAGTGTCCTCGTGCAATCTTTGCTGTTATCGCTGTTTCTGATGTCCAACTCGTAACCATTGCTGCAGTGCCAAACACGCCAACACGTGACACATTTCCAAACGTGTATTTCTGATTACTGGATAGCCGAACTGACGGAGACCAATTCACACTACCAAATCCAGATCCATCTATATTGATTGAAACAAGGCCGATGGTGGGATTGTTGACAGGTTCTAAGTGCGCTACACTCGGGCTATCGAATGAGTGCGCTTCACTGCGAGTACCACTTTGAAGTGCAGCTGTCAATGAAATGCGCTGGCTCCCGCCTGAGCCTGTCGACACCCTGGCAATGACGTTGGTCATTGATACCCAAGATGTAGAAGGACACAAAGATCCTGAAACAGCCAGCTTCTGTGTATAATCTGACACGCCCATCCCAGACCCAAAAATACCTAAGAACAGAGAACCATTGCTATAGGAGTTTGTGTTGTGAGATTGCAAAGACAAAGATGGATTATCATAAGACAAAGCCTTGGAGAGTGAAGTAATTCGGAAATGACTGGTTAGCACAATCTGATGGGTCTTTCCCACGCCTTGAATTTGTTTGCAATATACTGTAGTTGTAGAGATCCACCTTGACATCTCGCACGCACTGCCTCCAACGTGAACCATCATACTGCTCGCAACGCGGGGATCTGCACCAAAGTTGTCCCCGATGATAATAACAGTGGAGGCGTTCTGCGAAACTGGCGTTGGCATGTTGCTAGAATAAATGTATGCCATTTCCAGAACCATTTTGTCGTAACTAAATGCACGTGATAGTGTCGTTCGCAGGAGGTGTACGCTCACAGAGACTGCTTTCATGATACCGCTTCCTTCCGGAATAACGCAGAAAAGGGCAGTTGTAGATACCCATCGAGTAGAGGCACATGACGTGCCCCCATATCGCAATTGTGATGTTATATCGAGCCATCCAAAGCTTTGGCCCTTCACTGTGACCACACTACCTCCAGATTTTGGTCCGTTGCCAAGCACATTTGCATAAATCACTGGAGCATCGTACGAAAATGCGTCGCTTTGTGTACTAGATCTGATTCCCACAGTTGTCACAAATCCAAATCCAAAAAGGAGTCCACGCGGTGCCTTGCATAGCATACTAGTTGCAGATGACCACGTGTTTGATTCACACGCCGTACCTAATCATAACAGAAACAGCAAACGTGATTCAGAGGCAACATGAATGGACCGCAACAGTCAACACAATGGAATCAATCCTGACTTAAAACCTGACAGACGCACGCGTTTTAATTCCAAGAGGGTTGGTTAACTTACCACCGTTCACATTTGAAGATGCTTGCAGATTTCCCGACACGCGATTGGCCCCAGAATACGCATTCGTGCCAAAGTTCCAGCCAGCTAGAGAAACCTGATTCCCACCTGTAGTCGGCTGATTTCCTGGATTGCTCGAACTGACTCCAGGAAGATCATAAGACAAAACCTGCAGAAAAGCAGATTTTAGAGAATTTTTGGGCGCCAGCAACAAAAAAACAACAACAACAAGCAGGTTCATTTTGAAAAAGGAAGAAAACCTCGGTGCGGGTTGCAACTCGAGCAACTGCGGACGTTATGGTGAAGCCTTCCGTTCCAAAAACCCCGACACCGATGCTTGCAAGCACGGACGTGTCAGACGTCCACAGCGTTGCTTCCGTATTGGTGCTTCCAGCACGCATGCTTGCGGTGTGCTGGAAGACTCCAAAGCTGGATCCCACGAATGTGATAGAAATTGCAGAGTGATAATGTGCAGGAAAGTTCTTCCTTTCCAAGACAAATTTGAGTTGCGGTATGTTGTACGTGAAGGCTCTTGTCCGAGTTCCAACGCGAATCCCTGCACTAAGGATAAGCCGAATCGATGCTGCAAGCCCATCAGACGGCATTGCTCTCACACTTGAGTCCGAATCCCAGTCTGTACGTTGCGCAGAGGAGTATTGAAACTTTTGTCCCATGGTAAATGAGGCCGACCCATAATTCTTCCCAGACACAGTCAGAATGGCCGATCCTGTTGCTGGCATGTTGCCGTGATGATTGACGCTCACAACAGGAATATTGTATGATAGGGTCTGAGAGAGGGTACCAGTCCGCACTCCACTAGTGACCACCAGTACATGAGAACCGGAAAGCCCTGATGTAGACATAGCTTTGACGACACTTTCTGAAATCCAACGTGTGTACTCCGTTTGCGTTTCTCCCATTCGTTCTGCCGGCGTGTACTTTGTGTGACCAAAATTGAATCCAAACACTGCCAAAAGCCACTCACATCAGAACATCGCACAGTGTGTTGCCGAGAATTAGAAAGCCGGTAAATTTAAGCAAACATGGGAAACTGGGACCAGTTTCGATGCAGAATAGTGAAAACACACATATGCTTGGGTTCTGCCGACCCAGAAAGCGTGTTCCTAGAAACTTCTATACTAGGGAAATAGCTTGCACTGACACATCTCATAGGAAAATAGTGCTGACTCGAAGAAACACGCAAATTGCACGCAGCCGCGCGCAAGAACGACGATCTATGTTTCATGGTTCAGATCAAGCTACAGTCAAAGCCTCGCCAAGCATCCAAGACTCGGCCTCAGTTTCACAGTAAAAACAAGGATCTCGCTTGCTTAACTCCCTGGACGACTTAAAGAAAAGGGGGAACTCCCTTGCTTGCCTCAGAAAGGTAAGTTTCTATTTCGCAGGAACACGCTGTACTCTACAAGTCAGTTGAAATAGATTTATACAAGCTACTTTTTCACATCACCTGAGAATTCGTACGATCCGGTGCCTGCCATTGCAATTTTCTTGGAAAACTGACTCACATGCATGTGGCTTACTCCAGGAACGTGATAAGAAAAGACTTGCGTTGTAGATCCGGTCTTTATAAGCGCAGTCACGACTAATGAACCCGTCGCAGCATTAGCATGCGGTGTTTTGAGTATCATTGATGTTCCTGCACAACACAAACGCAAGAGTGAGTTGAAGGAAGGATATCGAATGTTGCAAAATCAACACATTCTTACCAGAAGTCCATTTTGTTGCCTCTCCATTTGTCCCCAGGAAGTTGCACCTGGCTGATGCAAGTCGTTGACCAAACCCTGAACCCATTACTGTGAGCAGTATGCTCCCAGTCGCAGCGTGATTTCGAAGCTCAAGGGAAAGATGAACATTGATCTTGCCCGTGTCGAAAGAAACAGCGGCTGTGTGGGTGCCAGGCAGCATGCCCGTTGTTACAGCAACTCTTCTGGTTCCGTGGAATCCGTATGCCGCTCGAACCAGGATACCCGTAGTAGAACACCATGTGGTTGCTTCGGACAATGTATGTCCAATTTTCGGTCTGACTGTAGCCTGGAATAATCCATATGAGGCACCGGATAATGTGATGCTTGTAGAACCAGTGCTTGGATGGTTAGTTCGGGCAACTGCGCTGTGCATACCGTTTCGAGAATCAAAGGAAAAAACGTCACTCCAAGTGCTAGTCCGGGTTCCAGCAGTGATAGTAACCCTTCGTGTCCCGCCAACGGAAGATGTCACCAGCGATCGAATAGTTGAATCAGACATCCACTTAGTTGTTTCCCCGGCTGTGAATTTGATAGACAGAACACCAGAATGATCCCGCAATCCAAATCCCATACCCTTTACTGTGACGCTATGAGAGCCCGTTGATGCTGTATTAGCCCAGCGAGAGCTGCTAACTCGAGAGCGGTCGACTGTATACGCATACGTGATCGAATTTGCCAGCTCGCCCATTGTCAACATCGTTGTTCGGGATGCTGAAACGGCAGCTGCTATCCTCACTCTGATGGCAGTTTCTGATTTCCATTCTGTCGCCTCGCAAGCTGAAAAGTGTCGCCCACGACTTTGTCCAGTGTAATCTTCAGATCCGAATGCAGCACCTCTAACAGTCACACTATTTGCGCCTGTTGCAGGACGGTTTGGAGGAGACAGTAAACTTTTTTCAGAGTAAGCCATTGCCAGACTCACGGGTGCAGGGATGGGAAGTATGGTTTCAGCACGTCCAACGATGGCTAAGTGATTATTTTTGCCACTCGAATCAGTGCCAGTAAAGTACTGGGGGAATTTATAGTACGCGATCATGTTGATAAAGTCTCCGCGAAGAATGGCTGACTGCGGATAAGTTTTTTCTTTGGCATAAGTGATGACTCTGTTGCTAATCACGGTGTTCCAAATGCGTAATTGAGAAATTCCTCCCCGAAAAGCATTTTCTGTTGTCACTGTATTGCCATAGTCTTGTCCAATCATCATAGCGACTTTGTTATCAAACAAAAGACCCTTCGCGATGTCGTTTTGGGTGTTTTGCAAGACACCATCTTTAGTGCATGTTACCGTTCCAAGAACGGTATCCCATGTTAGAGCATAGTGAGCCCATACAGATGGTGTAAGGGAGCAGTATGCTTCTTGTGCAAGCTGATTCTTCACTTCCAACATCAATGCACTGTCTGAAGACCATAAGACCAGTTCATGGAAGAAACCAGTGTCGGATTTGCATCCAATGACTGCTTGCATGACTCCTGGAAAGACTAGATCTTTTCTCATCCATAGCTCTATCGTAATTGATTTGTCCGGAAAGAATAGCATTAATCCTCTCTGCGCTCTATCAACGGTCGATTTTCCAGGAAATTCTAATGATCGGAACTCGCCACCAGGATTCATGTAAAACGAAGTCAGAGTAGGAAGATCGAGCGAGAAAGAATGTGTAATGGAGCCAACCTCAAGCATCGAGGTGATTGCCACACGTCTGCTTCCCCGCACAGCAGATCCAGAAAGACAGCGCAGAGCAGAATCTGACTCCCACTCAGTAACTTCACAGATGGATTGCCCAAAACGAATCATCGTAGTAAAGAAAGACAGTCCGAGTCCAATCCCATGCACAGTAACGGAAGCGGAGCCAGTGCCAGCCCGATTGACACGGCGCAAAAGGCTGAGTGACCCCAGATCCATTGACAATGCCTGACTCACGCTCCCGCCCCGCTCCCCTACCGTCATCGCCACCCGACGCGTGCCTCGAGCCCCGTGCCCCACCATACACCTCATCGACGTCTCCGACTCCCACTCTGTCGCCTCGCATCCTGTCTGACCCTCCCTCGCCCGTCCCGTGTACGACACCA
>Ga0115006_10001938_pt1 | contig 13319 bp, 8 predicted proteins | sample ArcOceMetagenome_3_FD_88943 | JGI IMG/M metagenome (GOLD analysis project Ga0115006, IMG submission 88943) | Marine eukaryotic phytoplankton communities from Arctic Ocean - Arctic Ocean- Svalbard ARC20M Metagenome | ecosystem: Environmental > Aquatic > Marine > Oceanic | place: Arctic Ocean...
GTACGGCCGGAATCGGTCCGGCAGCGGCGGCAATGCCAACAACAGCAAATCATCATCGGCGGCCCTCGTGCGAGAGGAGAGCATCGGTCCCCTCGACGAGCACGACGAGGTCGGCGGCGGCTTCGCTGAGAATGGCACCGCTATTAGCATTGCCAATACCAGGCATCGCTGCCCGTCAGATGAAAACATCGGCGGCGGCATTGGTGCCCGGTCTCGCTTGGGCGGTAGTGGTCTGCTGATGCAGAGAGAAACCAGCATGAACAGCACCGGCACCTTGGATTCCTCCATCTCGTCGGCTGGTGGGACGGCTGCTGCAGCTGCTGCGGCTGCCAATGCCTTTGAACACGGTGCTACTAGTAACACTGGACCCACGAGATTCCCCCCTCGGCCCAGCGGCGGCAGCGGCACCAACGGCACGCACAGCCGGTCCAACTCGGCCTCGGGCCTTCCCGGCCGTCCTCCGGCATCGGCATCGTCGTCCGCCTCTTCGCATCAGCGCAGCACGTCCCTCATGTCCCCTCTGGGGGGTGGCATCGTGGGTTCCGGCAGCATCCTCTTTGGCAATGTCAACCGATCATCGACGTCGCTTGCGGCTCTGGACGGCATCGACCGGGAGAACTACCATCCCAACCACCCCCCGTCGTCGTCGTCGTCGTCGAATCCGTCTTCCCAGAACAACACTCCGCAGAAGGTATTCGGCACGTCGCTCAGTGCCCCCAACTCGGCCGCCCCGTCCCCGGCCCAACCCGGATTCGACGACGAAATTAGCAGCATCAGCAGCCGCAACAACGCCAACAGACGGACCAAGAAGACTCGGACGGCATCCGACGGGGATGCCGCCGTCGCTGCTGCCTTCGGAGGCCGAGGAGGTGCAGGCAGCAGCGCAGCAGCAGTCCCCACGCCCAGGCCCATGTCGGTCCCCATGTCCTCCCCCATGTCGTCCACCTCCGTAACGTCGTCCACGTCCTTCTCCTCGCTTTCCAAGATGGGCGATATGGCCCCCACCTGGGTGAAGCGATCCCTCCAAGATTGCATGGGTAGGTCCGGAGCAGCAGCAGCGGCTGCCCGAAGACCCAGCCTGGATGTCAACCCATCCAACAGCGCCAGCCTCGGTCCGAGTCCAGGCCTTTCCAGCAGCAGCAGCGCCCACGCCCACGCCCACACCAACAACCCCAACGCCATCCTTTCCTCCCCAACCCGAAGCATCGCCGCGGGAAGCACCGCCTCCTCCCGGAAGCGTGGGGTCTGCGATTCGCCCCTCCTCGAGGGAGACGTCTATTCCCCCGGCGGATCGGCGGGCATGATGTCCTGCTCCTCCCGCCGCTCGAGGGCGCGGTCTCGCATCTTCTCGCCCGATTCCACCAAAAAGCTCATGGCCAGGGCCGCCAGGGGCACCGGCTGCGGTATCGTCGACGATGACTTCTTCCGGAGCAGCAGCGTCGGGGCCGACGGCAGCAGCAGCACCAGCCGCCACGGACGGCACAGCAGTCTCAGCCTGAGTCAGCAAAGCTTCGAGGGCGACGGAAACGGAGCTGCATCGTCGGCTCCGACCGAAGAATCGCATCACCACCATCGCCATCGCCGGGCCGATCACCAGAAGAGGGATGGTCTCTTCCATCCAGAGGATACCGATGACGATACCGATGATGACGACGACGATGACCAAAGCAATCTGTCCATGGTCGATGCCTCCATGGAGACCGAAGGGTCCGAACCTGCAGGCATCGCCATGTCCTCCCGTATCAATGCTCACCGGAAGAACGGCAACGGCGATGATCCCACCGCCAGGCTCTTTGGTGCCTCGGGAGATGGAGATGCCTCGTCGGGACGAGGGACAGCTCCCGGCCCACCACAAGGAGGCCCGAGCCAAATGTCTCCACCGCCTTGTGCCGACCGACGGAGTCGCTCCGATACCTTTGCCGAGTCGGTCTTTGGATCCGTCGACGGCGATTCTTTCGCATTGGCAACCTCACCCGAGAAGAAGGGTGGCGCATGCACCATGGACGAGTCTCCTGTGCCCTCACCCGACGACAAGACTACCGCTGGAGATGCTGACAGTGGCGGCGCTGCCGCCACTGCCACCGCTAACGCAGAGGAGATGGAAAATCCGCTGGAAGACGTATCATCGTACGAAGATCTCAAGTATCTCATCAAGATCCTTCGCAAGTGGTCCAATGGCAAGAATGCCGCATCGTTCGGCGCTGGGACGGGGTGTACCATCGCCATCCCCGCCAAGTGGAGCCAGGCGAGGAGACAGTCCTTTCTGAGCTGGTCCATCAAGGGCCTTGGCTTCAACATCGACTCGGTCCAGCAGGGCAAGGCACGCTCCATCAAGGCGCCAGCGCGCAAGGCAACGAAGATCCACCAAGATCTCGAGGCCAAGTTGCTTCGGCACAAGGAGCTGACTGGCCACTCGGCCGGAGCTCCAGTTCGTACCACCGGTGCAGCCGCGTCCAAGTCCAAGGCCGCCGACAGCGAGCCTCATCCCCTGTTTGCCTCCGCTTCTCAGATGGTGGCAAGCTCTACTAGAAGCACTTCTGGTAGCGGCGTTCCTCGCTCCGTTGCATTTCCTCAGCAAAGTAAAGATGTTGACATGGATCTTTTGAGCAATATGGATTCCCTTGCTCTGGACGAGTCGGTAAGCTCGGCGAGACCCTCCAAGGTGGCCCATCGCGCTGCAACTTCGGCAGCAGCTGCTCCAGTCTCCAACGACGCTGCTACCGGGACCTCCACGAGCAACAACCACGGCACACCACTCGTTCGGGTGGTTACTCTCGACCCAAGGCAGCAAGACGGCGTTCCCTCGTCGCTACCTTGCTTTGCACCAATGTCGGTCGAGAGCAAGGGTGCTGCCACCCCCTCCTTTGAGTTGGCTCGTCCTCGCGCTCCGAGGCACTCGGGTGAATACAATTCGGAGGACTGTGCTGCTGGCAGTGGCATTATGCAGCACATTAACGGGTTCAGTTCGGAGGAGGAAGATGACGATATGGGTGGTGGTGCCGAAAGGAACGCCGGTGGTGGTAGGAGTATCGGCCGTCGCTTTGGTGCCCGACCTCCACGAATGTCTACTGGCAGTACCAGCACCCGCCCGAGGAGTCTCGGCGGTGGTGGCGGCGGCAGAAGTCTCATGCCACCCGTCGAAGAGACGACGCCTGCACCTCCCAGTCAGATCAAGATGATGAGCCTTGTCAAGTCCACTCCGACCAACGACATTACAACGCCCATGCCAGATGGACCGGGATTCTGGGGATCCAGGCCCATCCCCGGAAAGGACTGGGGTACGTCGGAGAAGTGCGACGATGCCATTATCGCCGTTTTGCTGAAGCGCCACGAAAAGACCTTTGCCGAGTCCGATTATTGCGACCCCAATTCTCCCGTCGCAATGATCACCAGCCAAACACCCTTGACCGAGTCAACGGCCAAGAAGAATGTCGCCCCCCTCATCCCCTTCATGAACCAACCCATTTCTGCGTCCGCCGTGAATTCGGCCGCTCTTGGGTTTGACCTTGAGGCGGACAAGAAGAAGTCTCCAACTCAGCTACTGAGGCCCAAGTCTCGTCTGAACCTGGACGGCACCGAGAGCGATACTGACGAGGACGACGATGATGAGGCATTGGAAATGAATGGCGGAGATGATTTCGACGCCTTCATGGGTATGGGCAGCATGCTGGATCGTCGTCAGAGCACGTTCGATGCGTCCCAACGCAGGATGACCGGTGCATCGGGCCGCTCCTCGCGTGGCGTGTACGGTAGCAGGAGTAACAGCAACCGTGGCGGTCTCGTCCGCCATGGCAGTGTCGGTGCAACCGCTCTTTCTGCCTTGGTCTTGAACGAGCTTGGCCCGTCCCCCGATAAGCTCGAGAAGCGACGCAAGATGTCTCTTGCCGTGCGGAGGCGTATGTCTCTCTGCGCAGTGGCATTCGATATGAAACAAAGTCGCCGGTACACATCTTCCTTTGCAGTGGCTCCTTCCCCAACCAAATTTGGCAAGGGCAGGTCTTCTAGTAGGAGACCAACGGCATTTATGGCCGGTGGTACCAACGTCATTCCCGAAGCATCTCCATCAGCGGACGACTCCTTGGTCGAGGAAGTGGCAATGGACATTGTCCTCCGTGACGAGGAGCTACTGTCTCCCATCTTCTCTTATTTGACGGAACAGGAGCTACTGATATCCGCATCGGTGGTCCAAATGTCATGGGCCGAGGCAGCGACATCTGCTCACGCCACCCTGATGCTTGTCAGCGTGGGGTGCTCTACATCCTTTGTGGAGGGCGGCAACGATGACGACGACGATAGTGACGATGACGACGACGACGACGACGCGACCAATGACGGTAGCGGCAGCATGATGGAGATGGTGACCACCACCGGCGGTGGCCACAGCTCCAACGACAGCATTGCCAAGTCGATGGAACGATCGTGGCACTTTCTCAACGACAAATTTCCTTGGGCCACATTCCTCTCCGAGGGAGCCTTCAAGCGAGTCTATCGGGTATGGAACTCGACAGTAAACGCGGAAGAGGCCGTTTCGGTGATGGATGTAGACACCATCGAGGATATGGGCAACAAGGAAATAGTAGGAGCCGAGCTTTCCGTCTCGGTTCTGCTGTCGTCGTTGGTGAGGCGCAACGTCTGTCCGAACTTCGTCGTTACCAGAGGAGTCTTCACTTGTCCCTACGAGCCAGCGTCATCTCATTGGGGCTGCGCCGAGAACAAGAAGCCCAAGGGGAGCAGTTACGATCCCAACCGGGCACTGCGAGAGGGTCTCCCGGTCATTCCGAGTGACGAGGAGCGGGGCAAGTTTCAGTACATCCGAATGGAGCTGTGCCGACACGGTGACATGGAAGAGTGGCTCAAGACGCAACCGGGACAAAGCATTGCTGCCAACGAGGCCCGAATGCTCTTTTTCCAGATGTCGTTTGCTCTTCATGCGGCGGCCGATCGCTACAGTATGAAGCACTACGATGTCAAGCTTCTCAACTTCTTCCTCCAATCTGCCGACGACGCCAACGCCAACGGCAACGGAGACGCCACGGACGGGACCCGACACCCCTCCACCGTCCTTCGGTATGGCATTGGTTCGTCGGTCTTTGGTCTGCGTATGTCCACCTCCCGTGCCCTCATCGCCAAGCTTGCTGACTACGGCACCGCCAACATCCGTCCCGAGTCCAATGGCCAACCCGTGACGATTGGCCAGTTCACTACACTCGAGAACTCCCCTGCCGAGTTTATGATTTCCGGAGATGCTGCCAAACAAGGGTATGGCCACGATTCCTTTGGCCTTGGGCTGTGTATGCTCCATCTGTTCACCGGTGACGCGCCTTATGAGGAGATTTTGGAGAACGTCACGTGTCCCGTCGCCATGAAGCGCAAACTCAAGAACATCTGGGAAAATCAGTCCTCGAACGGCTACGATGTAATCCGGTGCGTCATCCTCGCCGATGTTTACGAGGACGAGGATGGCAACGTCGAAGGCGAGCCAGATGAGGTACTGTACGACACGCTGTACAGGTATCTCGTCCTCTTTGGCATCCCCGATAAGAAATCTCAGTACAAGGAGGGAGCCAGGGTTTGGCGTGCCATCACATCGTGCCTCATCGGTCAAGCGCCCAAGTCGACCGCTGCCGCTCCTGTTCCCGCCCGTCGTTCCACCAGACGCAACGCGGCACGAGCCACCGCTGCAACATCTGATGTGCCCGCCACATTGGCCGGTCCTGACGCGGCTCAATACGAGATTGACACCAGCCTTTTCTCTCTCCGCACTGGAACCGACCCGCGCATTGCCGAGGCACGGCAAAAGCTCGAAGCAATGGACGGTGGCATGGAACTGCTTCTATCGCTGGTGTCATTCGACCCGTCAACACGGGCTACACCTCTGGACGCCATCAACTCCAACTTCTTTGCTCCTCTTCGGGAGGAGGACGGTATGGACATGTACGGTCCATCCGATCAGATCAAATCCTTCATGGCAATGGGCTATGCATCGTAGGACTTGTTCACCATTTTATTCAACATTTTTGCATCAAAATAATTGATGCCCCTTCGACCCGCCGCCGATGATGCATCGCCGGCGGGTCGGAAGCTACGAATTCAAACAACTTAATTAACTTACAACAACTAACTAACGAAAGCACATCGAAAGCTCTTCTTGTGATAGATCTATATTCAAAATATTAGCCTAGCTAGCTCCTAGAGAGATAGCATGAATTTGTGTTAACGGTCAAAAGCAGATCTAAGCGTCTGCCACCGACATAAGCACCACCTGCTTGTTCCGTTTTCTCATTCTTCCATTGCAAGCCCCAACGCCCAGTCTTCATCATTCAGGTCGAATAGCATATCCATATTATCAGTGGACCCGTCTCCGTCAACGCCATTGAGGAGGCCCTCCTCCGGTAAAATGTTCATATGCTGCGGTAAAAACGAAGGCACTCTGCCGTGATTTGATTCTACAAAAGCGTCCACCTGATATGGTGGTGTCGGCTCCCCCATCGAGTGTACAGGCGCCGGGAGAGGCACCGGCCGTCCATCGGGAAGCATCATATCCGCATCGACTCTACCTCCTCCCGACGTGATCGGTTCGTGTGGTGGTGAAAGTGGCAAGCCGATAGGACTGCCTGGATTGTATGCCGGTGGCGTCGTACGAGCATATCCACCCTGGTGCAAAAAATCATGTTGTGCTTGCAGCTGTTGCTGTTGGGGTGCATAGGACTGTCGCTGCGATGGCGGCTTCCCACGAGCTGGATGAGGCGGAGAAATGTTAATGAACTCTCTTGGAGGTGCCTTGGGAATGATATCCCTCACATCATTGAGGGCTGACGTAACTAGATGCGCCGATGCCGCCTCTGCTGCTTCTGGCGCTGGTCCGTCCTTTTGCGCCTTGGACGCCAAACTATCATCGCTCATTGAGGCCGCAGAGCGCTTCAGAGAACCAGTAGAGGGGAAGGATTTCTCCCTGGACATCCCGCCCTTCTTCTCGCCTCCTTCCAAATTGGCCAAACTACTGCACAGAGATTCAAAAGAAGCTCTGCGGCTGAGCTTCTTGAGATTGGTGGGTTTGACGAGGGGAGGTGCTGGAGGCATTTTGCTGCAGACCCTCTCGAAACGATCATTGATGATGTAAATATTGGCAGCATCGCACCGATCTAGCGACGTCTTCAGGCCAACTCTGCTTTGCTGCTGAACATGTTCATTTGTCTGCAACATGCTGGCAGCAGCTACAGCCTTGGCCCTGGCGAGGCGCTCGATCCGGTCCTTTCGCAAAGAAGCCCAAGCCTGGAACTTGGCCCGCTGTTCTATCGTCAATACATCGAGAGCCGATCGTTCCCTCCCTTGGGTGATCTCGGCAACAGAGTTGACAGCTCTAGTCGCTCCCTCGATCGTGGCATCGGCGGCGGCAGCCGTATACCGATGGAGCCAGGGTCCCGGCTCCGCCAAAAGTACCCGTTGATAGGCTCGGATCTTCTCTTCCTGGTCGTATGAGAGTCCAACATCGTTGCAAAACAGGGGCCACATATCACCCGAAGGCGGCGCCCTATCGATTCCATTTTGTAGCATCTAAAGATTTGAATAGAGAAGTAAAATAAGCGTCAAATGATTGTATGGGATGAGATCTCTACGATTTGCAAAGGAAAAAGGCAAGTACTCATCTCATTGTCAACTCATGAAAGGAGACATCGGCGGCCCACAACGATCTACCGCTAGGCAACCTACTAATTACTTACCCTCTCTCCAATTCTTGCGGCACTAAGCCTCTCGCTCGCTGCTCGACCGCCTCGATAAAACACGTCGTTCTGAATGGTTAGCCACAGCACAAACTTGCGGTACTGTGGCAACGATAGGCTCAGGAGCTGCTGCTTGCGAAAGATCTCAGCGATCCGCAGCTCGTCCGAGGTTCGGGACAGGTAAGTATCGAGCGCCTGTACATGATGTTCAAGGGCCGGATTCATCGTCGCGCTATTATTGTTGCTGTTGCTCCTATTGGAGCGTCGTGCGTTGTGACGAGCACCTGCAGTATCGATCAGAAGCAGTGCCAGGTCCAAACCCAAGTCTCGTTCCACCTCCTTCAATCGGTCCATCCTCAACTGCATCACGGTGCCCAGAGCCTGCTGGACGTGATCTCTCCGGCCGTGATCCATCTCCTCCGATAGACAAACCACCTTCTCTTCCAGCTCTTCTAGATACACCTTGCGCCGCCGTCGAGATGCACGGGCGGATTCGCGATTGCGTTCCAAGCGACGTTGACGCCTACCGCCGCTTTCACTCTCATCCCCACCGCCAGAAGTAGCAGTAGATGTCGCAGGCCCAGAGGGCACCAGACCAGCCGTGGTGGGATACGCCACACCAGTGGAAGCCTTTGGAGCCGCCGATGTGCCACCGAGGGCGCCACTGGTAGAAGCAGACGCCGAAGCCGATCCCGCTGGTCCTGTTGGCGCCGCGAGGCTTCCCACCGGGATCGATTCGGGCATAGACGTCGGATCGGGCAGTCCGTCGACAAGTCCGAGCACTTGGTCGATGTCAAGTCCGGCCGATCCCTCCGCAGCGTCACCACTCTGCTCCGTGGTCACATCTGCTGCAGTAGTAAGGAAGGGGTGAAGAGGCGGGGAAGCATCCTTTTCCATCACCGCATCCTTCCCTTTCCCGTCGTGAACGATGGGGGACCACTCCACAGCAGTCATGAGCGATTGGCCCGGGGGGATGTAGGACGGCGCCGACGGCGGGGCCGGATGGGAGGGGGGCATGCCGCCGCTGCCTACATGTTGTGCAGCAGCGTCCGCAGTCGCGCCGTGGATGCCGATACCGCCGATACTATCTGCACGACTACCGGTACCGCTCAGCGGCTCACCCCCAGCCGCAGGATCCTCCCCATCCCTGGGCATTATCAACGGCTCCCTCCTTCTTCTTCGGTTCCCTTTTCGTCTCCGGGAAGGCTAAGGAACAACAATCAATGACAAACAAGATTCGCTTGCCCGGCACACACATCAAAAGCGATCCCATGTTCTTCGCTTCATTCAAGCGCATCCAAGGAAGACTGAAGAAGTACGTGGCATGGCGCGGGGCAGGCCCTTTTGAATTTCTACTACGTATAGATTGCGTCACTACGACTACATATATACCGGTAATATGCATCGAATGAATGATGAGTAGTATCTGCATTGGTCATTAGACTAGCTACGTACTCTATATCTATATGTACTGCATATTAGTACACGTAGATCTAGTGATATGACTACCGCGATCGGAGAATACATGTTAGAAAGCGTTTCATTCATGATTCTCCGCTCCCTCGTCCCAAAATCCTGGTGCCAATTTGATGAAGGAAAAGCCAAACTGATTTTCCGTTTCCTCCTTGTGAAACATTGCGTAATTGTTCAGTTTCATGGCTTGGAATAGTTCATTGGCATTATCAGGCTTTTCGTACAGGTTCAAGACGATTTGCATGATGTCGCCCACGCCCTGCGCTTCCGCTGTTGATGACGACGACAAGCCATAGCCTGACGGCGGAAAAAGATCTTTCATCACATCCCACTCGCAACCCACGCAATCCAGCACCAAGAGATCAATGTCCCGATCAGTATGCCCCAATTCTTGCACAGTCTCTTGAAACGTTTTGAATTGACCGCTTCCAGGATTTGTTGGAACTGAGCTTCCCTTCAGCCCCCAGTTGTGAAGATAAACGCTCGATTGCGTGTTGGCATTGTTCCTACTTGTGTCGGAAATTTCTCCCGGAGCAAAGACATGAATATCGCACGTATCCGACCCTCGAAAAGAACTCTTCAATACTGTCTCAAATCCCAAAGTGGACGTGCGCTTGCTGGTGTATATTAAACAACCCTGTTTGGCATTTCGAAACCCCAACAATCCGCCCTTTTGTCTCTTGGTTACTTGCCGTGCTTTGTACGCCCCTGGCATGCCTTGCGGATTGCAAATGAACCATGCACTTCCGCCGGCACTGTTTCTACCAGCACCGTCACCAACCAACTTTTCATTCGGACAGGAGAATTCTGGTTTGTACTGTTCGTAAAAGTCTTTGGCAACAGCAAAGGAGCTTGGGTCAGCCGGCGGATTGGATTGCCTTCGTGCTTCTCGCGCCTTATCCCTCAAATCTGCCCACCTCCGGCCAGCGATGTCACTATATAAACCCAGCGATTCCTGCCTTGCAACTTTGTGACTGCCAATATGACCACTCGTTTCGTAAGCCCTCGGAGCGATAAAGTTGATGAGTGCAAATGCGAGCAATGCGACGACGCCGACGGAGACAGCACCTCGTCTTCGATTAGCGCACAGTATCGGCCCCACAGCAGCCACCGCACCACACAAACAGTCCCATATCACAGAGGAGCATGATCTGATGGGATGGTTAGCAGGATTGAGTGGATTGGTCTCCTCATATGAATACCGAGGACGATAATTATGTGCGTGGGTGGCCATTATTGTTGGCGGCTACATGACATTGGAATGTGAGACCGAAATCGAGAATCGAGACCGACCGAAAGGGGGGGGGGGGGAATACGGTACAATGGAAGCCCCCCCGGAAACAGTCATAGAGTTCCTGTCCTCTTACGGTAATATGGTTTAATTCATCAACCGGTACATGTATCAAGCTACGCTAAACACATTGCATTACACTCGCTAGCTACGTCAATGGCTTTACTTTATCATGATATGTATGAATGTGTATGCATAGCATAGCAATTGTGTCTGGCAGCAACAACAACCGCACAACCAAGACGATCGATTGTTGGTGGTGCGGTCTCTCTTGCTGCTGTTACACGACGAAGGCTCCATGGCTGGCTACGTTGCAACCTGCGTTTCCACTTATTTGGTGTTGATAGAGGCATAAATGCTTAGTCATCTCCAATAAAGTTAATTAGCTCATCTTCCTTTCCGGGAAGGCCGACCATTTCCACCTCGAAAATGATTGTGGCATCAGAGGGAATCCTCGGCTTGCCAGCACTGGCGGGCCGTCCTTTGCTACCAAAGGCCATATTTCCGGGCACAGTGATGATCCAGCGATCACCGACGCGCATCTTGGGCAGGACCTCCTCCACGCCCTTTATCAGACCACCGGATCCGACGCGAGTGTAGTATGGCTCAGTAGTGTCAAAGATGTCATCGATTTTGTTTCCATTCTCCTTGACGACGGCCTTGAATCGGATACCAGCAAGCTCACCAACGGAGGGGACGGGGCCTTTGCCGGACTTGACCACCTCGTATTTGACACCTGATGGGAGGGTAACGTCCTCGGCGAAGGCGGGCGTGGCTTGACCAGTGAGGACGGCACCGGCGGCAGCGAACGCTCCGGCCTTGACAAAGTCCAATCGAGACATGCCGGCCATATTCATCTCAGTTGCCGTTCGAGTGAACGCGGGGCTGGACGGAGCGAAGGCTCCGGCGATGCCAAACGTTGCGAGGAGAGGAAAGACGACGCGCATGGTATCTCGCTATAAAGTAATCTCTGCTGCTACACGTATGAATGAATCGATGCATGATACGCCGCCGCTGACGCGACGCGAGCAACACAGCATCGCATCATCAGCTGAACACGCACGCAATTTTAGAGATAGGGAGGACCCTGACCTCGAAACCCCGCGATATTTGACATCTTCACCAGCTCCTCATCCTCAATCCTCATCACAACTCACAACTCAACTCACAACTCAACGCATTAAAAAGATTGAAGATGGCCGAAGCCAAACCCAGCGGCGGGGCAGCCGGCACCGCCCAGCCAGCCCCCGAGGCCCCTGGACTTATTCAGTGCTGCTGCGCATGCGCTTGCTGCCTGCTATGTACTCGTAAGTCTGAATCATTGGAGTTCAAACACAATTCTGTCGGCGATCTTTTTATTCCTCGCGGAATCTTCTTTCTTTGGAAAGTTGAGTTCCTGTCAATCATTGAACTCATGCTCACCACATCTATTTCTCCATTTCCATCTATTTTGTTCACCATATTTTGTAGCTCTGATGCTACTCTGCTGCTGCTGTTCGGGCGTAACCTCCGCCATTCAGAAGGCTCAAGGCAAGCGCTGGGACGCGAAGAACCGAGCCTGGGTGATCGACGACCTCGAGGAGGACGCTGGAACCATGAAGGACATCCCCGAGGACGACGACGATATCCTCAAGGTAGCCGAGGAGGCTGCCGGCGCTGCCGCTGATCCGTCAGCCTCGGTCGCTGCGGTTGAGGCAGGAAAAGTGAAGGAAACGGAGTACTATGACGCTCTCGGCGTCCCGCCCGATGCCGATGAGAAGAAGATCAAGCGTGCCTACTATGTCAACGCTCGCACATGGCATCCCGATCGCAACGACAGCGACGAGGCCAAGACCAAGTTCCAAGCCATTGGCGAGGCCTACCAGGTGCTCTCGGACGATAAGCTACGCGCCGCATATGACAAGGGCGGCAAGGCAGCCCTTTCGGGCGACAAGACCGAAATCAGCCCGGAGTCGGTTGACCCCTCCCTAGTCTTTACCATGCTCTTTGGCTCCGATGCCTTTGAACCGTACATTGGCCGCTTGCAGGTCGTGACGCAAACCATGGCGGGAGATCCCAAGGAGACCAAGATTGATGCTGCCAAGATGGCCGAGCTAGAGCGTCGCCGTGTCGTTCGTCTGGCCCTCAAGTTGCGCGATCGCATTCAGAAATGGGTCGACGGTCGTGAGGAGGGTGCCAAGGCCGAGTGGAAGGCTGAGGCCGAGAAGCTCGTCGAGCTTCGCTACGGCGAAGAGATCCTCAACGCCGTTGGAGCAGGATACAGACTCTCGGTCGCCCAGGCCGTTGGCTCCTTCAGCGAGGGGTTGGAGGCTAAGATGAGCGAGCACGAGGCCACCATGAAGGCCGCTCAGGGTGCAATGAAGGGTGCACAGAAGATGCAGGCCGACGGTGGCGTTGGCGAAGACGCCCTGCCCTCGTACATTGAAATGATGTGGAATGTGACAGTCATAGACATCACTTCGACAATTCGCGAGGCTGTCTTCAGGGTCGTTTTGGATAAGAGCGTCGACGACGACATTCGCTCCAAGCGAGCTGCCGCTGTCAAGGCTCTAGGTGAAATCTTCGAAAGCACCAAGAGCAAGAAGCTGGCCAAGGACAAGAGGAGTGCCCGTCACCTTTATCAGAGCGCCGCGGCTGCTGCCATGGAGGCCACCATGGCCAAGATGAGAGAACAGGAGGGAATGGCAGACATTGACTAAGAAGGAAGGGCACGCACTCAAGTCCAAGGGGGTTAATGTATTTGTTCCTACACGTATTTATTCGTCATAGAGAGATACAAAGTGAAGTGTCGCTGATAGATGCAGAAGATAGCAACCGATAATAATTAAAAAAAA
>Ga0115006_10001939_pt1 | contig 13312 bp, 9 predicted proteins | sample ArcOceMetagenome_3_FD_88943 | JGI IMG/M metagenome (GOLD analysis project Ga0115006, IMG submission 88943) | Marine eukaryotic phytoplankton communities from Arctic Ocean - Arctic Ocean- Svalbard ARC20M Metagenome | ecosystem: Environmental > Aquatic > Marine > Oceanic | place: Arctic Ocean...
CAATACTCCTCGTCCGCCGCCGCCGTCTCCCCGAGGGGCCGACGCCGAGCGACGCTGCGACGCCGCCCGGGACGGCGGACCGCCGCCCCGCCCCCCCCCGCCGCGCTGAGACGGTTGTCGTGCTGGTTGCTGCCGCCGCATCTGATTGTTCACGCTGCTGCGCTGGAGGCTCTGCCGGTTCAGTTCGGCCCGGCCGGCCTCGTAGATTCCCCTCGCCGACGACGGCCGGCCGGTGCCGGCCATGCCGGGACGGTGTTGTTGCTGCTCACCGCTCTCGCTGCTCGAGTCCGTCATCCCAACCTCGTCGCCGTTTGGGAGGGTCATGCTGGTGTGTTTGACTCCTCGACTGACTCGATGACTCGACTCGATTCCCGAATGAGCTTCTCGAATGGTGCTGGAAGTTCCTGGAAGGCTTCAGCAAGAACGACTTTGTGTATGGGTGACACGTCGCAGCGATGGAGATCCACAAAAAGGATCAGGACCTTCCGCGATGATGAGAGAGATCCCTATCTACCAGCTACGTGCGTAGTAGTTGGCGTAACAGATCTCTACGTGGTAGCGCTTTCCGGTCAAACCTCTCGCCGTGTGTACTTTCTCATTGTGCGGTGTGATGTGAATCGAATCTTCGAATGTTCAAAAAAAGTGTGCGGGGATCGCAATGTCGGATTTTGTGATGTGAGTGTCGGAGACTTGCTTTATGACGCTGCTCTTTGACGATGAGGGATGAGGGATGAGGTGACGATGACGTATCTTACTTTATGACGTTGCTCGAACTGTGCCACCACCTCACAAGATGTGCCACAATTGAAGATACGGTAGCTAGGAATACATACGCTGCTCGCCTGGCTCGCCTCATTTCATCAGGACGAAGTGTTGCTGATACCACGATGCGTCGCAATCAAACGCCGATATTACTGCTCCTGCTACGTGTAAGTTCGCATTTACCAGGAGTTGCATGTTTCTTGGCCACCAGCAGACCAGCCCTCCTACATGTACTTCCCGTTGCTCCGAACAGCGATGGCGTTGCGCATGGTCGGTGCTCGTCTCCTGCTGACGACGATGACACGAAAATAACCGCACTCGCTGCTACCTCCGCGACACGCGATGCGGCAGAATCATTGAGAGACGGCGACCAGCGGCCGATACGGCGCGTGGCAATCATCGGGGCCGGCATTGCCGGCCTATCTCTCGCGCATGCCCTCCACTCTACCGCCACGGATGACTTGGAGGTAACCATATTCGACTCCAGATCAGGACCGCTCGACTACACTGCTGGAGCCGGCGTGCAGATCAACGGCGGCGCGAGCGTCCTGCGCCGGATCAGCCCCGAGCTTCACGGCAAGGTAGTACGAGCAGCGTTGCCTCTGGGGAACATTCGGTCGAGAGCCAAGCCCTGGTTTCGGTCTGGCACAGCCACAAATCCGTTCAGCACACTGCTCGAGATTAACCTGGAATCGGCCATCAAGAGTGCCGGCGGCGATGCGGAGGAGGCGTTGATTGTCGACGGCGAAGTGCAGGCATTCACCATCATGCGCGGTGCTCTTCAGAAGATACTCCTGGAGGCACTGCCATCCACAACTCGAGTTGAGCTGGGCAAACGACTGACGAATATTCGAGCAATAGACGACGGGAATGGTGCAACGTGTACCTTCAACAATGACGAATCATCTGGTCCCTTTGACATTGTATGTGGTTGCGATGGCATTCAATCTGCCGTCAAGCAGTACGTCGACACACACAGAATATCGGATGATGCTGGATCCAAGCAAAACGCACTTTATTCTGGCATAAGGATACGATATTCGATTGAAGACTGCCTAGAACAAGCGAGCGACGTGGCAGAGCTACGGCAATACTTTGGCGATGGCGCTTATGGACTGTTTGGCACGTACGGAGCAGGCGAAGGAGAAACAAGGAAGAGGGGGGCGTACTTGATTTTCAATGATAAGGACTACATTGGACCATTCCCGAAAAAGAATGCACAGAGCGAAGCCGACACAGTAGCGGCGGCGGCAGAAGCAACAGAAGCAGCAGACGAGAATGCCGAATGGACCGAAGCTGGGCAACGGGACATGATGAAGGCGGACACGCTTCTTCGCATGAAGGAATCCGGCCTCCCGGACGAGGAATTGCGACCAGTTGTTGAGGCGGCGGACAAGTTCTTTGAGCTGGGGGTGTATTTCCACAACCCCTTTTCATTCCGGGGCTGGTCAAGAAAAGTCAAGGGTACCAAGGACGCCTACGCTTGTTTATTGGGCGATAGTGCTCATTCCATGCCCCCATTCCTCGGACAAGGAGCGAACCAGGCCATCCAGGATGCGTACTGCCTGGCAACCAAGATTGCCGAGCACAACGCCATTGTTGCCCAAGATTTCGCTCCGGGGGAGGAGACTGCAAGTACCGATGCCGGTACTAACAGCAGGCCTACCACCCTCGGCCGGCTTCTCAAAGAGTACGAGACGCTGCGATGGCTACCCACCACCAGCATCACGCTCAAGTCGATTTTCTTGGGATATCTCGAGACCGGAGGAGAGGGCGTACCGTCCAAGCTGAGGGACGGTGTCTTCTTCACGCTGGGTAAGCTGGGAATAGCAACGAAAGTTTTTCTCGATGGGGCCACGCCGAGGGTTTAGGAAGAAGTACTGGTCGGTAGATCTACTAGCTAGATCTATGTATTCCTACGTGTAGATGATGACAACGCCAGAGAAGGCAAGGAATAAATCACGTACTCCTAGTAGTAGAACTCGTCAACTTTTGTTGGCATTTGAACTTCCAGGGCTAACTACTCTCGTCTACCGGGACACTTAGGGTCAACCGTTTCATAGCCGGGGTCCTTTTTTGAGCCATAGGAACGCCCGTATCCCTGAGAAAGCCCACATTTCTGGCACACACGATGGTGCCAAGAGACAGAGTTAATATTGACAATGTGAGTGCAACCAAACTCGTGAACCTCGGTGTCTGTTTTCTTCTCCCCAGTGCCGGTACCGGTATCACCAGAGTTCAATGAAGAAGCCGACGACAATAACATGCTCGAAGAAGGAAATCGCCGTGCTGTTCCAAGTGTTCTTGTGATAATGAAGTGAAGCGGCACTTTTGATTGATAGACTGGACAATGCAAAAGAGGATAGCTACTAGAGTGAGCGTTTTAATCCAATGGTTAACCGGACGGGGGTACATGGTGACCCGGCATCGAAAATTTCGCTATCCAATCAAAATCAAGCGAGTCGCGCCAAATTTTTATTTTGTTGGTCGTACCAATCTCCCGTTTTGGGTGTGATCTGCTCTTCGAGCAACCCACGCCACACACAAGATGTGCCACAATTGAAGATACGGTAGCTACATACGGTACAAACAATGAGCAGCAGCAGCGGCAACACCAACAAGCGTCCGGCGGCCTCCGGAATCGCCGGTCTCATCAGCAAGAAATCGCGAGAAGACGAACGCCATGTGCCCTCCGCCGGCGGTACCTCTGGCGCATCTGCCGCTGCTGGTCATGGCGGCAACGCCACGGCCAACCCCTACCTCACCCGGCCCGACAATCCGGAGAAGCTCCTAACGCTCTTCCTCATGCAGGCCCGGAACGAGGCGCGCCGGGCCAACCCGCAGGGGACGAAGTTCCCCGTGACGGAGCCGTACTGCGAGATCGAGGCCCGGATCGGCATATTGCGATCGCCGTTCGGTCGGCACGACATGAGAGTGGCCAGCTCCGGACCCAAGCGGGTCAGTTTGCCCGGCGGCCGGAGCGTCGTGGCCAACGCCTTTTTGGTATCGGCCGGGGACGAGCCGTCGCAGCAGCAGCTGGCCCGGCCGGCGTTCGAGGGCGGCATCACCCGCAGCCACTACGTCCACTGGACGGCGGCCGGGCTGTCTGAGCCCAGCCCCATCTCGGCCGCCTTTGGCATCCGTTCCGGCAGTTCTGGTAGTGGCGGCAGCGAATCGGCCGCCATCAAAAAGGAGCTGGTCGAAGTGGACACCATCGAGACCGTGTACGGGGGATACGCCAACGACAACCGCGTGGCCTTCCCGGGGGAGCACCACGTCGGTGACGTCCTCATGGATCCCAAGCGGTTCGGCCGGATGGAGTGTAAGTCCAAAATCACCGGGATGGACGTCGCCCTCCCGGCGGCCCCGTACGATCTCCGGCTGCAGCTGGCAACGGAGCGGACCGTCGACGACGCCGTCCGCGACCCGCCCAACGGCTGGTCGACCAAGCGCGTCAAGCGGCGGAGGTCGTACAGCCGCCGCGACAAGAGCTTCGCCTGGCGGTTGGACGTGACGGAGGTTACCACGACCGCGTCGTCGAGCGGGATAGTGCTGCCGACAAGCGGCGGCGGCGGCGGCGGCGTCACGTACGAGATCGAGCTGGAATTGAACGCCACAACCTCTCTGAAGCTGATCAACGAAGGAGATCAGAACGAGGCGCAGAAGCTGTGCCGGCAGCTGGCGCAGCAGGCGTGGTGGATGATGGGGCAGATCAACCCGGCGCACGACGTGCTGGACGTGGAGGAGTTCCTCCGGGAGCACCCCGACCGAGAGGCGACGAGACTGGCGCTGGCGCAGTGCGGGGCGCTGAAGCGCTTCGTCGTCGACGGCGGGGGGAAGGGGTGGAGGTCGGCCGTCGTCGATCCGGCCGGTGGGGCGGCGGCGCCGACTCCGCCGGCGTCGTTGTACAACATCAAGTTCATGGGATGCATGCCGGTGAACTTTCAGCGGCACAACCTCGACGAAATTCAAAGGAGCGAGGATAATGGGTACTTTTGCAGCGAGAAGACCGACGGAGTTCGGTACTTGATGGTGTTCACGGGAAAAACTGTCGTTCTGGTCGATCGATCGATGAAGGGGAAGCAGCCCATCCCCCGACCCGGCGGTAGCGGCGATAGCGACGATCCCATGGCATCCGTCATTCCACTCATTAAGGCTGGAACTGTGCTGGATGGAGAGGTCGTGATGCACCGTAAGCTGGGCCGACCAGTATTCATCGTATTTGACGTTCTAGCTGTTTCCACCGAATCGCCGGTCCTGACGCTTCCCTTTGAGAAGCGACTGGAACACCTCTGGAAGGCCAGCTTCCGCACTCCCAATTGTCCCCGTGATATGTTTGCTAAGGAAGCAATCGCTGACATGTCCATTGCTCTGCCACTGGTCCGCAAGAACTTCGTCAAACGGACGGATTTGGACAATCTTCTTTCTCACGTTGTCGAGGAGCGCGGTGTTCGCGTTTACCGATCGGGCGATGTTCACAATCACTTGACCGATGGCATTATCTTCCAGCCCAATCTTCCGTATGTTTGTGGTACCGACGTGAACTTGCTCAAGTGGAAATATCTCGATACCGTCACCATTGACGTGGAAATTTTACCCAACGACCCGTATGCCCGAGGCCGATCGAGCAACGACGACGAAGACGTTCTTCGCGTTGGAGTCGTCGCCGAGGAGGGCGTCATGGTAGATATGACGCGCTTCATCAAGCTACCCCCGAGCGAACGCCGTCGATTGGAGGCTGACCGTGCTGAAAACAACTCAAAGATTGCCGAAGTTGGGTTCGACCCGACCACAGGAGAGTGGTACTACCTCACCATGAGGCCTGATAAGGTGGCTTCGAATCACATATCGACCGTCATCGGAACTCTCCTGGAATTGGCCGAAAGTTTGAGCACAGAGGAGCTTCGGTACAGAATGAGCGTCCCACCCAGTCAGCGAGATACATACCGGAAGGAGTCTCGCGGAATGCTGAATCAGCTACTTGGCTTTCAGAGGCAACGGAATCAGCAGGCAGCTGCTGCATCCCAGCCTTCTCGGCATCACCAATCCAATGGGCGCTAGCTAGCAAAGGCTACATAGAAGTGGAAATAGTATTTCTGCATCACATGAAGCATACTTTGGTGATAGATAGTTTAAAATAGCCACGGTGTGACGCCCTTCCTTTGACTAATTCACAATCATTAACACATCTTAGCTTACGCCACGTGCTATCTACTCCGATTTCTTTGTCACCGCAAACATGCCGTACTGCATAAGCCCTCGCTTGAACGCGCGGTGCATCCTCTCGAGGCAGTAGGCATCCCTCGCGCACTTGAGGTACTTGGTGGGCTTAAAGATGAAGCCACGGGGATCGTACACGCCCACCCAAACGGAATGGCGCCAACTGGCAATGGTTTCATCGACCCAATCGGCGGTGGTGACCTCGTTCATGAGGCCAGTGGTATCGATAAGCTCCTTGTACTTTTCGATGGAGATGAAATAGGGGTGGGTCCACTCCTCGTAGAGGAATCTGAGGTCCCGCTTGTCCTTCTTGTCGAAGGGCACCTCCCGATCGTCGCGCTGGCACCACGTGGCCATCACGAATTTTCCGCCGGGCTTGAGGACGCGCATCATCTCGTTGATGTAGGCCTCCTTGTCGGGCATGTGCTCGCCGGACTCGCAGGCCCAAACGACGTCGAAGGTGTTGTCGGGGAATTCCATCTCGAGGGCATTCATGACGGTGAAGCGGGCGTTGGGGAGGCCCTGCTCTTCCGCCAGCTCGGTCGCCCTCTTGACCTGGTTGGGACTGAGGGTGATGCCGGTGACGTCGGCCTTCGGGCCGAGCTTCTTGGCCAAATACCGCGACGTGCCGCCGACGCCGCACCCAACGTCCAAAACCTTGGCCTCCGAGTCGCCCTTGTCGGCGCCGATCCCGCCGAGGTTCATCATCTCATCGACAAAGTCGTACTTGGCCTCGATGAAGTCCTTCTTCTTGTACCCGGCCTCCATCTCCTCCTTGGTGTAGTAGCCCAGGTGGATGTGCTCTCCCCAGTAGTACTCCAGGATGCCGTCCTGCGTCCAGGCGTCGTATTCTCGGGCCACGGACCCGTCCTCGTACTTGCGGGAGGGCCGGTCCAGAACGAACTTGACGCCGGCGGTCCCCACGACGGCGGCGGCCGTGCCGACGGCCAATGCCTCCGGCGGGACTCCGATCTTCTTGGCGGCGGAGTTGACCACCGACACGATGCCCATCGACAGCTGCGAGCTGCTGCGATCGCGAACACTGTCATGGTTATTATTATTATTACTGATGCCACCCACCGATCGAGGAACGAAGGAGGAGGCGGCCGAGGAGGGAGCAAAGGCACCCGCCACCGACACACATGAAGCCCAGACGGCAAGGGATGAGATGGAAATCCTCATATTTCGTTTCGGGGAGCTCGAATGCGCGACAAAAGAGAGAATAGAATGCAACGTTCAGCTTCTTTGGCACCCGTAGCAGTATGATTCCAGTTGGCAATGCTACCAGCAACCGAAAGAAGCAATGAGCTGGGCGGAGGACATGATGCGCTGGTGGCTGGCCTGGTCCAGTGACGTGTTGAAATCCCCCGTTTTGGACGATTCGGGTCATTTTATGCCATTTTTTCAGTATCATTACGACGAGCCGCTTGGCCGTTTACTTTGGGGCCCGTACTAAGTAGCCGTAGATCTAGTCTCTGCTATTACGCAGCCCAGCCGACCTCCAAAACCGCTTGCACAGACGACATTGATTAGGGCGCGTTGCGCTTCCATTTGCACCTACCTCTCATCGGCGTATATCTTGCGAATTGCATTTATTTTGAGAGGTATCCTTCAGGTCATCAATCGGCATCATCCATCCTCCAATGGATGTCATAAGAGGAGAGGTGGCGACCGCCTTCTACTACCTCACGCGTGCAGTGCTGGCGTACGGCGCTCTGATCCTGGTTTTCCCAATATTTGCCGTGCACCAGGAATGGAAGATATGGGCCTCCTCTCCGACCATACCGAACCTGTCGCCTCTGGGGTGCGTCAAGGTTTATTTGTTCAACGTGATTTGGTTCACGTGGACGTTTGTCGGGTCGCTCCTGATCCTGCCGCTTTGGCTACTCGGCGGATGCGGCAACTCCGTGGAGAAGCTGGCCCATTGTGCGGTGGAGAGATATGGGGCGAGGGTGTGCATCGCGGCGATGGCGGGACCCGTCGTTGTGCGAGGGGCCGAACTTTTGCCACCGGACGTGACGCCGCCGGGCCAACCGGCACCCGTGTACGTGGCGAACCATTCCAGCCAGATCGATGTCGGGGTCGTGTACTACCTGTTCCGTCGATTCAAGTGGATCGCCAAGCAAAGCGTGACATATCTGCCCGGCGTGGGGCAGATCATGCACCTGGCGGGCCATGTCTTCATCAAGCGAACCGGCAAGAACAAGGGGAGCATATCGAACCTGTACGTCAAATCCAACGAGGCCGTGCGTTCGGGCGTGCCCATGTTCCTGTTCCCCCAGGGAACTCGCCGCTTGGCGCAGCGGTTGCCCTTCAAGGACGGGGCATTCAACATTGCCATTGAAAATGAAACTCAGATTGTTCCGATAAGCATCGACGTTCCGCTGGGAGCCTTCAATGATTGGTATCCCCTCAGTTTGCTTTGGGGTGGCGGCAGGAAGAAGGAGCCTACCGTGGTGACCGTGCACAGGCCGATACAATGTCGCAAGGATACCGACAAGGCCAAGCTAAAAGAGGAATGCTACGGCATAATATACAGCGTCCTGCCAGACTACCGAACGGACGAGGAGAAGAAAAGATCAGAGTAGATTTTTGTTTCTAAACAAATCTAAAATATATTTGGGATGACGTACAGTAGTAATTGATTTTGCTTGGCCATGTGTACCACATCTATCCAGGTACTATCGCAGGGGAGGGTCGTATTTTAGATGCTAATATTTATTTTGATTTTATATCTGTTATGAATTATGGGATCGCCACTTGATGTAGCTAGTCAAGAGCAAGGATCATCCCTGCCTTATTTAAGCTGATTATTAGGACATATAACATTCGATTGTGCACGCCACATACTCAGTGGGTGGCGCTGCATTGTGGTATATGTATGCTGATAATGGTCGGCATGCTTGATCTACGAGCATACACTATGAGATGTGGAACAATTAGTTGATTCTGCTTGGGGCTATGATATCGATAGTGTGCATTTAGTCCCAAAATCCTTTGCCGCGTTTGCTGAGAATGATCGAGCCAGCAATGGAACAAAATAGGAGGGCAGCTATTGTGGTCTCATAGAAATAAACACCGGCCGATGTGTCACCGATGATCTTGTAATACACGTTGAAAGAAACCTTGCGATTGAATGATGCATTAGAATGATGTGGGAGAGAAGAAATTCGTCGGTTAGGGAAAGGAATGCGTTCCTCAATACATACAGTAGCACTAGAATTGCAAAAGAGACGGGCGAAACCAAGCTCACCTGATCGTAGAGGTATTCTCCGTCCGCTACGGTCAAGTTGGCACGAAATTCATCCAGGGCACTGCATGCTTGAAATACGCGCTCATCACAAAGATCTCCACCCAAAATAGCGCAGGCCGTGGACGAGGCCGCTGGCGTTTGCTCGCCGAGTACGACAGACGGGTCCTCAAACATGCGTTCGCCGTGTAGAAGGAAACTAGATATGCGACTTGAGATTCCGGGATATTTCATGCTTGGAAGACCTTCCGTGACATCTTCTGTCATGTCAAAGAAAGTCTTCAACATCGCCTCCATGATTAAATGGTTGGCAGAGATATACGTCAGGTACAGCGCAGTGAGATCGAGTAGTACCTTCACCGTGGGATGCTTCTTGACTCGTCGAAGGATGCGGGCATCAAAATCTCCGAGCTTGAGCTTATTGTGCATGTCAAATTTGACGCGATCGTACTCATCATCGCTGGTGAACTCGTAGAGGCTGCCACTGAGTCTCGCCACGAGAACTGCAACAGCGAAGACGCAGATGTAAACCAAATTTTGGTTGGCAAATTCGTTCAGTTGGAGACAATCTGCGACGGCACTTTGGACGAGTTCATAAATCGCGACGTGCGTGCAACAGAAGGCGAGCATAGTGGCAGCGGCTGGTAGAGAGTAAAGCAACTCAAAGAGCACATGTCGACGAGCTTCGTTGCAGCGACTCCTTGGGTAGGCGGCGGCGCCAGTGCCTCTGGCAATACTGCGAGCGCGGGTTTCATTCCCCTTGAGGTATTCGTAGTCAGCCTCGCCCTTCATCGCCAGCTTCTTGAGGAATCGATCGCGTGAGCGGAGTTTCATCTTCTCGCGTCGGCCTATCTTCGTCGTCGTGGCGGTCGTTTTGGTTCGCATGCGTTCACGTCGGCGAAGCCAGGCCTTGGATGTCTTCTTCATACCAACGCCGGAGCTGCTTGTATTTGAGCTGGAAGGAATCAACGAGTCGAAGACACTCGAGCTTCCTCCGGAAACCCCGTTGTCAGAAGTCTTGATGTCGTCACTGAACGAAGAATAGTCGGAAATTAACGATGCCGATGATGAAGAATCGCTGGACATGATGGACGAATCCGAATCCGAATCCGTGCCCGAGGATGAGGACGACGATACCGATGAGGCTGACGAATCCGATGCTGTGGACGACGAGATGGAATGAGATGAGGCGTCATTGGAGAAGTTGTCAAAACAAGCAAAGGTCGAAGGTGACGACATTTTTTCTCCGGCGTCGTTGGTCTTGACCGCTTCCACGGACGAGAAATGCATCGAGGAATCGTTACCCTCACTGCGGTGTCTGCGGTGGAGAGGGCCAGGGCGGAACGGTGGAATGAACGATTTGTTTCCACCGTCAGAAGTAGTCTTCAGCAAGGGAGGAACACCAACACATGTGACCACGAGTTCTTCGAACGTGGGGCGTTCAGTCAGGTTCTCGTCCAATCCAACACCAACGTCGCTGCCATTCGATTGCTCGGAGCTTTGAGTGTGGGCCGTGCCGCTGAGCGGGGTGTCCGCGGTGAGCGCGGGGACATCATCATCGATAGCGCTCTTCTTTGTACACGTAATGGCGGGGCTCGATGCCGGAGGATTCGGGTCAGAGGAATCGTTTTGCGTTGGAGTTTCAGCAGATCCGCAACTACCCGAGCCGCTGAGAGACTCCTTGGAGCAACTGCCGCCGTGGAATGTAGATTCGATCTTCATGATGGACCCGAAGGAGGAGATCGCAAGGTGCTGATTTGTTGAGTAGGTAGGAATATTCATACTATATTGGCACACCTTTCTCGAAAGGTACCTAGGTACACATACATGTACATGTGTTGTGTGGTCCAGTTCTTAGAAGGGTTCGGGAGACAACAAGGAAGGCGCCAAAGGGGCCATGACGCGCATGACCACCCGAACCCACAGCGAACCCGCAAGGCAGATGCGAACCGCCAGCGTGGAGTTTCTAGGAATCCTATGCGGACTTCGGTGTTTTCCCGCGCCGGCCCGCCAAAAACGCCCAACGCAACCGGCAACCGGCAACCGAGACGCAAACCGACCTTCATTCAACGCATGCCGCCAACACGACACAAAAATGAGGACTCGCTAAGAACGCACCATCTCATATTTGCTCTCAGCGCAGCTCTTGTTCGACCGTGTTCCCCACCATTGGTTGCATCTCATTTTGCTAAGTGAACTGAAAGTTAAAGCTCATCGTGCGTAATCGAACCCATTTCGCCGCCATCGAAATCAATCCATAGCGAGAACCCGCCAAATTGCAAAGAACAACAGAAAGGAAATGGCAGCAGAAACCGTTCCGATGACGGAGACGGCCACGACGAAGAAAAAGAAGAAGGGTCTCTTCGGGAGGCTCAAGAAGAGCAAGAATAAGTCCAGCAGGAAGGAATCCCGCAACGTCGAGGCCGAGATGGCCGAGTACGACGCCGCGATGGCCGCCAAGTCCGTCGCCCGGGACGGCCGGCCCGTCATCACCTCGTACAACGCGCACCGGTACCACCCCTCGGACGTGCGCGACGAGGACTTGCCGCCGACGTCGCCTTCGACTCCGTCGACTCCCGAACGGAGCGGCGCTCGCGGATATACCAGCAACGGTGGCAGTCCCAGCAGCAGGGGCAGCCCCGGCAGCAGGGGCAGTCCCGGCAGCAGGTCCAAGCGCCGTGGAATGAGGGAGACCGTCGTCCTGGATCGGCCCCCGACGGCCAAGGAGTCGGCCTTCGGTGGCCCTCCCCGATACGATTGGGTCGATGTGGTAAGTAGATTAATAAGATCAGACGGATTCACCGAGGGTTTATTGCTGCGCTACTCTTGGCACCGGCCCCAAAGCCAACACATACATGCCTGACGAGTTGTGATTGTTTTGGTCGGAGTCGACACGCTTGTCTTCCAAACCCACTCACCCACCTTTGTTTTGCTCTGCCCCCTCCTACCCATTTCCCAATCATCAGGAAACCGCCGCCGCCGTCAAGGTCCAGTCCGCCTTCCGCCGCAACCAAGCCATGGCGGACGTCGAGGCCCGTGGGGGCAGCACGGCCGCCATCCGCAACCGCTACCGGGCCAAAGCCCGCTCGGCCAACAACCGCAACGGCAACGGCGAGGGCTTCCACTCCGAGGACGCCCCGGACATGATGGCGTGCTGCGGAATGGGATTCATGTTCGGCGATGCCACCGAGGAGCAGAACCAGGAGAAGCTGGCCGAGGAGCGGCGGAAGGAGTACCAGGAGGCCAAGTTGCGGCAGGAAGAGGAGGAGGCCAAGAAGCGAAGGTTCCGCTTCCGGAAGAAGTCCAGCGATCACTATGACGAGAATTTCGAGGTCCTGGACAATTAGAGCGAGTATATGGACGTGTTTTTTAGTTTGGTCGCCGCCTGCCAGTTCGACGTGTAGAAACCGTATGATGACGAATGGGCTGGCTGGTGGTGATTTTTATTCGAGGTGTTGGATGGTGCCGCGGTCTTTGCGATTGCAAGCTGATATATCATCATCACACCCGTTAGAGTTCCATACACAACATTTCCCGCGACTGTACATTGTCGGGGGAGTATCCACATAGGGGGAGAGATTGGACGATTGCTTGTGATCTGGAGGTCCCTAACAAGGGTATTGAGTGGCCTTCCGCAGCAATTCGTTTTTGTTTCATTGTGAATGCAAATGCATGCACAAGAATTATATATAACTCTCAAGAAGACGAAATACTATAATTACGACGTAAATAGTTACGCGCATAATGAATTCTCAGAACATTTTCCATCCCCTAGCCTTCTCCAGAACATGCGCAATCGTCGTCTGGTGATTCCTACTATCACACATAGTACCAAAGTTTTCCTTCAAGAGGCCACCGTAATCTCCCTTCAAATAGGTATCGTCCACGTCTTCTAGCTTGGCACCCAGCCCAATCTCACGGAAGCAAAGGCCTACCATATCGTCCTCCCCTTCCACCTCAACGACATCGCACACCAGTTCGATGCCGAACGATATTCCCGTCCAGATGTCCTTATGGGTGTAGGTACCATCTGCATTGGTATAAATCCCCCTGTATGTCAACCGCTCAAAGCATCGGATG
>Ga0115006_10001941_pt1 | contig 13304 bp, 5 predicted proteins | sample ArcOceMetagenome_3_FD_88943 | JGI IMG/M metagenome (GOLD analysis project Ga0115006, IMG submission 88943) | Marine eukaryotic phytoplankton communities from Arctic Ocean - Arctic Ocean- Svalbard ARC20M Metagenome | ecosystem: Environmental > Aquatic > Marine > Oceanic | place: Arctic Ocean...
AACCCGAACTTTTGCAGAAATGAAGGGCGTCGGCGTCTTCGTGTCGGTCAAGGTGCCCGACGACAAGAAGGACGAGTTCCTCAAGGTGATGGCCGTCGACGTCGTCGAGAGCCGCAAGGAGGAGGGCTGCATCTCGTTCGACCTGTGCGACCAGGGCGACGGCGTCTACTCCTTTTACGAGGTCTACAAGGACGCCGAGGCCGCTGCATACCACAAGACGCTGCCACACTACATGGGTTGGGCCGAGTGCGCCGCCCGTCACCCATGCACCCCACCCAGCCAACCATCCGACCGTCGGGCCGTGTGCTGCACGTACAGGTTCAAGAAGGCCAACATGGCCACGGTCGGCGCCTCCCAGACGGTCGTCAAGTTTTCCACGGTCGAGTATTGACTTCCTGGTGGCGTGCGTGCCGTCTGCGCCTCGTGTCAGATACTTGCCGTGAATAAAAATCTCTACTCTTAGACGCTCCTCGACCCTCTGGTGCGGTGGGTGGGTCGACTCCTCAGAAGAAGCTCTCGGCGTCCTGCTGCGCCAGCTGCTGCAGCATCGGGTCGTCGAAGAACTTGTTGATGGAGACGTCCTCGGAGAGGCCCTTGCGGCGGCGCGTCTTGACCATGAACTCGCGCGCGAGATGCGGCGTCGGCTGCGGCTCGAGCGGCTTGAGCACGACGTTCTTGTCGAGCGGGTCGCCCGGCACGATCGCCCAGTGGTCGAAGACGGCGAGCGAGAAGGCCTGGCCCTGCGTGTGCGAGCGCAGGTCGGTCTCGAAGCCGAACGAGTCGATGACGGGCAGGAAGGCCTTGATCGTGTGCAGCGGCGTGCCGGCGCGCGGCCCCTCCTGCGTGACGTGGCCGCGCCGCCGCGCGAGGACCGTGTAGACGGCGGGGATGCAGTCGGACGGCGCCGAGATGTCGACTGCGTACACCGGCTCCATCAGCCGCGGCGTCGCCATCAGGAAGGCCGAGTAGGCGACGCGGCGCGCCGTCGGGATGATCTGGCCGCCGCCGCGGTGGATCGGCTCGGGCGCCACCAGCGCGTCGAGCACCTTGAACTTGACGTTGCGCAGCGGCTCCTCGCACAGCGGCCCCTCGCGGCAGCCCCACTGGAAGCCCTGGAGCACGTACTCGCGGATCGAGCTGAGCAGCTTCTTGTCGACCTCCGACGGCAGCGTGTCGTCGAGCATCACGTTGGCGCCGCGCTCGTCGGGCGCGAAGCCCCACACCGAGCGCGCCGCGAGCAGGTCCCAGTCGTACCGCTTCATGAAGAAGTCCTTGAGCCGCGTCTTGTCCCACCCCATCGAGACGGCGCCGGACTCGATGTCCTCGGCGAGCCCCTTCTCGAGCGGCTCGGCGATCATCGTGAGGCGCGAGCGGCCGTTTGGCGTCTCGGCGAAGCACTTGATCGAGCTCGTCTCGACGCACGTCTCGCAGAAGGCGACGACCGGGTCGGACACCTTGACCTCCATCCCGCCGCCCGTGTAGACGTGGCGGAGGTCGTGCATGACGCAGTCGAGGAAGATCTCGCCCGTGCCGACGATGACGTGCTCGCCGCTCTCCTCGACCTTGGTCGAGAGCAGCGGGTAGCTCTTGTTGAGCTTGCGCAGCCCCTCGAGCATCTTCGGCAGCTCCGACGGGTTGATCGGCTCGGCGGCCACCTTGATGACGGAGCGCGTGTTGAACGGCAGCGGCCGGAAGATGCACGCGGCGTCGGCGCCGCGCACCGACGTCAGCGTGCCCGTCTTGACGAGCACCGACTCGACGCCCTCGATGAGCGCCCAGCAGCCCGCCGGCACCTCGCTCACCTCGACGCGGTAGCGGCTCTGGTGGAGCCACAGCTTGGTGACCGTCTTGACGGCGCTGTCCTCCTGGTCGTCGAGCGTGTACGTCTCGCCCAGCACGCGCACCTCCTGCCCCACCCTGAGCGTGCCCGAGAGCACGCGGCCGAAGGCGTCGAACGACTCGCAGTCGGGCTTGTGGTACATCTTGGTCACGTTGCACATCAGCGCGCCGTCGGCGTCGCAGCGCAGCATCCCCTCCACAAAGTCCTCGTCGAGCACGCCCGAGTAGGTCTGCTCGACCTTGGCGCGCGCGCCGCCCTCGGGCGACGGCAGCCACCGGACGAGCGCGTCGACCATCCCGGCGGAGCTCTCGCCGAAGAAGCGCGCCATCACGACGCGCAGCATCGGCTTCGGGTCGAGCTTGTACTCGTCCTTGCGCAGCTCGACCCCCAGCTCGCCGAGCGCCGCGCGCACGTCGGCCTCCGGCTCCGAGAGCGTCAGCGTCACGAGCTTGTACAGCGGCTCGAGCACAAACTGCACGAAGGTGCGCGGGCCGCCGCCCTCGGGCGGCTTGCGCCGGAAGCCGCGCGTCTTCGGCTGGAAGTAGACGTCGCCCCAGAGCCGCCGCGCGAACGCCGGCGCGTCGACGCCCTCGTGCATCTCGGCGTAGATGGCGGCGAACGACGGCAGCGTGAACGACCAGCTCATCGACGACGCCGCGAAGACGACGTTGCCCTCGTCGGGCGAGAGGCGCGGGTGGGTGCCGCCCGAGCACTGCTCGAGCAGGGTGTTGACCTCCTCGATGCACTGGCGCACCTTGAAGTAGGCGTCCTGCGGCGGCAGCTTGAGCTCGACGATCAGCCGGTCCATCTTGTTGACGCACAGCACGATCGGCAGCCGCTCCTGCACGGCGTGGCGCACGAGCCGCTCCGTGTTGAGCATCATCCCCTCGACGACGTCGACGACGAGCAGCACGCCGTCGGCCAGCCGCATCCCCGCCACCGCCTCGTCCGAGAAGTTGACGTGGCCCGGCGTGTCCATCAGGTTGAACAGGTAGTGCTTCTCGCTGCTCGCCTGCAGCAGCATCGTCATCGGCGACGCCTTGATCGAGAGGCCGCGCTGCTGCTCGTCGACGCGCGAGTCGGTGTACCGCCGGTCCTCCTTCTGCGTCGCCTCCGCCTTCTGCGTCGCCGCGCCGTCGAAGCGGTGCGTCTGCTCGACCAGCATGTCGACCATCGTCGTCTTGCCGTGGTGCAGGTGGCCGATGATCGCGACGTTGCGCACCATGGTCGGGTGGCGCATCAGGCTGGCGAGGAACTCGTGCGAGTAGACGTGCGTCGGCGTCCTCTTCTCGACGATGTCGAAGTTCTTCGCCTTGATGGCCGCGACGATGCCCTGCGTGATCGGCTGCGTGTCCTCGTCCTGCACCGTCGTCTCCACCTCCTCGCCGTAGACCTCGAGCGCGGTGGAGTAGTACTTCTTGTCCTCGTGCAGCACGACGCGCGTGTCCTCCTCCTCCTCCATCGGGTCATCGCCGCCGCCGCCGGTCGCGCCGTCCATCGGGTCCTCCTCCTCCTCCTCCTCCTCCTCCTCGTCGCCGCCGTCCTCGATCACCGGCCCGCCGCCGCCCTCGTCCTCGTCGCTGTCAAGCTCCGGCCCGATGTAGTTGCCGAACTCATCGTAGAGGTCCTCCTCCATCAGAGCAGGTCGCGACGACCGCGAGCTTGGTGGCGACGATCGACTCAGCCTTGCTGGCGCTGAGGTACACCACCTAACGCCCCGCCAGGACGATGGATGGGTGTGGGAGCGATGGATGTGGGGGGAGAAAATGTTTAGGAAGACCAATTTGAAACCTTTTCACAAACCCTACCAACGCACCACGCAACCCTCGAAGGCGTCTCGATGGCGAGTGTGCGTCGGCTAGGTGTTGGGAAGAAACGGCGAGACGGAGCGGGTGCACACCACCAAACGCGAGCCGCAAATCCTTCCGGCCACTAGCCATGGTACACCACAGCCCGCCGCCCACCACGCGCGCGCGCGGGCCTACGTTCACCCACCGCGCTGTCCTCCACTCGCCGCTGTCCTCCACTCGCAGGGCGACCAGAACGTGATCAAGGTGGGCGGCGTCGAGCCGTCGGCGACGCCCGAGCTGCTGCGATCCTTCTTCGAGTTTCACGGGCAGATCCTCCGCGCGGTGATCAGCGGGAGCAACGGCTACATAGAGTTTGCCGACTCGTCCGCAGCCCAATCCGCCCTCCTCTTCGACCGCTGCAACTTTGTCGGCAAGGCCATCAGCGTCGAGCTCTCCGACCCGCCCGATCCCTGGCCGACGCCCAAGGAGGAGACCGCACCCACGCCGACGCCGACGCCGACGCCCGCCGCGGCGCCGACGCCAAAGTCGCCCGCCAAGAGCGAGAAGTCGCCCGCCAAGGGCGACAAGTCGCCCGCCGCCGCGCCCAAGCCCACGCCCAAGCCCGTCGTCAAGCAGGAGTCCAAGGAGGCGTCGGGCTCCGAGGAGGAGTTTGAGAAGGTGACGATGCAGGACGCGACGCCGCCGCCCGCCGAGCCGCCCGTCAAGGCGGGGCCGGGCACCTGCGGCGGCCTCACGCTGGCGTCGCTCGCTGAGATCCCGAGCCTCGCGTGCTTCAAGGCCGTCCTCGCCGAGCCGATCAACGATGTGCATGCGGTGCTCGGCGTCACGATGGTGGGGCTGGCGGCGCTGGCCCTCTACTGAGAGCGGGCCATCCCGCTGTGTGTGAACGGTCACGGTGTCTCGTGTTGTAAAAGTTTCTCTCCCCCCCCCTTTAGACACAACTACCCCAACGCAATACACTCGAGCCGGGTGGGGTCGGGCCGAATTTCGTGTTTTTTTTGGTGATTTACGGGGCAGGGTGTTCAATATCTCCGACGATGAAGGATGGTTGGGTGGTATGCCCCCACTAAGTTTGCCCTTTTTAGACACCAGGGGCTTCTCACTCACCGCCGCTCGCGGCGATGGTCTTCCCCGTGGCGCCGATGCTGCCGTCGCTGCCGATGCTTCCAGCGCTGCCTACGCTGCCGATGCAGCCCGTTGCGCCCATGGCGCCGCTGCGACCAGACGCTGGCCTCATGGTGCGCCGCGCGCCGCTCCACACCTCCCGGCCCGGCCGCGCCACCCGTGCTCACGTCCGCCCCCCCCCCACTGCACGCTCTTGGCAGATGCCCATGATGCTCATGATGATGATGGTGCGCGCATCCGCACGAGTCCATGGGCCCGTCCGCTGTGCTCTCGTCTAGCGTCCCTCCCATCTCTCCGCGCCCTCTCACCGCTCTTTTTTGCACCACCGCTCCCCTGCGCAGCTGGGCGGCAACATGAACCAAATGATGATGCCAATGATGATGATGATGATGATGGGCGGGCTATGACCGCGCTCGCACCTCCCTCGTCTCATGCCTCGCCCCCTACGGTAATCCTCTACGTCCGCCGCCACCCCCGTGCGGCCCGTACCAGCGTATACTGTCGTCGCGTGTCAGCCGTGTGTCGGCCGGTGTCTCACTGGTTGCACACGTGCCTCCAGCATCCATGTCTCGGTCAACTAGAGTGTTTTTTTTTACCACACACGAAGACAAACAAACCTGGTAACTCACATCAGCCCGCCGTCGTCGCCCGCCTCCTCCTCGCCGGCTGCTCGCGCACCACGCCGGCGGCCTCCATCGCGGCGTCCTCGGCGGCGGCCTGCTCCTCCTCGAGGTCGAGCGCGCGGCTCGCCCAGCGCAGCCCGAGCTCGAACGAGGCCGAGAGGCTGGCGAGGCGCATCTCCTTGGTCGGCAGCCGCGCGAGCATCGACTCGAGCATCGACTGCCCCACGAGCGACTTGAGCGCGCCCTCGTCCGGCCGCCTGCCCAGCCCGTCGAGCCGCGGCAGGCCGTCGCCGCCCAGCCCACCGCCACCTCCACCGTCTCCACCGTCGCCACCGTCGCCGCCGCCTCCTGCGGCGGCGTCGATCTCGGCGCCGAACCCCGAGAGCAGCTCGGCGTCGCCCGCGGTCGCCTCGGCGTCGGCGGCGCCGCTCTCGACGAGCGCCTCGTGCAGCTCGGCGCACCACCTGTGCAGCAGCCCAAACTCGCTCATCAGCCGCTCGATCTCGGCGTGCTCGAGCTCGACGTCGTCGCGGCCGTCGGCGACGTGGACGCGCGCCTGGCGCAGCGCGAGCACGGCCTGCTCCGTCTGCTCCTCGACCTGCGCCCGGTAGCGCGCCAGCTCGCTCTCCACCTTCTGCTGGTCCTTTTGCCGCCGCTGCGCCACCTCGAGCGCGGTGCGCGCCTGCTCAAACTCGGCCACCAGCTCGCTCAGCCTGGCCTGCGCGTCGCGCAGCTTGGCGTCCGTCTCGCGCAGCCTCTCCTGCGCCTCCTGCGCCTTGCCGTTGGCCCGGTCCAGCTTGCCCTCCCACCGCCGCTTCTCCGCCTCCATCTTCTGCTCGAAGCTCGTCTGCAGCCGCCGCCGCTCCGCGTCCATGTCGCCCTCGCCGCCCTTCGCGTTGTACTTTTCGAGCTCGAGCCTCTCCAGCCTCGTCTGCGCCTCGCTCAGCTGCGCCATCACCTCCGCCAGCTGCGCGGTGCGCCTCTCGGCCTCCTGCTCCTGCTGCGCCACCAGCGCGGTCGCCTCGCGCGCCTCCGTCTGCAGCCGGCCGTTGGCCGCCGCGAGCTTGCGGTTGCGCGCCGCCGTCGCCGTCGCGTCGCGGTTGGACTCCATCGCCTCGCGCACGCGCGCCGCCGCGTCGCGCAGGTGCTGCGAGCACGCCCCCTCCAGCGCCTCCAGCGCGCGCGCGTGCTGCCTCGCGTCGCGCGCGCGCGTCGCGTCGAGGCCCTGCTTCTGCCGCACGAGCTTCTCCTGGAAGATGCGCGTCAGCGCCGCCGTCTGCGCGTCGACCGCCGCCCGGACCGCCGCCGCCTGCGCCGCCTGCGCCGCCTGCGCCGCCCAGGAGCCACCGCCCTCACCGCCGCCCTCGCCGCCGCCTCCATCGCCGCCCTTCTCCGACGGCTGCCGCGATTGCTGCTCCATCGGCAACGCCGCCAGTGCCGCCAGCTCCGCCATCGCCTCCGCGTCGCCAATCGATCGCCGCGGCGTCTCCCAGTGGTCCATCGCCTCCGCCGCCTCCGCCGCCTCCGCCGCCTCCGCCGCTGCCGCCACCGGCGCCGGTGCCGGTGCCGCAGCCTGCTCCGGGTCCTCCTCCTCCTTCCTCGGCGCCGGAATCACCACAGCATGCTCCGGCGCCGCCGCCGTCGCCACCGCCGCCGCCGCAGCTGCAGCCGCTGCCGCGGCGCCCGCGTCCGCACGCGCCAGAGCCTCCGTCAGAGCCGCGTCTTCGGGCGCCTCCGCACGCGGCGTCTCGTCACCGGTCGCCGTCGACGGCTCGCCGCCGCCACCATCGACGCCCGCCGCCACGCGCGCCACCGCCGCCGCCGCGTCCTCCGCCGCGGGCGCCGCTGCCAGCGATGGCTCGGCCGGGACGGCTGCCGGTGCCTCGGCCTCTCCCCCGAGGATGTGCGACGGCTCGAGCGCGGGCGCGGGAGAGGCCGCCGGGTCGGTGGACACGACGAAGCGGGTGCTCTTGGCCGCGCGGCGCTCTGAGCCCCGGTGCGGCGTGCTCACCGACTGCGCCGCCTCGGCCATCGCGGCCCGCGCCAGCTTGGGCGCCTGCTGCGCCGAACGGAACGCGCCGCTGCTCGAGGCGGTCGCGGCGCGTGCGCTGGCGGGTCGGGCGCTGGCGGGTCGGACGGCCGGCCTGGCCAGGGAGCGCTTGGCCTCGTGCTCGACCGAGGCCATCGGCACCGTCGCGGGCGGCGGCAGCAGGTCGTCGATGGCGCCTGGCGCGGCGCGGGCGCCGAGTCGCGTCTGGTAGGCGAGCGCGCTGGCCTCGTACAGCTGCTGCCTGTAGGAGCCGCCACGGTCGGGCCGGCTAGGCTTCTGCGGGAAGACGTAGCCCGACACAAAGTACGAGTCGCCCCGCGGGGAGCCCCACTCGGTCTGCATCGTCTCGCCATGGACCGGCCGCGCGGAAACCGGACGCCGGCGCGGGCCGTCACCACCCCGCGGCGTGGTGGGCTGCGCCAGCGTCGCCAGCGCCGAGGGCGCGCAGCGCTCGAACATGCGGGCCCTGTCGGGGAGCAAAAAGGACATCACGACGACGAGCGTTAGCCTTCGTGTGACAACTCTTTTCCGAACAGCTGCATGCGCATGCAGTCCCGCTGGCTGTTGCGTTGCAAGGCCATGGTCTTCTCCACGCGGGGTCATGTCACTTTCTCACTCTCGATTGTAGGTCTGTAGGTTTGGCGTGTATAGCCATAGGTTTTCCCGTCTTATCTACAGACCGTTTTTTCTTCCCCAGTGGCGGAGTTCTTGCCGATCGGCGCCCGGCCGGGCCACAAACCGGGTCCGGCTAAGTGAATCTGGATTCTATTCTACCGCCGATTGTCCGAGGTGTGTAGTTGAGGTACATGTACATGCACAAAAGGCACAGCCAGATCAGGCTGACAATTCACGGACTTGTCTCGGACCGTCCAAGCTTTCTCCAAGCAAGCTCTCATGAAGCTCGCCCCCATGTTCTTCGTCATGCTGTGGCGGCTCGCAATGCTGTCGCTCCTGCTCTTCGTCGGCGGTGTCGCCGTCTCCTGCCAAGTCCAGGTCCCGAATCGGCTCCTATGGATCTCTAGGTCTGAGATTCGCTAAGAGGCCCACAAGCGGCTGCGCCGCTTTAGCACAAACAAAGCTAGTGTGTCGCGGCTTAGCCACCGCGATGCTGCCGCGCCTCCGCATCCTCAATCGCTACTTTACTGGCAGCGCCACGGTCGTCGACAACGCCAGCGCCGCCGCCGCCGCCGCCGCCGCCGCCGTTGCAGGCTGTTTAGGCTACGCCGCTGGAACTGGAACGGGAGAGCGGGACGGTTTATAAACCAAGTGTACTACTTTAACAGCGTACTAAACAGATACGTTCTCGTGCTGACGTTCATACGTACGCGGTACAACGACACTGACGAGTCAAGCTCACGACTCTCGCTCTGGTCTCTCACTTGCGCGCGCGGTCCCTGATGAGCGGCAGCTTGCCGGCGTTGAGCTCCTGCGCCGAGACGGCGCGCGGCGCCGCGCCGCCGCGCCGCGGCTGCGGCGGCGCCTGGCTCGCGGTGCCACGCGGCGCGCACGACGACTTGCTGCGGCGGGCGGCGGCGCCGCCACCTCCGTCGCCAGGGGAGGGCGGGTGCGGGTGCGGGTGCGACTGCGGGTGCGACTGCGGATGCTGTGGATGCTGCGTGGGCGGCGGCGGCGGCGGCGGCGGCGGCGTGGGCTTGAGGTGCGCCTTGACGCTCGCCTCGGCCTCGCGCAGGCTCCGCTGCACCGACTCGACCCGCCCCCTCATCTCGTCGGTCTGCAGCTTCTGCGAGAGAAGCGCCTGCGCCTCGCCCAACTGCGTGTGCGCGCGCGCAAGCGCCGCACTCAGCCGCGCGCCCTCCTGCTGCTGCGCCGCCAGCTCCGCGCCGCCCTCCGCCAGCCGCGAGCGCAGCGCGTCCTCGCGCCGCCGCGCCGCCTCAGCCGCCTCGCCCAACTCCCTCAGCCGCGCGCCGCGCGCCTCCGCCTCGGCCCGCGCCTCGGCCGCCTCGGCCGCCACGGCCTCCGCGCTCGCCGCCGCGCCCTCGAGGGCCGCCGCCGCCGCCGCCGCCGCCTCGCGCGCCTCCTGCTGCTGCGCCGTCAGCGTCGCCCGCAGCGCATCCTCGCGCGCGGCCGCCGCCTCCGCCGCCTCCCTCGCCGCCACCGCGTCCCTCGCCGCCTCCTCCTTCGCCGCCGCGAGCTGCCCCGCCGCGTCACTCGCCGCCTCCGCAGCCGTCGCCGCCTCCGCCTCGTGCCCCCGCCTTTGCTCATCCCACGCTGCCTCCGCCGCCGCCAGCGCCGCCTCCGCCGCACCCCTCCCCTCGCGCTCCGCCGCCGCGTCGGCCTCCGCGCTGTCCGCGCGCGTGAGCGCCTCGGAAAGCGCCGCCGCCGCCGCCCTCGCCGCCCTCGCCGCCGCGCCGCTCGCGTCGGCCTGCTGCTGCTGCTGCTGCGCCTGCAGGCTGCCGCGCTCCCTCTCCCGCTCCGCCTCGGCGACCGCCAGCCTCTTCTCCAGCTTGGCGCGCGCGCTCGCGTGCTTGGCCAGCGCCGTCTCGAGCTTGGCGCACTGCGCCTTCGAGGCGCTCGACGCGTGACTCAGCCCCTCCATGTGCGCCTCCGCCCGCTCCGCGCGCTCCTTCGCCGCGGCGCCCTCCGCCCGGTGCGTCGCCTCCGCCCGGGCCGCCGCCTGCCGCAGCCTGGCCGTCGCCGCGCCGTGAGTCGCGCTCGCCTGCGCCGCCGCCGCCGCCGCCGCCTGCGCCGCCGCCCGCGCCGCCGCCGCGTCCTCGTCCGCCTCGCGCCGCAGCCGCTCCACCTCGTTGCCCAGCTCGTCCGCCGCCGCCTGCGCCTGCCGCGCCGCCTCGCGCGCCTCCGCCACCGCCGCGCCGCCATCGGCCCTCGCGCCGTCGAGCCTGGCGCGAAGCTTTGCCGCCTCGGTCTGCGCGGCCGCCAGGCTCTGCAGCGCCTCGGCGCCGCGCCGCTGCTCCTGCTGCAGCTGCGCCGCCTGCAGCTTCTTCGCCGCGTCGAGCTGCGCCGCGCGCGCCGCCGCGCTCGCCGCGCCCTGCTTCGCCTCGGCCGCCGCCGCCTCGGACCTCTTGAGCGACCGTCGCGCCTCGGCGATGTCCGCCGCCGCAATCTCCTTGGCGGCGGCCACCTGCTCGGCCGCCGCCGCCTCGGCGCGCCGCGTCGCCTCGCGCCGCGCCTCCAGCTCCGTCGTCGCCGCGTGCAGCCGCGCCTCGAGCGCCGCCGCGTTCCGCGCCGCCTCGGCCGCCGCCCGCCGCTCGCCGCCCACCGCCGCCGCCTGCTCGGCGTCGAACGCCGCGTGCGCCTCGCGCTCGGCCGCCAGGTCGGCGCGGCACGCCTGCAGGTCGGATCGGCAGCCGGCCAGCTCGGATCGGCAGCCTGCCAGCGCGGCTGCCTGCTGCTCGGTCAGCGCCGACGCACGCGTCTCGAGCTCGGCCGACGCGCCGGCCTTGGCGGCGGCGCCGGCCTCGACAGCGGCGAGCGCCGCCTCGGCCGCCTCCGCGCGGCTCGTCGAGGCCTCTGCCTGCTGCCTCGCGGCATGAGCCTGCTGCTGCGCCACCGCAAGCGCCGCCGTGTACTCGCGCTCCTGCTCCGCAAGGGCCAGGCGCTGCGCCTCGATCTCCTCGCCGTGCCTCGTCCGCTGGCCGCGCTGCGTGGTGGCGAGCTGAGCCGCGGTGGCACTGAGTGTGGCGACGCGACACTCGGCAGCCGCGAGCAGGCCGAGCAGGCGCTCGTTGGTCGCGGCGGCGCTCGCCTCGAGCTGCTCTCCGAAGCCCTCGAGGGCCGAATGGTGCTGGTCCTGGGCCGTCTGCAGCTGGTACCGCAGCATCGCGATCTCCTTGGATAACGTGGCCGAGCGCTCCTGCTCGCGCTGACGCACGGTGGCCAGCTCGCCCTCGAGCGTCTGCACGCTCTGCTTCAGCACGCTGAGCATCGGACCAGCAGCGCCAACCTACTCGTCAGGAGGCGGCGTCGGTAGACGGCGTTCGGCTCGCGATAGTTGAACGCGTTGATCGTGGAGGAGGGGTGCACAACACGGGCAACTCCGTAGCAAAGGCAGAGGAATTTACTTAGTCAGTTGCTAGAAGAACGCATAGAACAGAACTGAGAAGATATTCATGCAGGCCAAGCCAAGCCAAGCCAAGCCAAGCCAAGCCAAGCCAAGCCAATTCAAGGCACGCCAAGCCTAGCAGAATTTGTATGTAACATTTTCAACAAGAAAGACCGTCCTGTGGGGGTGTACAACCAACACGTGGGCAAAGTCTGACGGAGCCAAAAAAGAGACTTGCGCGAGAGGATTAGCGACCGCGGCCGCGCTGAATACCAGCCAGCTGATAACAGCCAAGCTGAATACCAGCCAGCGATCGATCTAAAAGTGTCACGATGCCGTACGGCGGCCGTGAAGGCGGCAAGCGCGCCCCTCGCGCGGCGGCCAACATGTTTGCCGAGTACGAGGCCAACTCATCCTCGCGGACGCAGATGGCGCGGCGGGCCAGCCAGGAGGAGGACAAGGACCGCGACCCAAAGTGCTGCTGCTGCAAGAGCACGTCGGTGCTGATCGTGTGCAACACGGGCACGTTCATCCTCTCGCTCGGCCTCGTGATCGTCGGCGCCTTCATCAACAACGAGGTCAAGGGCTGGGGGCTGCGCCCCTTCGACATCGTGGGCAACCTGTGCCTCGGCGCGGGTGGCTTCATCGCGTGCGTCTCGATGATCGGCATCATGGCGGGCAAGACGCAGGCGCGCTCGCTGCTCTTCACCTACTTCATCTGCATCCTGCTCGTCACGTACCTGCTCATCCTTTCGCTGACCTTTGCGGCCGTCGAGTCGGGCAACGTCGACGAGCTGGTGGACGCGTACTGGCCGACGCTGCAGCAGGTGCTCGGGATGGACAAGTCGCCGGAGGAGGTGGAGGCGATGCTCGAGGACTACATGTTCTCAATATGCGGCATCTCCACCAGCGGCATCCTCACGCTACTGAGCGCGCTGGTCGCGACGGTGCGGCTGCTCGGCATCCGCGCGATCGCGTTCTGCTGCCTGTGGACGCTGTGCATCCTCGGCGTGTGCACGGTGTACGCGGGCTTCGAGACGCGGACGGAGGTGCCGGTCATCACGACCTACCTCCTGTGGGCGTGCGGCGCCGTCCAGCTCCTCTGCGGCTGCTGCGGCCTCATCGGCCTCAAGAACCTCAACAAGGAATGCATGCGCTGGTTCTTCCTCATCCTGCTCGGCGCGGGCGGCGGCCTGGCGTACGTGTGCATCAACACGTACCTGTACATCCGCGACAACCCGGGCGCCAACCCCGAGCACCTGCTGCTCGTCTTCGGCATCGCGATGGTCTGCGACTTTTTCCTCCTCTCCAACTTCATCTTTGGCGGCATCTACTACTGCAAGCGCAAGGGCGCCTTCGCCGCGGCCGACAAGGCGCACGAGCTGCCGATCCACTACTCGAGCAACGACAAGAAGTTCGGCAAGTACGGCCCGCGCGGCGGGCCCAAGGGCCGCAAGGGCAAGGCACGCCAGGAGTACACCTCGCGCAACGCGCTGTGACCCGAGTGCTGCTGCGTGGCGCGCCCCATTTTGTTCATTCACCTGCACCCGTAGCATATATAGGCAAGGCCACTTCAAGCTCACCGGGATTTCATGTGAATACGATGTTGATTTTGTGTGGAATCTTCTTCTCCCGCGATTCTGAGTCGATTTCAACTCTAAAAAAAATCAAAAAAAAATCAAAAATATCACGTGTCACGGTGTATTACAGTCAAAATATCACGTGTCACGGTGTATTACAGTCATAAATCTCACGTGTCACGGTGTGTGACAGTCAAAATATCACGTGTCACGGTGTGTGACAGTCATAAATCTCACGTGTCACGGTGTGTGAC
>Ga0115006_10001943_pt1 | contig 13296 bp, 11 predicted proteins | sample ArcOceMetagenome_3_FD_88943 | JGI IMG/M metagenome (GOLD analysis project Ga0115006, IMG submission 88943) | Marine eukaryotic phytoplankton communities from Arctic Ocean - Arctic Ocean- Svalbard ARC20M Metagenome | ecosystem: Environmental > Aquatic > Marine > Oceanic | place: Arctic Ocean...
ATGATGAAGACGATGGAGGGAGTGATGATAGAGCAAGTGTTATAGATGCTAGTCCCTCACCCCCACCTGAACAAGTTACACAACCACAACCACCACCACCACCACAATCACCATCACAATCACCATCTACTTCAAGTGTGCGAGATATTAGCGCTTCGTTTTTGAGTGCGTCATCATCGACCTCACCAATTACATCTACTTTAAAACCACCCCCTCCTAAACAACAAGGATTTATAAGAGGGTCACCCTCTACACCAAATTTAAGGTTATCATTAGCACAACCACAACAAGTATTACAAAGAAATATATCAAATCTTTTAGAAACAATTCGACCTTCACGTGAAAGTTACGCGCAAGGACGAGCATCACCAAGTACAATAAGAGCACAAGCCAAAGACGATGTCAAAGATAATGTGTTTGAACCAAGAGGAACACAAACAAGTGACCCACGAAAGAATGTTCGATTTGCTAATGAGACATCTTTTCAAGTTACTTCATTAACAACACCAAAGAAATCTCCACTTCAAAAGGTGAAATCGAAAGTTAAGAGTGCGATGTCAAGAGGTAAAAATAAGAGAAACAAAGTTGGTGTGTCAATGAGTAGTAGTCGTATTCCAATAGCAACACGTTCGTGGGAAGCGAGACCAATTAGAAATAAAAAAGCACCCAAAAAATTGGGCAATTATGGTGCTTAATATACCATAATGCCATAATGATACATTTTAATAGATTAATAACTAAGTTGTGCTTAATTGAATAACAAATTTCGAAATTAGTTATTCTTTATGGTATAATATTGGATTAAAATATAAGATTGTGATTGTATTATGAACTATTATGGATTATTGGGCGTGATGTGCTTAATACTATATATATTTAAACACACATTGCGCCCACCTAACATATATTTGAACCAAGTATTTTATCGTCGCATATAATAGTCGCGTCTTTCACTCGCTCGCAATAATATCGTCCCAAGCAATATGGATTTGCTTGATGCGAATGTAGTTCTTTTTTAATATAATTCTTTATTAATTTGTATGATTTTAAGTGTTTTTTATTATCAACATATTCTTCATAGCATTGGTCTAAACTCTTTTCAATACCAAGTTCAGCCAACTTTTCTTGTGTTTTTATAATTGTCTCTTCATCATTTCTAATCTTTAATTTGTTATTATTATTCATTACTAATATTATATAGTTTTTATTCTTTATATACGTGTGATATACTCCATATTAGTGGGCGCGATTTGCTTAATACTATATATATTTAAACACACATCACGCCCACTACTTCTTTTTGGGTTTCTTCAATTGATAATAAACCAATGTATATCTTTGTCCTTTAAAGGGTTTGACATAGTGTTCAAATGAGCCATTGAATTTCAACCACTTGTTCTTGATATTGTGTGCTCCTTTTTGTGCTCCATCACTAAACACTAACTCCCCACCCGTGTAATTACCTAGACCTATAATATATGAATATGTGGTGTTGTATTTGTCTTTATGTTTGGCGGATGCGTGGTTCTTTACAACTCCTACCGCCTCAAACCTATATTTTGGTTGCTCTTGTTTTAAGAATGCTTTGAGTATTTTTAAGAGTTGTGGATACTTCACATTATTTCTACTATTTGCCACGCCTTTACCATACATCATTAATACTTTACCAAGAGTGATGTTTTTACTATGCTTTTGACCTTTCTTCAAGATGTTCTTTCTAGTTTCATTTAAGGGGAAGACAGTATTCTCCAACTCTTTCAATACTTGTTGTTTTGTAATCATATATATATACTATTTATATTATTTACGACCCAATCTATCTGCCCCATAGCTCATTATATCAGTCGCTTTGCCAGCAAATGACAATGCCCCTACCAACGATGCCAGTCCTTCTACACCCACAGCGATTGGTGCTCCGACACCCGTGGCACCTATGGCAGCACCTGTTGCCGCCAGACCACCAGCTACTCCCCCTGCCCAATTACCGACGGCTCCTCCAATTTTATGTCCCATTCTTCCTAAGTCTCTCCAAAATCCCATCTATATACTATATATCTATTTCTTTTTCTTACTCTTACGCTTCTTCTTCTTTTTAGTTGGTTGTTTTTGTTTTTGTTTTTGTTGTTGCTCTACCATTTGATTGTGCAAGTAGAGTTCATTCTTACGTCGTGTGTATTTGGTCAATTCGGGGACAATATCTACTTTATCTACCAATGTAATCATTAAGGATATTTGGAAATGTAATCCATTAAGGTCAATAGACCTATTTCTATCATCCGTGAGCTTAATACCTATGGTTTGTATTGCTTGTATTGATGTGAGTGCTCTATGTGTGCTATTGGCGGGCGTGTGGAATATGATGCCACCTGGATTAGTATTGATTGGTATTCTAGTGAGAATGTTAGAGAATGTGCCCGCCTCATTATCTAGTGTGGATTTGGATGCTAAATTTTGTCTAATATACAATCCGTGGATACTATCGCTAATATCCACACATATCTCACTATTTAACACCCTACTAGTATTAGCACCCACAAAAGAATGGAATATATTGTCTTTCCTAAACCCAAACATAGAGGCACAATTATCGAACCTAACTTCAAGACTAAGCAAATTCCCTATATCTTTATTCATAGCCAAGTTGAACTTGATATATTCCCTTTGATATGTAATTGTAAAGTCTAAATTTTTAATATTATCATTAGTTGCTAGTTTTTGTAGAGTAGTGAATTGATTTTTCAATGCTGTCGCTGAATAATTTCCAGCGAGAATAGTGAATGTTTCTTCGTGCGTTGTATTAGGAGCATCTCCATTGTTCAACACTATTTTAATAGTAAATTTGTCATTTATATTTGGTCTAACATTATAGAAGCTAAATGGGATAGTGGCGGTGTATAACGATATCTCACACATTTTACTATCAGGTATTGGCAATCCTTCAACCAATGTATATGTGTAGTTAGTAGTTAATGGATTTCCACCACTATCATTTTCCAAGTAATGTGTTGCGTGACGACTATCTAGGTGTATAATGAGAGAATTAACGTTATTCATATACTAAAAAACAATATATATATATGGAAATATTATATTTATAGAGTATATAATGGCAAAGAGAAAACTAACCCAATGGCAACGATTGGTGAAACAAGAGTTTGCAAAAGGTAAGAAGATGAACAAAGGTTTCAAGTTTAGTCAAGCATTAAAGAATGCCAAGGCAAACTATACCAAAAAAAAATAGATACTAAATATATATGAGTGTTGATTTAACTAAATTTGACATATACAACTACGATTTGATTTTGAGACCCAATAATCAATCAATTACAAAAGATATTCATAATGCCCTCACCGCAATTGGAAGTGGTCTCTTAAAAAAACAATTTATGAATATACCCAATGGCTTTGTGTTCAACCCTAATCATAAAGCATACCTCTATCTTAAAGACTTGCGAATAAGTATTAGAGATGCCATTGAAATTGTCATTTTAGATTACCAAAAAAGGAAGTTCTACCTTAAAGTAGTGACCGCCTCACAATACAATTTCTCCAACTTTACGAGCTTAGACCAAGTGCGAGTTGGGGATACGAAAGTATTAGATACTCGCCCCACGTCCGCCTTAATACCTTTGGATTTTAAGGAGATAGTGAGAGACTTAGACAACATTCCACCCAATAGTCGTATGCGTGAGTTCGCGGACAAAACCTTAAAAAGTCAAATGACGGGTGTGGTTAGGGTTAAGGATACAATCAATATTATAGACACGGGCAAGGGTGCAAGTGTTGATACAAGCACGGATACCGAACTATTTCATAATGGGGTTGCTGGGGAAAGTTATGTAGAAATACCCGCACAAATAGAATACGTGCCAGCAGACCCCGCCCAACCTGGCAATCTCGCAAAAACACAAATAAAGAGGTTTGGTAATGGGAAGATGTTGATGGGTCTATCGCTTGATAAAGATACCAATATATTAGATAGAATGGTTTGTATTGGTAACCCTTTTGGTAATGAAATTGAGTTCCAAATATGTGAGGTCAATCCCACAACGAACTACCCAACATTGGTTGGTGATGCTACAAACCAAACCAACTATAATACCTCACTCAACAATCTTCTAATGAGTGGTGCAATAACTCTATCGTTTTCTATTCTAATAACCAAGGGTGATAAAGATTATTAATTGATTGTTGGGCGCGATGTGCTTAAATATATATATAGTATTAAGAATATCGCGCCCACTAATATGAATATTATATTCTATTAATATATTATATGGAAATAATTGAAATACCAAGCAAGAAACCAATTTGTGTTTCCAAGTTTAGGTTTAGTTGCGATAGCAAGGACAAGTCAATTCCATCACCTCTACCAAACACATACAATCATATGATGGTCATCACCGCCAAACCTAAGCAAGGCAAGACTACCTTAATATACAACCTAATAACTAAGCAAAGGGGCAAGTCGCCTTACTATCAAAAGTTTGATAAAATATACATATTCTCACCAAGTATGAAAACTATTGATAATGATCCCTTCGCCAAGTTAGACGATAGTCAAAAGTTTGGAAGTATGGATATGGAAACCTTACAAGGTGTCTATAACGATATTGAGGATAGTGGTGAGAGGGTATTGATTATCGCGGATGACGTGGTAATGGATATCGCCAAACAAAAAGATGTAGAAAAACTATTGACCAAGATGATGATGAATAGGAGACACATTTGTGGGCGAAGTGAGGACGAAGAGGGGGCGGGTCTATCGATGTGGATAACAACACAAGTGTTCAATAAGTTGCCTAGACCTCTAAGAGCAACTGCCTCACACCACATTATATTCAAGACAACCAATAAAAAAGAGTTAGCAACAATATACGATGAGTTAATATTGTTAGATAAGAATGATTTTGAGAAGTTGTTGAGGTTTGTGTTTGGCGACAAGTTCAACTTTCTTTATATTAATACCGAAGAGGCTTTCGATTGTCAATATCATAAAAACTTTAACCAACTTAAACTTAAAAACCTTAATATGTTGTAGTATTATATATTATGATGAAGGCAGAGGAAATGTTGGCATTAGGTGGATTGATTACCACGATTGCGGCAGCTTGCGCCCTTGTAATTAAACAAATATCTGCCTCAAAGTGTAAGAAGATTAAGTGTGGTGGGTGTTGTGAAATCGATAGAAAGGTTGATGCTCCAACTATTGATGCTACTATGCCATAGATGTATTATAACGTATTATGTCGTATTATAATTTATTATGAATATATTATTCATAATAAAAATATATTGTTATAATATATAATGGAAGTAGAACACGATGAGATTGAGCCAATTGAGGAGGAGACGCCTCAAAGACCTAAACGAAAGTTAAGTCCCGAACACCTCGCTAAAATGAAAGCGGGACGAAAGCGATACCTAGCCAATAAACAAAAGGCAAAGCGCTCTATGATTATTGACGATGAAAGTGAGGAAGAGGATAATTTGATGGAAGAGGATGAGAGGGTTGTGCGAAAACCTCCCAAACCAAAACCTAAACCTATCAAGAAAAAGAAAACAAAGGTAGTTAATAACTACTACTATCAAGAGGAGGACGAGGAGAGTTCGAGTAGTGAGGAGGAGGTAGAGAATAACTACTATGGAGGCAATCTCGCGAGACAATACTCTAATACCAACGACTACCCCAACATTAGATATTGTTAATTATATTCTTTTTTTATTATATATGTCTTTCTTAAATAACGTAGATAAAACAATTGATGGAGAAAATATATTCCAAGGGGATATCTTCAATTGTAATCAAGACTTTGAGGTGGAGGGCAATGCGGGCGCCTCCAACCAATTCCTACATAAGAACGTTACCACCAATGCTTTGGAGTGGTATAACTTTCAAGTAAGCGATAATTTGACCGAAGGGTATTGTATAGATTTGAGTGGCAATAGTATAGCATTGGATTTACACGAACTCACGTTTAGTAGCTCAACAATATCTACCAATGACTTCATTCCTATAATAAAGATAGATGGAACCACCCATACCGAAACTAGACACCACATTAGTGATATCACCAACTTGGTCACATTAGTTGGTTCAAGCCCAATAGTAGTATTAGGTCACACTATTGCTTTTAATATCCAACTATTGAGCGAGTTGGTAGCATCTACAAATACTGATATGTTCTATGTCATTAGTAATAACTTGGCATACAAAGTATCATTAGCAACTATTGCTAATAAAATATTGAGCAACTTAACATCTACAAGTCCTATATCCCTTAGTAATAATAACTTCACATTTGATATCACAAGTCTTAGTGAGTTGGCAATATCTACTAATACTGATATATTCTATACAATTAGTAATAGCATACCATATAAGGTATCCATATCTACTATTGCTAATAAAATATTGAGTTCGTTACAATCCACCGCGCCAATCAATAATGTGAGTGGCAACTTTACTTTTAGTATCAATAACTTGAATACCCATAGCATAAGCAATAATGATTATGAATTGATTATACAAGCCAACACACCACCACACCACAACTTTTACAAGATATCGATTGGCAATTTATTCCAATATGGTATTGGTAATATCACTACTAGTAATGATATATTATTAGTTGATGAAATAATATTTAAGAGTAGTTTGGACAACTCAATACATAAAACTACATATGATAATTATTTTAAGAACTATGTTTCAAAACTAACGTTAAGAGATTTCAACTCTATCACACTAAATGATAAGTTGTTAATATACAATAGCACACAAACAATTGCCCAATACACGAACTTAAATAACTTATTTAATTGGTTCGAATTGCAACCAGCCAATTTTAGAGGTAGTCAATTTGTAATAAGTCCAAATAATTCGACGACTATGTTCCACGTTGATGGCAACCAAGTGACTATATATAATACATTAAAAGTAGTCGTTAGTGGTAATAATCCAACCTTTGAGGTGGGTAGTAGATATACCAAACTACAATTAACCACGCACACGGATAGACCTCTATTTAGATTTGACAACCAAGATAATATAATAGATGGTTTCAATAGTGGTGGGCTCAATTTGTATGCGTTAAATGGCGCCACCAATAAATTAAACTTCTATGATACATATTCGGGAAGTGGTAATATGTTGGAGATATTTGGTGGTAGTGCGGGTTCCACAAAAGGTCATATTAAACTATATACACCAACAATAGCCAACTCTATGGTTGAGGTATCAATAGTAGGAACCAAGCCATTCTTTAAGATTAAGAACCCAAACATAGTAGATGGTGCATCGCATAGAGATATATTGAGTATTAATGGGACAAACCACACCTTACAATTCCACGGCAAGAATGACACTAGTTCTCACAACCAAATATATATTAGTGGTGGAGATGGGACAAGTGGGGGATACACCGAATTTTGTAACCACGCACACGGAAGTAGTATCTTAAAAATAGATGAGAGTGGTCTATTGACTATTAAGGAGAATAGTGCCAATAATCCTACCTTATATTCCATCAATACCTTAACCACAAATAGTTGCTTCAATGCCTTGAATAATAGCAATAGTAGAAGTATGTTCAAGATTGAGAACAATACGAATAAGATTAATATTAGAGAGACCAATACTGCAAATAATAGACTAATGGTCGAGACGGATTGTGATACCAAGACTACATCTTTTAAGAGAACTAGTGTGGGTAATGAAGATTTAATGAAGATAGACCACGAAAATGGGACATTTACATTGTATCATCCTACCCTATATAATCAATCATATAAGGCATTTGAATATAATGCTACTACAAAGTATTTGAGCATATTTGATGGTGTTGGGACCACAATATTGAGAATAGACCAAACCAAAGGGGTGGGTGATATTGGTTTATTAAATATACCCAATGGCACGTTACCATTAACTAGTGCGAGTGCTAGTAGTGGTGATATGTTTTTACAACGAGATGGGACAACTTCCACATATCGATTATGTGTTCATTACTAAGTCAAGGTTCTAAATATGTCAAATCCTTGATATCCACGTAGGCGTATTGTTTATACTCGGGTCGCCCTCTATCACATCGACCACCAATCCTAGTTTTGTAGTTGTCGTTTTGTATCCAATAATAAGCGCCATCCAAACAATTGAATACAAACACCACTACCTTGCCATTACTCATATATTGCTTACCTATCTCCACCTTGTTTAACCCAACCATTTGTGAAGGGTATCTATTGATACCAATTCTTCTACTCTTGATCTCAATAATAAACTTATCATTGTAGAAGTCAAACTCATCGTTTGGTTGTGTCTCGCTCAAAGCCCCAAAATGTTTCACTAATAGGGGTTTAATCTCTTGCTCTTTCTCTAATCCATATTGTAAGTCATTCATATAGCATAATATTAGATTATATTTGGCATAAATATACGAAGGTTATTAAGTGGGCGTGATGTGTGTTTAAATATATATAGTATTAAGCACATCGCGCCCAATATAAAAACTGATAATATAATATATAATGCCATTGACCAAGAAGGAAGAGCAATTATTAGAGGATTTCTACTACGACAAGGGATACACGATTGGTAGAGACAACCTTTACAAGATACTCGTTAAGGAGCATCCCAACGAGCACCCAAGTAGGCGAGAGGTGATGGCGTGGCTCAAAGACCAAGAGACACACCAAATTTATAGGGGCGCGAAGAAGTCGAGTGGAATATCTAGTTTTCGACCCATCAAGCCTCTCAACTCGCTAAGTGCCGACCTCATAGACCTAGTCAATAAACCCGCCAAAAACTACAAGTATATATTGGTAGTGGTCGATAATTTTAGTCGATTTATGTGGGCGCGTGCCATCACCACGAAAGAACCATCTAAGGTGGCACCCAAGATGGAGGACATTCTCAATGAAATCGAGGAAGAGTTTGACAAAACACCCAAGTATATACAAACCGACGATGGTAGCGAGTTTAAGGGTGAGTTCTTGAAGTTATTGAATAGTCGAAAGGTCAAGAACGTGCGCACCTTGGCGGCACAACCTTGGTCGAATGCGTTGGTCGAGCGCGCGAATGGCAAACTAAAATCGGTATTGTTTAAGAACAAGTCAATAAAAGGTGGTAATTGGTTCGATAACCTTAAGAAAGCCATCGAAGTCTATAATGAGTATGTCAATCGAAGCACCAAGTATGCGCCTAAGGACGCTATTAAGTTGGACAAAGAGGGACAAGATGAACTCAAAGACAATGTCAAAACGTTGGCTATTGAGCAAAAGACCTTAAAACCTACTAATTATGAGGTGGGACAACGCGTAAGAAAGAAGATACCCAAGGGCAAGCTAGACAAAGGATTATCGAGCCCAAATTGGACACAAAAAACATACACAATCACAAAAGTTACTAAGGGGGTGGGTGTGCGACCAACCAAGTATGCTTTGAGCGACAATGGAAATAAGAAATACACGTTCAATGATGTGCTCGCTATCAAAAAAGTTGAGAAGCAACCAACTAAAATCGTGAAAAAGGAAGCTGCTTCGCCACGACGCCTACGCGCCTCATCGACAAGCAAACCAACAACCAAGCGCGCAACGAGACGCTCATCGAGAAACTCGACACCAATGACAATAGCACGACCCATTGCATCTAGTGTGGGTGATGCAAAAGTGCCAACCGCTCGTGTAGTTGGTTCCACCACCAATGCCAAAATACCAATCGCTCGTGTCGTTGGTTCCAATAAGAAGATCAAGCAAGAGGATAGGGAGTATGTGGTTGAGAAGATTGTAGGTTATAGAGAAAGCGATAAGAAAGTTAAGGTTAAGTGGGAGGGATACAAGACCTTAACGTGGGAGCCACGTAGCGAGTTCGAGACCAAAAGAGTATGGAAAGCATACAAGAAGAAGAACAAGATAAAATAAGATACTTGTATTACGCGTTTTTACTTAAAGAGATAAACCTTTGTATAGTATATAGTAATAATAAATGTATCGAATTACACTCACAACACCTAAGGATGATAAAATTATAAATGAAGAATTCACAAAGATTGATAATGCCGTGGTCTTTATCAACGAGACCCTATTTAGTGGGATACCCGTTCTCACCACTAACGTGTTATCTAACATAATCAATAGACCCAAGCGCGTCAATTCAACCTACACCACGTTCATCAAGGCAAGTAGATACACACCTATTCGTGTAATAGCCTAACTTTCTTTAAGAAAAACTCTTTTTATTCTCATACAAGTGATATACAATAGCATATAAAGAATAAAATATATGTATATGTATAAGAAGTAATATACTCGTATGACACAAACAATTGAATTAACGAAAAAATTGATAATTGAAAACCAACCTTATAATATTGATAATAAACATATGAAAGTGTTGGAAAACTTAAATAAGATAAAATTAGTAAAAGATGAGAAGTTTCCCATCGCGGGGGTCAAATGGACAAGCCTTGACAACCAATCTAAGAAAATAGATAATAATAAATACAATGTTGGTATTCCTATGGGTAGCAACAACTTGGTGGGTATCGACTTGGATACATCCAAAGAAAGTTGGAAAAACAAAGAGCATTTTTGGTATAAGCATTTTGGGGATGACATCGAGGCAACAATAATGAAATTAGATACATTTGCCACGAGAACTCCAAGTGGTGGATATCACATATATTTTGAGTATAGCAAGCAACTACCCCAAACCGCGTGCAAGCGTTACGAGGTGGATATACGAAGAGACAATGGGTTTCTAGTGGCTCCACCCTCCTACACAACAAAAGGTAAATACACGATATTAAATGAGACCACGATAAAACCAATACCTCCTTATTTTGAGAAGATCCTCTATGATAACTTGTATGATAGAACAACCCAAGTTAAGATTGAGAGAACCAAGAAGTTGAAGCAAGCGAAGAGTGATGTTAGAGCAACTCGACGATTGAAGAGCAACTTCAAGTTTGAGATTGACGAGGAGTTGGTTGAGAAAGAGATATTGAATAGACTACCCAAGAAATACTTTGAAGAGTATGAGTATTGGTTGAAATACACCACGTGTATGAAGCAATTGGATATGAAGGACTTGTGGTTGAAGCATTGTAATAAACACAAGGGTTTTAATGAGCAAAGAGCGTTGTCGAATTGGGATGGGATTACCACTAATATAGACATCGTGGCACATATATTTAAGGTGTGTGGGCGTGCTAATTGGATACCATATATCAAGTATAAACCCATACCAAACAATGAGATGAAACCAAATGAAGTGATTGATAAAGATAAGTTGGGGTTTGACTTCTTCGAACCAAATATAAACTATGTGGTGAAGAGCGACACGGGAACGGGCAAGACGACCTCGATGAAGCACTACCTTAAACAGAATAAATTGAAGTTCATATCACTCACATCAAGAATATCGTTAGCACAAGAGCAATACAATGTGTTCAACAAGTTTGATTTGAAGTGCGTGCTCTACCAAAACACATCATATTTTCGTAAGGGGGATAGTGTGGTGGTTTGTATAGATAGCATTATGAGATTGAGTCATTTGAATTTTAGTGATTATGTGTTGTTCTTAGACGAGTTCAATAGTATATGCGAGTATATGCTCCAAAGTAGCACCTTAAAGAAGATACGCATCCAAGTGTTCAATGTATTATTGGATATGTTAAGGGAATGTAAGCAAGTGGTGTGTGTGGATGCCGACATTAGCGACTTGTGCTTCCTATTATTGGATGCGTGCGACAAGGATTTCAAGTATATACACAACCAATACCAACACAATAAGGATGTGGTGGCACAAGAGATGGATACCTATAATAGTATATTGGAGAAGATAGGAGAGCAAGAGAAGTTCATTGTGTGTTGTGATAGCAAGACCACCGCGGAGGCGTTATATGTATCACTCAATGATGACACTATCGAGTTGATCACGAGCGACACAATCGAATATATAAACCTAGATGATAAGAAAAAGGTTATATTTAGTCCTAAGATTGTGTATGGGCTTGATAGTAGTATGGAGCGCCCCGTTTTTTGCATCTACAAAGAGCACACGATATCGCCCACTAACTTTATCCAACAATTGAGTAGATGTAGAAACATTAAGAAGTTATACTACTTTTTTAATAAGAAGCGCGTGGAAGAACCCAAATTCTACGATAAGGATGAGGTGGTTGATACACTCACAAACGAATACACGATGAGTTTGGGATGGTTTAAATCGTTGGCAACAAAAGAAAACAATGAACTATTCCTCAAAATGTATGTTAAGTATTTATTTAAGAAAGACTGCTACGATACGAACAAGTTTCTACACTTCAAGTTGTTGTTGAAGAAGCGTGGTTTTGATGACTTGGATATCTATACAAAGACTAATTCAATTGACGCGAAGGAGGAGGCGTCGATTGTGAAGGAGTGGAAAGAGCATAACTTTGACCCAAAAGCACCACATATACAAAAGATAAATAATATATTCAACTTTGACGATGAGCAAATTATAAAATACAAGGAGTTCTTCATAGACCCCACCAAGTTGCTACATTACCTTAATATAACCAAGTTTTTCTTCAAAGACTTTGATGAGACGAATATGAGTGTTTTTGCCAAATTTGCATCGATTGGTTTATGGTGTGAGAAGGAGTTCAATACAAAGAAGATGGAGCAAGATAGAACGAAGATGAAGTTCTTGAAGGACTTTTGTGAAGAGGTGGGGTTTGATAGATCTAAGGGTAGCTTTGAGTGTGAGCGAGAGTTGAGCAAGCAAAGGTGTGAGAAGATAGAGGCGCGATACAAGTGTTTATTTAGGAACAAAAGCAAGAATATGATTATTGATGGGAGCAAGAAGAAGTCGATACAATTCATAAGCAAGATGATGGATATGATATTTGGCAAGAAGTTCATAGAGAAGAGGAGGGTGCGTGATGGAGGTGAGAAATACACGATTTATAACCTAGGCGAAGAGTATGATATGGCAAAGGAAGTGTATGAGGTCAATAATAAAGATTGGGAGAGTGATATTAAAGAGAAGATTACTATCTATCATAAGGAGCAAGAGGAAGAAAAAGAAAAAGAAATGAAGAAAACAACGAAAGAAACACCCCCTAAACTTGAACCCGAACCCGAAATGCCACCTCCCAAACCACCACAACCACCACCACCTAAACTTGAACCCAAACCCAAAATGCCACCCCCTAAACCACAACAACCAACCCCTAAACATAAACCTATAAAAAGGAAATGTAGTTATGAATGTCCATCTTGTAAAACAAACTATGGTGGTGATAACCC
>Ga0115006_10001944_pt1 | contig 13295 bp, 7 predicted proteins | sample ArcOceMetagenome_3_FD_88943 | JGI IMG/M metagenome (GOLD analysis project Ga0115006, IMG submission 88943) | Marine eukaryotic phytoplankton communities from Arctic Ocean - Arctic Ocean- Svalbard ARC20M Metagenome | ecosystem: Environmental > Aquatic > Marine > Oceanic | place: Arctic Ocean...
GAGGGAGGGGGGAAGGGAGGGAGGGAGGCGGAGAAACCAAGGAGAGTGGTTGATGGAGGCAAGCGCGGTGCAGATGCAAGACCCGACTGAGCGCGATCCGGCAAAGGAGCAACGAGTGATGCACCTCCTCCAGCACTCATCACTGTACAAGGCTCTCTCGCCTCATGTGCTGCGTGAGGTCTCATGTGCACTTGCTCTTGCTCTTGCTCTTGCTCTTGCTCTTGCTCTAGCGCACGTGTTACTTGATCGCCTGCCATCGCATGCACATGCGTAGGTGTTACGATAGGCAAAAGGCGTTGACACACAGACGGTTCAGATGCATCTGAACCAAACCCGCGCCTTTTTCTCGTTGTCTCTTCCTCTCTCTTCCTCTCTCTCTCTTCCTCTCTCTTCCTCTCTCTCTCTTCCTCCCTCTCTCTTCCTCTCTCTCTTCCTCTCTCTCTCTTTTCTCTCTCTTCCACTCTCTTTTCCTCTCTCTTTTCCTCTCCCTCTTCCTCTCCCTCTTCCTCTCCCTCTTCCTCTCTCTCTCCCTCTCTCTCAGCGTGCCCCACGCTATCACACTGCGCACAAATACACCCTACGCCTCTGTCTCACCACCTACCTGCAAACTATCCGGGCACAAATACCAGGCACAGGAGAAGTGGCCGGGAGAGATCAGAGTGGTGGAAGCGGGGCTAGTGAGAGAGCGGCACTTGCACTTCCGGACCGGGGCTGGCAACGCTGGCACGCAGCAGGCACAACGCGAGAGCACACGCTTTCAGGTCGCCATCCCTGTTTAGCGTTTAACGTGCTGGGTTTAGGGTTTCGGGCTTAGGGCTTAGGGTTTAGGCTTGGCCTGCGCTTGGAGGTCTAGGCATCCCTGCACCCTTTCCATCTCTCTTGCTAGTAAGTAGTAAGTTGCTATTTGCAAAGCTATTTGCGGCGCATCTGGCGCATGTGGAGTGTGTGGTAAACGAGACACAAGGGTGTGTGGTAAACGAGACACCGTGACATCTCTTCGTGTCAGTTGCCCATGGTGCGCGACGTTTGAGGTATGGCCGCATGCGGAACATGATTGGCCTGAGGCATGCGTAAGTGTGAAAAGAGACCTACTTATCTGGCAAAAGAAACCTACTAATGAGCAAAAGAGGCCTAATAGAATAGTACCCGTGCATGCCTGAGGCATGCGGACCGGGACCCTGCGCTGCCAGACCAGTCATATGCCCCAGATTACCGCCTCACACCTGCCTTGGGCCAGAGCTCTCGCTCCCTTGCTGCGGCGTTGCTAGTGCTCATTGAGCTTTCGTGGCCGGTGTCTGGTGTGCATCTGGTTGGGGAGACCTGCAGGAGCTAGCACAGCTGGAAGAGAACGAGGAGAAGAGGCTCAAGGCCCAGCTGCTGGAGGCCCAGGGCAAAGCAGTGATGAACCTCGTTCAATTTGCGTGAGGCTCATCGCACCCTGCTTCACACTTCTTGCTCGCCTGCGCTCTTCTTCCCAAGTCCTCGCCCTGCAGCGTTTGCTCCCATTCGCTGAATTCATGGCATGAATAGCCAGCGCTCCCATTCCAACCCACTCGTTGTTCTCTCCTGCGCCGTCTCCCCGCAAAGCATTTGCACGAGCGTGGTGACGAGAGCACGGGAACAGGCGGCGAGAAGCCCTGTGCAAGGCTCTGAGCGAGGAGCTTGCCGCGCAGGAGCTGCGCACGCGGTACTCGCCCCTGCCTGCCTCGCCGTTCTCGCCTTTGCAAACCTGTCCTCCCCTTGTCGCCCCTGCTGCTGTTACCCACCTCACAGTCCTTGTGCCGGCATGGTGACGCAGCAAATCCAAGCAAGCTGCTGCTGTACATGCCAGCTGGTCTGTCTTTACTGTGGAGAACAACCCGCAAGCCAGCGACTACTTTGCACAGACGGTGAATCCAGTTTGGACAGCTTTCCTCTTATCCATGCGCTCGTGTGCGTGCCGCGCAGACGTGGGTGCGTGCATGAAAGATTGGCAGAGGTTTGTGGGCGCAGCAAGGAGGCAGGCGGCAAGAACTGACAGAACCTTGGCAACAACAGAAGAAGAATGAAGGTAAAAGCAGGACCACAACCGTGCATTTCACGGGGGGCTCCAAGGAGGCGTTTTTGCTCAAGCAGCAAAAGGACCAGGCAAAGGCCGAAGCAGCGTATGCCAGGGAGCAAGAGCGCCTGCGCAAGGTCAAAGCTGGCCTTATCCCCGATGATCCTCCCACACCGCCTCCTCCCGCCGCTGCTGGCGCCTCACACTCGCACGCAGGGCATAGACGACGAGAGATACGGGACGACGACAACGTCTCGGAAGTCTCAGTGCGGGTGCGCCATGAGGATGCTGCCGCGCACAAGGTCGCGCCGCAATACCGCGTGCTCGACCTCGACAAGTTGGCCCTGATGCAAGATGCCTCCACCACGGCACGCCTGCCGGCTGCCCTCCTTGATCAGCTTGTCTACTGTACTCTCGAGGTCGAGATCCAGGGTCACATGTGTCCCATCGTCGTGTATGACGAAGACGTTGATTACCCATCCAGGGCGCTCGACCGCGTTATCCGCGAGCACGGCTTCATTCTGGTCAAGGAGGACATATACAAAGCCACGCGGAAGATCCGCGAAAAGATTGACAAGACTCGCCTCGCTGCGTGGCTCAAGGCCAATCCCTCGGACAATAGAGTGCCGTGGCCGAACCGGCACCTCTACATGCCAGTCGCCTTTTACTGCCTGACCCTCGAGTCACCCTTGCGCCTCGCGGCAATCTCGGCGTGCGAGTGGACATGGTGGTCGCGCGGGGTGCTGACTCTGATTTTGATCAACTCTCTCATGCTTACGCTTGAGGATCCTTTCGACGACCCTCCGAGCTCCGAGCTGGGAAAGCTTCTCGAGACCATGTCGACGATCTTTTCAGTGGTCTTCACGATCGAGACGGTCGTACGCATGTTGGCGTTGGGCCTCTGGGGTCAACACAAGGGCTTTTTTCACAGCACCTGGAACAATCTGGGTAGAACACGCACGGACGCGAGCGCCCACACACACAGCATACACACGCTCACACGCTTACACGCTCACACGCTCATACATGCGCACACAACAGATCTAGCAATCGTCCTAGCTGGTCTCATGGAGCTCGGCGGCTCGTCGAGTGTCAAGTTTAGCATGCTCCGGACGCTCAGGGTGCTGCGACCGCTCAGATCCATCACAAGGATCCCGTCCCTCCGCCTCCTTATCACTACCATCATCCAAGCGTGGCGGCCACTGTCGTGCGCAGTGCTGGTGACCGGTGTTTTAACGACCAGCCTCGGCATTGTGGGAGTTGCTTCATTTCAAGGCAAGCTGCGAAATCGATGCTATTCGATTCGCACCGGTCTTCTTGCGACCGCCACCACTCGTCGCTGCGATATTGGAAGTAACGGGCCCAGAATGCTTTTGAAAGGGGCATTCACATGCCCGTACGGGGAGCAATGTCTTCCCTTGGGACTGCCCTTGCCCGGCGAACCAGTCGCGAGCTTTGACAACATCTTTGACGCCTCCCTCTCCGTCTTTCGGATCATGCTCCTCGACAATTGGAGAAACATCATGTTTGATACAGCTGACGCGACTTCAGTTTTGTCCATCCTATTTTTCCTGCTGGTAGTTATGGGAGGGCCGTGTTTTGCGACGAATCTATTCCTTGCCGTCCTGACTCAACGCCTCAAGGATTTGTCCAACGTCGAGGTGATAACGGTTTTGAAGGCTGGTGTTTGTAAGTGGAGCCATCCTTTGGAAGCGCGGGCGTTTGGCAAGTGGAGCATGCACTGGCAGGCTGGGCAACAGGCGCTAGAAATGACCATCTTGTCAAAACTGGATGCTACAAGAATGGACATTTATGCTGCGGTCCTGGAACGCATGGGCTTTGAAAAGGGCGTACTGCTGGGGAGGTCAAAAGCAAAAGCATTTATGCACTGGAAGAGCACTTCTGCGGAGACGAAAGCGGCAAAACAAGCAGAACTTCGCCGCTTGCAATTGCAGCACGAGTACTCGAAATTGCAGCAAATGCAGGAAGAGGCAGGAGGTCGCAACAAAAATCGCGAATCGGTCCTCACCGCGTGTTCAAATCATCTTAATCTACTTAAATTCCAGATGAAGACTGCCCTAATGAATTTTGTTCTATCGAATGGCCTTGAACATGCTGTCATTCAGGCGGTCATTGTCAGCACCATACTTCAGGCCATGGAACACGATCCCGAAAGTAAGCTCATTTTTGGTCCTTCGTCGTCCCTCCCCTTGTCTATTCCCTATTTGCTTCCTCGACATTCCCATCTTGTTTGATTTCCCACCATCTTCGCACCCTGATATCAGCACATGATGCACGACTCCGCAGGCACGCCAGGACGCGGGTGGGCCACTGGCCGGGAATTTCTACAATTCCATGGCATTCTGGATGTGAGTGATGATTGCTTTCCCCTGACAGTGATAACTGCTTTGCAAACAAGTGGAGGGGATACTGTTGCTTAAATCAGCGCCGAGCGTGTGCCAAGCGAGAGCACGCTTTCATGCTTGACGCTGCCCTTTATATTTGAAATCTCGGCTTATTGCGTGCTATTTCTCCCGTGGACCTTCTGTGATTTTTATTCTCGTGCTTTTCCTTGCGCAGCTGATCGGCCTGTGTTTTACTTACCTCTTCGTATGCGAATTTGCTCTCAAGTGCGTAATGCTTGGATTTGTCAAGTATGTGTCGGACACCGACAACTTGCTTGACATAGTGGTGGTCTTGACTGGAATGCTTGAGACACCTGCCGTTTGGGAATCGATGCATTGTAAACTGTTCGCTCCAAGTGACGCATTGAAGTACCATTGCATCGAGACGGGAGGCAGTGGGCTTGGACTTTTGCGGTGCGCACGGCTGCTGAAGCTAGGAAAGCTCCTCAACAAATTCCCTAGTGTTGCTTTCCAGTTTAAGAGTATCGTCAGGTCCATGACAGATGCGTATACTGTTCTCTTCCTCTTGGCAATTGCAACCTTCGTCTTTGCCATCCTCGGCGTCAATGTCTTTGGTTCAAAAATTCGCGTCGATGACCTGGGCTCTCCCTATGCCGCTCTCAACATTATCCGACCGGGAGCGCGTGTGTTCGTGGCAGGCGCTCCTCGTTACAATGAGTCAACCGAGACGTTGGTAGAGAAAAGCAACGCTTACCAGGAGTTCCCCGCCATCATAGACAGAATCGACGAGCAATTGCACGCAGTGCGACCGTTATTGATTCAGCCTCTATACGGCTACACGTTTTCTTCCCGGCCCAGCAATATGCTACCCTTTGTGACTTTCAAACCAGAGGTGTCGGCCAAAACCGCCGAGCATACCAACAAGCATCAGCAGCCCCAATCAATGACTCTGGTTGCAGCAATTCCAAGATTCAATGCAGACACCTTCTGGGACGGCCTGCTAGCAGCGTTTCAACTCTCCTTGGGTGTCGATTTTGGTGAATCCCTCACACTTGCGCTGGGATCTGGCGAGAAGGGGCCCCTTGACATAGGGCTTTCGTATTTTTTTTTCATGCTAGTGATTGTGTTGGGCAATTGGATTCTGTTCAATTGCTTCATCGCGACGATGATCGTCAGCTTCAGGCGCGAGGCGATCATCTCGGAGCAAACAAAAACCAGGCAGCTCGCAGGAACTGCTGCCAAGCAGCAAGCAAGCAAGTTGGGCGCCAATTCCATGGCTCGAAAAGAAAACTCGCTGCTCCTCAGTACGGAGCGATTCACCAAGAGGATAGAGAGGATGGCTGTGGATGGAAGGTCAACGCAGGAGGTGGTAGCGACGATTCAAAATCTCTCCACCTTCAAAAAGAAGGAGCGTATGAAATCTGGTGAACTGCTCGCACAGTCGCTCATGGAAAAGCAGTTTGAGTATGAGAAGCAACTTGAATCTCTCACGAAGCAGGAGTTCCTTGCAATTGGAGATAAAAACACGGAGCTTGTACACAGGTGCCGTATTCTGAAACGCCACCTGAGCGGAAATCTGCGCTTGCTTGACGATGCAATGATGATTCTCACCGCCCCTGACACCTTCGGCATTTTTGACCCCTTGAACCCATTGCGCATCCAGGCATTAGCAGTTGTGCGCTCGCAATGGTTTCAGCAAGGCATCAACTTTTTGCTTCTCGTTTCCACGGTTTGTCTGGCTATGGAGCGAAGGGAAATAGGGCTGACAGAGCGCAATCTCCTCAACTTGACCAACCTTGGTTTGAATGTTGTGTTCACACTCGAGTTACTCGTCAAATCTTTTGCTCTCAGTTTTCAGTCCTACCTGAAGGATCCGCTGAATCGCATCGACTGCATCATAGTCGTGTTCGGTGTTGTGGACATTGTACTCACACTGTCCGACCCGCCGCTGATCAAACCTGCCCTTGTTCCATCCAGCGATACCGAAATTTTTGGTGTTCTAAGGATCCTTCGGATTGTTAAAACAATGAGGCCTCTCCGTATTGTGCTCTTCAAGATTGAGCGAGTGCGTATTGTGGTCAGCGCCATAAAAGAATCGATAGGTCCGCTGCAGCTCGCAGTTTCCATTGCCATGGGTCTCGTGCTGATTCTTGGCGTTTTCGCGCAGCAGCTCTTTGCAGGACGAATGTCTGCGTGCTCTGATTCGAATGTCTTCCATCGAAGTGCCTGCTCAGGAACAGATGCTGACGGGCACTTGCGGGTTTGGCGTGCGCCTGAGCTCAATTGTGACTGGATTGGGGATAGTGTGGTACTCATCTTCACGGCGATCAGCAAGGATCGTTGGCGGGGAATCCTATGGTCGCTGTCTGATATCACAAGTCGTCACACTGGCCCCTACGTGGACTTCAGCTGGTACCACGCGATACTTATGCTGTTTGCTGTCATCATCGGAAGCGTGTTCACGCTAAACCTTCTAGTCGCCCTCTTTGTTGAAAGTTACACCAAAGAGATGATCGCAGTCCGCCAGAGAATCAATGACACACCGCGATGCCTTGCCATCCAAGGCAGGGCCTCCTTGCCCCGTCTCTGGGATCGTCCAAGGAGGAAGTGGCGTGCGCAAACACTGGTGGCGCTGGAGAGCAAAGCTGCCAGACGTTTCTTTACATGTGTGTTCTTCGTCAATTTCTTCGTGTCGGCCATTGAAAGCTACAAAAGTGCAGCGTGGAGCGCCGAGCTAAAACGAACGGGAAACGCCCTGCTTGCGCTTACCTTTGGCGCTGAGGCTGCATTCAAGATGCTTGCGCTGGGCCCTGCGCGATACTTTGACGTGAATGAGAACACACGGGACTTCGTTTCAGCCCTTTTGACGCTGGTGGGCGAAGCACTGCACAGCTCCATCAATCAAGGCAGCAATGGCCTTGTCGGCCGCTATTTTCAAGATCAGATCTTCCTGCTGCTCAATAGGCTACTGAGTGTAGCGCGGCTGATCGGGTGGGTGAGGGTATTGCGCTCAAACGAAGATTTGCAGGCCATGACCAACATTCTGCTGCTGGCTGGGGGCATCGTCGTGCAAGTCCTCGGCATCCTGCTCATCGCAATGTTTGTTTTTGGTGTCATTGGAGTGCAGCTATTTGGGAACATCTGCTCTCCGGAGGACACTGCCATCGCTTTCCGTGCGATCTTGTTTCGATATTTCGGAGACGCGGAGCAGGGAGCTGCTCGGGGCAACAGTTCGAGCCCGTTATCCTCCGGAGGGGCTTCCGCACAGGTCGATTTCTCGGTGAATAGTGACGGACTGCGCTGCCTCCTGGGCACGAAAGAGTTCCAACTGCCCAACTGGATGTACTTCAATAACCTTGCTTCGGCCATTCTCACGCTCTTTATCGCAGCCATGGGAGACGGATGGAGCGACGTCATGATTGCGACGTCAGTCGTGTCCTCTGCACATCCGCGCCGTCCTGGGCACATTGACCGAGCCGTGCCACTCCTGCAAACGTATCTAGCTGACCCGCTGGGCCAAGCAGGACAGATGGCGCTCGGACAGGCAAGGCTCGAGTTTCCTGGTTGTATTACAGGCGAGGAGCTGGAGAAGCTGGGCAGCTTCAGGTTGCTGGACTGTACAGCAGATGGCGGTACACATTGCGAATCGACATGCGGGTCATCGGCAAGCAAAATCTTCTTTGTCTTGTACTTCATGGTTTCGAACGTGATTATTTTGAACATCATCGTGGCGACTCTTTTAGAGCAAGTCGCCGCGTCGGAGCTTCCCCTGCAGGGAGCCCTCACAGTCGGGCTCTCCATGCGCAAGTTTCACCGCGCAGTCAACATCTGGAAGGGGTCCGCGAGGGCGCGCACCAGACTCAAGATTCAGCCTGATCCCACTCTCTCCTTGCGTGCGCGGGAGCAGCGGGAAATAGCACGGGAGAGTGGCATTCGAGAAGAGATTGAGGCGGAACAGCAGCTGAGGATGGACGCCAAGGTCGCTCGCAAGCTCCTGCTCGAGCGGCGCCACGCATGGCGCTTTGCTCGACAAGCGCAGGAGCAGCAAAGCCTGGTGGAACAGGTGCTTCAGGCTGCCGAGTTTGAGAGCCGAGCTCAACATCTGGATGATCTACACATGGCAAAACAGCTTGCCAAGCACCTGCGTAGGCACAGGCAGCGAGAGCGCCAGCTTCTCGAGCGCTGGCGCGAGTCACTGCCTTGGCTCGTGCGGCAGGCCCTGGTGCTTGATCACTGGACGGGGCTACCGACAATCGACTTCCTGGACAAAGAGCGCAAGCTCAACAAGCTCATCGCCACGTGCCGAAAAGTGGCGCAAGAACGCGACACTATCTGGGCTGCGGCGGCGCCGGATCTTGAGATGCAGCAGGGCATAATGCAAGACGTGTCTCAGTTCCTCGCTTTCGTGGAGCGCGAGCTGGCCACCGTGCGGCTCATGATCGGCTCGCTTACAGATGAGCTCGAGGCCCTCTCAAGCGATGATCCCGCGGCTGTCGACACAGACCCTCACGAGGCTTCAACTCAGGAGGCTTCAACGCCTTTCTCACGCCACGCCCGTGCAGAAGAACAGCACGGAGCAAATGCCGACAGCGGAGCGGCAGGCGGGGACTTGCTGGCAGATTTCGATGCCCTGCGGCAGCAGCTGAAAACAAACCGGATCCAGGCGGGCAAAATGGCGCTGCAAGAGCACGGCGGTGTCCTTGTGCAGGCTCTGCTGCTGCGCCGAAGTGCACATCTCAAGCAGGCGCGTCGCACGCAGCAGCAGGTGGAGCAGCGATCGATCGCGCTCGAACCCATCAACATCCCACGAAAGCGTGCAACCTGTGACCGGGAAGCTGCTGACAGCCCTTTGCAAGAGGAGGCCACTGCACGCGGTATATCAGGTATGGATTTCCTCTCCTCTGTCCATGACTTGTTGCAGGATGAAATGCTTGCGCATCAAGACGGCGATTGTCAAGAGAGCCGAGACCAGACTCAAGGACCCCAGAGTGAGAGCAACTTGAAAGACGGTGGACCGGAGCGGCGAGTTACTTGGGCGGGAGGTCACAGGCAAGACGATGATTCTTCAGTTGCCACCGGCAACTGGGAAGATCACGCTGACGCGCTGCTGGAGGATGAGGAGTCAGCGCAGCTGCGTGCATTCGCCCTGAAACAAGAGGCCATGCTGCTTCAAGACCGCGAGCAAGCCACATCCGCCGCCCAACAGGCCAGCTCCCGCGCTGGGGCTTGGCGAGACTCACTGGAGCTAGACAAAATCGAGACTGTTCCATCTCTGATGCGTCACCGTCTGCAAAATGAGACAAGGCAAGATGAGGCAACGCTCAGTCAATGTAGTCAAACGCAAGATCTCACAGGTCTTTCCGCCCATCCCCGCCGCCCATCTGCAAAGCGTCCCGGTGATGGCGGCGACGCATCAAATGTGAGCGTGCAGACAGCGACGGGCGACCAGATGGCTTCGGTGACCGGGTTGATAGGCCACGTTACCACCCACGCCCTTGGCGACGAGAGTTGTGACCTTGCGTCGCAAGCCCGACTACTCGAGCCTAGGCCTAGCGCGCGTCGGCGTCCGAGTGCCCACCGCGGCGCTGCTGGCCTCGGTGGCTCAGGACATGACACAAAAGGCGACAGGGCACTGGGCGACAGCAAGCTGATAGGTGGTCAGGCAATGTTGCGCGAGCTTGGGATCATTCCTCTGCATGAGCTGGAGCAGCGCAACGGTTTGCTGCGCCAAGACTACTGCCGCGGCGCCGCCATCGGCAGCGTGAGCAACGGAGCTGAGATGGCCTCTTCAGGAGCCGCGTCCACTGGGAGGCGAGGAGGAGGAGGAGGAGGAAGAGGAGGAGGAGAAGCGGCGATGCAGCAACTGATATCTGGGCTTGACGTGACGCAAGAGATGGCAGACAGCCTTTCGTTCACCTCTTTCAATTCTTTTGCGAAGAACGAGGTGGTGTGTGTGCGGCGCAAGGACGGCTCGCTGTCCTTGGCTACCATTTTCCAAGAGCTGCCTGGTGCGTGGCCTGCAGACTAAACCCTCTACTCATCTACACCCCTCAATCGTCACCCACCCTGAAACCCGTCCTGTGTGATTCAATGTGTGTGTTTCTTTGTTTTATGTAAACGACAAACGTGACTGACTACTTTCTCCTGTGCACTGTAGGGGGGCTGATAGATCTCACATTGCATCATGTGACACGTGAAACCACGTCACATCAAGCTGCAAAGGCGAGCCAAATCACCGAGCAAAGTGCGCGAGCTACCGGGAGGCAGCGGGCAAGGGGCGGCTCAGGTATGCGTATCTTGAGCAACTGCTATAGCTTCTTGATCGTCTGCTATAGTACCTCGAGTATCTGCTGTAGTACCTTGAGTATCTGCTATAGTACCTTGAGTATCTGCTGTAGTACCTTGAGTATCTGCTAGAGTAACTTTAGTTTCTGCTATAGTATCTTCAGTATCTGCTATTTCATCTGCTATCATATTTTCAGTATCTGCGATAGTATCTTCGGTATCTGCTACCTATGCCGCCGAGCCCGGGTGCCCGCAAAGACACATACATACATACACACACACACACACACACACACATGCTTCAGTATCAGCTACCTCTGGCGGCGAGGCCGCGGGTGCGCTCAAAGAGGCTGCCCACCCTTGGTCGAGCTCTGCACGTCAGGCGCCAGGAGCGGCAACCGCAGGCAGCGGGGAGGCAGGAGGGAGCAAGATGTACGAGAGCAAAAGGTCCTTTTCTGGGGGAGCGGGGGGACGTGTGCGGAAGATTGTGCCCAACTGGCATGTGGGCAAGTTTCCTTCGTCCACGGGCCTTGACGAGCTTATGCTGGGCTTTCGCTCCCAGCCTGTGCCTACCTAGCTCATCCAGTGGGCCTGCAGTGTGCGCAAGACAGAGGGCAAGGATCCGCTTGCGATCGTACAGTGAGTGAGTTTCTTCTATCTGTAGACCGGAATATTAATCAAAGATCTCTGCTGACAAGTTTTCTTGCCGAAATTTTCGTGCAACGAGCTGGAGGTGACGCCCGCCCGAGAACGAGGCTATTACGAGCGATCGCGCGCTTGACACTCATCTGAGAATATCTGGCAACCGCAGAGACTCCCTGACCGTGCGATCTGCGAAATCCGACGCCGTCGCTCCTTCTCCCCCCCCGTATCCGGCGATGCTATGCTGCAAGGCGTGTCTCTGTGCCGCGAGATCTGCGATGCCCCCAGCATGAGTGAGCCCTTCCAAGCCCACAACAAAGTCCGTGTTGAAAGAACCGTACAGGTTGTCGTGGCGTGAGTTGCCACGGCCACTGTGATGGGTCCAAAGCTCCTGGCCGCCGTACGGGCTCAGATAGCCGGCCGTTTGCAGATCGCCCGTATGGCTGGCCGTTGGTAGATCTCCCACCGATGGGCCTGCCGCGGTGTAAGGCAGCCAAGATTGCGCGTTGAAGTCATGCCATGCTGCGCCAATGCCCTGCATGTATGGCGCACTGTGCATGCGCAAAGCAATGTCAGCTCGTGGCCTCGCGCATGTCGAGGCTTTCTCATCGAGCGAGTTTTGTCGTCTCTGAAGAAATGCGCGTACCACCAAAAGCCAGAAAAAGAGGTGCGCACACTACCCCAACGCAGATTTCACCTTTGATTCTCCAAGACTGCCTGATGAAGACCGCAGCTTCCAGCCGTAGCCCCTCCTTGGCTGGCAGCTATTGTGCCCACGAGCGAATGAGCACACGAGCGCATGCGCTTCCTGCTTTGCGTTTCCATGAGTTCGTCTCTCACTGAGCCTGCCAAGCTGCTCTGCGCTGCTCTGGCCTCATCTGTTTCTAGAGGTCTCCCTTGTTGGACGTGTCTGCCTTCGTCTGGTTCCATTTCGCTCTCGTTGCTTATCCTGTCGTACTCCTCCTCGCATCTCTCAAATGCCTGCAAGGGAACACGCTCGCGTGAGCCAGCACGCCATGTCGCCGAAACCTTTTATCAGAATTGTGACTAGAATAAGCAGGGCAGCTGTTGGGACTATGATGATCATGCTGTTTCAGTTCTGTATTGTTCTCTTCTAAAAACAAACTTCGTATACCTTTGTGGAGGGTACGTACTCCATGGGGGGTGCGTTGGGTTTGGGGGGGTTTGTGCCTGAATTGCCGCTCGCGCGGCCTTGATCCAGCGTTCCTCCTCCGCTTCATGCAGCTGCGACACCGCGTCCACACCAGCCTGTTTGCGGATACACAACAGCAAGTGTCGAAATGTCAGTTCATGGAGTGCAAGGGAAGAGCGCGCTCGCGCAGGAACGCCACAAGGTGAGAGATGAAAGACTCGCCTCGTGGATGATCTGTCTGCACATCATCATGTGCCCGGCTACTTCATTTTCGCCTTGTGTCTGCCGCTCCTCACACCTGCGATACGAGCGTTTGGTCAGACGGGAGAAGGCTGCGAAGGTAACGCACGCAAAGGCTCTGTGCCGCCATCCGTATCATTCTTGCACCTCGCAGCTTGATCCTGGCAATGCCTGGCGCTGGCCAGCAGTCTCAGGGCCGCGTGCCTTTTAGAGATCCCATCGACAATCGGGCCAGGCTGCAGAGCCGGCGATTGTGCCGCGGATGACGCCCCGTCGCTCTGTCGCCGGGAGCCAGCGTCTGAGTTCGGTGCCGTTTTCTTGTCAGCCTGCAGGCGTTCTGTGGACGTCCTGGTGCTGTGCCTGCATGCGCTCCCGTTGCCCTCGCGCAAGCTTGCGTCCGCTTCGACGCTCGACAGCGTTCCATTCCGTGCGCCGGGCGCCCCCCCCCCCGCTTGTGCCCCGTCTGCCACATCAACAAGCGCCTCCGTGCGCAGCGGAGTGTAAAACTGGTGCACGTACGACTCGAACTGCTGGCAGACCTCAATCTGGTGCACACAAAACGCAGTCTTGC
>Ga0115006_10001945_pt1 | contig 13293 bp, 7 predicted proteins | sample ArcOceMetagenome_3_FD_88943 | JGI IMG/M metagenome (GOLD analysis project Ga0115006, IMG submission 88943) | Marine eukaryotic phytoplankton communities from Arctic Ocean - Arctic Ocean- Svalbard ARC20M Metagenome | ecosystem: Environmental > Aquatic > Marine > Oceanic | place: Arctic Ocean...
CAGAGAGAGCGATCTCAACCTTCTCAAATGCTAACAGCGGCCCTGAGCCACCGAGCCGTAGCCTACGTAGGACCTACACGTAGGCCGCCGCCGCGTAGCCTACGTAGGAGGGACCTAGCCAGCACAGGCCCCAACCTCCGTGGACAACAAAGGTTACCAGTACTTACTGTACAGTCAGTCAGTCAGTTCTGGCGGGCAAAGCGACAAGTGCGCGCGGCAAGAACAACCCGCAGCGTCCTCCGTTTGTTTACCTTCTATTCCTCGTCTGCCAAAGTGGTAGCGTGTGTTGGTAATGTAATTATTTACTTTCGCATACTTTCACCCTCTTGTGCTACAACACTTTTTTGCAAACTTGAGGCACCGAATTGCGCAGCCATGCCCGATCTAGCGCGACTCGTGCGAAGCCGCGTCCTGGCGGCGCTCGAGCGGCTCGCCGTTCCGGGCGCGCACAGCGCGCTGCTGCTCGACGATCAGACGCGCCGGATGCTCTCTCGCGCCTGCCGGATGAGCGAGCTGATGGATGCGGGCCAGCTCACGCTGATCGACAACGTGCACACGCGGCCGGACGAGCGCTCACCCGACGGCATCGCGCCACGCATGAACGCCATCTACTTCATCAGCCCGAGCGCCGCGAGCATCGCCGCGGTCATCGCCGACTACGAGGACGAGAGGCGCGACGGCGCCGTCTACGGCGGCGCGTGCCACATCCTGCTCTGCCGGCGCCTGCCCGACGAGCTGCTGCAGGAGCTGCGCGCGTGCTCGCTGCTCATGCGCCACGTCAAGACGCTCCGCGAGGTCAAGCTGCAGGTCCTGGCGCTGCAGGCCTGGCGGCGCGGCGGGCTCCCCGACGCTGAGCTGACCGGCTGCGCCTTCAGCCTCGACGAGCCGCGCGCTCTGGCCGAGCTGTACGGGCCGACGCACCTCGACGACGAGCGCGGCGCGATGATCGCACGGCTGGCCGAGAAGACGAGCTCACTCTGCGCCGCGCTCGGCGAGCGCACGCCGCAGCTGCGCATCGCCGCCAGCGCCCACCCGGCGTGCCACGCCTTTGGCGCGGCGCTCGCGCTGGAGCTCGACAGGCTCGCCGAGCCCGCCGCGGGTGGTGGCGGCGGCGGCAGCGGCGGCAGCGGTGGCAGCAGCGGCGGCGGGCCGTCGACGTCGTCGTCGCGCGGGTCGGTGACGGCGGCGGCGAGCGGCACGTCGTCGTCGTCGTCGTCGTCGTGCTGCGTGCTCGTGCTCGAGCGCGGCTCCGACGTGCTGTCGCCGCTGCTGCACGACTTTGGGTACGAGGCGCTGTGCGAGGGCTTCGGGCTGCTGCGCGACGGGCGCTTCACGCGGCCGGCGCAGCAGCCGGGCGGCGCGCCGACGGAGGCGCTGCTCTCGGAGTCGGACCCGGTGTGGGGGTCGCTGCGCCACCTGCCGCTTGCGCAGGTCTCGGCGTCGCTGCGGCGGCAGCTCGACCAGTTCCTCGAGCGGCACGCGCTCGTGCTCAAGGCGCAGCGCGGCGAGGAGCTCAGCACGCGCGAGCTGCAGCAGGTGGCGCGCGCGGGCACCTCCGTCGCGTACAACGACGGCGTCCGTCAGTTGCGCATCCAGCAGGAGCTGCACGAGGCCGTCACGCAGGCGCTGCTAGGCGACGGCGCCGCCGCCGACGACGACGGCGGCGGCGGCGGCGGCGGCGGCGGCGGCGGCGGCGGCGTGCCGCATGCGCTCAAGACGCCGCTGTACTCGCAGCTGATGCTCGAGCAGGACCTGGCGGTCGGGCGCGACGAGAGGGGCTCCGAGCTCAAGGCCAAGGATCTGCTGCCGCGGCTGCGTTCGGCGCTGCTCGAGCTGCGCAAGGGGGACGTCTTCCCCGAGGCGGCGGCCGCGGCGGCGGCGGCGGCCGCGCGCGCGCGGAGAGGGCGAGGCGGCGGCGGCGGCGGCGGCGGCGGCGGCGGCGGCGGCGGCGAGAGTGGTGGTGGCGGCGGCGCGGACGAGGATGAAGACGAGGGCGAGTTTGGGCGGGCGGCGGCCGAGGCGGCCGAGGCGGAGGCGGAGGCGCAGGCGACGGTGGCGTCGACGGCAGAGGACCAGCGGCGGCGGCTGGTGGCGCTGTACACGGCGTGCGTCTCGTGCGACGACGTCGCGCGCGAGGAGCTGCTCCGGATGGCGGGCCTCGACGGCGCCGGGCTGCGCGGCATCGCGCGCGCGCTCTTCCGCCTCGGCCACCGCACGCAGCTGCCGCCGGGCGCGCCGGGCGCCGCGCAGCGCCGGCTGCTGCCGACGGCGGCGCGCGCCGAGCTGGGCGCGATGCCGCTTGCGCGCCACACGCCGCGCGTCGTGCGGGTGGTCAAGGCGGCGCTCGCCGGCACGCTGCCCACCGCCGAGTACCCGTACCTGCGCGGCGAGCCGCCGCCGCTCGGCACGTACGCCGCCGCCGCCGCGACGGGCGACGCGGCCTACCTCTCGCAGCCGGGCGGCCTCGGCAGCTGGGCGCTGCACGGCACGGGCGAGGGCAGAGGGGGCGACGCCGCCGCGTCGGCGTCCAAGCACCGGCGCAAGATGATCGTCGTCGTGCTCGGCGGCACGTGCCACGGCGAGCTGCGCCACGCGCACGACCTGAGCGAGCTCCACGGCTGGGAGCTCTACTTTGGCGCGACGGCGCTGTACACGCCGCTGCAGTTCGTGCGCGCGCTCAGCGAGGCGCCCGCGCAGCCGACGCTGGCGTTGTTCTGAGGTCATTGGGGGTATTTAGGCGATGTACAAATCCTTTTCGCTCAATAAAAATCTCATGCAGGCCCAAACGCCCTGGGTTGCGGAACCGCACGCACGTACTAGGCGATCCATGCTTTTGGCCGAATAACAACCCCAAAACTGGAGGGCGTTTACCAGTCTACCAGTGAACCCCAGTACCCCATGGGATACTTTTGGTTTACTGACGCGTGCGAGTGGGTGGTAATGACCTCTTGTTACGGTAGTCATCAGAGCCTGTCTCGCTCGCGGCAAGGCGCTCGTAACCAATTACACCCACACCTACACGCACTCGCGCTCGAACATGGAGGATTACGAGACGAGCGCCGAGGCTATCGAAGCGCGCGCTGCTGCTCTACGCAGCAAGATCAACCCTCTGCCGACAGGCGAAGCCCACAGAGGCATGTGGCAAGACCGCCCAGCACGTGAGGTGGTGGATGCAGCTGCTGCACGCATCGACCTACCGCCCGCGCCGTTCGAAGACTATCTTGGACCGCATGCGTTGAAGCTGGGCGATATCGCAGGCGACGGCCTGTGTCAATACCGCGCTTTTGCGCGGGCCACGTTCTCGAACGAGAGCCTGCACGAGGAGCTGCGCGACCTGGCAGCTGACTTCCTCTTGCTCAACCAAGACACGTACGCTGGCCGTGCCGTCCCCTCCGAAGATGTCCGCGACTCACCCCTCTTTGTTCACCCCCGGCAGGTACATGGAGAATGTTGGGGTGACGGAGTTGCAGGGTGTACAGCTCGCCGCATTGCAGCGGTTTGCGAGCGGCGGGCTGGTGGCTGAGGTCAGCTATTCGGGATGGTGCGAGGCGCTCAAGAAAGGTCTCATCTGGGGTCAAGATTTCACCCTCTGCGCCATGTGCCGACTCATGCATGTCGAGGTACGTCGACCGCCACGCCTCAACCACCACCTCCAAAGCGCACCCACCTCCACGATTTGCGCGACACCTGCCTCCACGCTTTGCTCGAGCAGGCGCGGCTAGTGACCAACACTCGGCTGCAGCGGGAGGGGCAGCCACCACGTCTCGTCTTCCTTCCGCACGACTACCCCGATGAGCACGGTGGCGTGCCCAAGGCAACCATCTATCTCGGGCTCAACCAGGTGCCTCGCCCACACTGCCTGAGCGAGACCACCGCTCATGCCTCAACTCGAGTGCACTGGCGTCTGCGCAGGCATTCTCTGGTGAGCATTACTCGACAATTGAGGTGGATCTCGAGGCGGCGCAGAGCGGCCCCCTTCAGGCAGCACGAGCCCCCTCGGATGTATCCAACACGATGTCTAAGAAGACGGACCTCGATGGAACGGTGGGCAACGACGGCTACATCAAGCTGGCCGACGAGGAGTATTCGATCGCACAGCTCGAGGGCGGCGTTGCCTGCGGCGACAACCAGCACGTGTACATTTTCGAGCGCGACGCCGACCAGGAGCGCTTGCCAATTCGGATATTCGGACCAATCGCGCACGCTGAGTCCAACCTTGCACTGACCTGTGTGTGGCATTTTGCGCAGGCTTTCGTTGTGTACAAGATGGACCTGCGCACCGGCGCCAAGGAGACTGTCAGGACGTACCCGCTCAAGACGCGCAGCGGCAAGCTTAAGATGGAGGTACTGGGGCGCAGGTTGTCTGGCAACACGCCGGCGCCGGTGAGCATCATAGAGAAGGACGTGGAGAGCTGGCTCGCCCGGCTCAAGGCGTCAGGCGTGCAGGAGACGAGCGTTCTGGCGCAGGTGCAGCCACAAGCCCCTCTCAACTTGCCGGGTTGCCGCACCTCTCACTCTGTGCCTGCGTCGTGACAGGCAACGCTCGATGCTATCACTCGCTACATCGACCACCTCCAGCTGACTCGCTCGGCCGGTTCGTCAAAGTACATGGATGGGCTAGGGGCGCGCATGCACACCCTGGAAGACACCGCTCGGAGCATCAAGATGCAGGCGAGCTTCGAGGCGCACTCGGAGGGGCAGTCGTGCTTCAAGGTGATTGTCGTGGGCGTTGAGGGCTCGGGCAAGTCGACCACCCTCAACTTCCTGCTGCGCAATCTCATGCAGGCAGAGCACGCAGCCGATGCGCCGTTGCAGGTGACGCAACGTTTCAGCAATCGATATCCTGGAGAGACGAAGCTCGCAACAGAAGATATCGTCGCAGCAGACCAGGAGCTGCATGCCTCGATCTTCTCGGACGGAGGCCCATTTGCAGCTTGCATCGAGAACATGAATCAGGAGGAGGATGACATTCTCCCCACTGGAAGTGGCAGCGGCTCTCTCTCTGCCCTGCCGACCACCGTCGAACTGGACCCAGAGGCTACGGAAGTGTGCGTCAAGCTCACGTACCGCAACAAGCACGAGGTAGACGAGGCGCTGCGTCAGGCCGCGTTGATCAGGGAGCACCGGGTGGGCGTGCTCGACGAAGAGGACGTGCCCGAGCTCGAGGGCGTGGATGTGACGCACGTAGCGCACATGGTTTGCGCGTTCCTCAACATCAAGGTGACTGGTGGCGACGGCGTGCAGAAGGTATGCGCGTTTGCCCTGGCCCCACGGGCCCCACGGTCTCTCGGGCGCATGTGGTCAGCGATCTTGACCGTCTTCTCACGCGCGCGCAGATTTGCGAATACGCTGGCGATTTCACGCTGCCACCGCACAAGTACAAGCTGCTGAGCCGGCAGCGCACGTTCACCATCAAGGGGAGTAGGAACGAGATGCTGCAAAAACTGAATTGGCTGCTGATGCTGCACACAGTGGGCCCATGGAGCCACTGGGGCATCGTGCGCGAGGTGACCTGCGTGCTGCCGGCCAGGGATGGCGTGCGGATGACAGTGTGCGACGTGCCTGGCTTCGGCAACGAGCGCTCCAACCCATTCCGCCAAGGTGCGTCTCCCGCCCGTTATGTACGCACGCCTCTCACCGCCTCTCATGAGTGAGTTTGTGCACCCTGCACACGGCCAGGCCTCGTTCGTGACGCGGTGAACACTTGCGAGGCGTCAACGCTGCTCATTTGCCTGACGCATGATCGCATCGAAGGGCGCAACAACGAGTCTCGGACCGTGCTTCAGGATGCAGGTGTGTACGAGGAGCTCTTTGGCGATGAGATGCAGCGTAAGATCGGGCAGGTCGTCACCACGGTCAGCCTCGACTGGTCGATGGAGAAAAAACTGAACAAGAAGAAGGCTACCGCTGATTCCGCAACCCGTGCCGCGGAGGGCCTCACAGAACAGGCAGAGGGCTGGTTGCGACAGAGCTTCGTCGAGGCGGCAAAAGCCAAGGGCATAGACGCATCACGCGTGCCCGGCGCTCTCGAAAAGCTGACCAAGTGCTTTGCCCTTGACGTGCGTGGAACGGTCGAGGAGAAGACGGGGGTCAACGAGTTCTCCATGCAAGTGCTCACGGACGCGCTCCGGGAGGCCAGCAAGGATGCACTGAAGCGGCGGCAGCGGCTTCTCTTCCTGCGGCTGGTATTCGAGGTGATCCTGCCCTTCTACGAGGAGCACCACAAGCTCGGCTACCTGCGCAAGGAGTGCGGCTCAGGTGGGGCCGACCCCAGGTACAAGGTGCCCTCACTGAGGGGCGACAGCGGCATACTGCAGCAGACACTCAACGCAGGGGACCTGGCGCTGATGGGCCAGCCCATGAACCTCACCAGCTCGTCGCAAGACCGCCGCTCTTCCCTGCGCCAGCGCAACGAGCTTGACTCGCTGTCGGCATCTGGCGAGTCGCTGAATTCAGTCCATGGCGGTAACGTGGGCAGGGCAGGCTTCGTGGAGTCAGCGGCAGCCATGCGCAGGTCAATGCTGCACAAGGACGTGATCGAGCCAATTCTGCATAAGGGCTCGTCCCACCCGACCGGCGTCAACTCGCGGTGGGAGGAGGACAATGGATATGCTCCAGAGACATTCATGCCGTACCGCAAGAGCAAGAGCCGGCAGCTCGGATACGACCTCAAGGCAACCGAGCCGCAGAACTCTCTTCTGCCTGATCTCGTCATCCCCGAAATCGCGCACGACTCCGTGTACCCGCTCCAGCAGAAGCTGCGCGAGATGGAGAAGCAGCTGATCGACGAACCGATTACAGCGATGACTGATATGATCTCGAGCCTCTTCACGTCGAAAATGCAAGACAACATCGACGCGGCGGGGGATGATGAGTACGAGTGCAAACGCATGGAGGGGCTGAGGCATACGCTGCTCGTGAACCTGCACGCGTGGGGCATCCGCCACGCCGCAGACTTCAAGCTGCTCTTTGCAAGCAAGGTGGGCGAGCTGCCGAAGATGCATCAGGAGAGCATCAGGTCGTCCCTCACGCAGCACATGCCGCCTCTCTTCAAAGTCAGAGGCAATAAGCAACGCAAGCTAGTGCTGGGCACCAAAGCGTCGTCCATCGCCAAAGAGATTGCCAACGAGACGCTGGAGAAGCTGCTCATTCAGATCCTCGTGGTCATGACTGTGCGCGCTGCTCTTTTGAACCGTCCCATGGGGCGCCTCATATGCTGTCGCTGGCGCCCCTCACCAGCCCCTCACTCTTGCCAATGCCTTGGCAGACCCGGCTGCGCAAGTCGTTTGAGGCGGTGGTGAAGCAGGCGCATGAGCTGATGAGCGCCGCCATCCAGCGAGGAGACACCAAGGAGCTTGAGAGCAGCGGTGCCTTCACCATCTCGCAGCACTACGCGCGCTTCACTGCTGGGCTGATTTCGGCAATCAAGCAGAGCGGCCTTGCCGACCCACAGCTCTCAGAGCACCCGCAGCTTGAGCAGATGATGCGTCTGGCGGAGCAGCCGGCCATCATGATCAGTCCGGGCGGCGGGCTCGAGGAGCTTTTCCAGGTCGAGGACGATCCGATGGAGGCAGATCCGCCTGCAGCAGCCCCGTCTGCAGGTCAGCTCGCGCTCAGTGCTCAGCCGGCAGTAATTGGCACATGCCATGCCTGCGGGACCGAGTACGACGATGACGAGGCAAAAGTGCTGCCGCTGAGTCGGCCGTGCCGCTTCAAGCCGGGCTCGTGCTTTTGCGAGACCATCCCGTCCGAGTGGAAGTACTGCCGGCTCTGCGTCGCCTACTACAGGGACAAGCAGAAGCACAAGCAGACCTGCTTGCTGCGCACCAACAAGATGGAGGAAGTTCGGAAGAAGAAGAACCGCAAGCGCGCCGCTCACGAGGCGCAGCTCGTGTCGCCATCCGCTCTGAGGCAACGCACCTCCAGCGACGGCAGCGGCAATAACCAAGCCACTGGCCCGGTCGTCCGGCGGCTGAGCGTCCAGGAGCTTTGATGTGCCATGCAGCGTGCCACGCGGCTCGAAAGCACGGATATGCGAGTGCCGTTCTATGCGTGTTTGTGTGTCTCTCTGTAAGTATCCATTCCATGGTTTGTGATATAAGTGCACCTACTATCACAGGCTTTTACCAGCTCTACCATCCATTCCAACAGGCGAGGTATTGCTTCGCCGTCTCTCGTCTGGCAAGTTTCCATCTCACAACGTCGTCCGAGCGCGCAGCCCACTTCGCCTCACCACCACCTCGCCTCGCACCACCTCCGCCCCATCACCACTCGGTCTGGAACTTGAGGCCGGCGCCGTCGCCAAAGTCCCAGCCGTTGGGCTTGTGCGCGCCGCCGATCTGCAGCAGCCGGCTCGCGATGGCCTCCTCGGAGAGCTCGGCGGCCTCCTCGACCTCGAAGGAGAGGTGCGTGCCCTGGATGACGGCGGCGATCGCGCCCATGTGCAGCAGGCCGGTCGACCTGGTCTTGAGCGGCGCGTCAACGCCCGACAGCATGAAGAAGACAAACTTGGGGCGGCGGCTGACGACGCCGCGACGCGAGTCGACCGCCACGACGCGCAGCCCTCCCCAGTAGACGCGGTCGGTCGTGGTGCGCGCGAGGCACTCCTGCAGCCCGCCGCTGCCGTCGCCCACCAACTCGACCTTCCTGGCGTCGTGCGGCGAGTACGAGCAGAGCACCCAGTTGAGCGAGTCGTCGACCTCGCACACGCGCAGCCACGAGTCCTCGATCTCAAACGGGATCTCGAGGTCGCCGTACATGTAGCACGTCGGCTCCTCCTCCTCCTCCACCGCCGCCGCCGCAGCAGCCGGAGCGGGCGTGGGCGCGGGTGCTGGCGGCTTGGCGGCTGCGCTGTTGCGGTGCGGCGACGTCACATCGCCAGACGACTTGCGCCGAACCACCTCGGGCGCGGGCGCGGGTGCCGGCGGGGTCACCTCCTGCGTGGCAAAAGAGAGGGAGGCAGGAGGGCGAGGGTCGGGCGGCGAAGGCTGTGCGGGGGTGCTAGGAGCCAGCGTGCCGCGAGCCACCTCGGTGGCCTCGCCGCCCTCGCCGCCCTCGCCGCCATCATCCTTGCCAACCGGTGCGGCCTCGGCGTCGTCCTCCTCCTCGGGCGGCGCGTCCTCCTCGGCAAAGTCGTAGTTGCCGTGCTGCGCGAAGAGCTGCCGGAAGACGGTCGGTTGGAAGAAGCGCCGCCCCGACGGCCCCGCCGAGAAGTTGGTGGCGCTGAGCACGACGCCGGTGGCGTGGCAGCGGAAGCAGCCCGGGTGGCCGTCGCTCTTCTTGTGGAAGAGCTTCCCCGCCGCCACCAGCCGCTCGGCGTCGTAGACCTTCTTGCCGCACACGTGGCACGCGTCGCCCGTCGGCACGCGCGGCGGCGGCCGCTTCGTCTTGCGGCACTTGACGCACGTGTCGCCCCACGCGTTGAACGGCGCCGCGCACAGCCGGCACGTCTTGGTGGCGCCGCTGCTGTTGAGCTTGTGCGCCTCCGCCGCCTTCCTCGCCTCGCGGTTGAACGGCAGCTTCGCCAGCCGCCGCTTGCCGATGCCACCCCCGCCGCCCCCGCCGCCCCTGCCGCCGCCGCCGCCGCCGCCGCCGCGCCCTCGGGCGACGACGCCGCCGCCGCCGGTGGCGCCGGCGGCCTCGCGCGCGGCGGCGTCCTCCTTCTTGCGCGCGGCCGCCTCGGCGCGCTGCCGCTTCCGCTCGGCGACCGCCGCACTCTGCTCCTCCTTGTGCGTGGCGAGGTATTCGTCGCGCGCCGCGCGCGCCGTCGCGTCGCGATTGGCCTTGGACGCGGCGATCCACTGCGCACGGAAGCTGTCGAGCATCCCGAAGAGCCGCTCGGGGCCGTGCGCCGCGCCGTCGGCGCCCGCGTCGATGCCGAGCCGCTTGGCGCACGCCGCGTACAGCCGCCGCGTGTGGCGCAGCTGCGTCTGCAGCGCGCCCATCGTCGCCGTCGCCTCGGCGAGCCACGCGCCCATCGCCTCGACGAAGCCGTCGGAGCCGCCGCCGCCGCCGCCGCCGCCGCTCGCCTCGGCCTTGGCCTTGGAGGCCTTGGAGGCCTCGGCCTTGGTCGCGACGCCCTTGTGCACGCGCTGCACGAGCTGCACGGCGCGCGCGAGCGACGCCATCTCGGCGACGATCCGCGCCCACGTCACGAGCGCCGCCTCGCCGCTCGCCGCCAGCTCGTCGACCCACCTCCCCGCCGTCTCGCCAAACTTGGCGTCGACGAGCTGCACGAGCAGCCGCAGCAGCGTCGTGCGCTGCGTGGCCGCCATGCTCTTGACGTCGGCGAGGCGCGTCACGATCTGCAGCTGGCAGCCGTGCGCGCCGCCGCGCGTCGTGCCGCGGTTCATCGCGTTGCCCACGAGCACGAGCAGCCCGAGGAGCGTTTCGAAGCCCGACGCGAGCAGCACCTGCGCGCAGCAGCCGCCGAGCGTCTCGAGGAGCTGCTGCGCGTGCGCCGCCTGCGCGCCGAAGCTCTGCTTGGCGGCGAGCGCGTGGACGCGGCTGCTGAAGAGCGGCACGTCGTGCACCTCCCAGAAGAAGCGCTCGACCTTGGCGAGCAGCTCGGGGTCGCCGTCGTACGGCGCGATCGCCTCGATGTCGTCGGCCGTCGGCAGGCACGGCATCAGCAGCTCGACGGCCGTCTCGGTGAGCACGGCCTCGTCGACGGCGAGGACCGCCGCGCGGATGGCGCGGTCGGGCAGCGCGAGCTTCGAGAGGCCGATGGCGATGTTGTTCCAGCGGCGCTGGTCGAGGAAGGTGAGCGAGCCCTTCTTGAGCACGCCGCCGATGGCGCCCACCTCCTGCCCGATCCGCTCGGCCTCGCTCAGCTCCTTGACCCTCCTCTCGCGCACAAAGTGCGCCCTCACCATCTCATCGACGTCGGCGCCGACGCTCTGCGTGAGCGTCGCGATGGTCTCGCGCAGCTCGCCGAAGACGGTCGGCTCGATCAGCCGGTCGGGCACCTTGGTCCAGAAGAGGCGCCGCCGCTCGATGGCCGCCTCCGCCGCCGCCTCCGCCGCCGCCTCGGCCTCGGCCGCCGCCTTCTCCGCCTTCTCGCGCTCGCGCTTCTGCTTTGCCGTCTCCCGTGGCGCCGCGCCACCGCCGCCGCCGCCCGGCGGAGGCGGCGGCGCGCCAGGAGGCGCGCCCGGCGGCGGCGGCGCGCCCGGCGCGGGTGGCGGCGGCGGCGCGCCTCCGGGAGCGGGAGGTGGCGGCGGCGGCACCCCGCCAGGCACGGGCGGCGGAGGCGGCGCGCCTCCTGGCGCGGGCGGCGGAGGCGGCGGTGGCGGCGCGCCTCCGGGCGCAGGCGGCGGTGGTGGCGGTGGCGCGCCTCCTGGAACGGGCGGCGGCGGTGGCGGCGGTGGCGCGCCTCCAGGGGCGGGAGGTGGCGGCGGAGGCGGCGGTGCGCCGCCTGGCGCGGGAGGCGGCGGAGGTGGCGCGCCTCCCGGCACGGGCGGAGGCGGCGGAGGTGGGGGCGCGCCTCCAGCAGCGGGCGGCGGCGGCGGAGGTGGTGGCGCGCCTCCCGGCACGGGCGGAGGCGGCGGAGGTGGGGGCGCGCCTCCAGCAGCGGGCGGCGGCGGCGGAGGTGGCGGCGCGCCTCCGGGCACGGGTGGAGGCGGCGGAGGTGGGGGCGCGCCTCCAGCAGCGGGCGGCGGCGGTGGCGGCGGTGGGGCGCCGCCCGGCGCGGGAGGCGGTGGCGGCGCGCCCGGCGCGGGCGGCGGTGGCGGCGCGCCTCCGGCGGCGGCGGCGGCGGCGGAAGCGGCGGGCTGCTGCGTCGCGGGCGGCGCGTCGGGCTCCTCGGCGGCGATGCCGAGCATCGCGCACGACGCGGCCTCGATGCACGCGAGGGCGTGGTGGCGCGTGCGCAGCCAGCCGGGCCGCGCCGCCGCCAGCGCGCGCACGCATCCGCCGAGCAGCTCGAGGCCTCTCCGCTTGCGCGCAAACTCGACGCTCCACTTGTCGCCGCCCTCGCCGAGCGTCTGCACGCGCAGCAGCACGCAGAGCGAGAGGCGCAGCCCCTCGCCGCGCAGCACCTCCGCCCGCGGGTTCTGCCTCGACGACGGCGCCTCGACGGCGGCGGCGGTGCACGTCGCCACCTCGAGCAGCTCCGCCGCCTGCTGCGCCGAGAGCTTCTCCCTCTCAAACGCGCGGCACAGCCACAGCGCCTCCGCACGCAGCGGCGGCGGCACCTCCTCGACGAGCGAGGCGGCGCGCTCCTCGGCCAGCCCCGCCGCCTGCCACAACTCCTTCAGCGCCGCGTCGACGCCGCCCTCGGCCGCGTTGGCGCCCGCCTCGATGCGCGCGTCCTCGAGCGGCTCGAGCTCCGACGCGACGCGCGCCGCCTCCTCCGCCTCGGCCTCCTCGACCTCGAGGTTGTTGGTGTCGAGCGAGATGTGCGCCTGGCCGTCGTACGAGAGGATCGACGCGCCCAGCTGCTTGACGATCGCCGCCTTGACCGCGGCCGCGTGCACCTCGACTGCCTCGCGCTCCTGGATGTCGAAGTTGACGACCGGCCGGACAAAGTTCTGAACGTCGCTCCGGTGCATGCTGACGCGCGCGCGCTCGAGGCCGCTCACGTCGGCCCCCACCCAGCTCACGAAGACGCACTTGGTCTGGTTGGCCGCGTGGAACATGAAGCAGCCGTAGATGACGAGCGCGTCGTCCAGGCTGCCGAGGAGCTCCTCGAAGCCGCCCTCTCCCTTGGCGAGCAGCAGCAGCTTCTGCGTGTCGCCCGGGTCGTAGCGCGAGGCGAGCCAGTTGGTGCGGCTCTCACCACTGTGCACCTGCTTGAGCGCCGCCTCCAGATCCTCGGTGTCCACGCCGCTCGTGTGCCGCTTCGTGTGGTAGTCCTGCAGGACGCTCTCGGACATCGTCCCGAGGTTCTGGGTCGCCATGGTGTGAGAAGACGGCGCCGGCTTTTCTCTGGCGGTCGGACGGCGCGCCCTAGGCTGCGTGAAGCGGACCTTTGGACCGATAGCTCCGCGCTGCGACGCAACTCGGCCGGGAGTCGCACGCGAGTTTCTCGTGAAGGCGCGCGCGCCCCACCAGGAGCTGAAACACTCGGAGGGGGTGTCTAAGGAGTGCGAGCTCGGGGCGACGCGGTGGAAGCGCGGCTACAAAAGATCCGGGGATAGAGGGTGTATCGTGTTGGTCTGTAGATCAGGATGGGTAGGAAGCGTCGGTCCGTAATTGGCGCGCATCAGTATTTGGCGCGGCGGGGCAGGCTAGCCGGGTAAGCAGGCGGCGCAGCAGCAGGGCGCGCGGGCTGGCCACGAGGGGCCGGCTCGCCGG
>Ga0115006_10001947_pt1 | contig 13290 bp, 8 predicted proteins | sample ArcOceMetagenome_3_FD_88943 | JGI IMG/M metagenome (GOLD analysis project Ga0115006, IMG submission 88943) | Marine eukaryotic phytoplankton communities from Arctic Ocean - Arctic Ocean- Svalbard ARC20M Metagenome | ecosystem: Environmental > Aquatic > Marine > Oceanic | place: Arctic Ocean...
GAAGGATCGAGAACAATACCGAGATGAAGCGCAGAATACTGGAGATGGTGACGAGCAACACAAGTACGCCAGACAACGCCACCATCGGCGTCGAGGGGTCGGTGTTGTCGGAGGAGTAGCTTTAGCTAGTAGGTGGGTGGCGGAAAAGTAGTATGGCGTACCTAGGTACAAATAATTGCAATCATTTAGTAGCATTGCCGATGACTACATTTATCTCTCTCTACCCATTACTCTCCGTTTGGCCACCAGGTAGTAAATCACGGAGAAAGCTTTCCGTTGACAGAGACACATACTCATCCTCCTGCGAGGATATGGCATCAAGTAGCTTTGCGCCCGTCGAGCCTTCAACGCCATTGCCGCTACCGGTCTTGCGGTCACTATCATCCTGCTGTCGGTCTTCAAAGGTGAACAAATCCAACAACCTATCTGTCCCCATGCTACACATCGTCGAATTGTCTGAATTCACAATGGCTCTGCTCATTTCCATTTTGATCGATTGGAGTCTCATGATCTTCTCCTCGATAGTGTCCGAGCATATCAGGCGGTAGACATTCACCGTCTTGGTTTGGCCGATCCTATGGGCTCGATCCATGGCTTGAAGGTCGGAGAAAGGGTTCCAATCACTTTCCAGGAATATTACAGTGTCGGCGCCCGTAAGATTGAGACCCAGACCTCCCACTCGAGTCGTCAAAAGCATAAGTTGGATGCTTTCGTCGGAATTGAATCGATCGACTCTCTTGGTCCGCTCCTCCGGCGGCACTTGCCCGTCAATCCGAAGGTAGCGCAACGACGGCATGTGTGGTGTAAATAGATACTCCTCGACGACGTCGAGGCTTTGCGCAAACTGAGCAAATATAAGACACTTTGACTCGGATTGGTCCCTTTCGTTCGGCAAAGTGCCTCCTTCTTCGGGATCAAGGCCATCGCCAAAGCCTTCTGAAATGTCACCGCTCGACAAATCATCCCGGTCTGCTGTTATCCTACGTGCATAGAGGGTGGATTGGTCGTTGTCGGCGGCCGTCAGACCGTCCGAGCAAATCGAAGCGCTTTGTAGCAAGTCCTTGAGGGCCAAGAGTTTTCCCGAGCACTCTAGGCGCGAGAGTTGCTCGGAAATCTCTTCTGCCTCGCTCCCGGCATCGTCGCTGCCGAGCTTCATGACGAGCATTGGATGGGTACAGAGACGCCGGAGGTAGAGCAACGACTTAAGAACGTCCTTGCCGAGAAATTGCTCTTGATTCATGTTTGTGTCTCCATCATTCGTTCCATTTCGCTCCTTGTAAGCCTCCTGCATGCTTTTCTGCAAAGCGGTCAGTGCGTGCTTGGCCTCCGAGCTTTCAATAAATTGCTGATAGAGTGATGCCTGCTCAGAGCTCAACACGCAAGGAATGTCTGATATAACCTTTGGCGGCAGCTCCTTCATCACATCTTGCTTTTCACGACGCAAAATGAACGGAAGGACGGTCTGATGAAGTAGTTTGAGCTTGTTCATGCTGGTGCCGATCGCTGTCGGCGATGCTCCGCTAACTTGGCCGTTGATGATTGGTTTGGCAAATGACTTGGTGAACGACGCTTCGGTTCCTAGGAAGCTGGGCATTAGAAAATCGAAGACCGCCCAGAGCTCATTGACGTGGTTCTGCACTGGAGTGCCCGATAGAATCAGCTTATGCTGTGATTTGATACGCCGAGAGGCTTTGGCGGTCGCGGATCGAGGATTCTTGAGGAGGTGACCCTCGTCGAGAACGCAATAAACCCACGACAAAGCCGATAAAGCGTCGACATCATTACGAAGGACGGAGTAACTGGTAACAACGAGGTTGCATTCCTTTAGTTGTTCCTGGAGCATAGCCTTTCTGGACTTTGCCGGGCCCGTATACATGAGAGGTTTGAACATTTGCTTGTCGGGAAAGTACTTCTTCACTTCATTCATCCAATGGCCAGTGACGGTAGAAGGACACACAACCAGTGATTTGACGCCGTCGACACTGGCAGCAGCGGACTTGGCGTGGGCCAAGGCGATGCCAATCAACGCCTGAAGACTTTTGCCCACCCCCATATCGTCACAAAGAGCACCGTTGAGATTGACAGACTGCAAAAAATGCAACCAAGAAACTCCTTCTTGTTGATAGCCACGCAACGAGGTGCATGAATTGTCTAAGCACGCCTGGATTTGCCTTGGGAGGCGCAAAGGCGGCAGAGGCTCGCCGTGAATCAAGTGATCGATGACCTTGTCGGACGAGTGCTCCGTCTCGGATGAATCGGCGTCGTCTGGTTTGGCATCTCGACGTTTTTGCACTAGTGGAGAGACTCGAACAAGGGCAGCGAACGAGCTCGCTGCCAGGGAAGCGCATTCTTCGTTGGGATCGGTCATCAGCGACATTGCAATCGGCAGGAGACACCGGACGAAGGGGCATATCATTGTGCCAACGGCATTAAGTATCTCTTGTAGAAGACGACAGGAGTGTAGACGTATTCTTTCGTTGCCAATGCCCTTGAGATATTCCAAAAGGACCGGGATAACTTTCTGCAGAGCCTTTGAGAGATCAGATTTACACATGGTGCAAATGATGTTTATTGACTGCCTCTGGATGCGACTTGATGTGTGTGTGCAAGCCAAACGCACTACAACCTGCAACATTTCGTTGACGATTTGACCATAAGCTTGCGACTCACTTTGCAAGGACTGAGAGAGCAATGACAGAAGGCCGAGGCCCCTTTGCAATGCAACTGACACACCCGATGATTCAGCTTGACTTCCAATGTTGTCCTCCTTGAGCGGTGTGAAGATCAAGCTGAAGGGCGCAATGCAATCAATGTTGCCATCGAAATCTCTCGCTATGCTCCGTAGAATGTTCTTGCCAGCCGCAGCGCAGGCCGATGATGAAGAATCACCACTGGCATCAGAAAGGGCCACAGAACAAACGTTCGTCAATACCTTGTCGCGCACATTTATTGGTACTGGCAGCGTATCCTTGGGCGGGCGTAAAGTCAGGAGGCGCGCAAGGTAGCGGCAGGTCCAATCAAGCCGTTTCGGTGATTCGTCGTTCTTTAGTGAGGTCATGAGGGGCCTAATGATAGGTGTTAGCTTGATTGGCAAGTCTCTCAGCCCCCATGATATCGCCGCTCCAGCGATCGAGGATGAAAGTCGCATAGATACCGTCGTTACCGCAGATTTCACATTCTTTCCATCGGATTGTAAAGTCATTCCCTTTGCACGAAAGATTCCCTGCCATATTTGAATTACCTCATTAGCAGAGATTTGGTGACCCCCTTCTTCGGAGACGGCGGAGGGATGAAGTTTTGCAAGAGCAGAAGTGTGATCATTGACCATCGAAATCAAAATTTGGTCGCAGGCGCTAATGACGCTTGGATCGCGAAGAACCATCGAGGCTTCTCCCGCCAAGGAGAGGCACTGGGGACCATCCATAAGCATAGAGGTGAAGAGCTGCCGGCTTTGCAGCATCACCGAGTTTATCGGTGTGCTCCTACCAAGAGAAATTTCACCCATTGCCGCGTACAAAATACATGCCGACTCACAGATGGATGGCCACGGCGACTTTGTGAGGGATTGTAGCAGATCAATCAAGAACAGAACGCCGGGTGTGGGTACATCTTCTTCCTTGGACGACACCAGTCCAAATTCCATCGCAAGAAGGCCGAGGGCCCTGGCAGCATTAATTTGACATTCGAATGAAGCCGCGCACCGTTCATCCAATGTGTCGAGCGAGCCGACCACTCGGCGTGGAGGATCACCATTCTTCCTTTTATCGATACCAGCAAATCTGAGGATCGCAGATGAAAGCATCTGGAATAGCTCGATTCGGCACGTTTTATGGCTGAGGAGAGGAGAAATAGCGTCGATCGCTTTGACCCATGCGTCATCTCTCGCCGACATTGTGGCGATTTCACCCTCTTTTATTGTATCGTCTTCATCAGCAGCGTCAAGCTCAAAGTAGGAGGAAAACATATTAGCCAAGAGATCGCAGTATGCGCGTGTGACCGACGAGAGCGACCCTTCACCCTCGCTTTCAGCCTGCGACACCGACCTCAATATCATTGGTTTCATCACCGCGCCGACCACGAGGAGGGAGGAAGTTTTCACCGCCTCATCATCGGATCTTAGAAATTCGACCATCTTTTGAATAGCAGCCTCAAAGGTACCTTGCGTAGCAGCTCCATCATTAGCTGTTCTGAAAGGTACGGTATGAAGGACGAGATTGCAATTGTATTGCATGACAAGGGCAAAAAGTGCAAGTATGTCGATCGCGCAGGATGACACCGATGCTACTTGAAGCAAGGCGGACCACAAAGGAGCGGCGCATTCTTCAACGATGACGCCAAGATCCGAGGCAGTGTCTTTGTTTTTGTCTTCTCCATTCCCAAAGTAGCATGTGAGGACTTGAGCAGAAGCCCCGCGAACATCGTCGCTTCGATCGGAAAGGCCGATCACCGCAAGAGAGCAGACGTCGTTCCAACAAGGACAGACGAGAAGATCGGAGGCCGATACGGAAGAGGGTGATGTGCTCATCCTCGTTCTGAGCGTAACAATGTACTTGAAGGCGAGCATTGCACCATGTCGAACTTCCCAGTCTCCTTCGTGCTTCACCAACCTCGTCAGAACAAGACAACACGACGCCTGAACCGATGACGGAGCAATTGACAAGAGCAGGGCCAAAAGTTGCGCCGCGGTCTCCCGGACCGGTGCTACAACTCGATCGCCACCTGTCCCAGTCGCCTTGTCTAATGTCGATCCGGAGTAGTCACCAAATCTATCGAGCGAGAGGATACAGAGACACCGAGTCAAGATATCATGGGGCCAGCTTCCAAAGCACTGCGAACGATCTGACTCGGAGATTACTCTTTCGCCGCCCAAACTCACAATCCACGATTTCATAAGAGCCAATATGGCCATCAAGGCGCCGTGTCGGACCGTCCAGTCAGCGTCAAATGTCCTATAGAGCAAGTCGGTCGCCAAAAGCGTCTGCGGATTACGGTGCGATTGCGCCGATGACGAGACATTTTCCGCACCCTTTTCACTACCACCGCTGCGTCGCATCTCCAGGACCAAGAGAGCTCGCAAGTTCACCCCGCTTTCTTCGTCTTTTCTCTCTCCACTCTCGTTGTCAGTAGATCGGCGTCTCCTCTTCCTGCCTCGACGCTCCATATTCTTCCTTCTCGCCAAAGCTGCAGCGTCAACTTTTCCATCGGCATCCCTAAAAGACTCATCCTGAGACTTTGATGACAACAAGTCGGAATCATCCACCATATCCTCTAGCAGATTGTTCTGTGCTTGCTCATCAGTGCCATTGGTCATCACCGGCGCCAACAATATCCCGCCCAAACCCAACCTCTTGGCCAATATCTGTCTCTGTAACCGTACCCGCCTCTTGAGGAAAGATTCTAACTCCTTCTTGCCGGGATCAGTCCCCGCCGACACTGCCGACTCATCGAGATCACGCAGCGCCCGCTCCTCTTCCTCCTCATCGTCATTTCTTTTAGAGTAAGCATCCCCAGACGACGAAAGCAGCAAACGACCCTCCTCCAGTATCGTATCCAGCTTATTATTGTCTGCAATCGTACCGTTGCTAGACTCCATAATATTATGACCCTCATCATTTCCACTGCTCTCGGCCGAACCCAACAGATCATCCACCTGCAACCACAGGCCATTACTGGCACCAACACCACCACCAATATCATCGTCATCTTCGTGTGGGTCGGAAAGGAATCCCCGTCGATCCACCCCGGGCAGATTGGCCGCGATGGTCCCCATGGTCGCGGCGGCATTCTCCCTCTCGGACCACTTGGACGAGTACAGTCCAGACCGAATGTCTGCTCTGCTATTGCTGCCACTACTGCTGCTACTGCTACCAACGACGAGCCGACCGAGCAAGTCCCAAAGCAAATCGGGCGAAGAGCGGCGGGCCAGGTCGGACAGCAGCGTCCGCGCCCTGCAGGAGTGGTCGGCCGTGCCCGAAACGGCAAGACGGAGGAGGCGGAGCGTGTGAGGGGTCTGCACCACCGCCGCCGCTGCCACTGTTGTGGCAGATGCAGCATCTTCCTTGCCGCTATTACTGTTGCCACCGTTAGAACTCGTCGCCTCATGGGTTGGCCGAGAAGAAGTGCCGTCTGCGGCGGCGGCGCATTGAGCACGGGATGAGGCATCTGGATGGGATCGTTTCTTCTTCGTCCTGCTGCCGCCGCCCTGCTGATCGCCGGTCGAACCAGCGGCCGAGGACGCACCAGCAGGGGACGGATGTGCCCCACTGGACGCCACCGTTGGTTCCATGCTGCTGCTGCTGCCGCTGCTCATGGCGGCGCCGTGCTACGAGTACACGTAATGGTTGGCTTCCGATTCCGGCTTCAGGATGTGACCTGGCCGTACGTACCGTAATACGTACGGCACACGGAAGAGCAACTTTTTCACAAATTCCTCGAGTCCAACGACTGGCGCATAGATAGATCTCTAGATCTATATGACTACAGTTAAAGCATCGATCTATTCCTTAATAATATCTTCATCGAGAACAGCGTACCATTTGCCCTGGTAGAAATATGCTTCACCGTTCGCCACGGCCTCGCCAAGGGCACCATCGGCATTCCCACCACCGGCCGCCATTACCGTCACCGAGGCCGCGCCATCGGCAATGTCCTTGTGGCTGATGGAATTGAAGGTCATCTTCGAGGGGGCGGCGTCTCCCATATTCTGCGCCAGCAGACCGGCCGCATCGAGGACCTCATCCATCATCAGACCGTTGCCGCCCAAAAAGTTGATCACGACCTTCTTGGCGCCGCTCAGGGCCGCCACGTTGGGCGACGACGACAGAGCCTTGGCCACGGCATCCATCGGCCCCAGCGTAACCTCCTCGACGGTCGCCAGGCCGGGGTCCTTGTACAGCTCCGCCCCGGTGCCGGTGCAGACGACGGCCGAACCGCTCGCCGCCAGGGCGGCGTCGACGTCGGCGTCCGACGCCTCGGTGAGCTTGCCGTACCGCAGCAGCTTGGCGGCGTCGGCGCTGCCGCCCGAGACGGTGCCGGTGGCCTTGACGGCGGAATCCATGGCCAGGAGGACGCCGCCCTTGGCCAGATCCCACTCCTCGTCGTCACCCTCCGGCCGGATGACGGCCCAATCGGTCCCCTCCTCAGCTTCAACCTGGGCGGAAAAGAGCGGCCGGACGCCCGCGTTTTGTCTTGCTTGTTGCGGCGGGACGACACATCTTGCGCCGCCGGAGCATTCCGGCAGCGACGACGGCGCAACAAACGCCGACGCTGCCGCACAGCAGGCAGCCGAGGATATTGCCAGGGCGCAGAGCGGCGAGGACTTCATCTTGGTGTGATTCGTTATCGTTTTATGGCACGTCTTCGTGCGTCATCGAATCATCATCAAGCGGCCGTCTGCCCGTCGCCTCTTTAGCTCGTACGTACGTACATAACACATCTGCTGCTGGCTTCATTCTTCATTCTTCTCCATCGACTCTGCACCAAACCATGGGGTGTTCGTCCGTTTCCGCCGCCGCTATCATCCTATCGGCCATCGCCATATCTCTTCAAATATCTTCGTGTGGCGCCTTTCAGTTTGCATTCGCAGATTCTCTCCGCGTCCACGGCCTGAGAATGTCTGCTGCTGCCTCTTCTTCCTCGGAATGGCTCTACGACGTCCCCAACTCGTCGTGGACGTCGGCCGAGTGGAACTGGGGATACGCCTCGGGGACCGGCCACGACTGCGCCGCCATCTGTCGGAGGAAGTTTGCAACCCGCAGCTCTCGTGCCGAATTTATCCGGTCGCTCCTCGATCCATCAACATCCCAGCCGCCGTCCTTTGAGGAGGTGAAGCTTGTTTTGGGGCTGGCCGTTCAGAGAGGACGGTGGGATGGGTCCGACGGTGGGCCGGGTGGATATGGCGATGTTTTGGCGGCGATGGCCAGCGCACGGCGCTACGAAACGGATGGAACGGAGGAGAATCGGATGGGGAATTTTGTCGAAGATATGAGGCATCGATTCGGTTTACTGAATCCATCCAAGGAGGACGCGGAGATGATGAAATCGTTGGATGGGTGTAATGGGGACGCCACCATCGACGAATTGGACGCAGCAAGGAGAATAAGTTCTGGTCTGGTACTGAAGAGCATGAGTTTCATTGATAATGGTCTCTAAAATGGCGTGTGTTTTTAAAGGTAATGGAGCTGGCTCAGTGTGTGCCGGCAGAAAAAAAGTCGAGAGAAACATCCAAACCACGCAAATAAATACAATCATCACTTGCTCGTCAGTGGACGATATCCTGCCCAATCCGGAGGACAGATCCAATCTTGATGCCTCATGTAGCTGAGAAGTGTTTGGCTGGGACCGTCGCCACCCAAATCACTCTGGGACATCATCTCGTCGGCCTTTTCGAGGAGTTGTCGGGCCTTCTCCCACTGGCCAGTCAAATAGGCAGAGACGCCCTCCCGGAAAGTGGCATTGAATTCCGGCGTTGACAGACTTCGCAACTGCAGCAGATCTTCGTCCTGATTCCATATATGGACGTCGTACTCGTCAGCCTGAGCGGCCAATACCTCCTCAAGATTGAGACTGCTGAATTTGGGAGCCTGAAGCACAGGAAAGGTTTGGTTCTGGTACGTGTCGTATGTGTACACGGGCATCGGCGTGGCCGATCCCTTGACGGTAACGACATCAATCTTTCGGCAGTTTTCTTGGGCCTCGGGAGACATGAGCTCCACGAACCGTTCCGTCATGAGGATGGAGACACCAAATTGTCGCGACGCTGCTTCCATTCTGGCCGCCATGTTGACATGAGGAGAGAGATACGTGGCATCGACCTTTTGCAGCGAACCAACAGCACCTTCGATGGCCCAACCGGCGTGAAGGCCGAACCCCATTCGCAGCTTGTACTCCTGAGATCCATTTGCCGTCAGTCGATTGTCGGCGCGATATGCCAGCACCTGCTTGTCTCGATTTATTTCCACCACCACCTTGAGAAATCCGATCAGGGCCTTGTCCGACATGATGTCAAGCCCTGGAATTCTGCGCAGATCCACCGCGAGGCCTCGAACATTGCTTGCCACAGGAGAGGCTGGGCCTCCGGGAGATGCAACAGCTGCCGCACCCCTCGAACTGGCGGTCGGGGACATGGGCCTACCGGCGCCGATACCCCCAGCGCCGCTGCTACTGTGGCTGGCACGACGCCTCCGACCGCCCACGGCCTGAAGCTCATCTTCGTCCCCTACTCTCCAAACCATGAGGAAGGCATTGCCCAGATTCTTGTTACAAACACCTCCCCACCTCGCCACCTCATTGTGAACGATCCTGGCGACACTATTTACAAAGGTCATGATCTCATCCTCGAGCTTCTCGGTGCAATAGTCAAAGGCGTGAATATCGGTGAAGCCAAATATCGCATAGACACGTTTCCCTGGTATCATCGGCTCGAGGACGGCGCTGCCCTTGCCTTCGCCTATAGCCATGTTTGTGGATATGATGTCTGCACCGGCGACGCCGAAGCCAACTCTCAACAGAGCAGTGATCTTCTGGATGGCAATCTGGACCACTCGCGTTTCGTACTGGCCTCCTCCTGCGCCGTAGCTTTGCGTGTGATGACTAAAGTCAAATTCCTCCAGGGGATCTTCCGCTACCAAATTCACCATCTCCATCATATTTTCAATCGGTGCCAGCACCAGTTTTTGGGCATCTCCGGTGAATTGTGCCGACATGGTAACGAGCATAAATATGACAAAGATGGTGAGGTATATCCCCGCTCGGGCCTGATCCTCGACGAATGACGATAAATTAAAGGTCGCTGCAATGGAGTACTCCACGTCGTCAATGATCGTCGGTGGTGTCTCAATGACGCTAATGGCATCCTTACGAACAAATTCCTCAATGAAGGGGTAGTCGTCAAAGTCCAAAGCCAGCGATGAGTTGCATCGTTGCGGTTCAATGCTCAATCCGAGCAGATATTGATCCTTCGATTTAGACGTTTCGACGATGCTCTCCATAAAGAGTTTGTACGTGTTTGTGGAGCTTTTCAGGTACTCACAGTCGGCGGAATCGCTTCCCGTACCTGCCTCGACGTTCACAGCGTGAAGGAACATGGTGGCTTCCAGCTCATCTTGGACAGAAGGAGACCAGGACAGCATCGGCACGACGCAGAGCATCATAAGGACGGCGATGATCACGCGACGGGTGATGATGTCTGATAGTTCGGCCCCAACCTTGCTTTGCTTTTGGGCATTCATCTTCTCCAGGTGCTGCGATACTTCGCTATGGTCAATGTGGCCCAAGGCCACTAGCTTGCGCAGATCTTCAATCATCTTGCGCTCCCTCCGTCGCTGCGATGTGATTTTGTACAGCTTGACGAGCCGTACGAGCCGAACCATCCGAACGACGCGACTTGTCTTGGCTCCTATTCTTCCGGCCTTGCCGACCTTGGTGCCGACACTCCCGGCTCCCGGCAAGGCCCCGAAACCCAGCAATGACGACAACCACAGAATGTCCGGAATCATGGACACTACTGCCAACAGGTCGAGCCAAAAGAAGAAGCTGAACATGTACCCCTTGACCTTGGGCCTCCATATGGATTTGGTGCGGGTGAACTCGCTCTTGGTCCAACAATTGAGTATTAGCTCGATGATGAACAGGAAGAAACAAATGTTGTTCAACACGGCAAACGCTGTGTCGGCCGAGGGAGGGAAGGACAACAGCCTCAGATCGTCTCCAAACAGAACGAATAGCGTCACAATCATCATGAAATCGTCGTACGAGATCTTGATCCGAGCGTGTTCGAGGAACCACCGCACCTTGTCCTTGATTTGTTTCATGATGGGAGGCTTGGTTTCTACCGAGAACTCTCTGTTGTGCTGCTGAATCATCCTCTCTAGTGACTTTCGTCGTCCCCCCGAGTGGGATGAGAGGAGCTCCTCGGCGGAAAGCAGGCCTGGGTCCGCCGAAACGATGCGCCGTGATGGCGACATAGTCGACATATATTTCTTTTGTGTTGTTGGTTGGTTATCGATTCATGACGAGGAAAGCTTGAGCCCCCGAGGGAAGGAACGAAATGATGGATCGGATCATAATCCGATAGGTGGATGGAGCGATTGGTAAAAAAATGACGTCGTTGTAATGACGTCGTTGTCACGATCCTAGATCTACGACGTACCGAATAATCCTACGCACCTTTAGAGTCTACTTCACTATTCAGAGAGATCTAATCTACTACACTTCATGTACATCCATTCCTAGCTACGTAGAGATCTATGCCTGGTGCCTCTCTCACCCGTCCTCTCGCTTTTGCTCTCTCGCCTGCGCTTTCATTGATGACGTCTTGCCGCCGACCGTCGCATCGCGGTCCCGTTGCCGTTCATTTTGTTAATTTTCCGTTCCCACGTTCCCACCGCACCACTTCCGGCCGATTGCTGCTGCTGCCGCTCTGCTGATGCTGCCGGCACCCCATTCTTCCTTGTCGAATACCCACATTCTCCCCTCGCAAGCATACATTTAACCTGTACAATCCGCCGCTGTGTCCTTTGTCAAGCCCCTACAATAGATATCTACGCCTCATCCCACAACATGTCGGAATCATCAGAGGACGTGATCAGCGCGAGAGCAGTCACAAGAGACATCTTCTCAGCAACCATTGGCAGTGTCTTTTGCTGTTACACCGGTCAGCCTTTCGATACGGTCAAGGTGCGCATGCAAACGAATCCTGCTGTGTATTCGGGAATTTTCCGAACAGTGACCAAGACATCCAGCGAGGAGGGCATCCGAGCCTTCTGGAAGGGAGCCGTCCCAACGGCGATGGGCATGGCACTCGAGAATGCCATGGCGTTCGGGGTCAATGAAGCACTCAAGCGCGCATTTCCCGACCCCAACAAGGCGGATCCCAATCAACGACCAGACTTATCCCGCCCCTTCCTCATGGGTGCCATTACGGGGTGCTGCTCGGCCCTGGTGCTGCTTCCGAGCGAGGTTGTCAAGGCTAAGACGCAAGTGCAGGTGGGCGATCACTCATCGAACGAGATATTCCGCAAAATGATGAAGAAGCAGGGCATACGGTCCATGTTCACGGGCTTTGAGGCACAACTTATGCGGGATGGTCCCTTCTATGCCTTCTTCTTTGGCAGCTACGATTTGCTCTGCTACTTGTTCCGAACCAACGTTCCGTCTATGCCGAATGAGTTGAATTACTTTTTGAGTGGAGGATTTGCTGGTATGTTGGGTTGGGCTGCTGCTATGCCGTTTGATGTGCCCAAGACCAACGTGCAGGCCAGTTGGGATACCAAGGTTATTGGAAGTTACTTCCCCGAGCTAATTCGAATTGGACGCGAGAGAGGAATTACCGGTTTGTACAGTGGCCTGGGACCTACGCTGGCACGAGCCTTTCCCGCCAACGCGGCTCTCTTTTTGGGCGTCGAATTGGCTAAAAAGGGATTTGACGACTGCATTTGGAAAGAATAAGAAGTCGATCTTCTCCACCGATTTTGAACGAAATGCGACGGCCCTACTAATATATAATTTAGCCGACGGGTTGATACAATGATTGTAAATCTAAAATAGGAGTTCCCACATAGTACATACGGATGTGCATACATAACTATCTATTTGTACAAATGCAGATACACGGCGTTGGAATCTCCCAATCCTACAGCCTCAAGGGACACACCGCAGGAGCTCGATCCAATTCATTTCCAAGTGTTCCACTCCCATTCTCGCTCTCGTAGCTCCTTGCTAGAGTAGTAGCTGCAGCAGCTTTGCACAGCAGCTATTCCAAGATATCAACCTCGTGCTTTTTGTGCAAATGCTTCTCGAGAGCCTTTCTACTCTCCTGACCGGGCGTATTTTTGCCAATGTACTTGTGACAATCCTGGCAGTACGCAACGTGAGTTGACGCCGCGTTGAGCTTCACGTGTACGTTGTGCTGTTCTTCGACGTGGCGAACGACGGCCGCGCTGTTGCCGAGGTAGCAGTTGCAATTGGCGCAGGTGGGCATGCTTATTCTTTGTATCTGTTGTTGTAATCCTTTTCTGGTATTTTATGTGATGTGGAAGCACGACCTTTTGCGTTCGGTTGCCACATGACATGGAGTGCTTGACATCGCGGTTCTGGTTCCCTGCGGTTCGCACCAACGAATGGCTGCATGGTTCAGCATGGTTCGCATCCTGCATTTCCGGGAGTCGAGTGAGTCAAAAAGCAAACGGCGATGCGCGATCTGTCAGATTCGAAGATGCTCATGGCGAAGCACCGGCATTTGGCGACCTGCAGACCGCCCGACCCTCACTGTGCTTGCCATTTACTCTCCCA
>Ga0115006_10001948_pt1 | contig 13283 bp, 17 predicted proteins | sample ArcOceMetagenome_3_FD_88943 | JGI IMG/M metagenome (GOLD analysis project Ga0115006, IMG submission 88943) | Marine eukaryotic phytoplankton communities from Arctic Ocean - Arctic Ocean- Svalbard ARC20M Metagenome | ecosystem: Environmental > Aquatic > Marine > Oceanic | place: Arctic Ocean...
GGGGGGGGGGGGGGGGGGGGGGGGGGGGGGGGGGGGGAGGCTAAGTGAGAAGCTAATAAATGAGGTCTTAAGGTTTATATTCTAGGACCTGTTCTACTTTTAAGTGGGCGTCTTGCCGCCGGAGGAGTCAAACTTGGACGCAGATTTCAAGTCCAACAAAGTTTTAACAAGCTCTCGGAAGCAGGATATGAAGTAACGCGCCTCCTCCAACCCAAAGGTGAGCGGCGGCTTGACGACTATAACATTGTCTTGCTCTCCGTCGATGGTGGAGAGAATCCTGAATTCGTCCTTGAGTTTGGAGCAAAGCCAGGAAGTTTCAGCTGTGCCTGGAGGGGGGGGGGAGGGGGGGACGTGAAGAGACGACAATATCTCCACGCCGATGAAGAGTCCGACGCCACGAACATCGCCTATGACGCTAGGATAATCCTTGGAGATTGACTGGAATTGGGACATTAGATAGGAGCCAACAACATCCGCGTTCCGAGGGAGGTTGAGCCTGCAATAAGTGGAGGGGCGCGAGCGGAGGGGCGCGAGCGAAGCAAGGGTGGGAAGAGTTTTTAGTTATCTTGGTGGGCGGTACGCTGCTGTCGCTTCGCTCCAGCCTCCGCTCCTTGTCAATTCTAACCTTTCGACCTCCTCCATTACTGCCAAGGCGGCGGCGCATGAGACTGGGTTGCCCCCGAACGTGTTGAAGTATTCCATTCCACAAGTGTCAAAGTTCTTAATGACTGACTTCCTCACACAGAGAGCGGAGATGGGGTGGCCATTCCCGAGTGGTTTGCCAACAGTGACAATATCTGGAACTAGCATGAATGAGCGAAGCCAATCGCGAAAAGGTTTAGGATGACGGATGATAATTGTTGTGTCGGTTGGGGAGCGGATGCGTCTTGTACGGAAGTAAGAGCGCATGAGGTTTTCAGAGCCAATGCTGCCGTTCATAACTCGTCGCTTCACTCCTCCTCTAATCTCACCTGCCCCGTCCTCGCGCTCGAAACCCCACCACTTGCCTTCCCCAAAACGACCGCATCCGGTTTGAACGCAGTCGTAGATCACACAGCCCTTACGGGCACGGACTTTGTCGGTCACGTGGGAGAGATAGTTGGGGGGAGGGAGGCAAACACCACCCACGGACATGCCTATCTCGTATATGAGGGTCGGGGGGGAGGAGAGGGTGGCGAGAAGCTGTGGGTTTTGAGCGAAGGACGGGAGGAGCGAAGCGACGAGCAGAAGGTTCTTAATGATATGAGCAAGGAGTTGAAGGTTTTCAATAGGAATATATGCTGTTGCTTCGCTCCAGCCCAGCCCGTCTCACCTCATCAAACTCCAACTTGTAGTAAGCTGAGGGGTCCGGGGACAGGCAGCGGTAAACGTTTGGGTGCTTCAGCCAAGTTGTGTTTGGGCGGGGAACGGACTCGCCTATCTGCTTAAGCTTGTAGGGGGAGACGGAAATCAGGCTGGAAGTGTGGCCATGGTAAGACATGTCATAAGTAATTACGGTGCCACCAGAGGTGTACCAGCTTGCGATGCGAAGAGCAAGATCATTGGACTCCGAGCCAGAGTTCGTTAAGGTCACCACCCAAGAGTCGTCTTCCAGGGGGGGGAGTGTAGCGATAAGCTTGGTAGCGAGGGAAGTTATGTTGGGGTGGAGGTAACGGGTGTTGGTGTTTATAGAATGGACTTGGTCTGAGATTGCAGAGTTGACCGAAGGGTTGCAGTGGCCGCAAGAGGGAACATTGTTGCGCGTGTCGAGGTACGTCGTTAGACTTGTTGTGGCGGACGGGGAACCAGTCAATGATTCGTAAGAGTGGAGGTAGCAGGATGAGCCAGAGAGGACAGTGAGAGGTGAAGTATTAGAATAGGAGACTGACTGAGAGGAAGGGGTGACAGAACGACGGGAAGCCAACAGCTCGCGGAGAGGAGGAAGCGACGATATTTGGGAAGACAGGGCAGGAGGGATAATGGAGGGGAGGGACAGGAGGAGGGGAGGTACTGGGAGAACAGATTGGGGAGGGTGGAATGGTTTGACGACGATAGTGAGGTGGGAGGGGCGGGTCTTACGCTTTGATGCAAGAAGTGCCCATGCTGAAACTACGACTGCAAATTGAATCGTTGGCGAAGTCAATTCATTCATCGTCGAGAAAGCGATCGTTGTTAGAGGGCCGAATCAAGGTGGAAGAAGGGCTTGAATGCGTGGGTGGAGGTAGATTCGTGTGTTAAACAGTATGGGGTATCCAGGATATATTTTGCGTAGTGTTTAGGTATGTTATGGGGGAGTAGGGTCTGCGGGTCAAAGTGGTCGATTTTTTCACTGCTATTAGGGGGCATATTTGTGTTTCATTGTGCATATTTTATAATATATATGTACCTTCCATACTTGAATGGAATATTGTGTATTTTGTGTATTTTTATTGGTATTTTTGAGTACTATAAATTTACTATAATTTATTATATTGTAATATATTATTCAATATATATAAATTAATCTTAAATTAAATATTACATATTACCATATGGTCATTTGTATGTAATATTGATATATCAAATTTGACGATTCTTCATAATATTTATTGAGGTACTTTTTAGTATATTTTTGTCATATATGATACATATAGTCCAATATACATATGAATAGAAGTATATAATTTGGGAATATGTTGAAATCGCCTCGAAAAAATGATTGGAAATTGACAGAAAAATCTCCTGTCTCTCTCTCGAATCGCATCCCATCGTTCGTTACTATTCTTCTTCCTCTCACTATTCTACAACCGGTTTCTATCGTTTCTAGCATTTTATTGGGACGTATCGACTCTTGGTAAAAAGTTATCAGCTTAGGGCCCTCAACTCTTGGTTGGAGTGAATTGAAAAGAGGGCAAGAAGCTTTCTCTCAGCATCGTTTGGTATAAGATAAGATGGGAAAGAAAGGGAAGAATACGGCAAAGGCAGCCGGGGCAGCAGCGGAGGCAGAGAGGATGAAGAAGGTGTGCTTGAAATGTGGAATCCAGAGCGGTGATAAGAACTTCAGCAAGTGGGGGTTTTGCGAGACCACGTGATACTGTTCGAGAGACTGCCTGAAGGCTCACTGGAAGGCAAGATTAGACGAGGTGCGATAGCTTGTTCAATGCTAACCCCAATGTTCTTCGCTCATTGCAGGGTGGTTGACGAGCGTTGGTTTACGGCGGGGCAGGAAGGCAGGGTCGACGACATCAAGAGGCGCCTCAAGCGGGGATAAAGGTGGACAGGACGACAGAAAAATAACCCGGAGAGAAGGGTTTGATAGCCCTGTTGTTTGTTAGGGTTGCAGGGTTAGTTGGTTTGTGTGTGCATGTGTGTATGTGGTGGGGATGTTGGTCATTTATTTACTCACATTTATTAATGTGGACGAATGCTCTTTATAAATACTAGTTGCGGCACACTCGATATATAACATGGAATGTAGAGGGTGATTAAGCCTTGAAGGATAAAGAGTTAGAGTTTACAAACCTTTCCGATGAATTCTTCCTCTGAAAACTTTCCTAGAGTACCTTCCTCTTAATGACTTGGTAAGATTTTAACCTTTATGATTCGCAATTGAATTGAATAAAGTGATATAGTATACTTAGACTATAGATTGATATTAGAAATAATTATTAATGATTAGATATTACGTTGGGAGGAGATAAAAGCTTACCAAAAGTGAAAGGTGGCAGTTTGGGAAAGGTTTGGGTAAAAGTTTTTGAAATGACTGTTTGTGATGATTTACGCATCGCTTATAGGTAAATTGCTATATTCGGTTATTATTAAGATTTATTAAGACATATATAGTGAGAAAAGGGATAATATCTTACAATTAGGTTAGATAATGGGAATAACCAATGCTGGAGTCAATCTGAGGACCTTAAGAGGTGAATAAATGATATATTTACGTTTATACGTAAACAATGATTTAATATCGTTGTTTAATTAGGGTATATCGACTGTAAATGTTATATATTTATGTAAATGACGATAAATGGGATAGTTGAGATGAAGGGACCATCAAGGGGGTGGACAAGGAGGTTGGAAATGAGGTATGTGGGGAAGATCTAGTGGTATATGATTGATTCAGAGGGGTAATTAGGGATATTATCGTCTTTGGTTATGATAGATTTGGTTTATTGTACCTTATAATGGAGATATTGATATAGGGTCGACGAAGATGAGGTAAAGCGGTATATGGGAAGGGTGGGAGTCGATCGAGTGGTAGGAGATGCATTTTCGGTTACTATTAAGGGTATGGGCGACCTTGTGGTGCATGGGATAGGAGTGTAGGAATTGATAGGGGGAAGTTATGGGTACAGGGTATGATGGGAGCGGAAAGGTGTCATTAAACGACGTGCAGGTTGTACGAAGGACTATATCGGTTGCTAGCAATGTATATCGGTTGTATGTTGATATTATAGAAATTTGAAATAGAAGAAACGAGGTAAATGAAGTACTTTATTGATAAAATTGTGATATAGTTTCTTAAAGTATTTAGACGGGGTAACGTTGAATATTATATTGTTTCGTGCGTAAAATGTTGATGGATCTAAGTCAAGTGTACCCATGGTGTCCATTTTAAACTACGAAAGGCTATAAACAGCTTAGTTTAAGTTCATGAGTGACAATATTGTGATAAAAATTTAGTGTTGAGGTATTTTGCCATGATTGGGCAGCGGAACGAGATTATGAAGATCCTTCTGGAGAGCGGTGCGGATACGTGCACGACCATCGATAGAGTGCCACCTCTCTCGATCGCATGCCTGGAGAACAACGTGGAATCTGTTAGGTTGCTAGGTGAGATCGGACGAGGAATGAAGGCCGGCTGGGGCGAAACGACAGCAACGTAACTCGAACCAACATAACTAATAGCCCTTTTCTCGTCGCTTCGCTCATCACAGTGGAGGAGGGGGGAGCAGATTTGAACGCGTCAGACCAAGACAATGAAGGTCGTACACCTCTCTATACTACGTCTATTAATGTTTACTTGGAGGTTGTCAAGTGGTTGGTGCAGGTAGGCAAGGAAGAGGTGGACAAGGCGACAAATGGCGGGAAGACTTCTCTCTAATCTACGTCTACAAAAGGTCACTTGAAGATTGTGAAGTGGTTGGTGGAGGAGGGTAAGGCGGAGGTTGAAAAAGCGACAAACGATGGAGCGATTCCTCTCTGCGCTGCATCTACGAACGGCCACTTGAAGATCGTGGAGCATTTGGTGGAAGAGGGGAAGCCGGAGGTGGGCAAGGCGGTAAACGATGGAATGACTCCTCTCTTTGTTGCGTCTCAGGGGGGCAAGGTGGAGGTTGTGAAGTGGTTGGTGGAGGAAGGGAAGGCGGAGGTAGACAAGGCGGACAACAATGGGAGGACTTCTCTCTTTATTGCGTCTCAGATTATTGGCTACTTGAAGGTCGTGAAGGACGTAGTGGAGGTAGGAAAGGCAGAGGTTGATAAGACAGACAACTTTGGACAGACTTCTCTCTAAATGGCATTGATGATGGACCATTTTGAAGTCGTAAAGTGGTTGGTTGAGGAGGGTAAGGCGAATGTGGACAAGCCGGGCGACTTTGGATGGACCCCTCTTCACATCCGACAACAGGAATGACTCCTCTTCTCATGGCGTCCGGGAAGGGCCCCTTGGAGGTTGCGAATTATTTGGTGGGAAAGGGTGCGAAGGATTGAGGGAGGTGGAGAGAAAAGAACACGGAAGTCGTGTGCGTAGTTTGAAAGCTCTCGTTGGTTTATTTCCTTAGTATCGCAACCGCTCTTAGATGTCAAATAGCCTCATCATGTTCGGTTAGAAACTCCTAAATTTACACGCCCCCCTTCAGAGCATCGCTGGCGCCGCGTGTTGCGGGAGTTGCTCCTTCCCAAGTTCTAGTTTTTTCATCTTTTCACCGCTGACGTCCCTCTTGCTCATTTTCCTGCCCTTCCCAATTTCCGCCCCTTCCTGTGTGTTGGACGTGGTCGTCATCGTCGTCGTTCGCAGCGTGTTGTTCGTGACGTCGCTCATTTCACTGAATCTCATGCTGCTATTAGTTGGTGCTTTGCTAGCGTTTCTGAAGCTGCCACCCTTGAATCCCGAATTGAACTTCGAGGACGACGCCGCCCTTGAGCCTATCCCCAGTCCGATCCCCCGTGCCATGCCCCCCTTCATATTTTCATTCGCCTTCGCCCTCTTAACGGCGTCTTTTTTCGTCTTGAGCAGTGCGAGGACCAGCATGGTCTCGGCAAAATGGTGGACCATTGTTGCGTAACCTAGGGCGTACCATTGCCCCTTTCCTCTGAAATACATGTTGTACGCAAAGCTAGCTATAATCGTTGTCCAACATCCCATGCTGGCAACCCTCAGTACCCACTTTATTGTGGGAATCAGGATGTCAGCCAGGACTGAAGTCTCCAACTGCGAGGAGCGAAGGTAGGAGCGAAGGTAGGAGGGTCGCGTGAGATGGGATGGGATTAGAAATAAGACGAAATAATCAACATACACCCCCCCCCTCCCCTTCCGCACCTGGTTGATTAGCTGCCAACCAAACCTAACGCCCAAGCAGAAGATGCCGAAGACAACAAATGTCATGAAGTAGTCGACCCACCACACCAAGTAAGGGTACGATACGTTCCCCACTATGTACGCCGGAATGCAACACCCAATTAGTAGGAGATTGAAGAGGTTTATCTTCAAGGAAAGCTTTGCGAGGGTTCTCTTTTGATTCGTTTTGTGGTGGGCCAGCTTGCTGCACTGGTCCGCGAGCCTCCTCCACACGAGAGCAGTGTACAGGAACGCAGCGATCCAAAATATTTGAGGGACCTTGAGCAATATTGACTCCACCCCCGCGCTTACCAGCACGGCCTTGGCATTCCTTCCATTCACAATCGTTATAACCCACGTGAACCTTAATGCGCACCCCAAAAATGTGAGGATCATGATGCTCTCCATTGCAGAGAACCTTTTCGAAGGCACACAAAGCTGTCGGGAGCTGCTTAATGGACGCATTCGCTCCATTTTGCCCTTGTCAGGTCCAGCCTCGTCGTCGAAGCAGCATTTGGGCAGGCAACACGGACAAAGCCAGAGGGCCTTCTTCCTTAGGATCTCCCATGCAAACTGCGACGAATAGATGGGGTTAGCTTATCGTATAGAGCAACAATAGGCAGCTCGCTGCCTACGCTCGCTGCCTTCACTCCTCGCCCCCCCCTTCTCACCATGCCCGAATAGTAAAGGTTGTAGAGATTAACAAGAACCAAGGTGACCCAGAATATGTCGTAAAGGTGGTAGTCGTTGTACTGCACGAAGCAATATTCTCCGACTGCGGTGCAGACGCACGACTCTTCACCAAAGGTGCACAAATCATCCTCGCAAATGGGACATTCTGCAAGGGTAAAAGTTGATGAAATTTGGTAGGAAAAGGACGGGTAAGTGAGGGGAAGGATAGGGAGGGAAAGACGGGCAACCATATGCGACATCAGCAACCAAACGACCTTCCATTCCTTGTCTCTTGTAGTGGTTAACATGCCCCCTCATCGAACCTCAAGCCCTGTTGCAATTAACCTCTCCTTTAATTAATTGACGAGAGATATTACTTTACTATCCCACGCCTCTATCCCTTCTCACCTTGATATTTCCTACCTCCAAACTTCATTTTAATTTAAACCTAACCAAAACACCAGTTCAATGCCAGTTTTTGAGGATCTTGGAGACCTCCTTAATCTGTTTTGGGAAGCCCTTGGGGAAGCCCAGCCTCCTTGCTAAAGCCCAAGCCCTATTTAATCAATGAGTACATCATCTTCAGTTAATGCATTTGCACATAATGCTTCGGAGAGAGTTCTTTTACTTCAACAACTAACGCTATGGAGATGACTAGTCAGGAAACTGCAAAAGACACTACCTCCCTCTCGGCCCTCCCGACAGATGAGGAGGAGAGGGAGAGCATAGATGATGAGGAGGCGGAAGCTTCATTGGTGGCTAAACCTCCTGTACAGAAGCGGTCGTCATTTATCCTTCAGTTGCACGTGCCCAAGCCCACGGTGCCCCCCCCTCCCCCTCCTCCTGTTGATCTTTCTGCACTGCGATGCGCCTCGAGGGATCAGCAGTCCAAGAGCTCCGCCACCGTTGAGTTCAAGGGGGGCCGAACTGTGCTCGATTTCAAGTGCAAGCTCAAGACCGGCACCCTGAAGATAATGAAGTCCACAACAATCCAGCTTGACCTCGAAGGTGAGAGTGAGAAGAAGACAGTTTATGGTCGGCTTGAACGACGTCGATCTAGCCTCTAATGACCCCACCCCCCCTCCCCTCCAACAGAAATGGTGCTGAGAAAGATCAAGAGCGATCCGAATGTTGTTGATTTAGGGATCAGCATGGAGTGCATCATTAGGTGAGATTGGACCAGGCAGCGAAGGACAGCTGGAGCGCAGCGACATCAAAAACATTACACTGCATTCATACATAACTAACAACCTTCAACTCGTCGATTCGCTCCTCGCCCCGCTCGCTCCTCACCGCCGCTCATCGCAGCACAAGATTAAGTCACAAGGAGGTGGACGTTCAATATATTAGCAGCGGCACCGTGGATCCTGGGCATTTGCTCGGTTCGCCCATCATGACTAAGAGGTACTGTTTCATGACCGAGGACGATGCGGTTCGTTTCCTGACCCATTTGGATGTCATGAGAGAGAGCGGAAAGAAACTGAAGCAGATATTTGAGGATATTGACAAGCGCAGCGTGGGGCAGATTTCCCAGTCGTCTCTTGTTAGGGCCATGAAAGAGAACGGCATGGACAACTCAGGTACAGACGGGATGGAGGAAGCGTCCAAGGTGAGGCAGGGCGAGGAGCGAAGCGACAGCAAAAGGAACAAAGCGCACAATCGCACAACTAATCACCTTCTGCTCGTCGCTTCGCTCATTGCAGATGATCGCGCTTGCAGACTCAGACGTTTCCTCGGGGATCGACTTTGTTGAGTTCTTCAGACTTTTCATGTTCACCCCTTGCGTCACCGTCCACCAAGCTCTGACCGAATGGAGGAACAAGCTAGCTTTAGTCCAGAGGAAGCGGACAAACACACACCCAGATATCGACCCCGAAGAGGGTGGGAAAGCGCACAGCAACATGAACCGCGACAGGGACTGGGTGGTGGGGGGTGAGGTGATTGTCAATGTCGTCGACAACGTGAGATATTCCTTCGGCTTGAAAGCGAGGGACAACCTGGCTGGCAACCATCACCACTGGGTCGGAACACTGAGCGTGACGAACTACAGGCTCGTCCTACACAGTCACACAGCTCACGAGAAAACCAAAAATACGAGGCACGAAGTCAGCAACTATTTTGACAGGATGGACATCCCGGTAAATTCGATTCAGAGCATTTCAAAATTAGACTCCAGGTGAGACGGAGCGAAGGACGGGAGGAGCGTAGTGACGACCGTATACTGCATTGCGCTTATAACTAACAACCTTCCACTCGTCGCTTCGCTCCTCATCGCCGCTCTTCGCTTCGCTCCTCCATCGCAGTTGCGTCTTGCTCATGTGTAAGGACCTGAGGCCCATACTTTGCAGCTTCGAACCGAACGACCTTTGGGTAACAACGCTAGTGACAGCAATTCAGAGCATCGCATTCCCCAGGGGCGGGGGTCCCAAGGATGCCTTCGCCTTCCACTACAAATTGGACTTGGGCGCAAAGTACGAAAACGGCTGGGACCTGTACGATCCCTTGAAGGAGTTTGAGAGGATAAGCGTCCTCAACTCTCCACACGCGCGCTTCTATAGGGTATGGAGCGACAATTTCACAATGGCTGAAACGTATCCCAAATACTTTTGCGTTCCTTCAGCGATGTCCGAGTCTGATGTCATAAACGCGGCCAAATTTAGGAGCAAGTGCAGGATGCCCGCAGTCTCCTGGAGGAACAAAAAGAACGGAGCAATCCTTTGCAGAAGCGCCCAACCAATGGTCGGGCTTAAGTCGTCGAGGAATGCCGCCGACGAGAAGTTACTGAACCTTTACAGGGTCAGGGGGGACCCTCACAACCCTCTCGAGCTCGAGGAGCCCTCGACCCTGTACATTTTGGATGCAAGGAAGATTCTTGCTGCCACAGGGAACCAGGTGCAGGGCAAGGGCACAGAGATAGGTGAGATTGGACGAAGAGTGAAGGCAGCGAGCGCGCGGGGAGCGTAGTGACCCACAAGAAGACTATACGACTTGCTCGCCGCCTAATCTTGCGAGATACGATAAGCTAACTCCCTCTACTAATCGCTTCGCTACTCGCTCCTCGCCCCGCTCTTCGCTCCGCTCTTCGCTCCGCTCATCTCGCAGTCTCAAACTACGCACATGCCGAACTTGTATACTGCAACATTGAGAATATTCACGTCATGAGGGATTCCGTCGGTGTTCTGGGGGGGACAGGGGTGGCCCACGACCACGGGGATCTCAAGGATGGCTACATTCAACACGTCAAGGACAGCCTCTGGCTGCGGCATGTACAGCTTGTCTTGAAGGCCGCAGTTTTAGCCGCCGAGCGGATTGAGCTTAACGACAGCAGTGTTCTTGTCCACTGCTCCGACGGCTGGGATCGCACTAGTCAGATGAGCAGCTTAGCAATGCTTCTGCTCGACCCATACTATAGAACAATCAAGGGCTTCGCTGTCCTGGTTGAGAAGGAATGGTGTGACTTCGGACACAAATTCAAGGACCGGCATGGGCAGGCCAGCGAGCGAAAGAAGGACGAGAGGTCACCGGTGTTCATTCAGTTCCTGGATTGTGTGCACCAGATCATGCTGCAGTTCCCAACGGTGTTTGAGTTCAACGAGCGCATGCTCGTGTTCCTCGCCGACATGGTTCACAGCAGTTTGTTCGGCACCTTTCTAGGCAACAACGCCAAGGAGAGGGAGGTGGTCCTGGATGTGAAGAACAAAACCGTGAGCGTTTGGACATATATACTTGCCAAAAGGTCAGTTTACACCAGCGCTTCCTTCGACAAGAAGTGCGAGGACGTCCTGTGGCCGAGCACAAGTATAAAAAAGGTCAAGGTTTGGGACAGGTACTTCTGCAGGTTCGACCTCGACTGCCACCCAAAGAGCGTTGGAGGTGTGGCAAAATGGATGGACGATTGGGGAAACAAACTGTAAAATTGGAGGGCGAGGGGGTGGGGTGGGGCGCGGGGGGAGAAGGAACTGCTGTTCAAAATAAACATTTCGTTCAGGTCAGAAGGAATTCACTATTTTGTTTGACTAATTCTAGATGGCACCAACTGCACTACCCGCACCAACTGCATTACCTGCAGCACTTCCAACGCCTGAATATGTAGCTGCGTCCCAAGACGCTATGACGTGCGCTAACAATGCACCAACCAAAGCGATTTACTTGGGATTTACTTCTTGCCGACGATGCTATCAATGACAGAGTAGAGAAGAACTCCACCGATTCCAATGGAGCACCCGAGGAGCTTGATGGGGTCGAGGGACTCTCCGAGAACCATGGCAACGCCTACGATAACAATGACGCGCTTGGCGGTGTTGGCAACGGACTGGGTGACAGCGGAGGTCTGCGATGATGGGAGCGCGGGAAGGATTGTTAGTTTTGGGACGAACGACGCGAGTCCAAAGATTAAGGTTCGAGATGCTGTTGAGGGTCTCTTCTAGTTGACGCTCCTCCTGCCCTCACCTTCTTGATGGTCATTGTGGCGAGCTCGTTGTAACCGTACCAGTAGAGGCCGGAGGCGACGAGGTTGAAGGAAACGATGGGGTTGGTCTTGTAGAGGTTGCAGAACTCGCCCCACTTGGATCCCTCCTTGATGATGAAAATGGGGACGGACATGAGGAAGGCAAGAATGGAGGTGACAGCGAACTGGTTACCAACGGATCCAAGGCGGTCCTTGATTCCGGGCGCAGTCATGAGCTTCTTGTTCTCGTTACCCTTGAATGCGGCGAAGAGATTTCCGATGCAAGCGGCGATAAGGGCGGACCAAGCGAAATCAAGTTCCTTGACGGAGGCAAGGATGACTCCACCGATGACAATAGGAAGGCAGGCCCACTTGGCCTTGGAGATCTTCTGGCCGTAGACGAACTGGGAGAGGACGGCAGCAAAGGCAGGCTCAGCAGACTTGACAATCTGAGCGAAGGAGACGGCTCCGGCGGAGAGAGCAAAGACGGAAGCAGAGTGGGATCCCATGGCGCAGAACGCGACGGGAAGCATGGAGACAACGTCGTCGAAGGTGATCTTTGGGCGAGCACGGGCATCAGGGGCAACCCACATGAAGAGCCCATAGAGGCATCCAACGCCCATCTGGAGGGAGGAGATGGTCATGGGGAAGCCGGTCTGGGAGGGGGGGGAGGGATCGTTAGTGATGGTGGCGAGGAGCGGCGAGGGAAGCGAGCGCAAAACGGATCGTTGGTTATATTGTGAGGAAAGAAGCACAGAGCCACAGGTTTCTGGTAGACGGGTATGCGAAAGCCTATCGCTTCGCTACATCCAACCACCGCTACTCTAAAGCCACTCGTCGCTCCGCTACAGCCGCCCTCCTTCTCGTCCTTACCTTTCCTCCAGCAGCCTTAAGAGCAAGCTTGTTGGTGATGTTGTAGAGGTAGTTTCCAACATACCAGAACAGGAAGTATGCCACGAGAGGAACGTCCACATTCTTGAGAGCTCCGCCGACGCCTCCTCTGGGAGTGACCTGAGATCCAAAGTGTGCAAAGTAGATCGGAAGTTCAAAAAAGTATGAAAGGAGGTGATAACGTATAGGGATTAGAACCAATTTGGAATGCCAGGGGAGAAGATGGGAGAAGTGACGGGAATGAGGACAATTAAAACACTTACCTCGAGAGAAGCAGTAGAACTAGACTTTGCTAGGGTCTGCATCGACGTCAGAGTGTTCAACTCACTCAATGGGCCAGCAGTGGCGGTAGGAGCCACCAGACTGCGGGGAGGCTGGACAAAGCCGTGAGCCGCAGCCGCGAAGGCACACGCAATCGTAAGGAGGTTGAGCTTCATGGTTTGATTTTTGGGGCGAAAAGTCTTTGTCTCTGAGGAATCAGGAGAGGCAATGGAGGGTTCCTTTGTTGCTTTGAATAGAATACAATAGAACTTTAGGAATAGTTCTGGGTCTCTGAACCTCTTAGTCAACCTAGGCCTGTGGGGTTGGGGGGGACGCGGAGCGATAACGAATGGTAAACGCGTTCATAATAGTATACTCAAGGGTTAGGATTATTCAACTAACAGAATTTAGATTAAAAGGCTGGAACCGGCATGTGTTGAGATTTTGTCGGGAAAACCATCCTGGGGGGGTGGAAGTGAGGGAAAGAAGGAA
>Ga0115006_10001949_pt1 | contig 13281 bp, 11 predicted proteins | sample ArcOceMetagenome_3_FD_88943 | JGI IMG/M metagenome (GOLD analysis project Ga0115006, IMG submission 88943) | Marine eukaryotic phytoplankton communities from Arctic Ocean - Arctic Ocean- Svalbard ARC20M Metagenome | ecosystem: Environmental > Aquatic > Marine > Oceanic | place: Arctic Ocean...
AAATAAAACTCGAAATACATTGAATAACTTCTCTTCTCCAAATTTTAGACGGTTTAATTTTTCTGGAAACTTAGGATTTGGAGTTGCATTTTTTCAGTCAACAGGATTTAGTTTGTATGCCCAAACTAATATTGAAACTAATCTTTTGCAATTAAAAAAGGGGCGCATCTAAACAGAAGATCTATTTTTAATTGGAGTTATTATTGGAGCTATAATTTAGAAGTAACTCTCTATTAAATCGTTATACTTTAGTAATATTTCTTATCATTCCTTTGAAAATAAAACCATGAAAAGGAAATACTGCATACCAATAAGCTCTTCCCAAAACACCTAACGGGCGGAAAGTTGCAGTTTGTATTAGTTTATTGTTCTCAATTTTAAATTCTAACCAAGCTTCTCCAGGTAATTTCATTTCTGCAAATAAGAGTAATCGACCTTCTTGCTTATTGGCATAAAGCACTCTCCAAAAATCTAACGCATCTCCTGCATGAATAGTATCGGGATTTGTTCTTCCTCTTCGCAATCCTACTCCACCAACAAATTTATCTAAATACCCTCTCAATTTCCACAACCAATTTCCAGAATACCAGCCTGTTTCTCCCCCAATACTCCAAATTTTTTGGATACATTGTTCATTATCCAAAACCTCTCTATCTCTCACATCCTTAAAACAACCAAAAGTTGGCACTTCAATAAAATCACTAATACTATCGGTTAATCCACTACTCGCATAAGCATCTTTCCAACTGGACAACACATCATTATTTTTTATTCTTGCAAAAGCAAGTTCCAAAGCTTTTTGATATGAGATTGGCGTAATTTGAAGAATTTTATTAATCTTATGATCTCTGCATACTACTTCTATTTTCATACTGTCTACTAGTGATGAAGCTAGTTTATAAGAGGTAGAAGTTACAAAATATAACCAATAGGAAGATAATTTTGGTGTCATTACAGGGACTGTCCATATTTTACGTTTCAGGTTTCTTTCTTTAGCAAATCCAAGTAACATTTCTTTGTAAGACAAGACATCTGGACCACCAATATCAAAATTATGATTAAATGTTTTTGAATTAAAAATCCCTTTAGACAGGAACGAAATTACATCCTTAATACCAATAGGTTGGCATTTTGTATTGAGCCATTTTGGGGTAATCATAATGGGTAATTTCTCTACCAAGTCACGAATAATTTCGAAAGAAGCACTCCCCGAACCAATAATTATTCCAGCTCGTAAGGTTGTTAGGTGATAGTTTCCTTTTTCAAGCTCTATCTCTACATTTTTTCTTGAACTCAAATGCTCTGATAAATCCGTTTCGTTCACTATTCCACTTAAATACATAACGTGTTTTACCTCTGTACTATTCATTGCTTCACGAAAATTCACTGCACATTGTTGTTCTAAGGATTTGTAGTCGCTAGAAGAAGACATAGAGTGAACCAAATAATAAGCTCCATCAATATCTTTTGGGACCTGTTTTAGCGATTCTTTATCCAATAAATCTACCTCTATAATTTCTACCTTTTCTATTATAGCTTCTGAGGGATTAAATCTTTTAGCATCTCTCACACAGCAAACTACTTCATACCCTTCATCTAAAAGTGATATTAATAATCTTTTACCAATATATCCTGTCGATCCAGTTAACAATATTTTCATAATGTGATAGCCTAGTATTACAAATAGTTTTATAAACTAAAGTTAACACAAATAGGAAACATTTGCTTGTTTCTGTTGTTTCTATTCCATAAAAAAGCTCCTATATTTTAATAATACAGGAGCTTATAATATTCTTTTTATAAGGCTTACTTTCTCATCATCACAGCTTCACATGCTGAAATAATATCTACTGTATCCAATCCATATTTTGTCATTAATTCGGCTGGCGTTCCACTTTCTCCAAATGTATCATCAACTGCTACAAATTCTTGTGGTGTTGGGATTGTTCTACATAATAAAGAAGAAATAGACTCTCCTAACCCTCCATTAATTTGGTGTTCTTCTGCTGTAACGATACATCTTGTTTTCATCACAGAGTTTAAGATGATTTCTTCGTCCAAAGGTTTAATCGTGTGAATGTTTATGACCTCTGCACTTATTCCTTTTGCTTCTAATTCTTTGGCTGCTTCTAGTGCTTTCCAAACTAAGTGACCAGTAGCAACAATTGTTACGTCAGTTCCTTCGCTCAACATAATTCCTTTTCCAATTTCGAATGGCATGTCTTCTGGAATAAAGATGGGTACACTTGGTCTTCCAAATCTTAAATAAACTGGCCCTTCGTAATCAGCAATGGCAAGAGTTGCTGCTTTTGTTTGGTTATAATCACATGGATTAATCACGCACATATTTGGCAACATTTTCATCATTCCTATGTCTTCCAATACTTGGTGAGTTGCTCCGTCTTCTCCCAAAGTTAAACCTGCGTGAGAAGCACAAATTTTTACATTTTTATCCGAGTAAGCAACAGATTGTCTTATTTGATCATACACACGGCTCGTAGAAAAATTAGCAAATGTTCCTGTATATGGAATTTTACCTCCAATTGTCATTCCTGCTGCCATTCCAATCATATTTGCCTCTGCTATTCCTGCTTGAAAGAATCTATCTGGAAAAGCTTCTTTAAATGCTCCCATTTTAAGAGAACCTGTTAAATCAGCACACATAGCCACAACATCTTCATTTTGTTGTCCTAGCTCATACAATCCGTCTCCAAACCCTGATCTCGTGTCTTTTTTTCCTAATACTGGATAATCTGTCATATCGTTTGTTTTGTGGTCTTTTTATAAATTTACTTCTAAACTGGTTCCTGAGGCTATTCTAAAATCCTTACTCACTGTATAGGCGGATGAATTTTTTCTTGCTGGGCGGTAAACGATTGTATAGTTTCCTGGTTGTAATGAAAGCTGATAATTTAATTTTTCTCTTTCTAGGTTACAGACCCATACTCTTTCTCCTTTTACTTCAGTAAAAATGGAAGCAACTCCAAAAAATGGAGTGTTAATATTCACTGTTCCTGCGTGTTGAATTACAATTCTATTTGTTTTACTCTGCTCTACTTTTACGTTCTCCATTAAAATTCTTGGTAAACTAAGTATTTCAACATCATAAGAACCAACAATATATCTGTCTTCACTGTTCATTCTTTGCGCATTTATCGTTTCTTTTTCATCTTTCTTTCTTATCACACATTTTATGTCTGTGTAAGAGTTTGCTGCACCAAGAATTCTAAATTCTAATCCTCCCTGTGGCGCATCCAAAGTAATTGTATTGTGTTCCCCTGCTTTTAATTCTATTCCTTCCTTCTCAACTTTCGGGGTGGTGTGAACAATTAATTTATAAGTTGACAAAGGATCAATCCACATGGTATCAGGCCTATTTTTCCTATCCAAAGTATGCATAAAAGTATATTTCAACTCTCTCGTTTTCATGTCGTAAAAAGACATGGTTAGATCTGTTTCTTTGGCTTGTTTTGCTGTATTCAATAAATTTACTTGAACAGTTGTATTGTTCAAAGCTTCACTCATTACCACTTTCATCACATCTCTAAATGACTCTTCCGTGCTCGCCTCATAAGATTTGCCTATGCATTCAAAATCCTTCAAAGATTCTAAATCCATTGCAATTCCGATTATGTAAGGCCTTACTTCTATTCCTTTTTCTCTTAGCATTTTTGCAACAGCACAAGGATCTTCATCACAGGCTTCTATTCCATCTGTAATTAATATAATAACATTGCGGCAATTGTCACACTCAGGGAAATCTTGAGCTGCATATTCTAACGAACGAGCAATTGGAGTTGTTCCTTTGGGCTGTAGAGAATTAATTTTAGTTTTGATTTTATCAAAGTTATCCTTTCCAAATGGGACTTCAAGCTTGGTATCGTTACAATCTTGTAGTCCTGGATATATTCTTGTTTGATGTCCGTACATTCTTAAAGCCACTTCTAAATTGTCTATTTTAGACAACTCACTCATAGTTTCATACATCAATTTTTTTGCTACTTTAATTTTACTTGATTCTTGCCATTGTCCATTCATAGAATTAGAACCATCAAATATAAATAGGATTCTTGTTGTCTCTATAGTTTGTGCTAAATAAGTAAAACTAAGGCATAAGAATACTACTAAAACCGAAAATCTTTTTGAAACTAATTTCATATAAAGTGTTTTAATAGTAATAATACAATTGTTATGCCATCACATAGTCTCCAAGAGTTTCCTCTAGTTGATCCAAAGCAGTTGTTAATTGTTCATCATTAGGTGCAGAACCATGCCATTTGTGAGTTCCTGTCATGTAATCTACTCCTTGTCCCATTTCTGTTCTCAACAAAACCATTACTGGTTTACCTTTTCCTGTAAGCGATTTTGCTTTGTTCATTGCATTAATAACGGATTGCATGTCGTTTCCATTGTCTTCTGTAAAAACTTCCCAGCCAAATGCTCTCCATTTCCCTTCCAAATCTCCCAATGACATTATGTCTTCTACGTCTCCATCAATCTGACGGCCGTTATAGTCAACAGTTGCGATAATATTATCTACTTTATTGGCAGCTCCATACATAGCAGCTTCCCAAATTTGTCCTTCTTGTAATTCTCCATCTCCGTGAAGTGTATAAACCAAACTATCTTCTCCGTTTAGCTTTTTAGTCATTGCTGCTCCTAATCCAACTGACAATCCTTGACCTAGTGATCCTGAAGCAATTCTTATTCCTTCTAATCTTTCTTCTGTAGCTGGGTGACCTTGCAACCTTGAATTTAACTTACGAAATGTAGCTAATTCATTTTTTTCAAAATAACCAGAATGAGCTAATGTGCTGTACCATACTGGTGAAATATGACCGTTTGATAGAAAGAATAAATCTTCATCAAATCCATCCATATCAAAATCATTGGCTTTGTGATTCATTATCTCAAAATAAAGAGTAACGAAATACTCTACACATCCTAAAGATCCTCCTGGATGCCCAGAATTATTAGCGTGTACCATTCTCACAATATCACGTCTTACTTGTGATGCAATTGATTTTAATTCTTTAATATCAGCCATTGTTTTTCTTTTTTTCAAATGTAATCTTGATTTAGATTTTGAACAAAGATTTACATTCAGAATTTTTAAAAGTTATTAACGATTTATTTATCGCGATTAGTAATTAGGCAATAATGAATAGTTCTTCTTTGTCCTGTTTTTTTCTTTAGATTCGTTTAAAAAGGAAATCTAAAGAAAAAAACTACCTAGTGGATAAGATTTCCGATTGGTAGGGAATGACAGCATAGATAATAAATTACGGAACTGATGGTTCAAGTGATATTAATGATTAATAACGAATTGAAATTCATATCGAGAACAGAAGTTTAACAGAAAATTTCTTAATTTAGCACTTAAAGTAATTCAAATGAAAACAAAAGAACTTTCTTATTACACAAATGGAATTGAAGCGAAGAACACAGTTATTCTTAGTCAGTCGATTACTTTGGTGGAGAGTTCTAAAAAAGAACACCAAGTTCTTGCTCAGCAAATAATAAATCATTGTTTACCCCTTTCTGGAAATTCTATACGAATAGGAATTACGGGAGTTCCTGGAGTAGGAAAAAGCACGTTTATTGAAGCTTTTGGAACTTTTTTGACAGGAATTGGAAAGAAAATAGCTGTTTTAGCAATTGATCCAACTTCTCAGCAATCAAGAGGAAGTATCTTAGGGGATAAAACCCGAATGGATAATCTTGCTGTAAATCCTGATGCTTATATTCGTCCTTCTGCTTCTGGAAAAACATTAGGTGGTGTGGGACAAAAAACTCATGAAACAATCTTGCTTTGCGAAGCAGCTGGTTACGAAATAATTTTAGTAGAAACGGTAGGAGTTGGTCAATCAGAAACAGAAGTTTTTTCTATGACAGATTTCTTTTTGTTACTTATGATTGCGGGAGCTGGGGATGAATTACAAGGAATAAAAAGAGGGATTATGGAAATGGCTGATGCTATTTTGATAAACAAAGCAGAAGGCAATAATTTGATTAAAGCCAAACAAGCAAGAAGAGAATATGCTAACGCTCTGCACTTATTTCCTGCCAAAGAAAGCGATTGGATTCCTCATGTAGAATTATGTTCTGCTTTACAAAACACAGGAATTGAAGAAGCTTGGAATATCATTGAGTCCTATTTAGTAAAAACTAAAACGACTGGTTATTTTGAAAAGAACAGAAAAAGACAAACCAAAGATTGGTTCTATAAATTCTTAAACCACCAAGTGCTTACTTCTTTTTATGAAGGCAATGGAATTACTGAGCAATTGAAAGAAATTGAACAACAAGTTTTGAATGGAGAGATTTCCCCTTTTGAAGCAAGTAGAATTGTGATGGGGAATTAAGAGTAATTCATTTTATTCTATAATTCTGTCTTTATCAAAAATTAGCTTTTTAGATAAAAGAATGATAAAGAATATTGCTACTAAATTGGGATAAATAAAAAGAAACCATTCATATACCTTTCTTTTTTCAAACATAACTTCAAAAAAACTTGACGGATTTGGTGCATTTGAAGTGAAAATTAAAAAGCCAATTACTCCAAGAGTAAGAAAGGTTAAAGAATGAAGTCTATATTTTGAAAGCCCATTAAAAAGTAAATTCCAAAACCCAATATATCCAATAACTCCAAGAATTGCAGAAAGATACAATAGAAATATTCCTTTATCGAAAATTCTTGAACCAAAAAAAAACAAAGACACTAAGCTCATAAAAAAAAGATAAGAAGCCGGAACTAAAGCAGAAAGAATAAATAATTTACTTAATACCTTTTTCATAAAAATTTAAAATTTCCTCCTCCCAATCATTTCCGTGAAATCAATAAGATCTTCAGAATTTGGAAGTTGAGAGAGTAAAGAAACGGCTTCTGTTGTAAATTTATTTTGTAACTGTTCTGCTTTTTCTATTCCTTCATTTTTATGAAGAAACTCAATGATAATATTTTTATTTTGCTCAAAATTTTCTTTGTCGCGAATTAATACTAACATTTCTGAAGCAACTGACTTCTCGCCATTTTCAAGGGCCAAAGCCATAGGAATATTTACTTTCCCTTCTTTTAAATCCTTGAAAAGCTCTTTACTATCGTCTTTATAATCTATTACATCATCTTTAATTTGATAAGCTACTCCTAGTTTATCAGAAAAATCTGTCAAAACCTGAGCGTTTTCCTCTTGTAATCCTGTAGAATATGCTCCAGACAAACAACTTGCTTTCAATAAACTTCCTGTTTTTAAAGCCGCAATTTTAATTAATTGAGCTACACTCACTTCATTTTCTTTGGTTGCGTTCAACTGAATTAATTCTCCTTTGGAAAGGGAAACTAAAGTAGTCGAGATAATTTCCAATAACCTATATTCCTTTTCTCTGGTACAAACTTCAATCATTTTGGATAATAAATAATCACCCATCAATACCGTAGCTTTGTTTCCAAAAACAACATTAGCAGATGTCTCTCCCCTTCTTAATTTAGCCGCATCTACCACATCATCATGCAATAAAGTTGCTTCGTGAAGAATATCTATCAATATTGCCGACAAATAGGTAGATCTGTTCGTTTTACCAATCAATTTGGAAGACAACAATGTTAACTTCGGCCTTAAATTCTTTCCTTTTTTCTCAAATACATACTCCAAAAAAGTAGAAATTAAGGGAGATGTTTCTTTCGTATCTTGAAAGAAAATTTCTCTTTTTAATCCATCAATTTTTAATAAATCTTTTTCTATTATTTCTTTGTATCTATTTTCCATTACGATTGTTGTCATAATTATTTTATTTTATTTCCCCATCCTAGTCTTCCCAAAGGGAAGGAATTAAAAGTAAGGTTTATGATTTTGAAAAATCTGGATCTCTTTTTTCTAAAAAAGCATTTTTCCCTTCTTTTGCCTCTTCTGTTCCATATAATAATCTAGTAGCTTCACCTGCAAAAATTTGCTGACCTACCATGCCATCATCAGTAAGATTTAAAGCAAACTTGACCATTTTTATAGCAGTAGGAGATTTAGTTAATATTTCTAAAGCCCATTCGTAAGCTGTTTCTTCCAGTTTGTCGTGTGGAATTACAGCATTTACCATCCCCATATCAAAAGCTTCTTGAGCTGAATAACTTCTTCCTAAAAAGAAAATTTCTCTTGCTTTTTTCTGTCCAACCATTTTTGCTAAATAAGCTGAACCATATCCTCCATCAAAACTAGAAACATCTACATCTGTTTGTTTAAAAATTGCATGTTCTTTACTTGCCAAAGTTAAATCACAAACTACATGTAAGCTATGTCCTCCACCTACTGCCCAACCTGGCACTACACAAATTACCACTTTTGGCATAAATCTAATCAAGCGTTGGACTTCTAAAATATTTAATCTATGAACACCATCTCCTCCTACATATCCTTGTTCTCCTCTAACACTTTGGTCGCCTCCGCTACAAAAAGCATACACTCCATCTTTAGCAGACGGTCCTTCTCCACTTAACAATACAACTCTAACAGAATTATCATCTCTCACATCATAAAATGCTTTAAGGAGTTCGCTAACAGTTTTTGGTCTAAAAGCATTTCTTACTTCTGGCCTATTAAAAGCTATACGTGCAACTCCTCCACATTTTTTGTAGGTAATGTCTTCAAATTCTATAACCGTTTTCCAATCTCTTTTACTCATAATTTATTAATTTATAGATTATCATCCCACGCTCTTTATACCATGAAGCTATAAAAAGGCAGATTTTTCAGAATGACTTAGGTATTGAAAATATTCTTTCAAAATTTCATCATTCTTAATTCCAACTGTATTAATCTCTAAAACAGCTGGCCTATCGTTTGTATTTATTAATTGTTTTATTTTATGTTCTAAATTTTCTTTGTTGTTTGCTAATAAATAATTTAAACTATCTAGGTCACAAAATTTCTTTATTGATGTTTGGTGTGGTGTTGTAAAAAACGGCAAAGACATTTCATCTTTTTGCGGATGAGGCAATATTTTAAATATATTTCCCTCTCCATTATTAATTACAATTACCTTAAAATTAGCTGGTACGTGATTATTCCAAAATGCGTTAGAATCATAAAAGAAACTAACATCACCCGAAATTAGTATCGAATTATGATTTGCTACACAAGCTCCAATTGCCGTAGAAGTACAGCCTTCAATTCCACTAACTCCTCTATTTCCGTTATAAACAATATCTTCTCGTTGGTTAAACAATTGGATGTAACGCACTACAGAGCTATTTCCCATTTGCAAATTACAAGCAGGTAGTTTTTCTAAAACTATTTCAAAAGCTTTTAAATCTGAGAAAGGAGTCTGTTTTAAATATTGAATGTGTTTTTCTGTTGATTCTTTTTCTATAGAATTCCAATGAATTTTAAAACTCTCTTTGCTATTTTCATCAATTCCTTTGGAACTAATTAAGGCTAAAAACTCGACTTCTTCCCTCCTTTTTTCAAAGGTTTCCATTTCAAATAAATTCTCGTTTCGCACTTCCGAGAAACTCCAATGTTCCTTTGGTTTGTGCACTCTAAAAAGTTGTTTTATCTTTTTTGATATGACCGAGTGACCAATCGTCACAATCAAATCAGGAATAAATCCTTCTGGGTTGTCTTTATTGATTAACTCTATCGTTCTGTCTATGCAGGAATTAAATTGATCAGAAATAATATCGCCAGTTGTTTCGGTTAAGACAACTAAGTTTTTATCTGTTTCTAATAATTTTTCTAATCCAGGTTGTAAATTTTCATAATTGTTTTGAGAAACTAAAATTAGTTTACTGGAGTAAGTATTCCATTTATGAATTAACTCTTCTGATTTTTTAGAAATACCCTGAAAAGGTTCCATCTCTTGATGCTTTATCTCTTTTTCCAAAGGTTTTATTTCAATTTTATCATACAAAGGCTCTTGTAATTGCACATTCAAATGAACCGTTTTTTTCTTTTCTATTAACCCATAAAAAACTTCTTGAATAAGAGCTAAGTTTAATTCCAGCTCGTCCTTTTCGTCTTCTATTAAATTGTAATTGTTTTCACAAAAATTACTGTAAATTCCTTTTTGATTAATTGCTTGGCCATCTCCTATTTCTAATCCATTACTTTGTCTATCGGCTGTTATTACGAGCAAAGGTATCCCTTGAAAATGGGCTTCGGCAATGGCTGGAGCATAATTTAAAGTAGCAGTACCCGAAGTAGAAACGATTGCAACCGGCTTGTTTTTTTGTTGAGCAATTCCTAAGGCAAAGTATGCTGCAGAACGTTCGTCTACAATACTATAACAATTGAAATAAGGGTTGTTGGTAAATGAAATGGTAAAAGGTGCATTTCTTGAACCGGGTGAAATCACAATATCCTTCACTCCCTGTTTTTGACAAAACTCGACCGTTTTTTGAACCGATATTTTATTACTTACTTTCATTAATCTCAGTGTTTAACACTGTTATTTATCTTTCTTTTAAAAAATTGCCAATTACTAACTTTTTGTTGCAACATGAATTGCTGCAATTCCAAACGATACGTTTTTGAAAGTTGCATTTGTAAAACCATTGTCTTCTATAATTTTTGCAAATTTATCTTCTGTAGGGAATGCCTGAACAGATTCTGGTAAATAAGAATAAGCTCTACTGTCCTTGGAAACTAATTTCCCTATAAAAGGCATTAATCTACGAGAGTAAAAATTGAATAATTGTTTTATTGGAAACTTGCTAGGGTTTGAAAACTCAAGAACAATAACTTTTCCATTCCTATTCAAAACTCTACTAATCTCATTTAATCCTTTCCCTATGTTTTCAAAGTTTCTAACTCCAAACGCTACAGTCACTACATCAAATTTGTTATCTTCAAAAGGTAAATTTAGAGAGTCTCCATTTCTAAGATCTACTTTATCCTCTAGTTTTTGTTTCAAAACCTTAATTCTTCCTACATCTAACATTTTATTAGCTATATCCACACCTATAATATTACTTCCTTCCAGTTTAGATAAAGCAATTGCTAAATCTCCTGTTCCAGTAGCTACATCCAAAATTTGGTGATGAGGAATAACTTTTACAATGTTTCTTACTTTTCTTCTCCAAATTTTATCAATTCCTAGGGAAAAAAAATGGTTTAAAAAGTCATATTTACCCGAAATATTATCGAACATTTCTGCAACTTGTTCCGTCTTTGCATTAGACTTTTCTTTGTAAGGGTTTATTTTTTCGCTACTCATTTTCAGAAATGATTGAAAGTTTAATATTATTTGTAAATATACAGTATTTTTTAGTAATATTGAAGTGTTGTAATGAAAAATGGATATTTGATAAAGCATAATTGATTAAACATTGTAATTAAGAATTAGAGAGTAAAATTGATGACTTACAAATAAATTTCAAGCAGCAAATAACAAATTCTAAACTAACATTTAAAATATACAAATAACGCATGTCATGCTGAACTTGATTCAGTATCTTACAAAGAATATTGCTACAGAATATTAAAAGTAAAAACCGATGAATAAAAATCCTGAAATGAATTCAGGATGACTTTTGAAATAACTAAAGCTCATTATTAAAATGAAATGGATTAAAGCAGCACGATTAAGAACACTTCCACTCTCTTTGGCAGGGATAATTATGGGGGGAGCTTTGAGTTATTGTACTAACTTTAACTCTACCATATTCTGGCTATGCATTGCTACAGCTACTGCGTTTCAAGTGTTATCAAATTTTGCAAATGACTATGGTGACTTTACCAAAGGAACAGACAATGACGACAGAGTTGGACCAAAAAGAACTATGCAAGCCGGACTTATTTCTAAAAAAGAAATGAAAAATGCTTTAATACTCACTTCTATAATATCGTTAGTATTGGCTGGTTACCTTTCCTATTTAGGAACGCAATTAATGGAAACTAAATTTTTAGTCTTGTTCCTTGCCTTGGGAATTGCTTCTGTGGTGGCAGCAATAAAATACACAGTTGGAAAAAACGCTTACGGATACTCCGGAATGGGAGATATTTTCGTTTTCCTCTTCTTTGGATTAGTTGGAGTTTTGGGTTCAAAATTTTTAATTTCTGGAGGAGTAGAATGGTTAGATTTATTACCCGCAATGAGCATTGGATTTTTCTCTGTAGCTGTTCTTAATCTTAATAATATGAGAGACGAACACAATGATAAAGCCAACAATAAAAATACTTTGGTGGTGAAAATGGGATTATCCAAGGCAAAAATATACCATTATGGAGCAATAATAAAAGGGATGACTTTCTTATTGATTTTCTCTATCTTGAACTTTATTTCAACTTGGCAATTCCTTTATATTATTCCTTTTGCTTTATTGATTAAGCATTTACATTTTGTAAAAAATACAACAGAAAACAAAGCATTTGACCCAGAACTAAAAAAAGTAGCACTCTCTACTTTCGTTATCGCTATTTTATTTTTCTTAGGAACCTATTTGTCATGCTAAAAGCAAGTTTTAAAAAATACACGCTCAAATTTTCTGAAGAAAGAGGAACCTCCAGAGGTTGGTTGCAAACCAAGGATTCTTGGTTTATTTCAGTATGGGATTCAACTAATCCAGAAACTACAGGAATTGGGGAATGCAGTTATTTACCTGGGTTAAATCCTGAGATTCTTGCAACTTATGAAGACAAAGTAAAGGAAGTCTGTGACCAAATAAACGAATCTGAATTTTGGCTAAACGAAGGTTTAATCGAATTTCCTTCCGTACATTTTGGACTGGAAACGGCTTTGCTGGATTTAGAAAAAAAAGGAACTAAAATCTTATTCGAAACAGAATTTAGTACTCAAGAAAAGCCGATTTCAATCAATGGATTGATTTGGATGGGAACTCATGAAAACATGATGAACCAAGTGGATGAAAAACTAAAACAAGGTTTTAGGTGTATCAAATTAAAAATTGGTGCTATAGACTTCGAAAAGGAATTAAATATTTTGAAATCCATCAGAGAGAAAAGTAAAACAATAGAAATACGAGTAGATGCAAACGGAGCTTTCTCTCCCGCAGAAGCTATGGAAAAACTAAAAAGATTAGCTGAGTTCAACCTACATTCTATTGAACAACCTATCAAACAAGGTCTATCCGCAACCCTGAATCAACTTTGTAAAGAAAGTCCTATTCCAATTGCACTAGATGAAGAATTGATTGGTAAATTCAGTTTGGAACAAAAAGCAGAAACATTAGATGCAATAGATCCTCCTTATATTATTCTTAAGCCTTCGCTTATTGGCGGGATAAAAGGAAGTAAGGAATGGATTAAGTTAGCTGAAGAGCGTAACATAAAA
>Ga0115006_10001950_pt1 | contig 13280 bp, 5 predicted proteins | sample ArcOceMetagenome_3_FD_88943 | JGI IMG/M metagenome (GOLD analysis project Ga0115006, IMG submission 88943) | Marine eukaryotic phytoplankton communities from Arctic Ocean - Arctic Ocean- Svalbard ARC20M Metagenome | ecosystem: Environmental > Aquatic > Marine > Oceanic | place: Arctic Ocean...
ACAGAGCTCTGCAATGGACGCACGCGAGCGCGCGAGACGCACGCAGCGGGCGGAGACAGGCCTCTCGGGCAGGGCAACACCCTCAGACCGGGCGTGGCAAGCGCCCGTGGGCCGCCGTGGCCACCAGTGTACGCGCAACACCATGAGCGACACGCGCCTAGTCTGTGTTTGTTGCTCTAGCTCTTCTGACACTGGTTTGTCTCCTCGTGCTCACATGTTTTCCAACTTTCGCGTCAACACCCGATGGAGCTGTCGGTGGCTGCTGACTGCCTCTTCTCGGCGCGCGCCGCCGGCCTGCTCCTCGCCTCCTTCCTCGGCTCAACGGTCGCTACGACCGCTGGCTTCGGCGGCGCCGTCGTATTCCAGTCGGTCTTCTTCCTTCTGCAGCCGTTCGTGCCGTCCATGGGCAACCTGTCCGACTCGGTGGCGCTCTCGTCGTGGCGCTCGGTCACGGCGAATGTGCACATGCTCTTCATCAGCTTCCGGTTCCTAGACCGCCGCATGTTCCAGATCATGCTTCCCGGGCTCGTTGTAGGAGCGCCGCTCGGCTATGTGATGCTCACTGTCTTCCCGGAGGCCGTGATGAAGCAATTGCTCGGCGCGCTGTGCCTGCTCGTGACCATCGAGCGCCTAATATCGCTCTTCCTCTGCCGCTCCAGCTCCGCCGACCCCGCCGCCTCTCTCAACATCTCCCTCCCACCGACCCCAGCGTTGGTGCGGAACCCCGCCTCGCCACCCGACTCGCCACCGTCGCCGCCGCTCAAAAATGGCGGCGACGAGGGTGGCGGTGATGTCTCTCCACGCTCGGACGTCTCGCGGTTCTCGCGCGACTCCGAGCTCGAGCGGGCGGACGAGCGAACATGCGGCAGCTTCACCGCGGTCGCGGTCACCGGGCTGGGCACGGGCGTCCTCGGCGCGGGCCTCGGCCAGCCCGGCGTGTCGATGATGTTCTTCTCGTCGTACATGCCGATGCACAAGACGACGATCCGGACGCTGCGCGCGGCGGCCGTCGTGCCCGTGACCACCTTCTCCTTTGGCGCGATGGTCGCCGACGGCACCGTCGACGTCGCGCGCGACTGGCTGCTGCTGCTCGCCGTCTTTGGCGCGAGCACGCTCGGCGTGCAGCTGGGCGGCTGGCTCCACGCATTCGTCGACCGCGACACGACGCTCACCGTCGTGCTCATGCTGCTCGCCGTCACGGCGTACACGCTGCTCGCCGACGCCGCGCCCCTCGCGCCGCTGCCGCTGCTCGCCGTCATCGCCGTCGCCACCGCCACCTTTGTGCGCGCCGTCGTGGTCAATTGCCGGCGACAGTGCGGCGGCGGCGGCTCGACGCACGTGCAGCTCGTCTGACGCGACGACCCCTCCATATTCTGCATGCGCTTATATTCAATTTCGCCCTTTGCAACGCTCTCCGCACAGATTGTTGCATGGAGGGTTTAAGCTTAAACGTAAGGTATTAAGATTGGCGGGCTAAAAAGTGACGCTGTCATAGAGAGCTCACCCCGACTGCGTCGCCGCGCCGAGCGAACTTGGCGCGCGCCGCTTCGACCTGGCCGCGCGCTGCCGGCCGTCGCGCGGCCTCGCGTCGTCGCGCCGCGGCGTCGACCACGGCAGGTGCGCGCGCGGGTGGTCGTGCGCCCGCGCCGAGGGCTGCCGGAGCCGTCGGAGCTCGGCCTCGCGCCGCCAGCCCTGCTCGTCGGGCATGCCGAGGCCGAGCTGCTCGATGAACCAGTCGCGCTGCTCGGGCGGCGGCGGCGGCGGCGGCTGCTGCTGCTGCCGCTGCGTGGCCGCCGCCTCCGCCTCCACCGTCGTCGTTGCGTCGGTCTGCGCCGGCGGCGGCTCGGCGAGGCGGAGGTCCTCGTCGGCAAAGGCGTTGAAGAGCATCTGCGGCCACGCCTGGTGTGGGCGGAGCACGACCACGCCGCCCTCGCCGCCGCCGACGGAGGCCGGCAGCGGCGCGTGCCGCTCGACGGCGTAACGGTCGATGCCCGCGTCGCGCAGCTCGCTCTCGATCCAGCCGAAGCGCCGCTCGGCCGGCACCCGCGAGGCCGCCGCCGCGCCCGCCGCGCCCGCCGACGACGACGACGACGACGACGCGCCCGCCAGCGCCGCCGCCGCCGCGCCCGCGTCGCCGTCGGAGACGATGAGCCGCAGCGTGCCGAGCTTGCCAAACCAGGGCGGCAGCTGCGGACCAACGAGCAGCGTCGCTTCGTCCACCGCGGCCGCCGCCGCCGCCGCCGCCTCCGCCGCCGCCTCTGCGTCTCGTCGCTCCTGCTCGTCGTCGTCGTCGTCGTCGTCGTCGTCGTCGTCGTCGTCGTCGTCGTCGAGCGCCTCGTCGTCCTCCTCCGCCGCCGCCGCAGCCACCGCCGCCGGCCCACCCACGCCGCCGCCGCCGCCGCCGCCCACACCGCCCACACCGCCGCCCATCATACCGCCGCCGGCGTGCGTCTTGAGGGCGAGCACCGCGTCGCGGTCGCGCTCGGCGACGCGCGCCGTCAGCCCCGAGAAGAGGTAGTAGAGGCCGGCGCGCACCGCCGCCCGCGACCCAAACGAGCGCAGGTCGAGGACCGCGTCGGTCGGCTCGTCGCCGGCGCTGGCGTCGAGGGCGCCGCCGTTGCCGGTGCCGTTGGCGTTGTCGTCCCCCCAGCACGGCAGCGGCGTCGTCGGCGGCGGCTCGGGCCACGCGACGACGGGCGTGCCGTCGCCCCACACGCCGCGGCGCATCCCCTCGGCAAAGACGCGCCACGCGTCGCCCTGCGCGAAGCCCTCGGCGCCGAGCGCCGTGATGGTCGTGTCGAAGAAGGCGCGGTCGAGCGGCGCGCCGCGCGAGGCCGCCAGCTGCGCGTACAGCCGCCGCACGCGGCGCAGGTCGCCGAGGCCCAGCGAGTCGCGCGCGTCGCCGAAGAGCGAGATCAGCTGCGTGTGCATGCGCGCGTCCCACACGAACTGGCGCGGCGCCGCCGCCGCCGCGCGCGCCAGCGCCGGCAGCATCTCGAAGGCGAGCTCGGGCTGCCCCTCGGCGCGGCACGCCTCGATGGCCGTCGTGAAGCACGCCGCGTTGGCCCGGATGCCGGCGACGCCCACGACGCCGCCGCCGCTCCCGCCGCCGACGCTGCCGCCGTCGCTGGCGCCGTCACCGCCGGCGCCGTCGCCGCCGCTGGTCAGGACGCCGCCGCCGCCGTCGCCGCCGCCGAGGACCTGCTTGAGCAGCTGGACGGCCTGCCGCGCGCCGCCGCGCTGCCGCGACGCCATCAGCGCCCCCGACAGCACGTACTCCATCCCCGCCACCTCGCGCGCCACCGCGCCGCTCGCGCCGCCCGCATTACCCGCACCACCCGCGCCGCCGCCCGCGCCGCCGCCCGCACCACCCGCACCGCCGCCGGCCGCGCCCTGCCGGTCGATGACGACGGCCTGGAAGATGTCGAGGGCGACGTCGGACATGCCCGAGGCGTTGCACGCGAAGATTGCGTCGGCGGCGGCCGCCTCGTAGGCCATGCCGCGCTGCTCCATGCGGTGGAGCAGCGCCGCGGCGCGCGCGCCGTCGCCGAGGCGCGCGCAGCTCGCGATCGCGACCCGGTAGTGGCCCTCGAGCGGCGCGAGCTCGAGTTGCAGCATGCCGTCGAAGGCCTCGAGCACCGCGGCGTGGCGGCCGGCGCCCTCGAGACGCACCAGCAGCGCGTCGTACGAGCCGACGTCGGGCCGGCACTCGGGCGGCAGACCGGGACCGGGCGGCGGACCGGGCGGCGGACCGAGCGGACCGGGCGGACCGGGCGGACCTGGCGGCGCGTCGCTGCCGCTGCCGCTGCTCGTCGTCGTCGTCGCGGCGGCGGCGGCGCGCTCCATCTCCTTGAGCAGCGCCAGCGCGCCGTCGAGCTCTTTCTCGCCGCAGCGCGCCGCCGCGCCCAGCGCAATGTTGAGCTCGAGCGTGATCAGCGGCACGTTGCGCGCGCGCGCGCGCTGCGCCAGCCGCCACGCGGCGCTCTGGCCGAGCGGCGCGCCGCGCCGCACGCACGCCGTCATCGCGGCGCCGTAGCACGCGCCCGTCGCGAGACCGAGTTGCTCGGCCGCCTCGAGCAGCGGCCCCGCCGCGCACTCGAGCGCCGCCGGCTCGCCCGACGCCAGGCACGCCATCAGCGCCGTGCGGAAGTGGCGCGTCTCGAGCGCGCCGCCACTTCTCGCGCCGCCGCCGCCGCCCTTGGCCGCCGCCGCCGCGCCGCCCCGTTGGCCGCCGCCGCCGCCGCCGCCGCCGCCGCCGCCGCCCACGCCCAGAGCCGCCGCCGCCTGCGCACGCCACCGCCGCGCTCGCGCCCCGTGCTGCTGCTGCTGCTGCAGCAGCTGCTGCGGCGGCAGCTGCTGCTGCGGCTGCAGCTGCTGCTGCTGCTGCGGGCCGCTGTCGTGGGCGTCGAGGTGCGCGAGATGCGCCGCCTCGTCGAGCCCCTCGTGGCCGGGCGGCGCCATCGCATGCAGCAGGCCGATGGCCTCGCGCCACTCGCCGAGCTGCCGGCACGCGTGCAGCGCCGTGCGCAGCGCGCCGTCGCGCCAGTGCACTGCGTCCTCTCGCTCTCGCGCCACAACGACCTCGCCGCGCCGCACCACCGGCGGCCGCTGCTGCGTGTGCGAGAGGTACGCGTCGCTCACCAGCGCCGTCTCGTCGAGCAGCGCCGCCAGCCGCAGGACGAGCCGCCACTGCTGCGCCTCGCCCGCGTAGGCGTACGCGCGCCGCACCTTGGGCGCGTGGAGGCGCAGCCCGGCGGCGCTCGCCTGCGCGGCCAGCTCCTCGACGCGCTCCCAGTTGCCGCACGCCGCGTGCGCCTCGAGGGCGCCGCCCAGCACCGCGCCGCCCAGCCCCGCCACCGGCGGCTCCGCTGCGCCTGCTGCGCCTCCTCCTGCCTCCGCACGACTCGTGCGCCTCCTTGCAGCGGCAGCCGCAGCGCCCTCCGCCGCCACCTCCGCCGGCACCACCACCTCCGCCGCCCTCGCCTCGCCCGCCTCGGCCTCGTCGGAGGCGGCGGCGGTGGCGAGTAACCGATCGACGTCGAGCGCCGTCGCGCCGTGCGTCGCCGTCGAGAGCGCCGCGAGCACGAGCTTGGCGCGCGACCACGCCACCTTGTCCTCGTCGGCCGAGCGGCCGCGCGAGAGGCCCAGCACGCGCGACGCGGCGCCCCACGCCTCTGGACTGTCGGCGACCGCGCACGCGCCGAGCACGTGGCCGAGCGCGACGTCGTCCACCGCGACGCCCGCGCGCTCCATCGTCGGCAGCGCGCGCAGCGCCGACTGCCATTGCCCTCCGAGCGCAAAGGCGCGGAGCGCCGCGTAGTACTCGGAGCGCCCCGGCACCATCCCCGAGCCGCGCACGCGCTCGAAGAGCTGCACCGCCTGCCGCCACTCGCCCGCCGCCACGCACGCCTCCATCGCCATCCCGCGCAGCTCGCCCGCGCCCGAGCTGCCGTGCGCCAGCCCGCCGCCATCGCCGCCCCGCCGCCCCGCCGCCGCCGTCTCTGCCGCCGCCGCCCGCCGCCGCCGCCGCTGCTGCGGCTGCTGCTGCTGCGGTGGCCGACTCTCTCCCTCCGCCACATCCTCGTCGCCGTCGCCGTCGTCGCTCTGCGCGCGAGGCGTCGCCGCCGCCGCCGCCCCCCCCACCTCGCCCGCCGCGCCGCCGCTGCTCACGTCGAGCTCGACGTCGAGCGGCGACGACGACGACGAGTCCGAGGCGACGAGCGGCGGCGCTGCCGCGTCGAGCCGCGTCGCCGCCACCACCGCCCTCACCGCCTCGTCGGGCGCCGCCGCCGAGCGCGCCGCCGCCGCCGCCGCCGCGGCCGCCGCCGCCTCGGCCTCGAGCGGCGCCTCGAAGCGCTCAACGAGATCGAGCGCCGTCCGCCAGTCCTTCTTGGCGCGGCACGCCGAGACGGTCGCCTTGAGCGCCGGCTGCAGCGTGGCGCGCGCGGGGCGCCAGCCCGCCGACGAGAGGCCCTCGAGCAGCGCCGCCGCCTCGCCGTGCGCGCCGAGGCCGGCGTGCGCGCGCGCCGCCAGCGCGAGCGTCGTGCCGTCGCACACGACGCCGCCCTCGACCATCCGTGCGTGCAGCGCCGCCGCCTCGCGCCACCGCCCCGCCGCGACGCACGCGCCGAGCGCCTCGTTGAACGCGGCGGTGCGCGGCGTCACCTGCGTCTCCTCCATCCTCGTCAGCGTCGCGAGCGCCTCTCGCCACCGCCACGACGACGCGTACGCCGCGACGGCCGCGCCGCCCGCCAGCGCGTTCTGCGGCAGGCTCGCCGCCTCCATCTCGCCGAAGAGCTCGAGCGCGAGCTGCGACTGCCCCTGCCGCTGCGCCACCGTGATCCCCGCCGAGTACGAGAGCGCGTTGAGCCGCACGCCGCCGCTGCGCATCCGCACCAGCAGCGCGCTCGCCGCCTCGAGCTGGTCGTTCTCGACGCACGCGATCAGCGCCGCGTTGTACGCCGCCGTCGAGCGGCCGAAGCCGGCGGCGGCGCCGTCCCTCGGCGTCGTCGCCGTCGCCGTCGCTGTCGACGTCGACATGGCCACGCCGCCGCCGTCGGTCGCCTCCGCCGCCTTTGCCTCCGCCTTGGTCGCTTCGCTCGACGTCCGATGCGCGCGGGGCGGCGGCCGAATCGTCGTGACGGTGCCATCTCCCGCCCACCACTTGACGGCGCGTGGGTTGCTCGCGGCGGCCCCTCGCGCCTGCGCGGCGGCGAACGACGCGTCGCCCGACGCGGTGGCCTTCATCTCGACGTCGCGCCGCGTGCGCAGCACCCTGCCGTCGGGCGTCCGGTAGACCATCCGGTACTTCTTGCGCGGCTTGGCGTCGACGGTCCACCCCGCCGCCGCCGCGCCGTCCCAGAGCAGCGCGTCGACCAGGTCGAGCGGCAGCGGGCCCGAGCAGCGCGCCAGCCGCGTCTGGACGTCCTCCGTCGCGGCGCTCTCGTTGTTGCGGGTGCTGATGGCGGTGGTGGTGGTGGCCACGGCGGGCGACGCCAGCTGTCCGTCGGACAAGACGGCCTCTGCGGCGGTCTTGTCGACGGTGGAGGTGGCGATCGATGGAGTGGAGGCGGACAGAGGCGTGGCGCCGTCGGCGCCGTCGGACGATGCGGCGGCGGCGGGAGAGGCGACAGAGGGGAGGGTGGCGGAACGTGTGGGGGCGGCGGTGCTGTCGGCGAGCGCCGGCAGCTCCTCAAAGAGCGCGAGCGCGTCGCGCGGCCGCGCGACGCGGCCGAGTGCGACGATGGCAGCGAGGTGCGGCTCGTCGCCCACGCTGGGCAGCCGCGCCTGCCGCAGCTCGTCGTGGAGGCGCAGCACGGCGTGCCACTCGGCGCCGTTGGCGCACGCGGCGATGGCGTGGCCGTAGCACGCCGCGTCGGCGGCCACGCCGAGCTCGCTTAGGCCGCGCAGCAGCTTGAGCGCCTCGCGGTGCTGGCCGTGCGCGGCGCACGCGCGCAGCGCCAGCGCGAACCAGCCGCGCGTCTGCTCTCTCCACGCGGCGTCGCTGTCGTGCGCGGGAGAGGCGGCGGGAGAGGCGGCGGCGGAGGCGGAGGCGGCGGCGGCGGCGGTGGAGGAGGAGGAGGAGGAGGGTGGGGAGGAGGAGGGAGAGGGGGAAGGGGAGGTGGCGGAGGCAGTGCGCGCGGAGGTGACGGAGGCGGAGGCGGAGGCGGAGGTGGCGGCGGTGGCGGCATTCGTGGTGGAGGCGGCCGATGCGGGCAAGGCGGCGGCGGTGGGGCGTATGGCGGAGCCGCTGTCGACGCTGAGCGCAGCGGCGGGGCGCGCGTGGCGCAGCAGCGCGAGCGCCGCGCGCCAGTGGCCCGCGTCGGCGCACGCCTCGAGCGCGGCGGTGCAGAGCGCCTCGTCGGCCGTCCAGCCGCGCACGCGCGCCGGCGGCTCCTGCAGCAGCGCGTCGACGAGGCTGAGCAGCTTGCCGCGCGCCGGCAGCCCGCCCGCCGCGCACGCCGCCACCGCCACGCGGTACGTGGCCAGGTCGCGCGCGACGCCGAGCCGGCGCATGCGCGAGCACAGCTCGGCAGCGAGCAGCGCGTCGGCCGAGTCGCCCCCCGCGCCGCCGCCGACGCCGCCGACGCCGCCGCTGCTGCCGCCACCGACGCCGCCGCCGCGGCGCTCGGACGCCGCGCACGCGCGCAGCGCCGAGTTGTACAGCGCGGTGGGCGGCCGCCCGCCCAGCGCCTCCATGCGCAGCAGCAGCTCGTTGGCGCGCGCCGCCTGCCCGCCGCGCTCGCACGCCAGGATCGCGACGCCCATCGTGTTGGTGTCGGGCGTCACGCCGCGCTCGGCCATCTCGTCGAAGAGCGCGAGCGCGCGCTCCCACTGGCCGAGCCGCTCGCACGCCGACATGGTCACCGTGTACTCCTCGCGCTGCGCCGGCACGCCCGCGTCGCGCATCCGCGCCCACACGGCGAGCGCCATCTCGTACCGACCGAGGTGCATCGCCGACTTCATCGCCAGCAGCCCCGAGCGCTGGTGGACGGGCACGCCGCTCGCGACCATCCGCTCGTACAGCGCGAGCGCCTGTGCCCACAGCCCGATCTCACCGCACGAGGTCATCGCCACGTTGAGGCTCGCCGTAGCTGCGTCGCCGGTGGCGGTGCCGCTCTGCAGCAGCGCCGACGCCTCGAGGACCGCCGCCTCCTGCTTGGCCTTCCGATGGCTGAGCCAGGCGACGGCGACCGCGCGCGACGGAGTCGCCGGCGCGGCGGCGGCGGCGGCGGCGGCCGGCAGCGACGGCGCCTCCGAGCCGCCGCTCGCCAGTATGGAGCTGGCGGCCTCCTTGCTCTTGTCCACCGCCGAGCTGCTGCCGGCCCGCTCTCGGCGAGGCGGCTCCTCCACCCGCGCGGTGGAGAGCGCCGCCCGGTGCACTAGCCCACGAGACGGCAGGCCCGCAGCAGAGGAGCGCCGCGCCACCTGGCGGAGCGCCTGGCGCATGGCCTCGTCACGCAAGTTCCAGGACGCTGCGCCAGCGGCACAGAGGTTATATCACCAAGAGGTCCACGGGAACGATAACGTTGAACGTGAACGACAAGGTCCAGCTCGCTACATCCCCATCGCTTAGCTCTCTACACCCGTAAACTCCATGACACATCCTATTTTTTTGTCTTGTGACGGACTTCAAAAGTGATGCCGTTGCTTATAAAATCCCACCCGGGAATTTGTGCTTTCACACGTGCAAACCACCGCACGCGGCCAATTGCAACGTAATCCACCTCGCCTCTCGAGACGAGACCTTGCGCAAGCGTCCTCCTTTTTTTGCCCACCATGCTCGCCACTCTCATCGGCGCCTCGAGCGCGTACAATGTGGGTGTTCCCGCCCAGCAGCGCGGCTCGTCGACGAGGGCTAGCGCGCTCAGCATGGCCGAGTCGATCGTGAAGCTCGGCACCCGCGGCTCGCCGCTCGCTCTCGCTCAGGCATACGAGACAAAGAGGCGGCTGGCGGAGGCCTTCCCCGACGAGCTGGCCGCGGACGACGCGGTGGAGATCAAGGTGATCAAGACGACCGGTGACATGGTGCTCGACAAGGCCCTGAAGGACGTCGGCGGCAAGGGCCTCTTCACCAAGGAGCTCGACGTCTCGCTGCTCAACGGCGACGTCGACTGCTGCGTCCACTCGATGAAGGACGTGCCGACGTGGCTCGTGCCCGGCACGATTCTCCCCTGCAACCTGCCGCGCGAGGACACGCGCGACGCGTGGATCTCGCCGAGCGGCAAGATGCCGCAGGACCTCCCCGACGGCGCCGTCATCGGCACCGCGTCGCTCCGGAGGCAGGCGCAGCTGTACGCGATCAACCCGACGTTCAAGTGCGTCAACTTCCGCGGAAACGTGCAGACGCGCCTGAAGAAGCTCGACGAGGGCATCGTCGACGCCACGATGCTCGCCAAGGCGGGCCTCAACCGCATGAACCTCGAGGAGCACATCACGGCCGTCCTCGAGTGGGACACGTGCCTGCCGGCGGTGGCGCAGGGCGCGATCGGCATCCAGATCCGCGAGGACGACGAGAAGATGTCGCGCTACATCGGCGCGCTCAACCACGCGCCGACCAAGACGGCCGTCGACTGCGAGCGCGCCTTCCTCGCCGCGCTCGACGGCAACTGCCGCACGCCGATCGCCGGCCAGGCGAAGATCGTCGACGGCAAGCTGGTCTTCGAGGGGCTGATCGCCAAGGTCGACGGCACGGTCGTGATGCGCGCGTCGCGCACCGGCGAGCTGGCGGACGCGGTGAAGATGGGCACGGAGGCGGGCGAGGAGCTCAAGGCCAAGGTGGGCGGCGACGCGCTCGCCTTCTTCGGCGATAGCGAGGTGCTGCCCGAGCCCAAGTCGTCGGTCACCGGCGTCGCGACGGACGGGCTGGGCGGCTACGCCAAGGGCGAGTATGCCATGGACGACAGCGGCAAGGACCCGGAGTTTTCCAAGGCGGCCTAGACCACGTCTCCGAGCCGGACGGAGGGCAGGGGGGAAATGCACTCTCGCGCGGCCTGAAAATTCTATGTAAGTGTTCGGCGAATCGGGTGTGAGAGTACATGGAGATGATAACTGTCTCACACGTACTAAGGCTGGAGCCACAACAAAGAACTACTGCGTTGCGCGCGCGCACCTACTGAGGCTATTGAGGCGACGCGTTTGCCACCGCTGGCGCCCACGACGGACGCGGTTACTGAACCTTCTCATATCTCAACATCGCGGCACTAAAAGGCGTAAAGTAAGGGCGCGCGAGCATCGAATACCTCGCATCATGCCGTGCATTCGAGGACGTCGCATGCTGTTTTCATGTAGCCCTCCATGCCATGCTCCGAGAGGGGTGCATTGCTTGGCGGGTGGCCTGCCGCGCCTCGTGAAAGAGAGGGTTGCGCATGAGCCCGTCCGCCTGCAGTACCCCCGCGAACCCACCCGGCGGCCCCACGGGGTAGGAGACGCGCTCCATCAAGAAACCACAGGTCCGTCCTTCGCCCCGCTCTCGCGCGCTGCGCGCCACAGGTAGCTGGCGCCGTCGGAGCTTTGGCGCGGCGCTGTGTTTACCCCCCACCTCCCCACCTACTTTGGACCGAGGTTCTGGGTACGGAACACGAAACATTTATCTCACCGTTTCCTCCCCTTCTTTCGTGCGGCCGTCGTGCTTTTGCTTTTGGATGCCGGCTTCGCCGCCGCTTTCGCTGCGGGCTTCGCCGCCGCCGGCCTCGCTGCTGATTTCGCTGCGGCGGGGCTCTGTGCCGCCTGCAAGTTGGCAGGCAGCTGACTCCCAGCAGCAGCCTGTAGGTTGGGCGGCAGCTGCCCCGCAGCAGCCTGCATCATCATCTGCTGCTGCATGCCTCCCTGCATGCCGGGGATGCCACCGGGCATGCCGCCCGGCATGCCGCCCGGCATGCCGCCTTGTGGCATGCCGCCTCCCAGCTGGCCTCCTAGAGCAGCGCTGGCTCCGCCCGGCAGCTGTCCCGCAGCAGCTGCTTGCAGGTTGGGCGGCAGCTGGCCCCCTAGAGCAGCGCCGGCTACGCCCGGCAGCTGGACGCCCATGGCGCCGGCCATATTGCCGGCCAGGCCGGCCAGGCCGCCCTTGTCGCCGCCCTTGTCGCAGCACTTGCCTGCCTTCTCCTCCTCCTCCTTCTGCTCCTCCTCCGACTCCCCGGGCGCGGGCTCGCCCTCCTCTGTGCTGTCGGCGGGCTCGGGTTTCTCGTACTGGAACCAGAGGAGCTTGTCCGGGACGGTGAGCAGGATGAACATGACGAAGAGCCATATCAGGGAGAAGATGATGTGCCACTTCGAGAGCGTGTACCAGTACTCGTAGACAGGGATGAGGGTGTTCCAGTTCGTGAAGCCGTTGAACTGAGGCGCCGCCGGCGCCAGCTGCAGAAAGCTCGTCGGTGGTGGTTGCGCGGAGGAGGCATGCGGCAGGCCAGGCAGCGCTCTCTGCAGGCCGAACGACCGCAGCGACGGCCCGTGCGGCGGCATGTGCGAGAGACGGCCGACGGCCCACCCGCGGCGCAAAAAAACTAGGCCCCAACTTTGGCATCGAGCGCCGAGAGGCAAGGCCTCTCTAGATTATGTCCTGCCTCGAGAAGGGCTGCTGCCGCAAGCTGTGCAGCTGCCTCAACTGTGGCCTGGCCTGTGCCACCAGCCATTCCAAGGCGATCGCGGCGCTCCGAGTGGGTCTCGTGTCGCTCTGTGTCCTCCTCACCGCCGGCGGCATGTTCGGGCTCTCCTGGTCCTCTTCGCTGATGACGTCATTGCCATGGGGCGTCCTTCATGTGAAGGAGCTGGACGATGCCAGCCTGCCCTTCGAGCGGAGTCACAACTTGAGCTTCTCGGAGTTTGATGTGACCATGTACATCAACATCTGGGGCGCGTGCGTGCAATGGGACGCGCAGGGCGAGGCCAACGGCACGTCCTTCAGCGATTCCAAAGAGGCGTGCGCGAGTTGGGTTGATTTGGACGACTCCATCCACAACGGTGGGCTGCCATCTGAGTGGGACTGCAACGAGCACCAGGCCTTCTGCCTGATGTTTGCCAATCGCACCTCCGACCCGGCGGTGGTGGACGCGTACAGCAGCTGCTCGTCGGCATCGACGGCGCTCTTCACGATTGTGATCGTAGCGCTACTGGCAGTGCTGCTCAAGCTCTACACCAATGTGAGCTCCCTTCGGAACGAGCTGTCGGCGCCGGAGAAGAATGTGATGCGCAACAAGTGCACCTCGTTGCTCTCGCTCGTGATTCCCCTCGTCATGCAGGGCTCCGCCGTCTCGGCGTACTACTCGAGCTGCCTCACGCAGTACGATGATGACGTCGATCACCCTGTCTTCGAGACGACGTCGCCGGGCGTCGGTCTGAGCTGCTTCTCGCTCGCGCTCCAGATCACGTCGGTCATCCTCGTGATCGAGCTCATTACGCCCTCCAAGTGGCCTGGCGCCAAGGAGGCGAGCGAGAGCGCGCCTCTGGTGAAGCCTTGAGTAGTTGACAAGGCCCGGGGCGAGGACTTTAATTAGACGCTGCTTCTTAAATGTTTTATAATTACATGGGTATTCTCGTATTCTTTTGGCACGTGTAGTCTCCTCTACTCGTAACAAAAGAACTTATTTTGAACACAAGACGGCTCAAAAGGGCTCAATCAACTGTCGCCAGAGCTCGAGCGATGGTGCTTCTTTGCCTTTGACTTGCTCTCTGGCGTGGCGGCGGTTCCCGGCATTGCCTGGGACGGTACCTGCGGCGACCGCACCTCCCGCGGCCCGAGAGGCAGGCACGCTCGATTACCCCACGCACTGGCGAGCAGCGCG
>Ga0115006_10001952_pt1 | contig 13277 bp, 19 predicted proteins | sample ArcOceMetagenome_3_FD_88943 | JGI IMG/M metagenome (GOLD analysis project Ga0115006, IMG submission 88943) | Marine eukaryotic phytoplankton communities from Arctic Ocean - Arctic Ocean- Svalbard ARC20M Metagenome | ecosystem: Environmental > Aquatic > Marine > Oceanic | place: Arctic Ocean...
AATCAGGCTCGTTGGAACGGTTTTGGACCATTTCAATGTCCCAAAACGTTCCAACGAGCCTGTCAGCATCAGTGGATATCACGGGTGCCCGTGACTGCGAAAGCAAAAACACAACCCTTCGTGGACGTACTGCCGTGAGATATGGAGAGTAGGTACCGTCATCGTGACCGTTTTGTCCGGGGGCACGGTGATTGCTCGTACAAAGGTCCAAAATGGTCCTCCGCTGCAAAATATATCCTAAAAAACCATATATCCTAGGACCTAGGCCAACTCCGTACCCTGGCCAGGACACGCGCGCACCTGGCCCCCAAGAGAGGAGCACGTGGGACAGCGCCCACAGCGTAGAGCGCTGAAGACGGGGCGCTAAGCGAATCGACGGTGCTGTGTTGTGAACTACAACCCTGAAGAAGATCGCGTCCGCGACTCGATCGGAAACTACGAAAGCTCGGTCTTTCCAGCCGAACTCTTCTTGACGCCCAGTACGCACACCGGAACAGACGCCGGGGATGACGAAACAAGGCGGTCGGGCCGCGCACGTCGTCTGTCCTTTCTGCGCATGCCGGATCAGAAACTCGGACGCGAGGGCGCACTTCCTGTCCCTTGCTTGCAGCGAGGGTGCGCAACGTGTCCGCGCGACGGCCGACACCGACGCCCCGGACTTCGACGCCGACGCACGAAGCCAGAGCCCCCGGCGCGCGGACGATGCGTGTGCCAAGGTCGTTATGGGCGCGGGCCGGTTGCCGAGCGGCGAGCGGGACTGGGCGGCCGCTCAGTCGGTCGCTGAGCCCTGCGGGGCCATCAGGCTTCACCGCACAACCCGGAGACGCTCGGTCATTCTCCACACCGACGCTAGCTCCATGCCCCCCCCGGCCGCCGGCTCACTGTCCTCGCCTCCCTCTGACTCGTTGTCTGCGCCTGCCGCCAAATGGGGCTACTTTGGATCGATCAAGCGATTAGGCAGGCTCTTTGGCGCACGCAACGGGAGGCATCTTAGCTCCAATTGAGACGGCTAAGGGGCTTAAGGACAGGGCTCAGTTTCACTTCAAAGGGGAAAAAGCTTAGTTTGACGATTTTTTCAGATTGAAACGACCACAACCATCCACTTGGTCCCATGTCCCCTCCCCCCATCATCATAATCGCATTGCGATTCATCATTGCAACATTTTTGCTGATTTCCTCAGAGTTATGACGGTCTGCTCGGATTTGAAGAATCTGGAACTGCTTCCTCCCAATATCATGCCCCGTCGAACGTCTTGGGACTCCTGCAGTTTCCTATTCACGCTCGAAGTAATTTTGTCCAGCTCTGCTTCCATGTTTTTTACTTTTCTGATTACCAGATCGAGCTTCGCATCAAAGTTCATCAAATCATCCATGTCCGCAGCAAGTGCAAAATTCAGGCTCAGAAATTCTCGTCGCAATGATTCCCTGCGCATACACATGTTTATGCGCGTCAGGTTCACGGCGTGTGTGCGCGCATGTGCATGCATGCATGCATGTATGCATGCATGCAGTCATTGGATTCAGCGGATGTGTACTTGCACAGTGCATTTGTGTGAACATAGTGTGAACATACACGAAGACGCACATATTAAAACACATCAGGATGGACGCGCGTACAGGCACCTTGACAAACACAACAATGCACACCTATTCAGCAGGTTCATCCTCTTCGGACTCAAATGCTTTCCTTTCACGCCCAACCACCAACCCATAATCAATTTAGCAGCCACAAGCCGCATCTGGTCTTTGGCATTCTCCCTCTGAGTTGTGATGACACGCCCAACGTGAGCGTGAGAGAGAGAGAGGAAGAAGTAGACCCCACTCAGAGCACACGAACGCGGGGTTAGTCCCAGCTTCTGCCTAGCTAGGCCGCCTGCCTGTCAAGAGAGCGTAAGAGAGCTTGCAGCACTGCTACATATGAACCATGGTACCGCTTCATACAGAAGTCATATGCACATGTGTTTGATCGCGACCTGTAACAGCGCCATACAATACTGCTCCTCGTTGTTGAAGGCGATTTGATTATACAAGGCGCCAGTTGCAATCGCCACAATGCAAATCCCGACCAAGATAGCTATGACGCTAATAAGCCGTCCACCTGGTTTTTTGTTGTTGATCAAATTCAGAATATCAGCGCAAACTTGCACGCAAGTTTTCAGTGCACCACGAAGTCGATAGGAATGCCCAAAATTTAGGTCGTTTCCAACAAATAAAGCAATCCTGTGAGGCTAGCTATGTGCAACTGCCGATCAATCTTCAAGGTACCTATCGTCGAAGGCACGTAGTCACCGTATCCCACTGTGGTCATGGTTACAAATATGAACCAGACGGCATTCGTCAGCCAGAAATCATTGATCTTTTCCACCTCGGTGTCCCCAAACTTCCAGATCTTGGCCGCCCGGTCCGCGCACTTTCGGTGCGACGAATACGGCAGATTGCACGAGGTTGTTTCTGTATGGTGAGAAGGAAAAGATGCCGCGGGGGTGGGAAGGAAAAGATACGGCGGGGGATGCACAGGTGTGTTACTCCTCTGTGTGTATGACGCACGCACTGAATAGCTTGATCTCAGGCTCACCTAGCGAACGGTAGAGGTATCCAAAGATAAACAGCTGGGCAACCCACACCACCGTCAACCACGGAGCGCAATACGCAGAGTTCATCAGCCTTTTGAGCACGAAACGCGAGTCGATGCGAATTCCAGCCAGCGCGCCGACGTTGGCCTGGCATGGCAGGTCGGAGACATACCACTGCGCAAATGGCGCCCAGAGGAGGTACAAGCGGGGAAGAATGCTGAGACACATGACGATTTCCACGTGATACACCACGATATTTAGCATATCATTGTTCCACACTTCAAACGTCACACCAGGGGGAATGTGTGGCCCTATGAACAACAGCAAAGCCCATGCCTCTCTCCTTCTCAACACTTCCGAGAAGGAGACAGAAACGTCGAGGTGACCACCACGAGACGCACAAGTTTGATGACGTTCTTGCAACACTTTGAGCATCTGCGTTCTGTAGAGAATGCCAAGAAGCGTGACAGTGCACGCCGAATTGAGACCTTTCACGATATTCATTGTAGCCGTGCTCGGGTTCGCGCCCCTCAAAACCAGCTCGCATTGAAGTACAATGAAAATGGAGCTAACGATCCCCGCAAAAGCTGACATTGAATCACATAGTTCCCGTGCTTTAGTGACACGAAAAGGGTTGAGCGCCCAGATGCTGCCCTTGGCGCCAAATGTCCGGTACATCTCAACTGGCATCACTTGGGCATTTCTTGCAAATCGGAAAACGGACCTGCCGACGTAACGCCACGATTCACTTTTACTGCGGGTCAGTTTGCGAAAAGATGCTGCCCTTTTGCCTCTCGTAAGATTCGTTACAACACGACTTTGCCGCTCATTCTCTACCGTCCAAGAGGTCTGGCTCCCTTGAAGGTCACTCTTGGCGCCGAGTCTCACACCATATTGTGGTGGCTCCTCGTTCGCACGAATTTCATCAAGAACAAGCGATTCTGTGCTGTCGGCATGTGGGCGCGCCATACTTATTCGAACCTTGAGTCCACCCACAACGCTTCCTGTCATTTCTTTAATCTCTGTCGACAGATCGGGCAGGAATGAGGACTTGCGCTTTATTCCTTTGGCTCCAGGCGGTCGATGCTCCAGTTCCGCGCCGGTTTCTCCATCCTGCACACAATCCCTTTCCCCATCTGCAGATAGGTGCCCGTCTTCATCCTTGGAGTCTTTTGCAACTTCGGGCCCGCAGTGTGAGGAAAGATCGTCGATACTATCGGACGTCTCTTCACTCTGAGCATCCGGGATTGAAGGAAGCGTTTCGTGGCATGTAGCCTGTGCAGTCGGCTTGTTCTCCGGATGTCGCACCCTGAAGAGCTTCGGAACTTCAGTACCGAGCGCATGCGCCTGTTGATCGAGCATGCCGGCGCGCGTAAGGAGTTGGTCGAGCTTGAGATCAGCAGCCAGACATTGGTCAAGTTCCATGGCTGCACGTGTCGCGTACTTTTGGCGATCTATGGCCCACTTGAACTGCCAGACCAAAACCCATTTCAGCACATGATAAAGTTTAACAGGCACGCGATGGCATGGCAAGTGATAATGCCCAAGGTGGCGTTTCGAAAGTAAAAAAACCTTGCTGAGGTGGCTGCGATCTTTATATCCGTGTCCTAAGAAAAACCAATGCTGGATAGTTCGAGCCGCATGGTCACGAAAGGCACGCTTTGCCCTTTCCCTTTCCATCACCAGCATTCCGCTGCTCAGCAGCGCAGCAAACACTGAGCAAAATCGCCAATTTCGCGCTTCAAAAGAATGCCCACCTCGAAAACTTGGGTCGTACCTGAGTTCGTCAGGGGTCCATTGTAGCCATTTCGACAGACTGGCCGTCAGCATTGCCACCCAGAAAAGGCCTGAAACAGAACAAAGTATCGAAACAAACCTGAAGACATACGCAGAATCAGAAGTGTCTTCAGGAGAGCACGCGAATGCGTAAGCGCTTACTTCGCGTGCGTGCGGGCGTGACCAGTGGTGGACATATTGTACCTGCCGAGATGTGTCGTTGCTAATATGTCGCCATACCCTGATTTTGTATTCGGGGTTGGGTGAGATGGGTAAGCCAAGTCAAGAGACGGCAAGCGTTAAAATTTGTCATCAGCATTTTCAAAATAGGACAGCAACCAAAGCCCAGCAGGCACGAGCACTCCATACAAGCTATCGCGGCTCGCAGAGTGTTGTGATTACAGCAGAGAAACGTCCTTTGCATGTGTTTCCATGCATGCTTCGCTGGTCGAAAACAAATGCATGCTTCGCTGCTGTCGACAAGGAAGTGGATGAGTCAGAAGCGCACAAGGAGAGGCAGCGTGAGACCTGTAGTCGTTGACGTGATGTACATGGCCCAGATGGCATTGGAGACAAAAGGATCGTTGACCTTTGTAAACACATTGCCATCTGCGGGCGATCGCTCCTTCGCAAGAATTAATGACCTGCAGTCACCCAGAGCGACACCAAACACGATCAACAAACAACAACTTGGCTTCATGGGCCAGATACCTGCAGCACGCGTCTGCTTGATACAAAAAACACAGGTTTAGATTTTGGACTCCAGCAACACTATGGTGCAGTGCATAACAAAACACTCAAATAGCCACCAGTATTTAGCTTGGTCAGAATTGCAGTGAGGGTGTTGAGCTGACTTGAAGAGACACGCTGTACTCTCGAGTGCCTTAAACCAGTATCCAAAGACGACCGCCGAGAATAGCCACGACACGAGGATAATCAAGGCGGCGTAATCAGCATTGAGCACCCGCTTTACAGCGTGCGCAAAGTTCATGCGAGTGTTGGTGAATGTAGCGATCAGGAGTACTTTTGCATTTTCGTGGCACTCGAGGTATCGCATGGCGAGAACATCCAAAACCAAGTAGATGCGCCAGAAATTCCATATGCACCCCAAAGTTTCCGCCCGGTACAGTACAAAATTTTGCCAATTGGTGAGGCCCACTTCGAACGTCACATACGGCGGTATATGCGGCACCAACAGAAACATCTCCAGCCAGAATAATGGTCGATCCCACACGTCCTTCATGCTCACGCCAGTGTCGAGCGGATACAGGGCGCGAAGGTGTATTCTGATCCGGGTTTGCAGCTCGTCCAACAAGTAATACTGGCACAGATTCGGGACACAGAACAGTGTACACACCGTGTTCGCAAATTTGAGGGCAAGCAGCCAAGGGTCATTTGGTTGGAAGTTTACGAAGATGAGCTCGTTTTGCAGGATGGCACTGCCGAGCCCAGCCGCCCCTGCGCAGGCAAGCATGGCACGGCATCGATACATTCGGTATGCAACCTCAATGCGGCTCCTCCGCCATGCCTGACCGTTGCAGACAGCAGGCCTCCTTTTGCTTTTGACCGAGCCATTCATGTCGGCCTTGGCGGTGGTTGCCGGTTGTTGCACCGCAGGATTCTGGGAGCATGTCATTTCGTGCTCCAAAGCAATATCCAACTGCTCGAACCTGAGCGCGCAGTGATCGCAAGCCCAGGTCGTCCTCGCGCCCGCGTTCCCAAGCTCGACGTCGCCCACGTGCTGGCCATCCGCACCCGGGGGTGCCTCACCGGAAAGCATGAGCGTACGAGAAGCTGCCGCAACCTGGGCGTCTTGCGGATCATACTCCACCCTCGAGTGCGGCTGAGGCACGCTGACCTCATCCGGGCGGGTCGCCCGGGCCTGGCCTGCGCCTGCGGGGCGAGGCGGATCTGGGAGAGGTCTCTGGACCCAGTCGCCGCAGACGGGACACTCGTCATTCTGGCCCGGGCGCGCGTCGAAGTAGAAGGCGCAACCTGTGCACTCGTAGCACCGCAGGTCTGAGCGTGTGGGCTCGTTCGTAGTCCGGTCGCCCCACGGCAGAGGCGGAGGTGCAACGTGCGCCTGGACCGCCACATCCGGGTGCATCCGAGGGCGCGCCACCATCAGCTGGGCTGCGACGGCAGCAGCAGAACCGGCCATGTCTCCTCAGCTCGGCCATGTCGCCTCGGCCCGGACAAACGGGTAGGGCCATCGCTGAGCCCCCCGACGGGCGGGAGGTGTCTCCTGAGAGAGCTGTTGCGGCGCACCCAGCGACGGTGCGCGCCGCATCGGGCTGTGACGCGCCGGCCGGCGCCCCGGCACTCCTCTCCAGTATTCCCTCTTCCCTTCCAACTCCTTTGCAGCCGCAGTCACGCAGCAGTGCGGCGGAATGGAGTCGGAATGGAGTCATGACACGAAAAAAAAAGCTCGGTGTCAACCGCCGGAAACCAAAAGGAGGTCGTGGCAACCGCCGTCCAACTTTCGTGCTAAGGGAGCTTCATGGTCGGGGGATTGGGAGCGGCGGCGCCGATGGGCGAGGAGGAGGTCGCGATTTTACATGCGCGAGCGAGCACTGCTGACGTCATTGGCATCTGCGGCAACTCACTTGCATGTACAATCGCCCAGGTGGCGATGGTGCGGGAGGTGCAGCAGTACGTCGAAAAGTACAAGAGCGTGACCTACGAGTCCTTCGAGCCCGTCGAGATGCGGACGCAGGTGGTGGCCGGCACCAACTACTTCATCAAGGTCAAAGCGTCAGCCGCAGGTCCGCTCTTCCGCGCTCCGGGCTCAGGCCACGCGCTTGGCCGTGGGCGCCCTTCTGCGCGTTGCATGCATCGTAGGCATCGTAATGTACCGCAGCTCGGGCTGCGTCCGGATACCCCGCGCGTGAAGGCGCAAGCGTCTGCACGCTCGTAGGAGCACTGCGTGCGAATGGCGCGCGCACACCTGTCCGACGCGTTCGCGCACGCGCTCACAGGAGCGGAGGGCTTCATGGTGCTGAAACTGTTCAAGCCGCTTCCACACACCGGACAACCGGTGCAGCTGAGCGGAGTGCAAGGTACGTTGCGCGCAACCGATAGCCGCGGCCCCGGAGCCGCGAGGCAGTGGGGCGGGCTGAGACCGCAGCCTGCATGTTGCTGCTGCACGCGCAGGCATGAAGCGAGAAACAGAGAGAGGAGGGCGGGGGAGAGAGACAGAATATGATAGTCTCACACTGCTGCACACACGATCCCTGCTCCGCCTGCTCGCTCCTAACACGTACCCAGGGATGTGCAGACACAGATGCCGAAACACCAGTCGCGCACTTTTAGCGTCTCGGCAGGGTGCAGGGCAGGAGTCAAGAGTCAAGAGGCAGGGCCATTGCGGCGCGAGACTCGCAGGAGGCGGTGTGCCGTCGAGGCCCGCACCCTCGAGCGCCCGCTTCCGCGCGGAGAAAGGGGATGCGCGATATTGATGTTATTGTTTAGGAGGGGGGGGGAGGGTAATTTGTGTTGGAGCATGCTGGCATGCTGCCGAGTGTTCAAGCATGCTGCCGAGGCTGAGACCGAGGGCGCCTGCAGTGGCGCCAGCGCCTGTGCAATGTTGTTGGCTGCTGCTGTTGGGGCCTGCTGGCAGGGCGGCTCCTTCTAGCAAAGCGCCTGCTAGATCTGTCCGTAGGGCCACGACCTCGAGGGTCTGTCCGTAGGGCCACGACCTGGAGGGAGCCGCAGGTGCCGCCTGTTACATGCGCCTGTTGTTGCAGGTGCGCACGCCCACGCAATCGTACAGGTTTCGAGAGGATTGCATACGAATTTATAAGAGCATCGGCGACACACGAGCATCTGCGACTCTCACCGTCCGCAAGACTCGATCAGTGCACGCCTGTACCTCCTGCCCTACACCGCCCCCCCCCACCGCCACCACCACTTCCCCTTCTTCCGCGTCACGCGCGCACGAGAGAACACGAAAGAACACTCGCCCAAGTCTGGGCAGGTGAGTGCGCGTGCCAACGGCCAAAGGAAGGCCAAAGAAAGGCAAAAGGAAGGCGCCTCCCCGAGCGCCTGCTCTTGGGAACTGAATCAAGGACCTAGTCAACGTACCACACGACAGAATCAAGGACCTATTCAACATAACACAAGGGCCTAGTCAACGTAACACAACGCCCAGGCCTGGTCATGACAGCGGCAGGTGACGACAAGGCCGCAGCGCTGCCGCCACTCGGCCAGACCACCTTGACCGGCTACGGGCGTTAATGCGAGTTGGCCTTGACCTCCCTCGAAGCACGCTCCATGTGAGCGATCTGCCGCTTGAGCTTGAACACTGGTCGCAGCAGCACCTGCCACCAAGCGCACGTTCTAAGTTGTCTTCGTGCAAATTATCTTCCCCCTGAACGTGCCTGTCCTGGCACCTGAGCACCTCATAAACTGTATGGCATATAGCGAGCGTGTCTGCCGGCATACAGTATGTGCCATACTGTATGTGCCATACTGTATATGCAGGGCTCCAGTGTAGGACGTAGGGCAGGCAAGCACCCTGTGTAGGGCAGAGAGTGTGTAGGGCAGAGAGCAAGGCGTGCGCATGCGAGGGCCAGCGAGGCGCACCTGCAGGTTCTGCACGAGGGTGGCCGGCTTGATCTCGCCGGACTGGAGATCCCTCCGGAACTTCTTCTCCTTCTTGGGCGGCAGCACGTTGTACTCGACGGCCATGTCGAGGAGCTCGTTGGCCTCGCTCGACTCATACATGTCGGCCTCTGTCTCGGCAGCCTTCTGGTAGTCGGCCGGGTCCTTCGCGTACAGCGCCGCGTTCCACGGAATCTGCAGGTTGGCACATTATTGCGCGGCGCGCCACACGTGTCGCGTGGTTTGTCAGCACCACAGCGTCTCACAGCGTCTGACCGCGTCTCAGTCACCGTGTGCACGTGCACGTACACAAGCGCATGCCCCTGGGGGTTGGAGAGCTGGAAAGAGATGTGTGAAAGAGACGTGTGAGAGAAATTTATGAACGCGATGTGTGAAAGGGATGTGTGAAAGGGATGTGTGCGGGCGCACAGGAGGGCGCGGGAGAGAGGCGCGGGAGCGAGGCGGGAGAGTGGCGCGGGAGAGAGGAGAACCGCGGCCTTATGGGCCTCGCCGTCCTCGAACTTTTCCTTGCACTCGTTGCAGTTCTTGAGGTACATGAGGTCCAGCTTGACCTGGTCGCAGGGGAACTCAGGCTTGTTGTTTTGGACGTTGACAGTGTTGTGGAGCTTGCACATCCAGACGGACAGCGCCTCGCGCGACTCCACCGCCACGGGCCCGAGCTTGGGGTCAGCAAGGTTGCCCTGCAGATGCCGGCGGCACAGCTTGCACGGAAAGAGCTGGCCCAGCGAAGCCATGAGCATGCGCACGCCCGCTTTGTCCTCCTCTGTGGGGAACTGCGGGTAGGTGGCGGCGAGGGTGTGGAGGTAAAACCACGTGTGGCGCCCCAGCTGCTCTCGCCACGGCAGCTCCGAGTAGCTGTCGGCATTCTCGCCGCCGTAGATGAGCGGCTTGCCGTCATCCACTGCAGCCCCGCTCGTGCCGGCCTGAGTGCTCGAGGCCGCGGCGGCAGCACCAGCGGCGGCGCCCGCCCTGCTACTCTGCGGGCCCGGCGGTGGGTGGTTGGGCGAGCGCAGCTGCGGCTCCTCCCCCACGGGGTTGGTGTTCTTCATCTGCTCCTTGGCGAAATTGACGACCGACTGGGCCCCCGACAGGCCGCGCATGTCCTCGATCTTCTTGCCCTCATAAAAGGAGGCGATCCACGGGTAGCTCGTGACCCCAAACTTCTCGGGAATGTCCCAGTTCACGCGCGAGTTGACACCGCCGAAGCGCACCTTGTTCGTCTCTCCCGTCACCTGCGCCACACCATGCCATCGCACCGCGAGAGCCCCCGCGTCAGGACACGCTTTGCCCGCACGGCGGCGCGCTGGTGGACATGTTGTTATGCCTCATGAGGTGATGCCTCGACACAGATCATGTCATGCCCCAACGCTCACCGGCTGGCATAATGCGCCGCAGAGGCCAGAGCACGCAGCAGGCACGGTACAAACAGCGCAGGCGCGGCCGGGCCCCGTGGCACGCACACACCTCCTTGGCCGCCTTGATGATCTCAGGCGCGAGCGACTTGCAGATGGGACAGTGGTCCGAGTAGAACTCGATGATCCAGACCACTTTGTCGTTATCCAGGACCTCGGCGTCAAAGTTGTCCACGTCCAGCTCGGCCATGAGGAGCGGGTCGAAGTCAACCTCGCGTTTGTAGAGACCGGGCTTGGACTTCTTCTCCTCCTCGATCGGGTCAAGACCCTTGGCCACGGCAGTCATGTAATCCACCAGCTCGTGCGATTCTCGCCCGCCAAGGTACTTTTCGTGCTTGCCATCCTTGAACACAAGGAGCGCGGGATATGCGGTGTAGTTATACACATCCGGCGCGCCTGCGCGCAGCTGCCGGTTGTATTCGTCGCCGTCGTCATACTTGGCAAACTTGACAGGAGTCGGCAGGTCCTGATTCGCCATAATAGCCGCCGCCTCCCTGAAGTCGGCGCCTGTGCATTCCCGAAAACAGACGGGCTTTACTCAGCACGCGGAACTTCGGTGCGACAAAGGGCAAACGCCGGGCGGTCGTGCCCGGGCGAAACATGTTGCGGGGGCGGCAGTTTCGTACCAGCTGTTGGCAATGACCGCACCACGGCGCATAAAACTCCATGAGGATCAGCGGGTGACGCTCGATGTACAATTTGATGGTATCATATCTGAGAATTTGCACCTTTGAGTTGGGTGGCTCCTTGAGCAGCTCCTCGCCGCCGGGCGCTCCTCCGCCCGCCTCTGCGCAGCGAACGTCGGGTCATCCGTCCTCGCCGAAGCATATCAATGCGGCGCGCGCGCGGGATTGTGCTTACGACACGCACGCGCACGCCGCTGATACGGTGAAATGACAGAGGGTCACCTGCGCGGGGCAGCGACAGGGCAAGCAGGGCGCACAGCACCAGCGCGCGCCCCATCGTCTTCGCCATGGAACTCTTAGAACTTTGGAATCGAAGGAAGTAGTAAAAAGGCGACACGTCACCCTCGGACACGAACCATGTCGATGTGCTAAAAAAAACAGTGATTTTTTTTGTTTGACCTCGGCGGCCCTGGTTCGCGGCCGGTCTCCGGCGCGCCCTCCTCCGCGGCGCATTGGCGCCGCCGCCACACCGTCGTGCGCGTGTGCTTGCTCAGGCTGGCGGCCGCCGTGCGCCCCGCGACAGCGAAGCGGCGATTTGGGATGTCCATGGGAGACTCGGACGGCGCATCCTGCCGCCCCACGAGTTCGCACAGGTTTTTGCACATGCTTTGGCGAATGCTTTTGCGTATGCCTTTGCAAACATTCGCGCGCATGCTCTTCTGTCTGTTTTTTGCCCTATGGATGGTTCGCTACGGCCTGGACATACGTAACGGGCGCTGCTTGCGCACAACACAGCAAAGGGTTCTTGTCAGTTCTGACCGTCTCTCTCTCATGCGCATCAGCTGCGCCCAATGAAATAACTGGGCGAAAGCAAAGGGTTTCGGCGCGGAGCGGACCGAGTGGTTGGTGGCACACAGGCGCGTGCGTGCCTGGAGGCAGTGTTCAGTGTGCGCCCAAAGGCAGCAGCGCCACCCCCGAAGGGTGACGACAGGACGGCGATCCGGAGACGCGCACACCCCGTGTGGGACGTGCACAACTGCCGCGCGTCGAGTGTAATTTGGTGTTTCGAGTGTAGTTTGGTGTTGTTCATTGCATTTGCGCCGTAAGGGCGCTGGCACGCACACACGCGTGGTCAGTTTCGCAAGCCGTGTGTGCGTGGTCAGTTTCGCAAGCCGTGCACCCATGCCACCCCGGGGCCCTGCCCACCCCCTCGAGCGGTCCTCAGACCAGGACTGGCCCCTGCCTGTCCACGATAAGAATAATAAATGATGTGACGAGCGCCCCCCGCATCAAGCATAGGCACCGGCCTGCAGCTCGTTGGCCTGGCGGGCTTCCGCGTAGTGCTTGACTGCGCCCTTGCCGTCGAGCTCTGAGAGATTGCGTGCCGGCGCCAGGCAGTCGAGTCAGTGTGCGCACACGCGGCGCGAGGGCGCTGACGAGACGTCTCGCTCATCACTATGTCGAAAGACTATGCCAGAAAACGAAAGACTATGTCACGCGCTCTCAGTCACTTGTCTGACATTGTCAAGGGACCCAGTGTTGCGCCTGCCCGCCCTCGCCACCGAGGTATCAGCCGACTGCTGAAGCAACGCGCGGCGCGTATGGTGTCTACGGCATGGCCCGCCACACTGCACACCTGCCAGGTCCGTGGTGGGGGCTTTGTCGAAGGCTCCAACGATGGCCGCGTCGCGCTCAATCTTGCGCCGCTGCTTCTTGTTCTCCTCTGCCGCCGCCAGGGCCGCCGCCGCTGCCGCCCGCGCACGGTGCGGGTGGACGGCGCCACCAGGCGAGTAGGCTGCGTCCGCGCCGGCAGCCTCTTGCGCGTTGGCCTCTGCCTCGCTGCTCTCCGGGGCTGCCCGAATCGCGTTGGCGGCCGCGGCCGCGGCAGCAGCGGCCGCCTGAGTGGTGGGCTGCGGCGCCGAGGCCTTGCTTATGTGCTCCAGGTCGAGCTGCACAGCGGCAGAGACCGGCATGTCGTCCTTGCTTCCCTCCCCGCTCTCCCCGCCCCTGCCACGTCCGTCCCCTCGCGCCACCTGCCGCGTCGACTGGGTGCGGTAGCGCCGATGGCCGCCGTTGGTTTCCGCAAACCCCCTGTCGCCGTACAAGCGGCGCTGTCGGCGGCGCAGGTCGCTCGTTTCCCTCAGCACCCCTGCGCGCACGCGCGTCTCTGCTGTCATTTGGTGTGCTTGCCTTCATCTCCATGACAGACAAACGCATCCATGTTTGCATGCATGCATGCATGCATGCAGGCAGGCACGCACGAGGACACG
>Ga0115006_10001953_pt1 | contig 13274 bp, 11 predicted proteins | sample ArcOceMetagenome_3_FD_88943 | JGI IMG/M metagenome (GOLD analysis project Ga0115006, IMG submission 88943) | Marine eukaryotic phytoplankton communities from Arctic Ocean - Arctic Ocean- Svalbard ARC20M Metagenome | ecosystem: Environmental > Aquatic > Marine > Oceanic | place: Arctic Ocean...
CTCCAGTTGAGCTTTAACATACTCAGCTTGCCACATCGCTAGCGCGCTTTTTCGAGTCGCAATACGCACCGTGTTATTATTCATATAATTATCCAACCTTATTTTACAATAATAAGCTTATTAAGAGGCTGACAGTACTAGGGAAACTTCAGCTTGTTTACTGATTGCTTGTGATAAAAATTGCCACAATTCATCACCACTACGTTTATCTGACCAGGTACCGTCTGCGTAACTAAAATGGTGACCATTGAATTTAGTGGCTACCCAAATTTCATGCAAGGGTGCTTGCTTGTTAATGATTACTTTACTCTTATTGATAAAGGTCAGAGTTAATAAGCCGCCAACGCCCTCGTAATCTATGTCTACCCCTGAATCTTCAATCGCTTCTTCAATTGCTAGTAGTAGCTCATCGGTGATCAGGTTGTATTGACTATCGTTCATTACCTATCCTTTAAATATCATTATTTGTCTAAGTCAGTATTATTGTTGATAAGCATGTGAGTATAATAGCAATTAGATAAAATAAATATAGATATAGGCCGCTTTAGTTAAGCTAAACCGCTTGATTCAATCGACTGTTACGGTGAAACTTTTCATGTATAGCAAAAAACTGCGTAATTTAACGCAATACACAAAGAATACTGCAGGGTTAGTGGCGCTTGTTTCTGCACTTTTTTTATCCGCCTGTGGTATTAAAGGTGACCTTTATCAAACACCTTCAGTAGAAACTGTTGAAAAAAGCTCTCAAGATCAATCATTATTAGGTCCTAATAAAACCTCTGAGCCAGCACAAGGCTTATCAGAGGAAAATCCATCAGCGTCCAGACAAGAGTAAATACCAATGCTAGTTAATTTTTCTAAAATGCATGGTTTGGGTAATGACTTTTTGGTACTTGATAATGTCACCCAAAATGTTTTTTTATCGCCAGAACAGATTGTTAAATTTGCCGATCGAAATTTTGGTGTTGGTTTTGACCAATTACTGGTTGTTGAACCCCCATACGATCCTGATTTAGATTTTCATTATCGCATTTACAATGCTGACGGCAGTGAAGTTGGTCAATGTGGTAACGGTGCGCGTTGTTTCGCAAAGTTTGTGCGCATGAAAGGCTTGTGTAATAAACACAAAATAAAAGTCTCAACCAGTACCGGTAAAATGAATTTACATATTGAGCGCGATGGCAATATTTCAGTAACTATGCCTGTTCCTCAGTTTGAACCAAATAAAATACCGTTTACGGCAAAAAAAGTTGAAGGTACTTATATTTTACGTAGTGACAGTGAAACTGTGCTTTGTGGAGTGGTATCTTTGGGTAATCCCCACTGCGTTATCACTGTTGATGATGTGTTAACCGCGCCTGTTGAGTCACTCGGCAAAGAACTATCAACACATGAACGCTTTCCAAAAGATGCGAATGTGGGCTTTATGGAAATTGTCTCAAATAATTATATTAAATTACGCGTTTATGAACGTGGTGCGAGTGAAACGTTAGCCTGTGGAAGTGGCGCCTGTGCAGCTGTTGTCATAGGTTATATGCAGAAAAAACTCGCTAAACAAGTGACCGTTGAACTACCGGGTGGAAAATTACGTATATTTTGGCAAGGTCCTGGGCATCCAGTGAAAATGTCAGGCCCGGCAACACATGTATTTGATGGCCAATTATCTATTTAAACGCTAGGCCATAATAAGGCGAGTGACGGAATCTTATGAACAAAGAATTAAACGATATAACTAACATACAAACTTCTATCAATAGTACTGACAGTCTATTAACAGAGGACTTAGTAGCTGATTACCTACAAGAAAACCCTGAGTTTTTTAATCGCAATAATCATTTAATGACGAGTTTACGTTTAGTAGATGAGCACCGAGGAACCGTGTCTTTAGTCGAGCGTCAACAGCAACAATTACGTCAAAAAGTGCATGGCTTAGAGGATGAAATCACTCAGTTAATGTCTGTTGCTACGCACAATGAACAGTTATTTGTATTATACAGTGACCTTTATTTACGATTGCTTGATTGTCAATCTGCAGCAGAATTGCTCGACTGCTTACAGCAAACCACTATTGAATTGTTATCACTGTCTGCTTTTAAAATATGGTTAACACCTTTTAGCGATAATATTTTAACGCACGAGAGTTTAACTGTTAATGACTGTGCGGGTGTAATGCAAAACCGTTTATCAGATAAAGAGTTTTATTTTGGGCGTTTGCAAGAAAGTGAGCAACGCCTTATTTTTTCACAGACTAGCTCAGGCTCGGTTGTGTTGATTAAGTTAAACCATGAAGATAAAACCTTAGGATTTTTAGCTATTGGTAGTGAAAATGCTCAACACTTTGAACCACGTATGGATACCTTATTACTGAGTCAATTTAAACGTTTAGTTGCTAAATTGTTACATCAACATCTAGTAATATAAATATTGTCGCGGTTTAGTCTATTTATAGGTTCTATACTGGTTTTTAAGGGGTTTAACCAATGCAAATATATCGACGTTTAACAGCAATCAAAGCTATTAGCTTTGACTTGGATGACACCTTATATAATAACTTACCGGTTATGTTAGCGATTGAGCCTAAAATGCAAGACTATTTTCGTGCTAGATTCGCAATCTTATCGCCACAGTTGAACAAGACATTTGATCGTTATTTTTGGGCGTCGTATCGATATCAAGCGATAGAAATAGATAAAAATATTGGACATGATGTTGCTAAACTGCGCTTTGAAACCTATCGTTTAGGATTCTTAGCCCAGAATATTACTGCCCAACAAGCGGTTATTGAAGCACACGCTGGTGTAGCTTATTTTGTAAAATTACGCAGTGATTTTAGTATACCTACTGAAAGCCATAATGTGTTACTGAGCTTGGGTAAAACGCTGCCAATAGTCGCTATTAGTAATGGCAACGTGGATACTAAAGCATTAGGTATCGACCATTATTTTCAACACATTTATCATGCTGGATTTCAGCAATCAGACACTGACAGTCCTGAGCAATTATTAAGACAAAAACCCGCTAATGATATGTTTCGTCTTGCCCTAGAGCAATTGGCTATTTCACCAAAAGAATTACTGCATGTAGGTGATTGTGGTTTTGCTGATGTGTATGGAGCATTAAATGCTGGTTGCCAAACAGCTTGGTTGCCTAAATATGGTATTGGTAAATCTTTACGACAAATACCACACATTGAATTAGCAAATATTGATGAGCTCTTATCATTCGTTTGATTGTCAATGGTGATAACAATTTTGATAAATCTCGTCAATATCACTGTAAAAATAACCAGCAAACCTCCCTATGGTTGTACTAATAGTGATATACTTTTGACTAATATGGTGCAGCGCTACTTGCCATTTTATTAGTTAACATTATCCCACTTAAGGCTTTACCCCTATGGATGTTTCCGAATTACTTGACTCTCTTAATGATAAACAACGCGATGTTGTAGCCGCGCCAAAACAAAATATGCTGGTTTTAGCGGGGGCTGGTAGTGGTAAAACACGTGTGCTAGTGCAACGTATTGCCTGGTTGATGCAAGTTGAGAATGTGTCATCCCACAGTATTTTGGCAGTAACCTTTACCAATAAAGCAGCAGCTGAAATGCGCGCTAGGGTTGAACAGGTAGTACATGGTAATACTCATGGTATGTGGATAGGTACTTTTCATGGTTTGGCTCATCGCTTGTTACGTATGCATTTTCAAGAGGCTAACTTACCACAGAGCTTTCAGGTACTGGATAGCGATGACCAGTTACGATTAATCAAACGTATAATACGTTCATTAGAGTTAGATGAAAAAAAGTGGCCAGCTAAACAATTTGTTTGGTACATCAATGGTAAAAAAGATGAGGGATTACGCCCGCAACATATAGATGCACAATTTGACCCAACTGAAGAGTTATTTGTTAAAGTTTATAAAGCCTACCAAGAAACCTGTGACCGTTCAGGTTTAGTCGATTTTGCCGAATTATTGTTACGTGCTCATGAATTATGGTTGAAAAACCCAGCTTTACTGGCACATTATCAACAGCGATTTGGTCATATTTTAGTCGATGAATTTCAAGACACCAATGCTATTCAATATGCTTGGCTTACATTGTTGGGAAAAACACAAAGTAAGGTGATGATTGTTGGTGATGATGATCAATCAATTTATGGTTGGCGCGGCGCTAAAATTGAAAATATTGAACGCTTTTTACAAGAATATCAATCGGCAAAAACAATTCGTTTAGAACAAAATTATCGTTCTACTGCTAATATTCTTAATGCTGCTAACCAGTTGATTGGTAATAATAGTAATCGTATGGGTAAGGAGTTATGGACCGAAGGTGAAGCAGGTGAAAAAATCTCAATTTATACAGCTTTTAATGAAATTGATGAGGCAAGGTTCATTGCTGGACACATTAAACAATGGCGGGAAAAAGGCGGTAAACTTGATGAAGTAGCGATTTTATACCGTTCAAATGCCCAATCTCGCCTACTAGAAGAGGCTCTTTTACAAGGTCAATTACCTTATCGTATTTATGGCGGACAACGCTTTTTTGAACGCCAAGAAATTAAAGATGCATTAGCTTACCTACGCTTGATAAATAATCGTGATGATGACGCTGCATTTGAACGTATTATTAATACACCAACTCGGGGTATAGGTAATCAAACTTTATCGTTAGTCAGGGATGCAGCCCGTGGTGAATCGGTCACACTATGGCAAGCCTGCCAAAAAATGTTAAAAGCAGAACAATTAAAAGGACGTGCCGCTAAAACGATTACTGCATTTATGCAATTAATCGAGCAATTAGAGGACGACAGTCACGCATTAAATTTAGACCAACAAGCTAACTTCATTATTAATCACAGTGGCTTAAAGGCAATGTATCAAGCTGAAAAAGGTGAGCGTGCCGCACAACGTATTGAAAACTTGAATGAGTTAGTCACAGCATGTCAAACCTTTGAAAGTGACCCTGAACTGGTAGAAGAGCAAACCCCTCTAACAGCTTTTTTAACGCACGCTGCACTGGAATCAGGCGAGTCACAAGCTGATGAATTTGAAGCCGCGGTACAATTAATGACGATGCATTCAGCCAAAGGCTTAGAGTTTCCTTTAGTATTTATTGCCGGTTTAGAAGAGGGCATGTTTCCCTCACAACAATCGGTTGAGGAAATAGGCCGATTAGAGGAAGAGCGTCGCTTGTGTTATGTTGGTATGACAAGAGCAATGCAAAAGTTATACTTGTGTCATGCAGAAAGTCGACGCCTGTATGGACAAGAAAAATTTCACAAAGCCAGTCGTTTTTTACGGGAACTACCCGAAGACTGTACGGAAGAAATTCGCATGCAGTCACAAGTTAAACGGCCCAGTAAAGTTGGTAAATTTTCTAATACCTTTACGCTTGAGACCTTTGAAAACAGTGGATTTAAGTTGGGTCAGCAAGTAAAGCATGCTAAATTTGGTGAAGGTGTCGTTTTAAACTATGAAGGTAGCGGCGCTCAATCGCGAATACAAGTAAATTTTGAACAGGTAGGTAGTAAGTGGCTAGTGGTTGAATACGCTAATCTAGTAGCGGTTTAACGGTACATAATTGTTGCTTTTTAGTTATAGTAGACTGGTTAAACGTATACCATTAATTCTGTAAGGTATTTAAATGTCGCAAAGATTATTAGTCGTTGAAGATAGTAAGCCAATAGCCACGGTGATTAAACAAATAGCTCGCTCGTTAAAGTTTGAGGTTGTTATTGCCTCAAATCTTGCACAAGTCGAGCGTATTTTATCTACGGACACTGATTTTTTTGCGGCAACCATAGATTATGCATTACCCGATGCACTTGATGGCCAAGCAATAGCCTGTGTTTTGTCCTATGGTATACCTAGCGTAGTCATGACAGGTAAAATGGATGATGATACCCGTCAAAAGATACTCTCTCAGCCAGTTATTGATTATATTCCTAAAGAGAACAGCCAAGCTTTTTTGTATTTAAAGCGGGTTTTACATTGGCAACAAACCAATGATCAAAATACTATTTTAGTCGTTGATGATTCATCGTCAGCACGTAATCATATTGTTGAATTATTAAAACGTCGTAATTTTAATGTTATTACTGCAAATAATGGTGTGCAGGCATTAGAGCAACTAAAACAACATAAAAATATTAAGATGGTGATCACGGATTTAGAGATGCCTATTATGGACGGTATTGAACTAACAAATGAAATTCGTCGAAGCTATAGCCGTGAACAACTTGCAGTAATCGGTATTTCAGGGGCGAGTAACGGTATTCATTCTGCACGTTTTATTAAAAATGGTGCTGATGATTTTTTACGTAAACCATTTTGTCCTGAAGAGTTTTATTGCCGAATCACCCAGAATATTGAAAGCTTAAATAATATTGCTAAAATCCAACATGCGGCAAACACTGATTACCTGACTGATTTAGCCAATCGTAGGGCATTTTTTCGTAGTGCAGAAGCGCGAATTAGTGAATATGTAGCTAGGCAAGTACCCTATTGTTTAGCTATGATTGACCTTGACTTCTTTAAAAAAGTTAATGATAACTTTGGTCATGATGTTGGTGATCAAGTCTTAAAGGTTATTGCCCTTTATATGCGCAAGCACTTTGGTACAGGGTTGACGGCACGCTTAGGTGGTGAAGAATTCGCGGTTTTATTACACGGTATTGATGCTGATAATTTATATAATAAATTAGACGATTTTCGCCGAGAAATTGCGGTATCAACCATACCTGCTGGCGATACTCAATTATCAGTGACATTAAGTTTAGGGGTTGTCTTTAATAGCCAAGAGACTTTCAACAAACAAATGAATGAAGCTGACAATGCGTTATATATGGCAAAAGAAAATGGTCGAAATCAGGTAGCTATTTTCGATGCTGAATTAGATAGCTAATTTTGATTAATTCATGAAAAAAGCGCTTAATTACGTTTTTTTAGTGAATCAAGGCTATAAATAACTAAAGCGCCCCAAATAAATATAAATGTGATTAATTTAGCTGTCTGCAGTATTTCTTGGTAATAAAAGGTCGCTAAGATAAACATAATACTCGGGCCTAAGTATTGAAAAAAGCCTAGGGTTGATAGTGTTAATCTTTTTGCCGCGGCAGTAAAAAATAGCAAGGGTGCCGTTGTTACCAAACCTGCCATGATTAACGTGATATTTAAAGTGCTAGTATTAAGCGTCATGTTACTAGTGCTGCTGTTAACAAAATAACACCAGTAAATTACGGCTAAAGGTAACATCAGTAAGGATTCAATAAATAAGCCTACAAATGAATTAACAGCTAGTTTTTTACGAATTAAGCCATAAATACCAAAGGTAGCTGCCAAAACAATTGATATTAAGGGTAGTGTACCTAATGCTATCAACTGAATAACCACCCCAATAAATGCCAAACCAACCGCAATTAATTGATTACGGCGCAAGCGTTCTGCAAAAAAAAGCATACCCAATACCACATTAAAGAGTGGGTTAATGTAATAACCTAAACTGGCATCGAGTAAATGATCATTATTGACTGCCCAAATAAATAAAAACCAATTAACAGCTAAGAAACTAGCAGAGAGAGACAAATGAAATATCAACTTTGGTTGTTTAAATACGGCAACGAGTTGTGACCATTTTCGCATAGCAATGATCATCATTAGCAAAATAACGCTTGACCAAACGACCCTGTGCATCAATATTTCACCTGGAGCAATGTCGGTGAGTAATTTAAAGTAAAGTGGTGCAAACCCCCACATTACATAGGCACTTATCGCACTGACGGCACCGTTGCGGCTGCTATTTTTTTCAAGTGTGTGACTGCTATTAAGGCTCATAAATTAACGAGAAAATTCATTAGTTAAACTTAGGTTATTGTTAGGTAACCATAATAACACGACATCAAAGTATTCTTGTATACCAAAGCCATACCGACCTAATATCAGTGTAAACTTGCAAATACTGATATTGTAATACCAACAAGTTAAGACTTGAGAGAAAATACTTACCTTGTTACTTGTCTTTAGTATGAAAATATATTTTTCTGTACTAGGTGTTTTTTGTTTAGCTGAGTTAAAATAATCACTAATTTTTCATACAAAGTCGATACTTCCTTGAATGAGCCGCTAGACTCTTTGTCAGCCAATACTAAAACAACTGATCAAGATGAAGCGTTATTACTCGATACGCTAAAACACTATTTTGGTTACGAGAAATTTCGTAATGGTCAAGCTGAAATTATTAATAGCCTATTACAAGGCCAAGACTCTTTGGTGTTGATGCCAACGGGCGGTGGTAAATCACTTTGTTATCAGCTGCCTGCGGTGCTGTTGCCTGGTATTACCATTGTTGTTTCACCATTAATTGCCTTGATGAAAGATCAAGTTGACGGTTTAACCAGGCAGGGTATTGATGCGGCTTTTATAAATTCTAGCCTAGAAGGCAGTGAGATAAACGCTATTTTCACGCGTTTAGCACAAGGCAGTATTAAACTGCTGTACGTTGCCCCAGAGCGTTTAACTAATTATTATTTTTTACAACGGCTCAATGAATTACCCTTAAGTTTATTTGCTATTGATGAAGCCCATTGTATTTCTCAGTGGGGCCATGACTTTCGCCCAGCTTACACCAAGTTACAGTGTTTAAAGCAAAATTTTCCCAGAGTTCCTGTGATGGCTTTAACGGCAACAGCCGATGTCACTACGCGCAAAGATATCCTTAATCAATTGGCGTTACCCAATCCTTACATTCATTTAGACAGTTTCGATCGACCGAATATTCGTTTTACTTTAGCCCCTAAATATAATGGTGAAAAACAGTTACTGGGCTATATCAAAAAGAAGGGTGATGACAGTGGTATTATTTATTGTAATAGCCGCTGGCAAGTAGAAAATATAGCGAAATATTTAGCGGCGAGTGGTATTAACTGTGCTGCTTATCATGCCGGTTTAGAAAATGATATTCGTTCAATCGTGCAAGAGGGTTTTACCAAAGACAATATTCAAGTTGTTGTTGCTACGGTAGCCTTTGGTTTAGGTATAAATAAGCCTAACGTGCGTTATGTTATCCATTATGAGCCACCACGAACCTTAGAGTCTTATTACCAAGAAATTGGCCGAGCTGGCCGTGATGGATTAAATGCTGAGGCGTTATTTTTGGTTGATGATAAAGATGTCAGTCGTATTAAAAAACGTATCAGTGAAGGAGACAACCCGCAACGTGTAAATGTTGAAATGCAGCGCTTTGCCGCCATGGATGCCTTTATTGATGCACAAACCTGTCGACGTAAAGTTGTCCTTAATTACTTTGCTGAATATACAGAAAAAGCCTGTGGTAACTGTGACATTTGTTTAGACCCACCCAGCCAATTTGATGGTACAGAAGCTGCACAAAAAGTGTTGTCATGTGTTTATCGTATTGAGCAAAAGGGCGACATTAACCATGTTATTGCGGTTTTGCGAGGTGATAATTCTGCTAAAATAATACAACTTGGTCACGATAAAGTCTCTACTTTTGCTATTGGTAAAAGTAAAACAGCAGGTTATTGGTTCTCCATTATTGGCCAACTTATTCATCTAGGTTACCTACAACAAGATATTGAACAACAATCGGTGTTATGTCTTACACAAGCTTCAAGTATTGTATTAAAAGCGCAAACCCCATTAATGTTAGCCACGCCACGTTTACAAAAAGCCAGTTATTGGCAGCAAAAAGCACCACAGAAAAGCTATGACCGTAATTTATTTACTAAATTACGAGAACTGCGAAAAATGATTGCTGATGGTGAAGATATCGCGCCCTATATTGTATTTAATGATGCGACCTTGTCTGAATTAGCGCGCTTAAAACCCAAAACGTCACGACAAATGCTTAATGTTAGTGGTATTGGTGATGTTAAGTTAGCGCGCTATGGCCAACCTTTTATGGCTTTAATCAAAGAACACACCTGATAAGGTTATTAGCTTCTGTCTGAGGTTTTCTAAGGCTATTAAAGTGTTTTACACAGCCTTTTTTAGTGCCTTGGTTTAGCAGGTAATTACATGAGTCATTGCACTCAATTCCCTTAACAGTATTAGGTATTATTATCTAAAAACCGCCACCTAATAAGAGTGACTGTAGCAACTTGACAGCGTTGGCTTTAATGCGAAATAAATTACGTGTATTTTCTTACTAGGTTTGTGGTTGCAACAACATACTTTTTGCTACTTTAACAATTTCGTTTGTTGCTTGTACGTATGTATTTGAATGTCTACCTGTTTTAACTATATGTAGCGATACATTGTCACGATAACTCCAGTTTTGTTGTAGTTGAATTAAGGGGGTTTGTGAATCATGAGTACCTTGAAAAATGCTAATAGAAGTTGCTATTAATATAGAAAGAGAAGCGCTTAAGTCGTAATTTTTTGGAAGCAATAGTTCAATTGGTAATAATCTCAGTGGCTTTAAGTACCACTTTGAATTTAAGTAGGTATTTACTGCAATTGATAATGATGGAGAAACTCCTTCTAGAATTATTCCTGCCACTCTTGCCTCGCCTACAGAATGCACTGCAACAGTTGCTCCCAAATAGCGACCATAAATAATAGTTTTTTCTGGATGACAAGTTAACGCAATAGTTCTCATTGCTTCAGTAATTAAATTTATTAACGATGCAATACTCTCTACTTGTCCTTTAGCTCCATCTTGCCCCGAATATGACAGAGCAAACACTTTAAAGTTGTTATTTTGGAAAGTTTTAAAAAGACTTTTCTCGTATTTTTTTACGCCACCGTGTCGGCCAGGAAAAAATATAATACACTGCTCTCTAGATTGTCCGTACTCACGAACAATTAATTCATTTTTTAATGAGTCGTAAAACTTAAGTTTTTGTAGTTCCTCTGTTTTAGACTTTAAAGCAATATGTGGAAATAGATAGTGCGGTATCTGCGCGTAAAGTAAATAGGCACCTACAGAAAAGTAGGTAAAAACCATAAAAAGGCACATTAAAAAGATTCGATACATCTGATTACCTGCGTAAATCTATGTTCACGTTTAGTGGCGGCCGAGTAATGCCAGCTGTAACTACTTATTAGTTGGACTAGCCAACTCTACACTATTGCTATTCTTTCTCATGTGGGTAAATAACCTTCCAGTCCTGCTTCATGTCGACAACCGTCCAGCCCATCACCTGTGCTTCGTCGAGACCTTTGTCGAGACCGCCGATGCTAGATTTACGGTCATAGGCCCATTCACGGTCGGCATCGGTGTGATGGATGTAGAGCGCAAACCCTAAACGATCAGCGCCAGAGGTCCATTGCATCATCTGCAGGTCACCATCTGAATTACCGAACGCTGCGATAGGACGACGACCGATGTGCTGATTGATAGCAACTAGCTTTCCTTCGTTGTCGTTAAGAAAATTGAGTTCGGGCAATCGCACAAGAACTGGCTTGCCGTCCTGTATCTCGAATTTTGTTTTGATACTGCTACCAACCACTTGCTCGGGTGGGATTCCATAAATTTCCTCAGTTAACGGGCGCATAAACTCGATGCCGCCACCTGATACGATAAAGGTTTTGAAGCCATTCGCGCGCAGGTAGGCAAGTAACTCGAGCATTGGCTGATACACCATCTCTGTAAAGAGGCGTTTAGTCGTTGGATGTTTCGCCGTTGACATCCAATCTCTTACGATTTTTTCGAACTCCTCCGTGGTGTCTCCCGAGTGGGTAGCCATAATAATTTCAAAGATCGCATCTTCGCCGCCAGCAAGTATGTCTTCAACATTGTCCTTGAGTAGTGAGGCAAAGGGCTCCTTTTCTTTCCATTCAGGATGCTGTGGTGCAAGTACCTTGATACGATCGAGAGCGAAGAAGAGTTGGAAATACATCGGCTGCTCGGCCCAAAGCGTCCCGTCGTTGTCGAAAACAGCAATACGTTCAGCTGGTGGTACAAAGTCAGGTGAACTCGCCTCTGTTACTTTCGTTACGAATTTGATGATGGATTGCTTAGGTTTGCCGTCATTCCAGGATGGGAGTGAATCAATAGTCTCAGCTATCGCTGGGCTTCCAAAGATCAGGACAAAACCGAGTGTGAATACAGCAAGTAGTGTTCGTTTCATTGTCATTATACTCTTTTGTGATTACCTATCAGCTTAAGCCAGCATAAGAGGCTGATAATTGTTTGCTAAAATATCTACCAAAATGGGAGAATTTCAACGCGTAACCTAGCCAAATGTTAAAAATACTACTTCAATATTTAGTTAATTGACTGTTTATATTATGAATATTTGCTTTTTTCAATAGAACAAGCTTCTAAGGGTGTTGGTTGAATACTTATATCAATGATCCAACATCTTTTATAAATAGAGCAATAACAAAGTTCTATACTTATTGAACCATTTACTTTAACAAGGTAGGACTTGTACCGCTATGACTTACACCTTAACTAAGTGAATCTTAGTTAAAATTTTTAAATATTTCCAGTCTTGGTCCAACAGATGCCCTAGCATATTCTCGATCAATATATACTGAATCAATTGAACTGAAAGCGGTAAAAAACCCTATAAAAAGAGTAGGTAAAGTAACTTGCTTGTTTTCTTTATTAAAATATAAAACAGATTAAAAGTTAAAATGACTACCGTCATTAAATATAACAGCAACTTCTAGCCCTTTATATTTTAAACTACCAAACCCTGATTGCCGCAAAGTAAAACCATGTGAGTTGTTTCAAACTATAATGGCTTTGCTATTAATCCTGAGCTGTTATTGACAATTAATTGGTTATTTTCTATCGAAAGCACCCATTTAAATAAGTCGTCTACAGTTGTATAAATTGAGGGGCTAGTGATAGCTATAATTATAGCCCTCTCCGGGAGGGTGTTGAAGATTAGCTAGTTTCTTTAATGATTTAAAAATGACTTCATTTGTTATCCCAATACTCCATAGGAAATCAGGCAAACCATTTGAATAATTAACCAAATACTTTTCGATAAATAACAGAGTTCCAGTTAGCTACAAGAACAGATCCGTTAATTTCCCCTCTGTTCACTACTTAGGTAATAATTTTATCAATACCTTATTAGCAGCCTTGCTTGCAAATATAATGAGACTCGCTAAAGCTAATATTTTTATAAATGTCATTCAAATTATTATATAATAGGCAAAGTAATGATTGGCTATAATGTGAAACGAAAAGCCCGCTATTTTAGTCCTTATTAATTACTTGTCTGGAGCCAATTAATCAGATGTGTAACTAGAGTCACTATTCGTTAAGGTAACTGACGTTTCACTGCAGATTTAAA
>Ga0115006_10001957_pt1 | contig 13267 bp, 18 predicted proteins | sample ArcOceMetagenome_3_FD_88943 | JGI IMG/M metagenome (GOLD analysis project Ga0115006, IMG submission 88943) | Marine eukaryotic phytoplankton communities from Arctic Ocean - Arctic Ocean- Svalbard ARC20M Metagenome | ecosystem: Environmental > Aquatic > Marine > Oceanic | place: Arctic Ocean...
CAACCCAGTCCCCTGGCCGGCGTTCTGGGGACTGGGGCACGGGGGACGCCGGCCGGGGGACTGCGTTGGTCGCCTGCGCCGCTCCGCAAACGGGCGGAGGCAGCGCTCGGGGCGCAGAGAGAAGCCTGCAACTACATAGACGTTTGCACGAAAGATCTTCCGCTGTGGACTCACGGGAGCAGCGGCTGCGGCTCAGGACGAGGAAGAGAAGAAAAGTCTACAGGAAGGAGGATACTCCTATCATCACAGGGATGCCGGATGCCGCCACCGAACTACGGCGCGATGGACACTTCGTGGCGAACAAGGGCGGCAACGTGGTCCGAGGAGGAGGATGGCATCGTGATTCGTCTGATGGGGCAGCTACGAGCCCGATGGGGCGGCGGCCGAGGCCGGGTCAGTTCCTCGTGTGGGGAAATTGTGCGGTCAATTCCCCATGCGGGGAATTTGTGGACTGCTATTGCGTCCAATCTTCCCGGACGTGAGTGTTTCCCCTCGCTCGGAGACCTGCTGTGCACCGTGATGTGTTGCTGTGGACCTTGTTGTTGTTTGTTGTTGTTTGTTGTTGCGGCATTGTCCGACTTACATGCGCGCTCCTCTCGCAACAGGCACGGGCAGACAGGTGAGGGAGCGATGGCATAGCCAGCTTGATCCGAATATCAAGAAGGGGGGGTGGTCTAAGGAGGAGGACCGCATCCTATTCCAGGCGCACACTGAGCTCGGCAACCAATGGGCCGAGATAAGCAAGGTGCTTTCTGCGTTGCGAGCACGCCCAGGACGCCCAGAGTATCCCGCAGCGTGCGAGCATCGCGCAAGCTGACCTCGCGCGCATTTGCCCCGCCTTGCTTCTGCAGCGGCTACCGGGACGCACGGACAGCGACATCAAGAACCGCTGGAACGTTACGATGCGCGGACAAGGACGCAACCTCTTGATGCGTGCAATGCTGCGCGAGGTGCAAGGGCAGACGCCCGACATGCCCCAGGTTTGCCGCTTGCTGCTATGCCCGCGATTGCCCTCGATCACTGGCGCCCTCTGCTGGCGCGCATCTAGCATTCGCTTGCATGCACTGTCACACAGGGGGGCACACAGGGGGGCACACAGGGGGGCACACAGGGGGCACACAGGAGCACTGACACCATTTTCGTATTTTTGCCCGCTGTGCTGGCCACCCCTCCCTCCGTAATCTCCCCAACTGCCAGCTTCCCTCTCTCGGCACACGCCACCGCCCGCTTTCCCACTCTCCGCACCCCCGCCGTAGGGTGAGGGCAGGAAATAGAATGCCGAAATCCGAAAACTAACTCCCCTCACCCGAAACCTGGAAACTGGAAACAGGGCGAGCAACAGAAGAGGGGAACAGAAGCCGAGATGTGCCGGGGCATGAACAAAGCCGAGCGCGCCGAATGGAAAGCAGGTCTAGCTTTTTGTTTTGCGGGGTTGTCTATGCCTGCGCTCGAGTGGCAAGGGGGCGCGCTCGTGTGCTGGTTTGACCCTGCATCCCGTTGATCGCTGACGCGTCAGCCGGTGGCACCTGGTTTTTGTGTTATACCGAAAAATGCCCCCCATGCAGGTGGTCCCGAATGTGAGGCCCGGGAGGCGGATTTGAGAGCCGCAGACGTGCCAGCCGCAGCGGCAGCTGGGAGACAAATATGTCCTGCAGGACGAACAACCTGTCCCGGTCAAGCTGGGAGAAACGGATCGTGCAGTGGCTGCAATCGGAGCTCAGCGACGTGGCTGAAAGAGGCTTCGGCCCGGTCTGTCGTATGTAAGCCGCAGCCGATCCGCGCCAAGCCTGCCCCCGAGCCACCAAAGCCCCCCAAGTCCAAGCGCCAGCGGGCCGCAGATAATTGGGCGATTCTCGTGTGCGCCCTGCCCGCCGCATTGCCCGCGCGCGTGCGCGTGCGGCAGCGCCTCTGTACATGCGCATGTGATTCTGCGCGGCAGCCTCGCACTGCGCGTGGGCAGCATTTTCTCACGGGTGTTGCACGCGCGCGCAGGATGCAATTATCGAGGAATCCGGACAGTTTGAGAAAGGCACGGAACAGCGAGCAGCGTGCCTGGAACGCCTGCACGAGGTACGACGCCTCCGCGCCAAACGGCTCCTGTCTTGCTGAGTTATATAGCAAGATCGTGTCGGCGGTGCCCCCGGGGTGTTGCGGTGCGCCGGCCGTGGGGCCCACTTGCGGAGCGACGGATGCCGCTGTCTCGTAAGGCGTGCGCTCCACGGCTGAGTGTGGCTGTCCTTGTGCAGGTGCTGCGAAGACTTTGTAAGAGGCCTCGAGCCGGAGTCAAAACCAAGGCACCGCAATTTCAGAGCGCACGGGAGGAATGGGATGACTTGCTTGCCCCTACGTGCTCCATGTGCGGCCTTGCAACGGATAGTGGCGACTGCAAATGCGACGAGCGCGTAGGGGATGCGCGCACAGTGCAAGGACCCATCGGAGATGAGGGGGCAGCAGACGCACACACACGTGTGCATGCAGAGCAGGACCAGAGAGCAGCGTCCATCACCTCCAGGATGTTTCGGGATCAGATCTTGCAACGGCCTCCAATTCATACAAGCGACGAGCTGCAGCAGTACTGTCCTCGCAAAGGACGTGTACAAGATGACGGTGATCATCAAGCATCTCCCGCAAAAAGGCCCCGCCTTTGCCGCGAATTTGGCCAGCCTAAACACGGGCACACGTGCAGATTTCAAGACGGCGATAGACCACCTCCACCGCCATGGACACCGCCGACATGCACACCACCTTCAGCACACTCGCACTCTGTTCATGATATGGGCGAGCCTAAACTAGGGGTGACATCCCACATCCGTGATTCCCATTGATTGTCAATAAAGAGCCCCATCCTGGAGACGTACCGAGTTCTTCTTCTTGTAAGGTGTTACTTATGTTTTGTTCAACGATACAATGGGGGGTCCCAGCGCGCCTGCAGTGAAGGTGGGGCCTCAGATGTCATTGCTGCCGACGCTATTGCCGACGCCAATGTTGCAGCAATGGCGTCTATAGACCCTCCCCTTCCTCTCTTTTCCATTCGCACCACACAGAGTCTCATTGTCATCCTCTTCATGATTAGTTCCTCGTTCTTTGAACACAATACGAACAAATATGTATAGAACGAATAAACCTGCCTCTAGTCCTTTCTCTTCTCCCTGTTCACCCCCTCCAAACCCCCCGGAGTCCATCATATGTCTGCCGCATCGCTTTCTTCTTCGCTGCCACCATTATGCTGAAATAAGGTTGCGAACTTCTACAAATGTATCGTGACCTCCTGTGGCTTTCACCTCATAGGTGCTTTTGAGGATCAGTTGAACCTCGCATATATGCATTCGCACGGCATCGGATCCCCACAGACCCACAGGAACAAAGTCGAGTTGCTCGTTGTTCATTTCGCTCGAGATAGTCCAGCCAACCTACATGAAGGAACGAGTAGCAGTCAGTCCTGGAAAGGGAACAAAGGGTAAGTTAAGGGTATCCAGGGCTGACTAATACTTGCCTCGAGATTCAAGCAAATGTCTCGATACCCAAGACGATCTGAGCTGCTAAAGCGGTCCTTCACCTTCGTCAGCTTGAAAAGTCGATTGCAATCTATACTGTCGAGTCTATTACTGGCAGAATCATTCCTCTTCCCGGGCACATGGTACACAAGATCTGAGCTTGTATCATCTACTACAGTTCGAAGAAATATCTCATCAAGGCACTTGTCCATGTCCTGTCATTTCACAAAATTGAGCAGTGTTAGCTTGTTCTGCATGGTGTTCGTCAGTGTTCGCAGGTGTTGACCTACGTCGCGCGGCGTGGCACAGAACACACGCCCTTGGAGAAGCTTCACGCGTGGAACCTCGGGGCCGGGTGTTCGAGCAACGGCGGGAGCAGTTATTTCCTCAAGCGCCGAGCTTCACGTCCGGCGAGCGAGGCCTTCGACTTCTGTCCTCTCAGGCCACGTATGGAGCATGTCGACTGCTGTAGGGAGCGGGTGGAATGTACGACGGAAGATGGATGCACGCTTGTCCTTTGGAAGTGCTTTGATACCGCGCCATCCTCATCCCTTGCAGCAACAAGCCCGGCGCCAGAGGGGGGGCACAGACGTAGACATCACGTTGTGCTCTGCCACGGACTGGGGTCAAATAGATTCACCTTTGACCTCTCAAGAGATGTGAGCGTGGTAGATTTTCTCGTAGCCAAGGGCTGGACTACCTGGCTCGTTGACCTGCGAGGTGCTAAACGTCAAGCTCTGTCGGTTTTGTTGATTTGGTATTGCATCTTTTCGTTTCGACAAGCTCTCCTGACGTTGGAATCGATTGCGCGCTGGCGATAGGCAGTGGAATGAGCGAGGAGTGCACGAGCCGCGCTGCAAGCAAAACATGGAATTTCGATGACCATTTGAAGGACGTGCATGCTATTGTATCAAAGGTTTATGAAGCGACCGGGAGTCCCGTGCATTTTGTGGGTCACAGGTGCGACACAGACACAGCAAATGCGTGTGTGTGTGTGTGTGTGTGTGTGTGTGTGTGTACAACAAATTTGTTTTATACCTTACGAGTATCGCATTTCCCCCCGTTATTTTCCTGCAGCATGGGGGCTATGCTTTTGCAGTGCGTGGCGAGTCAAGATGGACTTTCACATAAACTACGATCTGGAACATCGATTGGAGGGTCGCTCTTCCTGCAAGAAAGCCATTGGCGATCATATCTTTCTCTTTGGCCACTCGTCAAACACCTTCCTCATGTTGACGCTGGATGCTTTCAGGCCTTCATTTCTCCTCTCTCCTTTCGTGTAAATTCTTTCTGGGACAAATTCTTCTTCAATCAAGACAACGTCGATCCAAAGGTTGCAAGGAAAATGTTCAAGAAGAATTGGGAGTCAATGCCGATCCCACTACTGCGACAGATCAAAACAGCTTTCAAAACAGAAGGCCTCCTTTCCCACGACAAGTCTATCATCTATGCTGAAAAGCTAGGGAGCATAACCATTCCGATGCTAGCAATCGCGGGTTCAAAAGATTTGCAGACGCCATCCGCGGGTGTCGCGGCTGTAGCATCCCGAATTCCCGGTTGCAAGTACGTATGTCTGGGGGGCAATGAGGAATCAGGAGAGCCCAGACATTATGGACATTTTGATCCCATTGTCAGACGTCATGCCAAGACTGATGTTTGGAATCTCGTAAATGAGTTCCTTGAGGCCCATGATGACAACAAGGCGAGCTCTTCACCTCAATGATGTGCGCCGCACTAAGCATCGCAATCGGGAAGTAAAGGGAAGGGGCAGACAGATCGAGAGCGCGCGCGTGAGCGAGCGAGCGAATACGAGCGATCTTACCCTGTCAGAGACCAAAGAGTATGCGCGCGGGAGTGAGAGAGGGACAGGGGGGCAGATTGAGGCACATTGAGTCACAGGCAGCCAGACCAAAACGTGACAGAAGAGGCTCTGATCCAACGCGAAAAACAATACAGCAGTTTACCAGACACTACAAAGCCGCGACGCCGCGCAACTGTTGGCCGTGGAACTGCTATCACTGTTGAGATCTTGTCCCTCCCCCCGCTGTTCTCCCAGCAAGCAGTGGTGGTCCCACTAAAGCGCGCTGCGAATGGTGAAAGCGCATGCATACGAATGTGTTTCTGCCTAAGAACTGAGAAAGTAGTTGCCATAAAGTTTTGATGTTTTGGTTCAACGATACAATGAGGGGACCCAGCGCGCCTGCAGAGAAGGTTGGGCCTCAGGCTGCAGACGCTATTGATGCAAACACTATTGCTGCAGCAATGGCGTCGAGGTGCAGTGCTGGCATCCCTGCTCTTGTCGAGGTGCAATGCTGGCATCTGTGGCCTTGTTTCAGGCTCAGACGCGAGATACTCTGCGAGCAAGTAACGAGGCCACAAAGCAACCCAACCAAATGATAGAGCGCCTGCTCAGGCACAGCAGCCAGCTCGAGCCAAGCACGCGACACCGGCAGCACTGGCCTGTCGGGTTCGCCTCAATTTCCGCTCGTGGCCCCTCCCATTCCATGAAACAGTCCGCGCTCGATTTCTTCCAGCTTCCGAAACACAGGCTGTGACATTTGGGAGTCTCGGAAGTCTGGTCGCACGGGAGGAGCAGGGCGGCCGTTGGCTTTCGCGCCTCGCCCACCCTCGCCACCCCTGCCGCTTGAACCACCACCACGTCCTCCTCCACGCCCCGCTCCTGCTCCGGCGTTGTCGTGTACAAGGCACGGATGCACAGCTTCATCTGCCCCCGAGGACGCGCAGACTTGCACTGCGGGGTGCGCAAACTTGCACTTCACAGTCCTGCACGCAGCACCAAACTTGCAGGGCTTGATGCTCGCCCTGCCGCCGCCTCCTCCTTCTCCTCCTTGTTCCGCTGGTGTGGTTTCGACAGGCTGGAGCGGAGCAGGATGCGCAAAGCGACAGGACACAGCACGACACTTTGCTCCAAACTTGCACGCCTTGACAGTTGATACCGTCTCGCCGGTCACCACCGCTACTGTGGGCTGGGCCGCTTGCACTGTTGGCGCAGGAGCGGCCACAGGTCCTGGTCTTCCCGCGGTCACTGCACATTGGAGCCATAGTTTGCCCGTGCCAGAAGCTCATCAAGTCAATGTAGCGGCCAGCATTGAAGCATGCAACGCGCCTCACAGTGCTTGCACAAAGCGAGCATTTTTTATTTGTGTTTTTAGATGGGACGCAGATTTTCCGATGCTGTTCTGAGACGAGACAGGAATGCTATGTGGGCAAAGTAACCTTGCGCTGCTGCAGAAGCTCGTGTTGCTGACGGAACGGTCGAGGCAGAGGCAGAGGAGGCAACGTGAGAGCTTTGGCTTTTGCGAGCGTTGGCGCTGGCAGGGGCCTGGCCTTTGCCATCATCAGACAGCTGCACAGCTTCATCTGCCCCCGAGGACGTGCAGACTTGCCCTGCGGGGTGCACAAACTTGCACCGCGCAGTCCTGCACGCAGCACCGAACTTGCAGGGCTTGATGCTCGCCCTGCCGCCGTCTCCTCCTGCCCCTGCCCCTGCGCCACTACCACCTCCTCCTGCTGTTGCCTCAGCACCTTCTTTCTGCGCTTCTGCCAGCGCTGCTGTCGTGTTCTGCGCCGGGTGCGCATACTTGCACGAGGAAGCCCGGCAAGCGGCCCCAAATTTGCACATTTTCAAGGCACCCAGCGCGCGCGCGGCGTGCGCAGGCGGTGGCGCGGCCGTCTTGCGCGGCATCTCTGCCACAGCACCCCGCACGTGCGCTGCAACGCTGGTGCTTGACCCAGCGCCACCTGCACCGTGCGAGGCTTGCGGAGGCAGAGGAGCACGAGCGCCTCTTGACGCCGCCGTAGCAGGAGCAGCAGGGGCATCGTCGGCTGGGTGGACAAACGGACAGCCAGTCCCTCGCGCCCGGCAGAAACCCCCAAATTTGCACGCCTTGCCTGACTTTCCTCCCGCCTCTGGATGTCTTTCGAGCGGATGCGGCAGAGTGGAGGGAGAAGCTGAGGGAACTGGGGCATCGCGCCTGCTGTCCTGGATCCTGCCTGCCTCCCCACCGCCTCGCGCATGCGCACCGTGGCCACGGCCGAGGCCACCCACGGTGGCAACCTGTGGGGCAGGCTTTGGGGGCGGCGGCGCGCGGCGAGGCTTGGCGGGTGTGGTGTAAGCGGCAGGGATCGATGGCGGACCTGCGCCTTGGCTGTTGCTAGCTCCCACCCTGAAGGCATACGGTCGTTTAAATTCGAGATTCTCGACCACTGTCGACGCTTGTGTTCCTGCTCACAATGGGAGAGAAGCCGAGCGACAGCTGGGTGCGTAAGCCTCAAGGAGGGTGTGGGCGCGACGACAAGAGTGCGCCATGGTGGCCTCTCAGCAGCCGCAAGGCACGGTGAGGCAGCATGAATCTAAGATAGGCGTGCATTCGTGCCAACAGGAATACCATGGACACGAGCATCACTCACAAATTCTCGAAGCGAGTGAGGCTAGGCGAGCAAGCAGCCAGCCGTGTGCGCACGTACCTGAAAAGACGCGTTTCCACTCGGCGTCTTGGGGCGGCGGGAAGACGGTGCCGTCGGTCACCTCCAGCACATATTGCACCTCCCCCTGCAGTTGGTGGGGTCTGACTGGCTCCCATTTCACGTGCACTGTCATCCCCATCTTTCCTGCCCCAGTGCTGTTGCAGTCAGGAGCTAGCGCGGTGGCCGCCTCCGCTTCGGCAGCGTCCGAGATTGTGGGGGCCGTGGGAGCGGGGGGCGGAGCGGGTGAGGTCGAGATGAGGACAGCGTGTGACGGCACTGACTCGCCCACTTCTGACACCGCTGTCACGCGCAGCATGTACTGGGATCCAGGCACCAGCTGCGAGATTGTCGCCTGCGGCCCTACCGCCGCTGCCATGTGCGCGGTCACTTGCTGTATGCACACCCATGCCGCCGTGTCTTCCACTTCGGGGCCCTCATCTGTACCCATCTCGCCCTCTGCGTCTTCATCCCCTTTCCCGCCTTCGTCGCCCTTCACATCAGCGCTGGCGCCGGCCCGCGGGCGATCGAGGAGAGGGAGCCAGTAGATCTTATAGGCAGTGACGGCGCTGCCGTTGTCCTCTAAAGGCGCAAGCCACTTCAAGATGACATCCTTGCTCTTGCCCTGCGCAACCCCCCCCCACGCAGTCAGGCAGTGTGCATGGGACAGCCACAGCACCCATCATACACAGCGGGAGGTCTGCGAGGTCTCGAAACACTGTCATCACCTTTTCCTGCGCGGTGAGGCGCTGCGGCGGCGTCGGCGGCTCGGAAGGAGCACACACGGTTACTGTCCCGGACAGCTCCGAGGCGCCGGCGGCGTTGAGCGCCTTGAGGCGAAAGCGGTGCGAGGATGCTGGCGGCACGTTGGTGACGACGTGTGCCAGGGCCAGCCCGCGGAACGCCGCTCGGAAGCTTCCTGTGCTGCCCTCTCCTCCGTCGTGCTCGAGCATGTACTCGCTGATTGCTGCCCCGTTGTCTTTCTCAGGCGCAGACCACGTGACGCGGATGTTGACGGTAGCTGCCCCATCCTCTTTCTGCTCCCGCTCGATGGTGGCCGTGGGCGGCGGCGGAGGATCAGGCACTGCGGGGGCCGTGCACAGGTGCGCCAGCCTGCTCCACTCGCTCCACCCCTCGGCGTTGCTCGCGCGCACGCGGAAGACATATCGAGCCCCGGGGAGAAGCGACTTGAGAAGGACACCAGTGTCGCTGCCCGCATAGCATAGCGGCATCGGCTGTTGCCCACCTGGCATCGCATACCGCACCTCGGCCTCGGACTCGTCAAAGTCGATGTCACTTGCGCGCTCTGCCTCCAGCGCCATGGCAACCTCGTAGCCCATAATGGCGGCGCCACAGTTGTCCGGAGCAAGCCATTTGAGCTTGAGCTCCCTCTTATCGCGTTTGGCCAGGGTCGGGGGGCTAGGCGTGTGCGGAGGCGTAGAGTGGCAACAGAGTTCGGCTTCCTCGCTGCACACACTTTTGTCCTCTGTCTCGGCAATGACGACAAATCCATACCGCTCTCCGGGCACCAGATCATGCACCTGCTTGTGAAAGTCCTTGCGCGCGCCCTTCTTGGCCGAGACAAGGAACTCGGCCACCTCCTTGAAGTCCGCGGCTGGCGCGCCGTTCGGGAGCCGTCCGCCGCCTCCCGCCTCCGCTGACGAGGCAGCGTCGTCGCAAGCTCGTCGCTGCATCAGCCGGTAGCGTATCACGTTCGGGTGCGCAACCGGATCGACTATGATGCACAGCGAGTATGAGGAGGTGCGCGAAGCATCGGCGCGCGGCGGGGGCGGGGCCTCGAGCGGCCGCGCAGACGCAGGCAATGCTTGGGCGCCGCAGATGGACTTGGCCTCCACGTCCCGCGGCTTGACGACGAGGATTCCCCGCCAGGCTTTCCACCTGCAGCTGCCGTCGCCGCGGTCCTCTGCACCGGAAAGCACGAGCGAGTACATGCCCGCGTCCCAGTCCTCGGGGATATACATCTTGACGGCATGCGGGCAGCGGGGGCACGAGACATCGAGCGACAAGAGACACTTGGCGCTGTCCAGGGAGTGAAAGCATTGCAACTTGAGCGGCGCCTCCTGCCCAGGTGCTGAAGACGCACGCGCGCGTGCGTGCGGGCGCGACGGGTTCAGCGTTTCACGCGACGCACCGCGCTGACAGCAAAGCAAGCGCCGAGCACCCCTTCACGCCTCTTCACCCACCTGCACTCACGTGGAGCTGCGCAACCGCGCCAGGCGGCACGCTGATAGCACCCAGATACGCCACTATCTCGCGCTCCTCCGGCACTGCGCCTTCGGTCGGCATCCCTGCGGCGCGGCAAACGAAACGAAACGAGAGTGCCCGGCACCCCCTGGGGTCACGGTTTATAGTCCCAGTGAGGGTCGGGAGCACAGCAGCGGCCGCTAAGCCAGGGCGTCCGCTGCGACATCGTGAGGATGTCGCAGCGGCTGATGAAAGAATTTCGCGAGGCGTCGCAGAGCAAGGTGCGCCGCGTGCAGTGCGGGTCGTCTGCGGCGCCCTGCCCCCGCCCTCTTGCCAGCAGGGCGGCGGCGGCGGGGGCTCGCCTGACCCAGCCTCGCGTTTTGCCAAAACACCGTGCGCATGCGCGCGCCAGGACAAGGACATCAAGCTCACCGTGCAGGACAACCTGTACAAGTGGACGGCGTACCTGCAGGGGCCCGAGGGCACGCCCTTCGAGGGCGGCTGCTTTCAGGTCCTTCTCGACGTCCAGGTGCCTGCCTGCTGTGCCCCGCCAGCGCCCGCCACGCGCTGCGACGGTGAACGCCGTGCCCGGACAAAGACGCCAGGTCCAGTTCTGTGAGGCGGCTGTTGCTCTCCCCGTCACCCCCCACCCCTCTCCCGCACCGGCTCTGCAGGAGACGTATCCGTTGCAGGCTCCCAAGGCGCGGTTTATGACCAGAATCTTTCATCCGAACATCCACTTCAAGACCGGAGAGGTGCTCCCATGCTGTCATGTACCTGCCTGGTCGCGCTGGCGAGAGTGCGTGAGAAAATGATGCGGGCGGGTAATGGCATGCGCCGTGCCATTCAAGCTCTCCAGGGTACAAGCCTTTCCATGTGCATACACCGTCGCAGACGGGTGACTCGCATACGCTCCTATGCGCATAGGTGTGCCTCGACATTCTGAAGACAGCATGGACGCCCGCGTGGACGTTAGGTGAGTTTAGTAGCCCCCAGAATTGTGGTGCCCGCCACGCGCTGTGTGCTACCTGTGCCTCACGGCAGACCGCCCATCATGCCCCCCACCCGCAGAGTCTGTTTGCCGGGCCATTCTGGCACTGCTCTCCACAGCACAAGCAGACAGTCCCCTCAATTGTGATGCTGGTGAGTCGATGTGTGGGTCGGGGTGTTGCTTGTGCTCTTCCTTTGTCGGTTCGGGAGCGTGTGTGTAGGTCACTTCGTGCACCCTTCAAAGTGGGAGAAAGGCGTGGAGCAGTCGCAGAACGCGCTTGTGATCGTCGTGTGATGTGCACTTTCGGCGTACCTGCGCGCCTGAGCAACTGCATGCCCGCAATGACAGGAAACTTGATTCGGGCCAATGATATGCGCGGGTACAATTCGATGGCCAGAATGTACACGCGCCTCTATGCCCAGCAGCAGTATACGGGAGACGATTGAATCTGCGCTCATCCAGAACGAGCGCTTGAGTAAACGACGGGCAGACATTGCGCTGCAACTTGCCTGGCCAACAGAGCAGAGATGGGGGCCCACGCCCGCAGCGGGCCTGACCTCGTCAGAGCCGAATTCTGAAGCTCGGACGCCCGCCCCCCGGTGGCTATACGGCGCTATACGGTGGCTGGAGCCGAGGCCGAACACGGGCAGGTTTCGGCAGCCGAGCAGCTCTTATTCCGTGCGCTCAGCGCAGAGTTCCTTCCAAACCGAGGGCGGTGCTGGACTCCTGGACGGAGGGAGCGGAGGGGGAGGCCGGCGAGAATGGTGTTGCAGAAGCAGCGGGAGCACCGGGCAGCTCAACACGTGTGGCGGACTTGTCGCGTGCAGGTCCGAGTCGCCGGTGCACCTGCATCCACGCTAGAATTAAGTGTTGATACTCAATAACATCAAACTCAGGCTGCTCTGTTGCCATGCGTGTGTCACATGCACTGACAACCACGTTCACGCCACCACACGCAACTACCGTCATGTTCACAGCTGGGTTTATGATATGTTTATTTGGGAGGATGCGGTGCTCCCAGTGCTTGTGCATCACCATTCTCGCCGGCCAACTGTTGCCAGTTGCCTACAGCGCTCGACAATCCTGCCGCAGCCTGAGTTTGATGGTATTGATTATCAACACTTAATTCTAGCGTGGATGCAGGTGCACCGGCGACTCGGACCTGCACACGATAAGTCCGCCACACCACGTCACCCCCCTTTCTAACGGGCATCATCGCGCCTTGCCGAACGCCATGGGGATCGCGTCAGCTGCCGGGTCGGCGCCGGCTCTTGGCGGCGGCACCGCATTCTCCTTGCACGACGCTGCCGGATAGGGGTACGAACAGTCGACGCGCTTTCCGAACTTGGTGTTGGATGAGAAGTCGCCCAAGATTTTCTCGCGCAGCGCCTTCATCTTCGCCGCGATGGCCGCTTTCTGCGCCGCCGTCAGCTGCTTCTTGCCCTTGACCTTGCCTTCGCCGCCCTTGAACCCGGACAGCGGGTCGAAGAGCATGCTACTGCCTTTCTTACTGCCTTTCTTGCCGGCCCGGACATGGCTCTTGGCGGCGTTGAACTTGTGCAGAAACTGGCTGCGGACGCGCGGGGATGTCACGTCCTCGCGCAACCGCGTCCTCAGCAGAGCCGTCTCCGCGCCGCTGCTGCCCCACACCACTGCCGCCAGCGCGACGATGGCTGCCAGCGCGCACAGCGCTGCCGCTGAAATCCACCGCATTTTTGTGCCAATCCTGCCGTCCACGAACCCAAGGTTCGTGGACTAGGCAGAGTCCGTGCGACGGTGCGTGAGGCAGAGCAGGTGGGGAGGCGGGGCGGGAGGCCCGGGGGGATCGGCGCGCCTGGCGTGTGCAGGGCCGCCTCCCGGGCTGCCGTGCGGCAGCGTGTCGGCGGCAGTGCGTGCGGAGCGGGAGCCTGCGGGGACAGGCCGAGGCTGAACTGCCTGAGCAGAACCTACCAGCATGGCGGGGGGGCGGGGGGGGAGGCCCGGGGGGATCGGCGCGCCTGGCGTGTGCAGGGCCGCCTCCCGGGCTGCCGTGCGGCGGCGTGTCGGCGGCAGTGCGTGCGGAGCGGGAGCCTGCGGGGACAGGCCGAGGCTG
>Ga0115006_10001959_pt1 | contig 13264 bp, 18 predicted proteins | sample ArcOceMetagenome_3_FD_88943 | JGI IMG/M metagenome (GOLD analysis project Ga0115006, IMG submission 88943) | Marine eukaryotic phytoplankton communities from Arctic Ocean - Arctic Ocean- Svalbard ARC20M Metagenome | ecosystem: Environmental > Aquatic > Marine > Oceanic | place: Arctic Ocean...
ATGATTTACTGGGATGACCCAAAAACACATACCACAGCAATTTCCTAACTATACGATTCTCCACCCAATGCTCCCAAGATTCTTCCCAGTTATACTCTCAACGCATGGCAACATGCACCGGAGTTAAACTAGGCGATGGCACCGTGGTTGGTGCACACAATGTCGTCGTTACCACCGGGACTTTTTTAGGGGGAACTCTAATGTGTGGGAAGGAAAGGTATGGGGGGGGGAGGCATCTTAGAGACTCCGAAGAAGTGGAACCCCCTAGTAATGGGTTATCCCTCCAGTTTGCTGCCTTAGGGCTGCAGCTTGGGCGACTTAAGACTGGGACACCGGCGAGAGTTGACGGGAAAACCATCGACTGGAATGTTCTCGAAAAACAGGACAGTGACGGGATCCATTCAGGTTTTGACCACGTTCGCCAGTTTAATGGAGACCGCATGCCCCTTGAACACAACTTCATAACTTGTGCGAAATCTTCTACGAATGAGGAGACTCACAAAGTCGTGTGGGACAATAGGCACCTTCTTCCTGAGTATGATGGGGATGATGGGAAGGGGCAGGGGCCGAGGTACTGTCCCAGCATCTTCAAAAAGGTGGAAAGGTTCCCTGACAGGAAAGGTCATAACTGCTTCTTGGAACCAGAGGGCATCAATACGGACGTAGTGTACCCCAATGGTATGAGTGGGCCCTACCCTCCTGAAATTCAGCTCAAGATCCTCAGAACCATGGAGGGAATGGGGGGAGTCGAACTCGTCATTCCTGGCTACGATGTCGAGTACGATTTCGTCGACCCGATCCAGTTGACTCACACTCTCGAGACGAAGAAGGTTTCGGGACTCTTTCTTGCTGGTCAGATTTGTGGAACAACTGGTTACGAGGAAGCTGGTGCACAAGGAATTGTCGCTGGAGCAAATGCCGGAAAATCGGGTGGTATGGCACTTAGAGGCGAGGGTAGGGCTTCTCCTTTCATTCTTGGTCGCGACGAGAGCTATATAGGTGTCTTGGTTGACGACCTTGTAACTAAGGGGACAAAGGAGCCGTACAGGATGTTCACAAGCAGGAGTGAGTACAGGCTGAGCCTCAGGGCGGACAATGCTGACATTCGGCTTACTAGGAAGGGCCTGGAATATGGCCTGGTTAATGACGAGGAAAGAGTTGCAGCCTTGGACTGCAGGGAGGCCATTGTCGAAGACTCTCTTGAGAAGCTTCAGTCCTTCTCCCTTCTTGTTCACGAATGGAGCAAGCTTGGGGGGGAGAATATGGGGGGCAAATTTGCTCACGACGCCGTGAAAAGGCATGGGAAGAGAAAGACGGCGCTTGAGATCCTGAAAATGCCAAAAGTTGGTCTCATAGATGTTGAGGCAGTGATGGAAACGTGTGACGGTAGATACGAAAGCGTTCCTAAGGCAGCATTTGACACTGTCGAGGCTCAAATTAAATACTCAAGCTATCTTGGTCGCCAAGAACGCGACATGGCGAGCTGGCGCCGAAGTCAGGGTGTGAAGATCCCTCCTGACCTCACCTTTGATCGGGCTACTTTTCCAACCCTGAGCGCCGAGGAACTTCAAAAGTTCAACTCCTTTCGTCCCGCTACGTTTGCCGAAGCTGGTAATATTAGTGGCATAACCCCTCAATCCCTGGTTTATGTTTACCACTATGTGGTCAAAAGACAGAAGGAGAAGGATCGAAAGAGGGGGGCAGAAGGGGGTGGGAACACAGAGACAAGGGAAGTGGGTACCTCTAGATAAAAAATGCCGATTTAAAAACAATCTGTCCCTTGCTCTTTTCTATAATCTCCCAAACCACCTCTCACAACCCACCTCCCCCCTCCAAACATACTCATCTTTTCTGTTGTACTGCAGCGAGGATCGCACTTAGCGTCTCTTCCATGCTCTCCAGTCTGTACTCAGTTTCGTCAAATTTGTTCTCCATTATTTTGAATTTACTCTCCATCACCTTGAACTCGTGTTCTTCGTGGAAATTATGTTGTCCTTGGTGCAGGTTATTAATTTGGTGCAATGCACTGTACCTTCTACTATCTTCGGCCTGCGGAGTAGGTGCATGTTCTATGTGGGCCTTTGAGATCATATCAGCCCCCTGCAAACCCTGGTCCCTCATGGCCCTAGCGTACTTCAGAATTCCCCTATTGACAGCGAGGCGCACACAAGCTCTTCTGACGGCAGCAAGCTCGTCCTGAAAGTTCTCCATACAGTCGTAGAAATTTTGGCGGGACAGAATAAGAACCTCAATGTACGTGAGGGCTCTCGCATCCAAGTGCTCCTTCAAGTCCCAATTCTCCAGAATAAAGTCTTCACCCCAGAAGGTCCCAGCTGTCTTGACGACCCCTGCCCTACTCGCGACGCCCCTGCTGACGACGCAGAGGCAATCCTGGATGCCAACCTTTTCTTGGGGAGTAAACACGGCAGGAACAAGGTAGTCGAGAATTGCAACCGAAATGGCTGGCTTGAACGTTGACATATAATATATCTTTTGAACCCACTCACAGTTCTTGGCAGTGACTTCCTCCTTGAGGGCTGGCGAAAGCCTGTTGATGAGGGCCTTGTGGTTGTCGGACTTTGCTAGGTCCTTGGTTTGGTTGAAGAAGGCCCTCACCTTGATGCGAAGTGGCTTCGAAAAGTTTTGCACGGCCATGAAGGTGTTAAGAGAGTCCATAGTCTGCGAACGAAGAGAGGTTCCAGGGGACGAGTGGAGTGAGAATCTTGATTCGAAAAATGAAAATAATAAAAACCTAACCCACCTGTTGGTGTTCAATGGTATCAACGTCCAAGTTCGAAACAATCCCGCATGCAGACCCGATAATGTAAGCCCACGTGCATGATCCGATTAGGAGAAAAAAGGTGCACCACTGCATTTCTGGAATGTTCTGAGGGGTAATGTCTCCGTAGCCAACACTTGTGATGGTGACAATACTCCAATAGAACGAGGCGGTCCAGATTTCCCAAGGCCCAAGATGTCCCAGCAGATTGCCGTCATCGTCAGTTCCCATCATGTTCCCTGCAACTTGGTTCATCCAAGACGCTTGATCCTGGCCTGTCTGACCACCAGCAACCATGCACCAGGCACAAGCCATCCAGTGCCCGACAACAAGGAGCAGCACAGCAAATTTTATGAGACCAATGAAAGAAAATGAGATGGACAACCGGCACTCGAGGCGCTTGAAAATCCTGGAAGCTTTGAAGATTCGTGCAAGCTTGAGGAGACGAAGAAGCCTAGAGTCCGAGAAGAAGAGGGGAGTATGGGTGAGCTAACGTTGGGCAAATCCCATCGTATCGTTATCATATCTCAAGTGCTTTAAGGAAAACTCCTCACCTTACTACCCTGATGATCTTCAAATTCTCTAAGGCCTCATTGTCACTCATGGAGCCAATCATGTCGTAAGGCAAGATGCTCAATAAGTCAATGAGAAACCACGAATGCAGGTAGTTATTCCGGATAGACCTGAAGTTGCGAATAAGGAGACCAGCACCGCCACCTGTGGTGTTCAACCTGTAAGCGAGGAAGAACTGCATCACCATGTCTTTGAAGAAAATCAAGTCTATCACCCTATTGATGGAGAATAGACCATCCCAAGTTGTCACTTTGAAGTAGTCCACCTCAGACTCCAAGAGAGCAACCTCATAAGGGGTCACAAAGGCTGTGAACATGAGCGCTATCAGAGTAACAAGATCCCATCTCTGCATGTATTGAGACTCTGGCAAGATGAGGAAGCGAGGCTCCCTTGTCCGCTCCTCAAAGTAGGCCACCATTTCTGCAACCTCTGAGGATATTACTTTAGGGCCATTTGGTCCATCGGGCGTGGCATCGTGGATGGACATTCTACGAATGTCTTTCCTATATTTGATGATGGACTGCTTATCAGCTTCCTTCAGGGCAGGGTCGATGCCAAAATCAACAGACAACTTAGTATCGAGGGCTACCTTCGTGCTATTCAGGCTCAAGTCGCCCTTGGAAGCCGAGGTTTTCAAAGTCCCAAGAGGACTCCTCCTTAACGAGGACGGAGGACCAGACATCTTGAGAGAGGGGCTGGAAGAGGATCCTGACTCGTCGGAAGCCGCGGTGGGGAAAGCACTGCCTGATACTGCCATCTCCATGACCGGAATAGAATCCACGTTGTTGGAGACCGTAAAATTAACCCCTCGCTGTTTCATGGCACCGCTGTCCATTTCCCCCCTAACAACTTTCTTAATCTTCTTCTTCTTCTTGTGTTTGGCAGCAAGAGGCGACTGAAGAGTCTCTCCGACCCCGATCTCTGCAATCAGCGGCGATAGCTGCTTTTTTGAGGATGGATTTGGCACAGGTGTTTGCGAATTAACAGATGGGGTTTCACTGTTATTTGCCTCTGCATAAATTTTCGTCGAGTTCATAGTAGACAAACGCAGACGCCGTCACAATGTGTGAATTATAGGCTTATGAAAAATCCGCAAGACACAAAATGTGATTATTGTTGTCTATCTTTCACTTTAGGGGGGTTGGGACGAAGGAGGAAGCCCAAATGAGAAGAGGGGAAAAAATGAAAAGAGGGCCTACTGGAATCAAACGATTTGTTGCGGTGTACTGTACGGTTTGGTGCAATCCTGGGGGATTTTCGTTGGATAGAGTTCTAATAGTTCAGAAGAGAGATTATTTTTCAATACAATTCAAAGGTTTGGGGGGAAAGTATTAGATTATTTTGATTGGGAGCGGGGGGGGGCTGTTGGAGTGAGCTAATGTGCGGACTCTGTTGCAACATCCTGCTGCTTTCGTCCTTCAATTTCCTCGTTGGCAGTGTCTGGAGCCCGTTCAAACTTAGACTTTGACTTCCTCCATGGGGCCGACTGAGGGGTTTTCCCGCCTTCTTTGGGGTTTCGCATCGTGGGACTTAGTTGAGCCGAATGCTTGTTGTTATTGTCCGGGACTGAGTCTGCAGGTGAAGAAGCTTCCAAGTTCTTGGGGACTGCAGACGGGGACACGACTGTTGAACCGCTCTCTCCTGGACTGGAGGGTGGGAAAGCTGTTGTAAACCCCTTAGGTACAGGAGAAGGTAGGGATCTTTCGTCTTGGTCAGAACCAATAGTGTCGGCGTTGTTACCTTCCAAAATGATATCCTCAGCCTCCTCGAGAAATTTGGCAAGCTCGGGGTCAACCTTTTGAGTCCTTGGGTGTATCTGAGCCTCCTGAACGACACCACGATCGAGCATAGCTTCTTTGCTGTGTCTCTGTTCCCTCAACTGCCTTAAACGCTCCTCTCTTTCAAGCGAAGCCTGAGAGAGATATTTGTGAAAGAAGGGTGTGAAAGGGTAAGAAAAGGTGGAGCGCTGCTATAAGAGGTGAAAGAGATATGCAGATGATTTTTACCACTCACTCTTTCGGCGGCCAGCCTTTTTTGCACTCGGAGCCTTTCCTCCTCAGCCCTTTTCTTTTCCTTCTCTGATTCAAGGTACTTGGAAAGGTCCTTTCGCTTCTCCTTCTCCACCTCTACATACTCGTGTTGGATTTTCAAAGCCTCGTCCAACTCAAACTTTGCCTCGGCCTTAATCTCAAGAGCCTCTGCAAGGTGAAGCTTGCACCTCTCCAACGCAGTCACTTTTCTCTTCCTGTCAGACGGGTTACCGACAAATTCCGATATCTTGGTGCTTACCTTCTTTTTGGCCTTCTTCAGGTCGTCTACGTCTTTCTGGGCAGCAGCCAGTGCAGCAACCTGGGTCTGGTGGTGCTCACACGCGAGCCTATACTTCTCCTCTTGGGCATGTACAGAAGGAGGCGTAATTTCCGACTCAACGGGGTTGAAAATGTTGTCTTCGACACACGATACTAAGTTGCCCATACTAAATTAAGCGAGTTTTAACCCAAGGAAGTCAAAACTGAATTTTTGCTCAACTTTTCCTCCAAACGACTTTTCAGGATGATGCGGTTATCGAAAAGGCGATCTTTTTTCTTCTTTTTAGTTGGTTCGGCGTCCTTTGTGATACTCTCTCTTACCTCCGTTCCCGGTCACCTTCATAAAATCACCCAAACGAGCCGTCTGGTCCAGAGGCCTCGAGCAAGGAATTCAATCCATGGGGTTGAACACGTAAAGATTCCCGCCATCGATGCGACCCTCGATCGTAGAGTTGTCCTTCCGCAAACCGAAGCAATCACATTTGCAGTCACAATCTCAACTGCCCTTGGAGGGAGTCGGCCAAGCGAGAGACTGAACAATCTGAAGAGGACATGCAACTCGCTCCTCGATGCAGAATATCGTGGATCTAAGAACGTCAATCTGCAGTTCAACTTGGATTTGAATGCCCCTCGAGATGCTCTTGAATACGTAAGCGGAATCACATGGCCTTATGGAACAAAATCACTGCACTATCGGATAAAGAATCAAGGAGTGGAGGCAATATTAGGTGAAACTTGGTTCCCCTCACACCCTGGTGAGCATGGTATTTTGCTTCAGGAGGGATCTGTTGTCAGTCCTGCATACTTCCTTTATTTCCAACAAGCTCTTAACATTTTTTATTCAGATCCAACAAGCACAGTGCTTGGTATTTGTTTGAGGGCGCCCCATATTGCTAATGCGGTGCCTGCAGTGCACTTAAATGATCCAGATTTGTATTTTATTCGGCCGTTTCCTTGCCTGTCAGGTGCACTTTTCTTGCCCCAAGCTTGGGCAGATGTCGTCCACGATAACACGCTGTGGCTGCTGCAGCAGCCTATAAATGATGTGCCGTTAAGCGGTATAAGTAAGACACAGCCTGGTGTTTACTTCGATAAGTTCATCAAAAACCTTATGGAGGCAAAGGATCTTTTCATGATTTATCCAAACTTTGCAAGAGCGCCACTAATGTTGAGTGTTGGAGAAACACTTGCTAAAGGCGGCACAATTATGGAACTCCCTAGTGAAGGCCACGACCTTGAAAGTTCTAATATATTCGATCTACCACTTTCGTTTCGGGTTTCGAAGGTTTACGACACTCTTGGTCAAAGGGTAATTTCGTTGAATTGTCTGCTTCAAGGAGCGTCCTGTTTTTCGAAATTTCAGGAGACGATACGCCCTGTGAAACAGGAGAGCCGTGGAGATGTTTGCAAGTCGTTGGCAAATGTGGCCTCAGCCTTCAATGTGCCAAAAGATAGTGATAAGATAACAATTATCATCGATCAGGCCAAGGACGTCGATTTATCACTGATTGCAAAGCAAATTGAATATTATGCTAAGGTCTCTAATGTTGCGACAATTATTGTTGCTTTTGATGGGGATGGGGATGTTCCTGTTCCTCCGACTGTTCAAATCGACAGCGTGTTTGTAACATTTACACCACGATCCCTTCAATCCAAGAACAGTCGTTTTTTCCCCCTGTCAAAAATAACAACAGATTGCGTCATACAGATTGGTGCCGGAGTCAGAGTGCACTTGGAAGACATTGATATGATGCATAAGGTATGGACTAATAACCAAGAGCACTTAGTTGGAGTATACCCCAGCATGTACACGGTGACAAATGGCAGGAGTGCTTATTCCATGATGAAAACAAGCTTCGTTATCATTCACAGTCGTTTCTTTGAGAGCTATTCTTGTGACGAGGAGATGGCATTTGTTCGTAACAAAGTAGACCACTTTCAAGGGTGTGAAGACATTGCGTTAAATCTCCATGTTATGCGGAGCACTCATATGCCGTCGCCTCTCTTCGTGCATCCCCTCCACAGGGTGATTAGTTTCAGCGAAAGAGATAAGGCTGGAACCGTAGAACCCAATGTTTACCGGGAATGTATTGATAGCTTCTCTCGCCATCTATTGGGCTCAAGTGTTGACGGCATTCCGTCACAAAAAAACGAGATAATGGCAAAATGGTTATCAAATTTTGGAACCAGAATAGAGTTAGAGGTGGTGACTTTCGATGATTCTAACCACATTGGAAATCGCCACCGTCATGACGTCGAAGTTCAGTGTGTTTTCGATAAGCAAACGAAAGCGTGGAAGATCAAGGAGAGCTCAAGGGGTATGTTGCCTTTGGCAAGAGATTCAGAGGAGGAAGAGAGTTGGTGTAACGAAGCTTGGACCATTGGGGATTCGAGGAGAAAGGATCGTTTTGAATATGAGTGGAGTAGATGATGTGCAGATGAAAGAAGAAACATCGTTGTTGTTGTTTGATAAACACGCGGAAGCAAAAGTAATTTACATGCATTTAATGACAGATCTCCAGAACCCACTGCCAAATCAGCACTTGTAACAAACGATTCCAGTATTGCCGTAGAAAACGTAGATGAGGTACCTGTTCTGGCAAGTGACGTCGAATCCAAATCCTTCCCCAACAGCACAGTGCCAAGTCAAACCAAACTTCTTGTCGAGGGTGTTTTTAATAAGAAGACTGGCCGCCTGCTCATGAAAGGGATGAGTCAGTCGTAATGTGTCCCGATGAACCTCGATGGAGTCCTTGCCTACGCTGTTTGCCCGCCGCTACGACTCCACTCACCTCATAATTTTTATTGTTCTGGAATTTGTCCACAGCCATCGTGATAACTTCCAAGGTCTCGGTGGCCATTTCCTGGGGCATATCAGTGTGCTGTTGGTGAGTGGGAAATTGGGAAGCTGTTAGTTTCTATAACAACGGGGGTAGTGGTTCTGGTTATGCTCAAGAATGTCAAGAAAGAAGACAGGGCCGCGGGGTGGGGGGGCGCTTCTCAGAACAACACATTAATCGCTGGATGCCTATGAGTATTATGCTTGTCGGCCTTATTTGATGAGCCCAAGGGACCCTAAATACACCCTTGATCAACACAGGGAGAGGAAACATAGCCATCCAAATCGAAACGGGGGGGTTGGGGTATGATCATTACTTTGTGTTCTAGTTTGCAAGACATTCACCCACCTTGATCAGCGCCTTTGACATGAGCTTGCGCATCTCTTTCTCGGAGATTGGAGGAATTTCTGAGTTCATTGAGGTTTTTTTGGTCTTCTGTTGAGAAAGGGTGGGTCTCAAAGTACAGCTGTTAACTCCAATCTTCCCTCCTACAACACAGTTCGCCAACGCAAGAAAAGAATCCATATCCTATTTATATATACATAAGCTTCACTGCGATGGATGTGACGCAAGGAAGGGTATACAATGGATATGGCATAAAAACATCAAAGCTATCAGTAACGAACATTGGGCAGTACAATCTAGAGACGGATGCGATAAGCAAGAGGGAGGCAGTGTTGCGTGAGCAGATGAAGAGCTCCGCTTTGGCCGAGATTGAGCGCTCAAAGGCAAATCACCCATCAAAAATGAACCTTCACATGCAGAAGCACTACCCTGAAACCTTGTCTCGCCTAAAAAATGGCGAATTGACAAGGCTTCGAACCCCATCCGGGTTGAAGAAGTTTACCTGGAACACGCCATTTGAAACCGCAAAGCAGGTCAGCAATGTGGACATGAGTGTCACCCAGAGGACCCTGGAGGTGTCCAACTGGAACTCCAATAAGAGGGCCTTCAACTTGAGTAAGAGCAGCAATGCGGAAGTAGACAAGACCATTTCAGGACAAGGCGCAGTTCCTGGGCAGAAATACCCTTTGTTTCCTGCCAACGCTACACACCAGGAGCTTCTAGGGATTGACGGTAAACTTGTTGGTGCAGATGCTAACATCCCTGCGCCGAATCCGCCCAGGAAATTGAAGTGGATGGGTGAATCTATCGGCTGGGAAAATAATAGGAATTTGCCCGCTGAGCGTGAGGAGTTCAAAGATGGTAGAATTGACCTTTGGCCGAATCCAAGGAGCTGGAACAAAAACCCTGGCCCTTTGCTGTAAGGTAACGTTTTATTTTGTGATCAATGAACCTCATTTTCGCTCTTATTGTCGCTATCGCTTTCGCTGTTGATTTGAAGGCCCCCTCCGCCAGCCCTCAGACTCTCCATTGCTGCAGCATCCCTCATTTCCCTTTTCTTCCTCTTGGCTTCCTTCTTCTCCTCCTTGGCTCTCGCTTTTCGCGCAACATTCTCCTCCTGTTCCTCCCTCCTGCGCTTCTTGATTGCGTCCTTCTCCGTGATCTTGGCCTTCTGTTCCCTCACCTCCTCAGGGGTCTTTGAGGGGCAAAGTGAAGAGTGGAGCGGCAAGCAAGAGGGTTGCGTGAGTAAAGGGGTTAGTTTGGAGCAAATGTTGTACCTCGATCGGGTCCCAATCAAATCTCACCTTCTTAACAAAGGCATGGTACATCACATCGCCGCCCACGAATCCCTTTTCGACCTTCGTTAGATTAAGTCTCATACGGGGACCTAGTTCCACAAGTTTGAGGGCGCTCTTTTGACTTTTTGCGTTTCCTTTTCCAACAAATTTCTGCAATGCAAATCGCGAACAGGGTTAGGAGGGGTAACATTATATTGAAATTGATATCTTGGGGAGCCGTTGTGTCTTGAATCAAGGTGCCAGCACAGATAACATGTCACTCCATCGTCGGTACTATGGACTCATCGCTTTGTTCCTCGCTCCTCCTTACCTGGGGGAGGATCACCTGGGATGCCTCATCCTCTCCTTCGCTGTCGCTCACTGCCCCGCCAGCTCCAACGTTGCCCATGACGTAATCAGCAATATCGTCGACCTTGGATAGGTTCGGGATATTTGCCTGCACTGCGCGAAGCGGAGAGGAGAGGAGAAAGGGAAAGGGAAGGAAGGAAAGCGACAAACAAACAAATGTTAGATTAGCTTTCCATACTATGGCATGAAAGGACATAAATGTAACGCAGTTTCTTTAAATTCGCTTTGCCCCTTGGTTACATGCCACAGCCACTCCACTCCGGCCAATCTCACCTACTCTCTTGATGGTCTTGTTGACTCCTGTTGGGTTTGCCCTGACAGCGTAGTGCCTGACTTCGACCTCTTCATCTTCATCCTAAAGCGCAGAAAGAAGAAGGGTGACACGATGGCAAACTTTTGTTAGTCATAGTGCTCTGCGGGATGCTACTGCTGCCCACTTCGCTCCATCCTCCCTTCTCACCTTCAACAAATTGAATAGCACGACGCGCCTTATATCGCTCAAACGTACGGTGCCAACGTCGACCGCGGGGAACATATTCTGAAAAGTTATCCTCATCAACTTGACATGCGCGGCTGCCTCACCAGCCCCAAAGTTATTTGTCACAACAACAGGGGGACTTTTAAAAATGCCACTACTCGAATCAATAGGACGGCGCTGAATGGCCCTTATGTGCTTTGATAGACTGAACCTCTTCACCTTGAAAGTCAACGTCGGGCCAGCCGGCAGACGAGCCACCTTACAATTGACGTTTCCACCCTCGTTCATTGAGAAAGCTAATAAGTGCGTCACCCCCAAAGCAGGCCCCATCTCAGCGTAGTCACGGATCTTAGCGCCCTTCCTCTCCTTCAGCTTCAAGGCAGTAGCAGGAGACATCAGTTGCCGCACATCAGAAATAAGCATGCTAAGTTCAGGTTCCTCGGCAGTCTTGGTAGAACCAAGTCTGACGACCATCGAGCGTGGTGAGGGTGCACCAGATGCTAAATTTGAGCCAGCTTTCTCGTCCTCGACGATGTGAGTGCGTTTCTTTTTACGTTTAGGCATTTTTTTCGTTAATAATGTGCCTACTTTCTGGTGGTTTCTGGACAATTTTAATTCTACGGTTCCACAGGTTAAATTTGGTTGCGTCTGAAGGATGTTGATGTCACGTTGTATTGGTTCGACACGCAGTGGACTCTCAAGCGCGTCGAGAATTGTCAACTCCATTCCAAACCCGGACTCCACACGGCTCTTAAATCCATTTTTGTCCCCCAGAAAGATCATTACGTTTCAATCTTTGGGTGATATTGGTAATATGGCTAGTTTTTGCGTTGAATCTCGCCGCTTCCTTTCCACGACGTCTATGGGCAGTGAGGATGGTGAGGATAGCGAGGATGGCGATGATGATGATGTCTTAGATGAGCACTTGGAAGACCTTGGTCCGGCTGCAGCCGCTGCTGCGGCTTTTTCTTTCACCTCCGCTCTGAAACCTACTGAGGTGGTGAAGGCACTTGATGACTACATCGTAGGCCAGGCTGATGCGAAGAGGGCGGTTGCGATCGCCCTTAGGAATAGGTGGAGGAGGAAGCAGTTGCCGGAGGAGTTCAAGACTGAGGTACGTCGATCCTTCCCCCTTTCCTCCTTCGTCTTGCTTCTTCCGAAGCTGTTTTTTTTACAATGGACTCTCACCCTCTTTTTGCCCCCCAAATAGGTCATTCCCAAAAATATTTTGATGATAGGTCCAACTGGATGCGGGAAGACCGAGATCGCCCGTCGCCTTGCCAAGCTCTCTCAGGCTCCCTTTATCAAAGTGGAAGGTGAGGCGGAGCGAGGGGCAAGGGGCAGAGGAAGGATGGATGGAGCGATGCGGCAGCAATCCGCCCCCTCGCAATAATTAGCAATCCCTCCTTACACTCGCTTCGCGCGCCTTTTTCCTCGTAACAGCTACAAAATTCACCGAAGTTGGATTCCACGGTCGCGATGTTGACCAGATCATCAGGGACCTGTTGGATATATCAATCAACTTGACGAAGAAGCGCAAGACGGAGATCATGAGGGAGGAGGCGAAAATGGTTGTCGAGGAGAAAATCTTGGACAAGCTTACTGGCCCTCATGGACGTGTTGACTCGAAAAAGTCCTTTAGAGGACTCTTAAGAGATGGAAAGCTGGAGGACAGGCCCATCGAGGTCGAAATTCCCGAGGATAGGGGTGGGGACAAGAACGGTGTTATCCAAATCGACCAGAGGTAAGAATAGATAGGATGAATGAAGCGACCGCATATGAGGATCATAGCAAGGAATTTTAGCGTGGCTTCCCTTCTCGCGGTTTTTAATATTAACCCCTTCTGCACTCACACCCTTGTTCGTTGCAGCAACCCCATGACTGTCAACGAACTTCTCGGAGGCTTCCAGAAGCTTGCTGGCGGTAAGGCGCTGTCGCAGAAGAAGAAGATGAAGGTCAAAGATGCTAGGCCCTTAATCGAGGAGATGGAGCTCGAGAAGGTGAGATTAGACAAGGAGCAAAGAAAGGGCTGGGGCGGAGGACGGTCATAGCTAATGAGGAGAAAATAGACAAGTTTTGAGGCGACGGCACAACATGAGTCCCCTTTCAGTTGCTCGTTGCATCGATCTAAGCTCATGTCCCTGCTACAAATCCACCGCCTAACGCTATATTCACATCATCTCGTGTGTTTGCTTCACTCGTGCCCTATTTGTTTGTTGCAGTTGCTTGACATGGGGGACATCAAGAAGGAAGCCATTACAGCTGTGGAGGAGAGTGGGATTGTTTTCATTGAC
>Ga0115006_10001960_pt1 | contig 13264 bp, 12 predicted proteins | sample ArcOceMetagenome_3_FD_88943 | JGI IMG/M metagenome (GOLD analysis project Ga0115006, IMG submission 88943) | Marine eukaryotic phytoplankton communities from Arctic Ocean - Arctic Ocean- Svalbard ARC20M Metagenome | ecosystem: Environmental > Aquatic > Marine > Oceanic | place: Arctic Ocean...
AGAATACTCGCATTACTTCCAACGACGGAAGGAATATCTTTCTCTGAATTGTTTACCTGCTGGAGCGGAATGTTTAAAGTATTCTGTCGCCGAATCACTCATAGTTGCAAAAGATATGCATGCCTCAAGCACCAGCTGCATTCGTCCTTATCGAAGACTACTTGTCGGGGAAGAGGGCACAGGCAAGACGCATCACTCTCTTGTTATTGCCGCTCTTGTTAGGCTTTGTTTCGGCATTTCTTCCTCTTATCTTGACTGTAGCCAGCTACAATCGGCGCCAGAGAATCAAATGCGTGACATATTGAACGAGCTGGGTGTACTTTTCGATGAGGCTGCGACAAAGACGGCGCCGACTTTGATCATAATGGACAACATCCAAGCCCTTGTTCCCAATGTCGACACAAGCAATGACGACGAGAACGATGCCATGCATCACCAGCAGACGAACCCAATCCTATCGGCACAAGTCAAACTTATCTCGGATCACATACGCTATCTGTTGGATCAAAGCCCAAATGTTTGTGTTTTGGCAACTTGCACAAATGCTACTGGCATCGCTCCATCACTTCGTACCCTGAGGTATTTTTCTTCAATGATTGTAGTTCCTACGTTTGAAGCCAATCAACGCACAAAGCTGTTTCAATCGATGCTGTCGCGCTTGAACGGAAAGAGTTCGTCCGACTTTGGAGATGCCGGCACATGTTCGTCCTTTGGGAAGAGAACAGAAGGATATGCTCCTTCGGACCTCCTCGCTCTCGCTGGCAGAGTTGCTCATGCACTCCATATCAACGCCCTTGGCCGTCTAGATTTGGGCCAGACGACTGGTTCTGACGATTTACTCATCAATATTGTCCAAAACGCCACAAAGGAGTACACCCCTGCTTCTCAGCGTGGCCTTCTTGTGGGAAATACCGATGGCTTGGTGAAATGGAAGGACATCGGGGGGCTATTCCGAGCAAAGGTCTCTCTCACAGATGTTATTCTCCGCCCGGTTCGATACCGTGCCATCTACCAAAATGCTCCAATATCATTACCGCGCGGAATTCTGCTGTACGGGCCTAGCGGTTGTGGCAAGAGTGTAATGGTACCTGCATTGGCAAAGGAGTGTAACTTCAATTTGGTGAGATGCAACGGCCCCGAGCTTTTGGACAAGTACATTGGGGCTAGTGAGGCAAAGGTCCGACAATTGTTTGCTAGAGCATATGCTGCTGCCCCTTGCATTCTCTTTCTAGATGACTTCGATGCCTTGGCTCCGCGCAGAGGATCGGATCACACGGGCGTTACGGACCGAGTCGTCAATCAGCTCCTTACGTTTCTGGATGGGGTTGAAAGTGCTGATGACAGGAAAGGCATTGTGTACATTATCGGTGCAAGTTCGAGACCAGGTACGTTGATTTCTACCTCCTTTTATCGAGGTATTTCGTTGTTGACATAGTTGCTACCTAGCTAGGTACGGAGCTGTTCGTTTGAATCCACCACATGTCCCTCACTCATGATGCAACCTTCACTTATTTTTCATGCATAATAGACAAAATCGATCCAGCACTCTTGAGACCGGGTCGCCTTGAAAAGCACGTCTACATTGGATATGCAAACACAGACGAAGAATGGACCGATCTTTTCACCAGGATAGCTTCTTCTCGAGCCTTAGACCCGGCCACAATGGACTACATTTCATCTGGACGACTACTTCAAGAGCACGGGGGCAATCTGAGCCACCTACGAAGGCTCTCAGCGGCAGACCTAAAGGCAGTAATGGATACTGCTCATCTTTTGGCTGTCCATGAGTATCTCCGTCGGGTAGATGAGTGTACTAGTAGTATGTCTGCCGGCTCTGATGCCAGTGCAACGGACCGTGTGAGAATCGAAATGAAGCATGTGTTGGAAGCGCTCCGATCTTGCCGACCTTCTCTGGGGGGCGACGATAGGAGAATGCTCGCTTCGATTTATTCACAATTCTATTCTGCCGGGGGCGGCAGAATTGGAGGAAAAGATCGCTCTGCCCCACCACTTGGTGATTATGATGTGAACGATACAAATCAAAGTCACAGGGCACCGCAGATGCAAAAATCTACGCTGAAATAGATTTTTTTATCATTGTAGATATCGTCTAATCTCGTCATGGCATTTTTCTCTTCGACTGTAGTACGATTGCGTACCTCTAGTTACGTTCCCCTCGACCCCGCCTCTTCCGTACTGCTAGCAACTCTCCAGAGCAATAGCGGAGCGCTGTGCTCGGACCGGCTACATGCCGACCGAGCCAATTCTATGCGCCTTCTTGACGCCCTCCGTAATTTCCCATCTCGCTTACCCATATCAAATTGGATCCGTAATCCGCGGTTGGCTTTTCTTTCCTCCTCTCTCTTTCTTCTCCCTCTAAGACTACTATTCCCACCCCGCGCCATAATCGACCCTTTTCTTCTTCTTCTTGCCCCCCCCCTGTCCTCCAGTACTCTTGCGGCGGCGACTGGAAGACTTGGCTTCCATGCTGAGTTCTCCAGACTGCTGCTGGGGCTGCTGCTGCTGCTGCTGCTGCTTCTTCTTGGAGGAGCCAACCGCCGAGGAAGAACGGCTCGTCTTGGAGGAAGAACGCTTGGACGACGAGGAAGAACGCTTGGATGACGAGGAAGAGCGAGGCTTGTCGGACACAGAAAAAAGATCCAACGTACCAGGAGCAATCTTTTTCTTGGAGGAAGAAGAAGACTTCTTCTTGGAGATTCCTCCTCCTCCTTCTCCGTCGACGTCGTCCTCGAAGCGTGTCTTCTTGACCGTCTTCATCTTGCTCTTCTCATCCTTGCGGGATTTGGAGGAGGGCTGCGCATTGGAGAGACTATCGAACTTATGGTCGGAGAAAGGGCTAATACCCGATGGTTTGGTCTTGCCCTTGACCTTGCTAGACGCCTTCTGAATGCGCTTCTCTTCCTCCTTGAGCTGCTGGGCACGGCGACTGTCTTCCTCGTTGAAGCGCGCCTCTTCCTTCCTACGCTTACGCCTCTCCTCGGCGCGAGCACGTTCGGCGGCCTCTTCCTCTGCAGCGGCCTCCTCTTCCTCGGCCCTCTGCCGCTCCTGCTCGCGTTTGGCGGCCTCCTTTTCCTTCCTCTCTCGGCGGCGACGGCGCTCCTCCTCGCGACGGTGCTCTGCCTCCTTGGCGGCGGCAGCCTCTTCTTCTTCCACAGCAACGATAGCTCTACGTTGCCATGTTCGAGTATATGTGTATTTGAACAAAGGGAAGGAGCGGCATGAACAATGGAATATGAGCGTGAGAAAACATGGAAATCGAGGACACTACACTACCAAACCTAAGTTGTGTGCCGCCGTACTCACTCCTCCTCGCGGCGGCGTTGCTCCTCGGCGGCCCGCTTCGCCTCCTTTCGGGCCCGCCGCTCGGCCTCCTTCTCGCGGCGGCGTTCGTCTTCCTCACGACGGGCCTCTTCGGCCTCGCGCTCTTGTTCGCGACGGCTGGCCGCCTCCCGCACCTTGCGCTCGCGGCGGCGGCGTTCGTCCTCCTCACGACGGGCCTCTTCAGCCTCGCGCTCTTGTTCACGTCGGATGCGGGCCTCCCGCTCCTTGTACTCCTGCTTGGCGGCCAGGACGCTCTCCTCGCAGGACTCGCGAAGACCGGCAAGGGTCTGTTCCTTCTGTTCCTCCTCGGATACGGAGGGATCACGGACGAGACCGACCGTCAGCTGAGCCAGGACAGGATACTCCTTCAAGGTCTTGTTGATCTCCCTCTGTCCGTCTTCCATCAGGAGCTCACCCCCACGGATCGTTTCGGCCATCTCCTTCTCTGCTTCGGCCTCGGGCGACTCGGCATCGACGGCGACCTCCTCCCCCTTGAGGACTTCAAACTCCACGTTGGCCTCGTTGGCCTCGGTCTCGGTCTTGGCGATGACCTCGTCGTTGGAAACCTTGGTCTCCTCGCACTCGACTTCGAACTCCTCCTCCTCCCGCTGCTTGGCCTGTACCTGCTCGAAGAGCTGGGCATTCGCGGCTCTGTCCTCCTCAAGCAGCTTCGTCGTCTCCACAAGCTTCTCGGTCGTCTCGGCATCGCGACTCTCTTTGTCGGCAACGATATCATCGTACGAGCTCTGGACCTTCTCGACCTGATCGCGTTCCTCTTGCAGCTCGGCCTCTCCGAGCTTGGCGATATTGGCCCAACGCTGGACAAAGCCCTCCTGCCGCTCCTCCACGGCCTTGGCCCGCTCCTCGACCTCGGCCAACAGAGTCTTCTCCTTCTCGATACCGGCAGTAGTCTTCTCCTTGCCCATCTGATTCTCCTGAACCAGTTCGTCCACGGCCTCACGATTCTGTCCCAACTTGATAGCCTGCTCTTCGGCGATCGTGCGAATGCGGGAAACGTCGATGTTGACCGGCATACCCTCGGGAGTGACCGCGTGCTTCTCTGACTCTTGAATCTGCCTCGACACGGCCTCGGCCTCGGCAACCTCCTTCTGCTTCTCCTCCTCGTCGCCCCTGAGCGATTCCAAATTGGCCATCATATCGGCCCGGCGACGCTCGGCGTCGGCATGCTTGGCCCTGAGGGCGGCGGCGGCCTCCTCCCCGCGCTTCCGCTCGGCCTCCACCTCCTCCGACGCCTCCTGGAGGGACGCCGCCGAGGCACTTTCCATCTTCTTGTGGGCCGCGAGCTCCGTCTCGAGTTTGGCGCAGTTGGACGCTGCCCTGGCCGTCTCCTCGGCGAGGCCATTGGCCGTCTGCTTCCCGGCCTGGATGGCTTTGAGGACCAGCTCCTCGTGGCGGACGGTCTCGGCGTACCGCGTCTCGGCCTCCCGGGCCTTGTCCTCGGCGTCGGCCAGGACGCGGCGCTGGTCGGTCTCCTTCTTACGGAGCAGGATGGTGGCCCGGTCGATCTGGGTGTACAGCGACACGATCTTGCGGCAGCACGCGGAGGCCTTCTTGAGCTTGTCGTGGAACCTCGTGAGGGCCCGGTCGGCCTCCTTGTCCTCCTCCTTGACGGTGCTGAGCTCCCGGCCGCACTGCTGCAGGGTGTGGCGCTGCTGCTGGATGAGCTCGGCGTTCTTGCCGTTCTCGTACTTGAGGGCCGACAGCGTCGTCTCGAGCTGCTGGTGGCGCTGGGTGCACTGCCCCTTGTACTGCTTGGCCTTCTCGAGCTTCTGGTCGGCTTGCCGCTGCTGCTCCTCGAGGATGCGGACGTCTTCCATCACTGTTGGTAAAATTGTGATACGACGATGTTGTACGTTGTATGCATTGTAGAATTGTTGGTATTATAGAGAAGGTGAATCACAATTGGATCAGACATACATCAAATCATCGAACAGTAGTTGCTGTAATGCAGCCGGTATAGGTAGTAGGACGAATGGGCCCTGGAGCCAACAAACAAACAACGAGCGAGAAGTAATATTGCGTATCAAAAACTCACCCGACTCCATCGAAAAGTCCCCGATCTGCTCCTGCTCCACGGCCTGCTCCTGCTCCTTCTGCTGCTGCTGCTGCTGCATCTGCTGCCGCTGCTGCCGCTGCTGCTGATTCTGGACAGCGACCATCTGCTGCTGCTGCATCCGGGCCTGCTGCATCCGGGCCTGCTGCATCTGAGCCTGCTGCTGCTGCTGCTGCATCTGGATCTGCGGGACGACCCGTTGGCGCTGGAGCTGGATCTGGCCGCCCCCGACGTCGACCGCGGCGGGCGGGAGCATGGTGCCGCCACCACCACCACCACCGTTGCCATTGCCGTGGCCGTGGTGGTAGTGGTGCTGGCGATGGCCACCGGCCGACCCGTGGGAGGCGAGGCTGCCGGCCCGGCCGCGGCCGTGCTGGTGGTTGCGGTTGGATCCGCCGTTGAGGCTGGACGGCAGACCGCCGCCGCCGAGCGGGCCGCCACCGGGGCGGCGCTGCATGCCGCCGCCGCCGGAGCGGGATCGCCCGCCCTTCTTGTTGCTATTGAGAAGGAACGACATTGTGGTGGTGGTAAGTGGGGTGGTTCGAGTGGAAGATCAGTTCAACTCTGTGGTTCGTTCGGTGGATTTTATTTCAGATTCTCGATTGGGCTCAGACACCGTTTGGCGGATCGTTCGTTCGTCACCTTGCTGCTATTGCTGACGCGCTGTCACTATTTCGCCCGTTCAGCCACCTCGATCTCGATGCCGGCGATACAATCGGCGGCTCGGTTCGTACTGCGGTGAGGGGCGGGGGTGCTCGTACCTACTGCGGTAGGAGGGAGCGGCGGCGATACGCTTTGCTTGAATGAAAGATGAAAATGGCGGCGTCAAAGATGAAAGACACCCTGTTTGACACTTCGGGGTTGCTGTGCATGGATCTTCATCACAAGGCTACTCGTACATGTAAAACATTAGAGCTACCGGTACAATCCAATCAATTGCTTGCTAAGTAGATCTAACTATTATCCTTTTGCCTTGCAACCTCACCCTGTGGCATGATATCAGTGGTCGTTAGTCCTTACGCCGGCTGTAGATCCACAATTACTAGATCTACTTCGCCCCTGGAATTGTCAATTCTCGTTCCACAAAGGGTATCAAAGGCCACCTCACATTCTGCCTCCACTTCTCATACTTCTCCTGTTTGCCGTACATATCCTCCTGCTTCTTTTCCAACCTCTTGGTGCTGCCCAGCATGATCGATAGAATGCCCCACAGTCCAAGCGTCGAGAATGTCCAAGCGACAGCATTCCCCCCCTCGAAGCAAACTGCACCGCCGAAGAACAAACCCAACCAGAACAGAATCTCGCCCGTGTAATTGGGATGCCGGGTGATGGCGTACAGCCCGCCCGTTGGTCCGATGAATTTTGGATCACCGTATGCCACCAGAGCCCTCCTCTTGGCACTGTACTTTTGTTGATCGGCCACCGTCTCGACAATAAGCCCCAGGTAGCACGTCAGCAGGCCACAAATCTGAAGGACTCGCCGGCCCGTGCCTCTCGCTGCACCGACGCGAAGGGCATACACTACTGGCAGTTCCATAAATGCGTAGAGGAGCGATACAACCACCCCCAAAATGGTCGCCTTGGTTCTGGACATTCCCTCGGCTCGTGCTCCCTGCTGTTCCATCGACTTGACGCTGAAGGTTCTCATTAGTAAATACGACATGAGGCGGATGCCGTACAGCAGCGTTGCCAACACAAGAAGCTGTGATAAGGACCATGACGACGAATCATCTCTAGTAGAAGAAGAAGGAATCAGCGATACCTGAAAGGCCGATATTAGCACGAGTGATTGAGTCGCGATGGCCGCTCCGTACCCGACCGATATGCTCCACAACTTGCGGACGAATGTGAGAGGGACGACGGTCGCGATGGCAACGACTGTTAGGGCGGCCAACGGACGAAGTCCGTCGCCCTCCACGAGAGCTGTGTGTACTGAATTGATGATAGTAGATGATGGCGAATCCATTTTTTCGTGATGGCCGAGAGTATTCTGTAGTTCCGCCTCTCAAATCTAATCTGCTTGCGGGTTGCTGCGTTGCTGCTGTTAGAGCATGTTGACACCACGCCAAGGGTTCGCAATAGCGAGAGGGTTCGCACACCTGGCGAAGGACGGACCAACTGATCAATCCCAACCCAGCCTCCACACCTCCACAAAACGGTGCGTGCCACCCCATGCCATGTCGTCGCAGGACGAGCTCGACGCCGAGGAAGGCCTCGAGATGCTCCTGGGCCTCGCACCGGTTGACTTTTCCTCGGCTGAGTGGGATGCACCCGACGGTGAAGATGGATCGGCAGCCTCATCACCGCCAACACCAACTGCCCCGGATGCCCCGAAACCAAGCTCGGGCATCATTCCGCTATCGAGCAACACCGCCAAGCCAAAGATTCATCATCTACAGACAGGATCATCGTCGTCTTCAACTTCACCAGATATCATCTTTCGTTCCTGCTTCGAACGTGCCTTTTCCTTGTCTTCGAATGGGGTCCTGTCGAAGCCCCCAGTTTCCATTATCGACATGTCGGACAACAATCGAGGCTATGCACTCGTTGCCTCACGTGATATCAGTCGGGGAGATGTCATCTACACAGAGCGCGCGGCTGAGGCCAGTCAGATGCCACAACAGTGCTTGATATGTGCAAACGAGCGTCATCAGATTGGCCAGCTGTATGGAATCAAGGGGTGTCAGCACTGTTTCCAATCGCTCGAACCTGCATCGTCGATATTGTCCTTCGGTGATGACGCAGCCAAGCTCCCAATGGAAGAATGTTGGCCTGTCCTGGAATACGGCAACGATGAGAGTCATACAGGGCCAGCTGGCAGACGACGAGAACAATGCCAAGCCTGTAGCTCTTTATACTGTTCAATGGCATGCAACGAAAATCACCAAAAAAGTTTGGGCACTTGCTGTCAGTGGAACGAAGCGATTCAAGCGATAGTTCATGCCTATTGCCGTGAAAGCAATGAAAGTACCATAAGTGTGGAACCTTCCATCATACTTGGAGCAAGAATGTTTTGCTCTGATATTGAACGATATCGAGGCGAAAGTATCGAAGCCTCTCCATTTATCGGGATATGTGGCGAAAACAGCGACATAAATCCTTTGGAGATTGGCGAATTGCAACGTGAAGAAAATCAAGACGAGGCAAGGTACTCGTTGGAGAGAATATACGATGTCCTGTCCAATGCTCTCGGGCTCACTGAAATAGAGCGCAATGCCTTCTCGTTGCCTTCTTATGAAAAATATGTGGCAATGGCAGCACGAAATGGATTCAACATCACAACAAGATCTCCATTCCGAGAGTATTATACTGCAATGACGAGGGCAACTGGAGGAAGAAATTCAGAACGGCACAAAAATACAGTCAGGCAGTTGGCTCTAGCACTCGGGGCCGAAGACGGTGAGCTTCGTAGGGACATGGACCGCGAGATTGAAGAAAAGGTGAGATGTTGATGCGAGTAGTTTTGCAGTTGCCCTTGAAACTATGCACGGAAATGAGGATACCCTTCGAGTTCAAAGCATAGTTCATCCGAAGTCCGAAGTCACCCTTCGCTTGCGGAAACAATACCACAGAATCACTATCCGATCCCTCTTTCGTTGCCATAAAGAAGAAGAGCGAGAATGCTGAGTGGTTTCTAACCTTCTTCCTTTTAATTAATTTTATACTCCCCGCCTACATTCATTCGCAGTGCGCCGTCCAAATCGCGGCTCTGTTTACACTCACTGCTCGAATCAATCACTCCTGTGATCCGTGCGCTGAGTTGCGGGGAGGCGAATTTATTGACTGTCATGTCGATTTGATAGCAAAACGAGACATACGCGAGGGTGAAGCGGTTAGCATTTCATACATCAACCTCGGCCGGACTGCTGGGCGCGCCGCTACCGATCGCAACAAGCGGAGGAGGGAGCTCAAGGCACGCTACTTATTTGATTGCGACTGCGCAAAGTGCATGGAAGGCTGAAGACACATACAGCACAAAACGTAACACGAAACGACTACTTATCGCCTTATGTGACTTGCATTGAATTGCAATGCAGCTCACTCTATATACAATAAGTAGCGAGATCTCCCCAAACAAAAATCATACTTGGCATGGACATGGCAATGATCAAAAGCCACCATAGATCACCTTGATGCTCTTTGGATCAATCATGTACTTGTCACCGTTGGGAGTAGGAGCCTTCAGCAAAGTCAGAGCAACGCACCCGGCATTGACAACCTTGCGCTTCTTACTAACGTGGTCGATCGTGTAGGGCAGGTACGTTCGGAAGAAGCTGCGGAAGTAGATGGAATGACCACCGATAATGACATTATCCTCGTCGACGCTGCTAAAGACAAAGTCGCAGAACTCGTCCATCCGCTTCAGACCATTGGTCTTGATCGGCTTGTTGCCGATGTGGAGCGACATATCCGTCTGCTTGGTGTAAATGTCTTGGAAGGCACACACCTTGGAGGAACGATCAACAAATGAGGCCTGGACGGTGTGATGAGCAGGGGTAATGCTGAGAGTGTCGGGATTTCTGGAAATCTCCTGAAGGCTGGGGACGACCAGGATCTTGTCATCGGGATTGCGGGCCAACCGTTCACGGAAGCTGCAGGCCATGGTACTCAATGCCCGACGGAGGCTGGAGCACAGCAGCTTGGAGGACGGTGCACCGGCGTCGCCCCGGAGGATGCTCACGAAAACGGCCTCCTCCTTCGTCCGCTTGGACGCATCGGGGGAATTGCCCGACAAGAACTTGGCCAATTCATCGACCTGCGACAAACCGAGGTTGCTAATGGGACTGTCAAAAAACCAACTGTCCACTTGCCCGGTGAGAGTGAGATAGACCTCATACATCACGGCCTTGATAAGGCCAGGGACAAATCCAAGCACGAAAACCAATGCCGATCGATGGTGACCCTTATTGAATGTATCATTCCAGTTGGACTCGCCGCTGAGATGATAAGGATCGGATTGGACGGATTGGAAAGAGTGAGAGAATGAAAGTCAGATGCATTACTGCATATAGAGTATTGCCCTTCGCCACTGGTCCTACTTACTGCCGGACGAAGATCAACGTCTTCTTCTCGACCTTTGCCTTCGTCGTTGGGTTGGTCAGGATGGGCTCGAAGATCGCGCCGGGATCCTGCGGCTTCTTCCAGGACTTGTCGTTGCAGAACAGCAGGTAGGCAATGCCCAGGATGGTGAGCTTGATCCGGTGGAGGAAGACGGGCAACGAGTACAGGATGCAGCACACCACGAACATGACCGTTGCACGGAGCAGCGTTTCGAGGTCGAGCGCCGGGGGTGGCAGACCTCCATCGGAAGAGAGGATGCCGACACTGGCCAGCAGATCGGTGGCCTGACTGGCGATGGTCATGGTTAGGTGGTGGTGCTGATGATTGGCGACGGAGCGAGCGTATCGGCAGCGGCGGAATGGGCGTATCTGCCAACAAACCAGCACATGATGATGACCTACGAGTACGAGTACGTATTTCGTACGTACGCCGTTTTGTCATTTATTTTTTGAACCTCGCAACCAAAAGCCAAAGCAAACCATGTCCGACGTTGACCCCAGTGGGCGCAACGCCGGCGACAATGCGCCGTTCGACGCCATGGCGTTCATGTCGAATTTCGATCCCGGGCTAATCCATCGGGTCCTCCTCACTGAGCCATCCGACTATTCAAATCTAACCATGAGCGGGCAACCTCGGCTAGACCGCACGCCGGCGTTCGATGCCAATTTCCTGTATGACAATGGATTCACGGACACGCCCACCACGCCGGCGCTCGGAGAGGGAGTAGATGGCAATGCACCCAACGTATCTTCGCAGATATCTCGAACGATGAAGAAGGCCTTTCATGATGCCCTGGTGGCGTCCCTGCTACAAGCCGCGACTCAGGCGGAGGGAGCCCGAGAGGAGGGGCCGGAGCAGGATTCGCCTCCGCCCAACACCTCCGACTTATCGGCAATTATAATCGATCTGCACGAAAAGATGAGGCAGATGATTCCGAATCGGACCGACCTGCATGGGACGTTAAGCGACGAGGAAGTGAAGAGCATCCAACTCGGTGGTCGCGACGTTTTGTCTGCCTACCTGCCGCATCTGATCCGATCGGCCGAGGCACTCATTCAGCTGGAGAGTGAGGACCGGTCCGTCACAACCCGACAATGGTTGGAGATGGCATCCAGTGCTGTTGCAGCAGTGCCATCTCCACCAGCATTGCCGTTCGACATACCAAGCCCGGAAATTTTTGTGGTATCGTCTCTGTCCTATCTTCATCTCAAGGCCGACCTCTGCGGATCAGACATTGCCAACTATCACCTCTCGGCGGTCCTGGCTCCTCAAATTGCTCTCCATGGGCCGGAATACGAACGCTTCGTGTTCCAGCAGCGCTTTGGTCCTTTCGGGGAAGAAGGTACGGCGCCCATAACGCGACAGTGGATAGAGCGAACGATACAGGAATGCGGCATGTCGCGAGAGGAATTACGCTCGAGTGAGGAACGACGAGTTACGGCCCTTCAGACGAGCGGTTGGGTCAATCTGATTTTGTTCCAGACCAGGGGGGAGGTGGGCAATGAGGAAGAAGAAGGTGGCTCTGGTGCGGATAGTGACGGCATCAATCCAGAAGGAGAGGGAACTGGCGAACAAGAACCTCAGCAGCAGCCTCAGCCGCAACCCTTTATTCTTGTCCCGGAGGTTCTGCTGTCGGACGTTGCCAATCTTCGCAGTATTCGGAGCACTACGAGAATGTCGGTGATTGGATCGGCTCTTGCCCTGCACGCGTGCACGGTAGCAGGCGTTGGGGATACTGTCTTGCGAAGAGAGCCGTCTACCTCGGAAATCAATCAATGCCGAGATGATTTGATCGAGGCGATGTCGGGCAGGGACGTGAGCTCGCAGCTCGCATTCGAAGAGGACATTTCATCAGCGGTTATCGCATTGGCGCGGGTCCTCAAGCCTTCTCTTGGCGCCGAAGAAGAGAAGGTTCTCAAATGTCAGACTCCGAAAGTAATGAAGGGAGAAGATCCTGTCGTCAAGCTACTGCATAATCGTATGAGAATTATTTTTTGCGAGCTAATGGAATGGACACCAGAGCATTCGCAGACAATTCCCAATCAAATGTCTACCGGTAGGCGAATGACATCCCTGCCATCGTCGTCATCAGGACCAGCTCCAGTCTCTACCAGCATCAGTGATCTTTTCCTTGCCGAAGCTAAGCGGAGATTCATGACGCGGGGGTTCGCGTTTTATTCTGCTGAGTTGGCTGAAGTGTGCCTCAAGGCGACAAAGGTCATCAGTCTCGCGTTCATAGTGTATGGAAAAGATTTGATGGAGCCCACCATGAAGAAGGCACTGCAAGGGCAGTAAGTTGCGTACTACGTAGTATTAGCTCGGCGCGGGGGCAATAGAGAAGCATGCTATGGAATACAAATACAAAGCCGTATTTCATATTATTGTGTTGCGAGTATTGATGTTTGTTGTGGCGGCGTCCGGTGGCGTCATTGTTCGCATAGCTTTCGGACTAATACTGTGGGAGGCACTGGCACTCTTTGGTCGAATCATTGCTGCAGCCTCTAGTCTCATATCGTTAACCGACACGGGACGGCCGCCGTCTTCATCTTCATCCGAGAAGTCCTCATCGGATCCACTGCTACTACTGGCAGCATCCGTTTCGTTGTCACCTTCCTTTGCGGGTGCAAGAGGATTCCTCGTTTGGAGCTGGAATAATTTGGGAGACTATGGGGGGGGGGGGGGAAAAAAAAAAGAGGAAAGTTAGGGGGGGAGAAAAGAGATTTCGCAAAAAGGGTTTTTTAAAGTCAAAAAAAAAAGAACCTGGTGTTATGTTTACCATGTTAACAC
>Ga0115006_10001961_pt1 | contig 13259 bp, 9 predicted proteins | sample ArcOceMetagenome_3_FD_88943 | JGI IMG/M metagenome (GOLD analysis project Ga0115006, IMG submission 88943) | Marine eukaryotic phytoplankton communities from Arctic Ocean - Arctic Ocean- Svalbard ARC20M Metagenome | ecosystem: Environmental > Aquatic > Marine > Oceanic | place: Arctic Ocean...
ATACGAGGGCTGCGCCGTGAATGCGATTATCGACGAAATGCGATTATCGAAACACCAGCGGTACACCAAGATGAGGGCAGGGAACCACAGTGCCGAGACGGGGACAGCGCAGGAGGCCTGCAGGAGGGAACAGTTGCGATACTTTTTTGACGGCAAAACACCCCCCTCCAACAAGTCTGCAGCCACTGGCGGCGGCGGCGCGCCGTCGTCGGCCATTAGCACTGTGGCGGCGGGCGCGGCGGGTGCGCCAGGCGCGGGTGCGGGCGCCAGGGGGCTGCCGGAAAGCGCGCCAGAAGGCGCTGGTCCTGCCCCGCTCGGCGCGCGCACCCGCCCCTCAGCCGCGAGCGCGCAAGACGTGTGCCAACCTGCCCACGCGTTCGCCACGCGCTCTGCCACTGCTTCAGTTGGAGTGCCCAACCGTTGGCTACCACACCCCCAGACAGAGGGAGATAGGTCTTTCAGAACTGCGGGTCGGGGCGAGGGGGGACGTTGGCAGGTTTGGTGCTGTTCAGGTCTTTCAGAACTGCGGGATTTTTTTGGATATGAATAAATGAAAAGAATTGGGGGACGAGCGCAGGTTGATGGTGATGGACGATGAAAAATAATACAGGTAGAGGCAAACCAGGCACGGTCAATTGCGTGAAAATCGCGAGGCGTGGCTGCGCCGGCGGGAAGTTGTGAAGGTGCGGGCAGGAAGTAGCGGTGAAGTTTGGCCAGCGCGAGGATTGGCCTGTGCACGTGTCGAATCACGCAAATTGTGCAAGTCTCTGCTCGAAATCAGAAATCTGAGACATCGTATTGGCTTCTTCAACAGCGTTCTCCGTCTCCACTTTCGCAGGATGGTGTCGTCTATTCCTTGCTTGCGTAAGCGGAGAGGCCTCGGGCTGCAGATTGCTATCAGCCACATTGAAAGATTTGGTCTTGGCTCTCAACGGGCTTACTGGCGGCAGAGATGCTGACGCGCCGCCGCCAAACTTCTCCTTTCCACTAGCTGCAAGGTCCTCTGCGATAACAACAGCTTCGAATCTGTGCAGCCGTCTCCCCGCTTCGACGCATCCTTTCATGGACACCGGCTTCAACTGCGGATGAGACACATCAAGGCACGCGCTTGATCAGCTTTGCGAACATTCTAACACGTTTGGCGGGATGGAGAATGTGGGTATGCTAATACTTCGGGGGGGAAAGGGAGCGTGTCCGCAGCTAGCTGCGTGTTGGAGAAGGCAAGCTACTGCCAGCGTTTTGCCAGCCGTGCCTGCAGACACAGAGCCCGAGAGCAAGTACCTTGTGCTGCATCTTGCAGAGAGCTTCATAGCAGTTGGGCTTCTCCGACCTGCGGCTGCTCTTACTCCACTGGTAGCAGCGATCGAAAATGAGGTCACGCACGCTCGCGAAGTGCGGATTCGAGTTTGCCCGCCGTGCCACGTCGAAGAGGAGCGCGCCGTAGGCGTTGAGCGCCTCGATGCAGGTCGGCTCGCCCATCACCGCCTGCTCCAGGATGCCGGCCGCCTTGCTGAGGTCGTCGTGGTAGTTGTGCACCAGCACGCCATAGCTGGTGAGCGTGAGCGTGTTCTTCTCATCAGGGTTTCGCAGAAGCTCCTGCGTCAAGAAGTTCTCCGTCTCCCACATTTGGTCCTCGAGCGGGCCCCCGCACACCATCACGGCGTCATGCTGCATGCACGGCAGGGTGCTCAGCAGCTCGACGTAGCCCAGGCCTTCGCTCTCGGTGGGCGACTTCGCCGGCATCGAGGTGCGCTCCGCGGTGCTCACGGTCAGGTCGTCCAGCATGATGGGCGAGATGCGCCCCTCCAGCGCCTCCCGCCGGTGCGGGAGGGACTTTGCGCTGAAGCTGCGCCGGGAGCCCCACAGCGGCATGCCCGACCTGCTGCCGTCGGAGTGCGTCGACAGGAAGCTGTTTTCCGTCATCGTGTCGACATCCTCCGGCTGCTTGCCCCGCTGGGCGTTGAGCACGGGCCCGTACATTGCGGAGGGCGCCGTGCCGCGCACGCGCGGCTGTCCAGACGCCGCGGGCCCGCGTGTGCCCCCTACCCACACCCCCTCGTCCAGCTAGGAGGGCCGGGCTTGTGAATGGAGTCGAGGCGCAAATCTAATAGTACCGCGGCCGTCAGAAACACCCCACCAAAAAAATATGGTTGACGGCGCGGGAAGCAACGGTCCAACTGAACGCTCAAGCCAATGGCCGACGACGGCGCGGCTGAGCCGCCGCCCGAGGCGGCGGCGGAGGGCGAAGCGGCACCGGTGGAGGCACCGCCCGCAGAGGAGGCACCCGCAGAGGCGGCGCCCGCGGGGGAGGCGCCCGCGGAGGCGGCGCCCGCGGGGGAGGCGCCCGCGGGGGAGGCGACCGCGGAGGAGGCGCCCGCGGAAGCGGCGCCCGCGGCGGAGGCGTCCGCGGAGGCGGCACCCACGGAGGCGGCGCCCGTGGACGCGGCGCCCGCGGAGGCGGCGCCCGCGGAGGCGGCGCCCGCGGAGGCGGCGCCCGCGCCGGCAGAAGAGGGCGCATCGGGCGCACAGGAGTCCGCGCCGGCAGCCAACACCGCCGCTGCCGCGCCAGTGGCGGAGGCTGCGCCCGCCAAGAAGAAGGAAGAACAAGATCCGACCAAGCTGCGATTCGACCGCGGCCTTCCCGGCCGCGGCTTCCTGCCGTACTACAGCATTGAGCTGAAGCACTCGTACGGGTGGGAGACGCAGAAGCGCAACAACTTGCACCGCCTTGGCGACACCAAGCTGCTCACCTCGTCGGGCACCTCGGTGCTCATGGTCGACCTCGAGACCCTCGAGCAGCAGTTCATCCTGGGCGTCGACTGCGGAGGCATCGGGGCCATCTGCGTGCACCCCTCTGGCAACTTTTTCGCCGTGGGCGAGCGCCAGCTAGGCGGTGCTCCCAACGTCTACGTTTACGAGTATCCGTCCCTCAAACTGGTGAGCGTGCTCAACAACGGCACGGAACGCGGCTTCTCGGACGTACGCTTCAGCAACGACGGCGAAATGCTTGCCACTGTCGGTAGCTTTCCGGATTACCTCCTGCACATTTGGGACTGGAAGAACGAAGCCGTGACGCTCAGGGCAAAGGCCTTCTCGCAGGAGGTGTTCAATGTCACATTCTCGCCCCGCTTCGACGGCACGCTGTACACGTCCGGCACCGGGCACATTCGCTTCTGGAAAATGGCCGACACGTTCACGGGCCTCAAGCTGCAGGGCGAGATCGGCAAGTTCGGAGCCATCGAGCTCTCCGACATCTCATGCTACGTGGAGCTCAAGGACGGCAAGGTGGTGACGGGCAGTGAGGGCGGCAACCTGCTGCTCTGGGATGGCGCGCTCGTCAAAGTGGAAATCAAGCCCAAGGGCGGGGGCACTTGCCACCAGGGCATGATTGAGATGGTGTGGCAACACGGCGACCACATCGTGTCCGCAGGTGTCGACGGCTACATGCGCTTCTGGGAGTACGCGGCCCTTGACCTTGCAGAGCCCGAGGACGATGAGCCGCACTGCCACGTTGAGGTCTCAAAGGAGGTGAAAATCATGGACGAATCCGCCGGCGACGTTCCTGTCAAGGTCAAGACAATGCACCTGGACCCTGACGGCAAGTACAAGGAATGGCTCGTGCAGGACGACGCAGGAGGGCTGTGGCGTGTCGACTACAACAATTTTGCGTGCAAAAAGGTGATGGACTTCCATGCCGGCCCCATCGTGGGCAGCGACACGTCGCCCGTCGGCCCCTTCTATGCGAGCGCGGGCAGCGATGGCACAGTGCGTCTGCACAACATAGACGACAAGAAGACGCTCTACTCGCAGTCCTTTCCGCAGCCGTGTACATTCCTGCAGTGGGCGCCGCCCGTGGTGGACCAGAACGCCACGAGCGTCGTCGTTGGCTTCAAGGACGGTGTTGTGCGTATCCTGCAGCAGCTGCGAGACTGCTGGCACTTGCAGCACGTGATCAAACCGCACACGCAGGGCGTCACCAGCGCGCAGTTCAGCCGCGATGGCAAGATCTTGGCCACCTGCTCCCCGGACGGTCTCCTCTGGTTTCAGGCCGTGACCCTTGACAACAGAGGCGTCGAGTCGCTGACGCCCGTGGGCTTTGTCAAGACAAAAACGCCGCTCATTTCTCTGTCCTGGTCTCTGGATAGCGCCACTTTGATGGCCTGCTCGGCGCCGGCGAATCCCGGCGCTGAGGGGGAGGTGCTTGAGTTCACGATGCCTGATGTTTCCACGCTCGACACAAGCACAACCTTTGACATCACTGCGAATGTGCAAGTGCGGCCATACGTTTTCGAGAAGAAGGTGATTGAAGTGCCCAAGCCGCCCAAGCCCGAGAAAAAGGAGGGCGAAGACGAGGACGAGGAGGAGGAGGAGGAGGAGGAGCCCGAGGTGATCCCGCAGGGCACACCACTGACGTGCCTGTACGTCACGCCTACAACCTTCCTGCTCACATACGACGGCCCCGAGAGCAAGGGCATCGTGTACGAGTGCTCGTTCAACTTCAAGCACCCCATCAAAGAGCTGGAGACGCACCGCTCGCCCGTGGACTTTATACGCGTGTCGCACTCGGGCCGCTTCCTAATGACAGGCGACGTGGACGGCATGGGCGCCTTGCGCGCCATTGCCGAGCCGCTGCCAGACGCTGGACAGTTCCTATCGAAATGCTGGCGCGGAAATCTCCACGGCCTGGATGGGCAGCTGAGTGGCATGAGTCTGGACATGAACGACAGCAAGCTTTTGACCTCGTCGTGTGATGGCAACATGTTCCTGTACCGCATCACGCCAGACTTCCACTCTGCTGTCAGTGATACGCTCGCCATCGACGCAGCCGCACAAAAGGCCGCAGAGCAGGCGCGCGCTGAGGAGCTCAAGCTCGAGGAGCTCAAGGCTGCTGACGAGTTGTCAGTGAGCCAGAAGGAGCCCGAGGATATTGTCGACCCCAAGCACTACTCAATTCAGCAGGAAAAGATTCAAGCGGAGGAGGACCGGCGCATGGCGGAGGCGGAGAAGAAGAAGACAGAGATGCGCGGCAAGATCGATGCCCTGCGCGTCGAGTTCGAAAAGCTTCTCGAAACCAACAACCTGCTGCCGCCTGCCGAGCAGCTTGCTCGCGACGAATTCGAGGTGGACCCTGAGCTGCGGGTCCTGCTCGAGAAGGAGGCGGCAGAAAAGGTGGAGGAGGCGCGGAAGGAGCTCGCGTGGGAGAGCGAGAAGAAGCGCATTGGGCTGGAGAAGCTGAGCAAGGCGTTTATTGATGACATCGCAGTGGAGCACATCAAGCTAAATGCATTCCGTGCACCCTACTTCGTCCAGAGCTTCCGCACCAAGAAGCTGACAACAGAGCAGCGCGAGCGTATTGACGCCGTCCACGCACTTATCAAGAAGGAAGAGGCAAGCAAGAAAGGCAAGGATGGCGAAGGAGGGGGGGAGGCGGGCGGTGGTACTGGGGGTGATGGGGGTGGCGGTGGGGCTGCCGCTGGTGGCGCAGCAGGCGCAGGGGGGGCAGGCGAAGAGGAGGAGGAGCTGACAGCAGAGGAGCTGGAAGAGAAGGGCGTGCCCAAGGGCGAGATCCGCAAGATTCTGCGGCAACAGCGGCAGCGCAAGTGGAAACAGCTGCTCGCCTCCAAGCCGGACGACAAGTACGAGGACCCCAAGGATGTGGCGGCGATGGAGCACGCCAAGAAGCACATGGGGGACTACAAGCTCAAGACTGCCGAGAACTACAAGGTGCCAGAGCACCTGCGCATGAATGCCGAAAAGAAGCGCCGCCAGATGATCCTGCTGGAGGAGAGTGTGTACTCGATCAAGATGTCCTTCAACGATCGCTTCCTGGCGCTGCGTGACCTCAAGGTGCGCATGCGCAACAACGTGGTCGCGTGGTCGACCCGCATCCAGGAAATCAACCAGGAGCTGGACCTGGAGAACGAAGACCTCTGGCGCCCGGAGCTGGCCGATAGCGAATTCCCGGAAAAACGCTTCGAGGTCTCGACTGGCGAAGTCGACGCCGCCACAGGCAGGCCTGCAGACAGTGGAGCGGGTGGTGGGGCCGGGGGTGGCAGCGGGAGCGGGGGCGGGGGAGGCGGTGGCGGTGGCGGTGCGGCGGCGCCTACGGCATCCCAGGGTGGGGAGAAGGGGTCTGTGGGCAGCGGGGTTGGTGGCGCGGCCGTAGGGATTGCGGTCAGGTTTCCCGAGGGGTATGTCTTGTCAGAGGTGGAGCAGGTTGAACAGCACGTGCGCAAGGTTCAGCTCGTGTATGAAAAGGAGAAGCTGATTGACATGATTGAGAACACGGTGGAGGCGTTTGACGAGGCCGTGCGCACGTTGCGGCAAGAACGCTTCAAGCTGGATGCCGACCTGAAGATGACGGATCTTCGCATGCTTGTGCTCTTCCAAGAGCTGCGGTTGCTCAAGGAGTTCGAGAAACGTGACAATGCGCTCGTCAAGAAGCTGGACGACAAGCGGCTGGAAAAGAGCGACATTGTTCTCAAAATCGCCGAGTGCCGTGACAAGATCGCCGCGCGCAAGGCCGAAATTGACAAGCTCAACCCCAAACAGGTGCTCGCCGAATTCCTGCAGCTTGTGCCCGAGACGAACAAGTTCCACGAGCAGCTGCTCAAGATCTTCAAGAAGAAGATCAAGCGGCAAAAGAAGAAGGCGGTGAACGAGGGCGAGGACGGCGACCAAGAAAGCGGGTCCGAAGAGGATTCCGACGAGGACATGTCGGATCTTGATGAGGAGGAGGAGGAGGAGGAGGAGGACTTCTGCCCACCGGGGTGCGAGCCGGCGCTTTTCGAGCAGGTGTGCGAGCTGCGTGAGAAGAGGCTGGATACCGAGGAGACGCTGGCCGAGTTTCAAAAGGCTGCCGATACGCTCAAGAAGGATCAGGAGGCTTTGACCAAGAAGGAAAAGCTCATTGACCAGGCTCTTAAGCAGACTGACGAGGAGATCCAGACCTTTCAGTCTTTCAAGCAGCAGAAGGTGTGTTTCTCGCCTGTGGGCCCTCTTTGTGTGGGGAACGCGGTGTAGAAGTAAGAGGATTCGAGGGTAGGCCCCAAATGAGAATATATTCTTCTGCGCAATCTAGCGTGTAATTTGCTGGTGTGAGCAGCAATGCGTTGTGGCGAGCAGGGAGGGCAATTGCAAATACTGATTCAGTGTCGGCGTGTGTGTTGGTGCAGCTGAATGAGATCCAGGTGATCATCACTCTCAAGATGCACCAGGTCAAGTGCGTACTGGAAGGCAAAATGCCTCCAGACCTCTCGCACACCATCGTCTTCACGACCTCGGGACTCAAGCGCCTGCGCGCGCGCATTGATGAGCTCAAGGACGAGAAGGAGGAGCTGCGCAAGAACCAGAAGCAGCTCCGCCGGGAGCACGTACAGCTGTCCAAGAGCCGCAAGGTCAAGGAAGCCAAGCTCAAGGAGCTTGAGGCCCGCGCCCGTGATGTCCAGGTGCCGTGCCTGTTCTGCTTGTGTCCCCTTGCGCCCTCCTTGTCTATGCGCGTTCTGGGCGATGTGTCTGGCATGCGCTGTCGTGGCTGCGTGTAATGGCCATCACAATGGCTGTTACGTGCGTGGTTGAGAGGCCCGAAAGAGGCTACCTTGAGGCTAATCGCAAAGGCACACTGCAGATGCTCAAGTTCGGACAAGAGGTGGACCTGGAGGTGCTGGAGAAGATGTCGGTGAACAAGCAGGCCGAGGATCTGAAAGAGCAGTTGAAGAAACTCGAGGCCAAAAACACGGGTGAGCTCAAGGCATGGCAGAAGAAAATCGAAGAGGCTGCGGCCGAGTTGGCCGGAGTGACCAAGCAGAATACCGACAAACTGGAGAGGGTCGCAGAATTAACTGCCGCGCAGCATCGGTTGGAAAAGGAGTTGAATGGGACACAATCTAGGATGGTCGTTGAGGTGGGCCCGTCCAAGGAGAAGATGAAGGCAGAACGCGAACAGTTGGTGTCCTTGGTCAAACTGCAGGCGCGTGAGATGGAGGCACTCAAGGCCGAGATCAACATGCTCCGTCGGAAAGGCGGGCATGTGTACACACCTGTAGTGCGACGTGGCCAGGGCACCCAGTAATTTAACACACTCTGTGAACAAAAAAGCATTTTAACATTTTGACGCACCCCGACAAGCGTGGCCTCAACAACTTGCTGTCCGAAACCCCCTCCTGCGCTTCGTATTGCCAGTAGCGGGAGCGCTGATCATGAGCGGATCGATCGATACACCTATCACACGCATCCTGCCCGCCCGAGGCATCCACCTTCCAAGCCATACGAAAACGTGCACCATTTTGAAGCCTTGCCCCGATCATCAGGCTTCCTCTGTCTGTGATCTTGTGTGAGTAGTAGCTGTAGAGGGTCAGTGACAGACAGGAAGGCTGCGAGTGAGTTTGCGCGAGTAACAGCTGTAGGAGTCGGTGAGGGACGGGAAGGCCTCACCTGGCATTTGGTCGAGTGAGTTTTTCACGGGGGAGCCGCCGTCTGGAAGCAGGGAGAAAAAAATGCGTTGGTAGCAGATGAATAAGCGTTGATAAAAAGAAAATGCGTTGATAGCAGCGATATCGACATACAAGCAACTGGCAGCGGAAACTGACACAAGGCTCAGGCACCTCTGTCTCTGTCTTTAGCTCAGAGGGCCGTTGCTCGAACTCCAAAGGTTGTCCATCGCGAATTTCGAGCAGCGAGAAGGCATTGTCGAGTTGTGCTTCCCTCTTCTGGCTCTCTACTACTGCAGACATGATCGTGTTGATCTGCGCGTGTGTATCATACGTGTACGCGTGTGTCTGTGAAAAGGTCTGGCTGGGCGTCAAGCTCTTGCATTCGCTCGCGAGTTTTTGGATATTGAGACGCAGGCTAGTGCGTTTCGAAAACCAAACGAAGTCACCTGCATTGCCTGAGACGTGAGCACCGACTTCAATTTGTCCACCAAGCGACCCCCCTGTTGGCAGCCTGATGACGTGTCCGCGACGTCCGTCTTTGCCTTCACAGTCAGTTTTGTTAGAACCCAAACACGTGCATCAGTCAGTGATATGCACAACAACTACTGGCTGGCAGTATGCATTCTCTCCATTTGACGCTTGCCCTGCATTTCCAAACATCGGCCTCAGTTCCTAAGAACTTGCTCATGCGATCTATCAGGGGCTCTCACTCACGCACGCTGAAGCACCTTCATGTCAAGATCTTGCTTGAAATGTGCAAGTTCATCTTCCTTTTGCTTAAATTGTCTCTCGAGCTCACTGTTCGCCTTGCTCGAATTCTGCATCTTCGTCGTCATCTCTCTGATATGCTCGGACCAACCGGCTTTTTCCTCTTGCAGTGAAGCAACCTCACCACGGAGAGTTTTCTCCACAATTTTCAGCTTTGTCAGCTCTCCGAGAAGCTCCGCATTTTCTGCGCGCAGCGTAGCTAGCGACGCTTTCGACGCTAGAAGAAGCTCCGCATTTTCTGCACGCAACGTGTCGTACTCCTTGAGGGAGTCATGCAGCACCTCCACCTGCTGCCGAAGACTATCTCTCTCCTCCGCCTCCTGTGCAGCCGTCTCCTTGGGAGCTGATGCGGAGGGCGGAGCAGCTGAACGCTGAGCTTTGGTAAGTTGGGTGCGTTGGATTTTCGGTACACCTTCCTCAGTCTCTGCAGCCTTCAGGATGGACAGCTCCTCGCGCAACATCTTGATTTCATTCTGTAATTGTTTGACTTCCTCCTCTTTGCTTGCTACATCCTGCAATGCCCTGCCGACCTGATTCTGCAAGCCGTGAATGAGGTCAGTATCTTGTTTCGAGGCTTCAGCCAGTGCCTCGCTCACCGACAAGAGCTCAAGTTTTAGCGCATCCATCTCCTTTTTCACTTCTGGGTCGGGCATTGGTGCTGATGACGGTGATTGCGGTGGTTTGGAGTTATGCTTGACAGAGGGAGCAGCTGATCGCTGCGCTGCCTTCTTCTCTTTCGTCAACATGGGATGGTGCTCGACATCGGTTTCCCGGCCCGCGAGCGCAACACGCAATTCTTCAATGACCGCCATCTGTCGCTCCAGCTCATTAAGAAGCTTCGGTATTTTTTGCTGCAGCTGCTCTTTCTCGAGCGCAATGGCCTCCATCTTGGCCTCTGAGGAGGCAACACGAATGAGGAGGTGGCAAAAAGAGGCTAAGATCTCCTGTCTGCTCCTGCCTTCTGACTGCGTACCTACATACGACTTGACGAGTTGCCGTGTTTCTTCAAGCTTGCTTTCATCCTGCAGGCAAGATCGAGCCATTTCGACCAAATTCAGTGATGCGACTGCGCCATTGAAATCAAGTACATCATCCCTATCGCCGCCTCGATGATCCTGAAGATCCCCAGCCCCTTCTCTGAGAGCATCGCCGTCCTGTTCAGCCGCTTCAAGCATCTTGATACGGCTTTTTAGTTCATCAGCTTCTTTGCTCCATTCGAGGGCGTGCCGCTTCCACGTCCTCTCCACCTGTTTCGCATCGCGTCAAAAACGGGTACAAAATCATGCACAAATGCGCACAAATGCGCAAGCAAACTTTCAAAACCGCACCCGATCTAATATACATTCAGGCACAGATGCAAATTCGGGCATACAGTAAATGCGCGCATGCCTGATCTTTGTCTTCGTGTAGATCCAAATTTTGATCCTGCAACGTCTGAATGGTTTGCAACGCTTCCCTCAGCTTTTCCCTTAGTGCCGATGTCACCGCCTCCATATCCGAGATGTTTGGGTCTGCAATTGGACTAGCACGATCCGTATACTCGGGATCCCTGGTGCTAGATGCCTCTTCCAACTTCTGCAAGTGCTGCACCTCCTCTTCAAGCTGCTGCACTTGCATTTTGAGAGCGCGATTATCAGCAGAAAGTTGTGCCTTCTGATCATCAGCAATGACCCCTTCCAGCTGTAGCAGCAATGCCTCGCGCTCATTTGTCAATTCCTGAGTGGTAGATTCGAGTGCTAGAACTTTCGTCACGGTCCGTATTTCGTGCTTCTTAGCCTCCTCAGCAAGCTGCTTCTCAGATTCGCTTTTCAACGATGCCATATCAGCTCGGAATTGTTCCTGCATTAACTTCAATTGCCGCTCCAGGGCGCTTCTCAGCAAAATCGCTTGGCTCGCTTCCCCTTCACCAGACCTTTGGAGGTGTTCGCTGAGTGCCTCAACTTGGATGAGCGCCTGGTCGCGCTGGGTTTTGAGTAAATGTCATTTCACAGGATCAGAACACATACAATACAAAAGCGAAACGGCAGGACAGTCTCCACAGGACGGGCATGAAAAGGGGGGGCGGAGAAGCAGCATTGTGACGGGTCTAAAATAGACCACCACCACCCCGAGCATACGCCATGTGCACAGGGCCTAAGCTGCGGAACACTTTCTCGCTATTGGTCAAAATCCAAAAGATCAATCACCTCTGATCTCATGCTCTCTCGCTCCTTCAGCGAGTTGTGCACTGCCACGTCCATCTGGCCTAGTACCGTTTCCGTCGCTTTCTCGCGCTGTGCGAGCTTGTCCGCAATTTCTTTCGCTTCTGACTTGGCTGTCGTCAGAGCGGCCTCCAGCTCGGACGCCGATTTCTTCGCCGAGGTCCACTCTTTATACTTCAGCACCAGCTCCTTCTCCAACATGGCATTTTGCGCGCGGATTCTTTCAAGCTCCAGGCCGCGCGCTTCAAGCTCCAGGCCGCGCGCTTCGTACTTAGAATTTAGGTCTTCGATGGATTCGTGTAGAAGCTGAAGCGCGCGCTCGGACTCAACTTTGATCACCTCGACGGACTTCTCCAGATCCGCTATGCTTGAAGTCCTTTCCTTCAGCGTCTGCTGCAGCCGCTTTACGACATCTCCCGCCCTCAACAGGTCTGAGCTTGCCTTTTCCAGCTCGCCCCGGCATCGCCGCAATTCCTGCTCGGTTTCTGCAGCGCTGGTCTTATGCTGCTGCACGCGCGCCTCTGCCTCCGCTCGTATTCCATCGACCTCATCCTGCACGCGTGCCTGTATCTCGGCGGCCTGGACTGTGAGCCCTGTCACGTTGCGCACCGCCTCTTGCTGAAACTGGTCGAGCTCCGCGGCAAACTGTGCACGTAGCCTCTCGTTCTCCCGCTCCAGGCCAACACAGTCGTGGGCCTTGTTCCGCAGAGCCTCCTCTAGCGCCTCGCCATCCCGCATGCCCTGCTCCAGTTGCTCCTGTTTCCGCACTGCGGCGTCCAGGTCCGCCTTCAGCCTCTCTTTCGCTTCGAGCTCCCGCTCCTGCTGCTCGAGTCTCGACGTCGCCACGCCTAATCTCTCCTGGAGCCCGGTGTTTGCTGCTGCCAGCCGCGCGTGCATCCCTTCGCTCGCCTCCAGCCGCCGCTGCTGCTGGTCGACCTGCGCCTGCAGGTGCTCGATGAGCCGCGTCTGCTCCATGCGCTCCTGGTCGGCAGCCATCCAGTCCTGCTGGAGCTGCTGCTCCGCGGCATCGATAACCTGCTGCTGCTCTTCAACCACACGCTCCAATTTCTGCTGCTGCCGCCGCAGGAGTGCCACCTCCGCGTGCAGCTCATCGCACTCTGCCTGGCTTTCCTGCAGCGCCAACTGTGCCTCCTGCCCGAACGTTGGGCGCAGCCGCTCCACCAGCGGCGAGGACCCCGCCTCGCCCGCCCGCACCGCGCCTGGGAACGCCGTTGCGTCCGCACCGCGCATGGCCTCCGGGCACCGCGCCTCGGTGCCTGTGTGCCCTCCGAGGCTCGGGCCTCCGGCGGTGCCCCTTCCACACCGTGCTCCGCCCGCAGCCTGCGTTCGTGGACCGAAAAAGTTCGTGGGACCAAGGAAAGCAATCCAAGATGCGCCGCCTAACGCGCAGCGTGGCGGCGGCGTGGGGTGCGGCACTGCTTGCCGTGGGATGCGCGCCGAGGGCGTCGTCGTTTCTCATGGCGCCGGGCGCTGGCGCGTGGGCGCGCCCGGACCTGCACACGCCGCATGCAGTCCGAGCTCTCCGGCGGCCGGGCGCGGGGAGCCTGTGCATGGCGGCAGCGGTGTCGCGCAGAGAGGCGCTGCGGCAGGCGGCGACGTGCCTCGTCGGCGCGCAGGTGGCGGGCAGCGCCGTGCTCTCGTCATCGCCTGCGGGCGCTGAGACCGCCACCGCCGCAGCACCCGCGGCCCAACTGCAGGCCGGCGTCGGTGCGTGATCACCGCCTGCTCTCTCCCTGACACACACACACACACACACACACACGCACACACACACACACACACACACACACACACACACACACACACAGGTGGCGCGCCGGTGATGTCGCCGCAGGTC
>Ga0115006_10001963_pt1 | contig 13256 bp, 7 predicted proteins | sample ArcOceMetagenome_3_FD_88943 | JGI IMG/M metagenome (GOLD analysis project Ga0115006, IMG submission 88943) | Marine eukaryotic phytoplankton communities from Arctic Ocean - Arctic Ocean- Svalbard ARC20M Metagenome | ecosystem: Environmental > Aquatic > Marine > Oceanic | place: Arctic Ocean...
AGAGCTTTTGCAGCTTGCAGGGCCAGAACAACGTGGTGAGCATCACAAGTAAGTGCAGGTTGACCAGCCGTACCTGGTACATGTGTGTATCAGCCGTAGGCTATGCTATGATCGGCACCTGTTGGTTTGGCTACGTAGGAAGCGACTTGAGCACAGTCAAACATACATGTACGTGCTCAAGTCAAGTCAGGTCCAATCGAATCGAATAATCGAATCGAATAATCGAAGGAATCGAATCGTACGTGCAATCGAATCGAATCGAATCAATCGAAGAAGACACACATACAGACATCGTCTCCATGTCGGACCACTCGGAGAGCAGCTGCTCCCTGGGCTTTGTGGCCGATCGGTCCCGATTCCGTCGCGATTCCACCGGTGGCGATACGCCTCAGCATCACTTTAGCGCTAGCATCAATTTCGACGAGGGCCGACCAGAGCGCCCCCAGTCGAGATCCTCCACGACACAGCCAAGCCTAAAGGAGCGGGCTCGCCACCGACCGTCGTCCGGTTCCGGCATGTTAGGTGGGGAGCAGCAGCCGGTGCGACGGAGGATGCCCCGCCGGCCATCGATCGATGCCATCAAAAATGTCCTCGATAATAACGGAGACCTGTCCAAGGTGGCCACCGGAGGAGGTCGGATGCAGCGCCGTCCCTCGTTCGGCAGTCTGAGCGCTCATTCGTACGATGCCCTCGGCCACGATCTGGCCGATGCCAGCGACGATGGGGCAAGTCCAGAACATGGCCGTTCGCGGGATCGGAGGGTACAAAGGCGGCCATCGACGGGGTCGTATCACGTGACGCTCAAGGATGGTGACGGCGAAGGCGATGGCGGCGCGGGTGGAGGACAAAGGAGGAGACGAGTCCAGCGGCGACCGTCCATAGGGTCGCTTGACCCGTCCATGACATTCAACCAAGACACCAGTCGAGGTATGATTCGACGGAACTCGTCCTCATTTGGGTCCACGCGACACATGGAGGGACTCATAGGATCGGCAGGTGGTGACGAAGGACAGCAGGAGAAGCCGATGGAATATCAAGAAATGCGTGCTCGCACGATTGAGTATTACAATAGAACACCCTCAAGCAATTCTCTCGGATCGATGGCAAATGCAGTAGAGGCAGTCAAAGATGCCGACAGACAGAAACAGCAGAAGCAGAAGCACAAGCACAAGCACAAGCACAAGCGGAAACAGTCGAAAGAGAAGCAGCAGGATCGGAGGCGTCGGTCATCGCATCAATCGGAATCATCATCAGATGATTCCGCGTATGTATCTTATCGACTGCAGCATCAATCGCAGCGGAGATCTCAGACACCTCCATCACCATGCACAAACGCCCCGAGCGAACAGCGGCACCACGCGTCTCGCCGGGCATCTGCAGAAGATGGTGTCATTCTGGAAAAGGACAGCCTGAAGGATATAATAGCACGTCGTCCATCGGAATCGGCGTTGGACACGGAGGGCACCGAGAAACGGAGAGAAGTATTGCAAACGTTTGGGACTCTCCAAACTGCGTCGACTATCGCCTATGAAAGTGCGGACCCTTCGAGAAGAAGCAGCGTCGGTAGTGCCAGCAGAAGTGATAGCACTCGTTCGGGCGCGAGCAAAGGGCGGCAGAAGGAGCATAAAAGTACAAAGGAACGGTCACCCTCGAGCATCATCAGCGCCGAGGCCCAGTTGGCCGCCGACGTATCGTCAGCAGACGCATTTCACCAGTCATATCATCACGAGTCGTCGCATCTGTCGAAAGATCAGTCGATGCGTTCCGTATTGAGTAGTCAGAGTCGGGACCAGAGTCGAGACCGGGGATCTTCTGCGAAGCGAGAGGGACCAACGAAGCAGGGCACCACTTTTTATGGATGGGGCGATGATGGCTCTGTGACGGAGAGCGAGTATTCCCAGGTTCAACGTATCAAGGAAGAAAAGGCTGATGATGCCGAGGTATATGTTGGCTTTACCAATAGGGAAGAGTTCCGCGAGCGTATAGGAACTGCCGATGAGATCCAACCAGTGGAAATCGAAGAGGAGTTTGACGCCAAACGACCCTGGAGGAAGGCCAACGCAAAGGAGCTCCATAAGTCATCATCAAAAGATGGTGGAATTTCTGGCACCGACAGCATCAAGAGTTTCAACGTCGACGAGACTGATGCCAACGTGGACGTCAAGGCCAAAACAGCTCCATTTGACGACGACATTGAAAGCATCGGAGCCCGCCGACAGAATTCTTCCACCGGATCAATCGATGTGTTGAATGTAGTAAATTCTGGTCGAAATGACGACGCTGACGAGATCTCGTCGACATCAGAAAGCACTCTGTCCGAGTTCGCGTATGCGCAAGCGGTTCTTAAGCGAAATATGCCTGTGGTCGACAGCAGACCTACCAAAAGAAGTATTATGCGACAAAAGTCGTCTGACTCTGGCGATGTGATATTTCGATACGCCGATTTCGACGAAAGTAGCGAGGAAGATCCAGCAGAAGCGGCAGCAATCATTGCTCAAATGTACCGAGACGAAAGGAAGAAGAAAGTACAAGCCCCTCTTGAAGATTTTCGGGATGAAGAAAGTCGAGGCTCTTCTCTTCAAGAGTCGTCTGGGGATTCTCCGGATCTACATGTAGAAGCTGCCAAAGAACAGAAGAAGCAGAGAGAGACAGTGCTGGCATCATCTTCAGTCGCCAAGCCGAAGGAAAGAGCGACACCGGTCGAGAAGGCTCCGTCAAGGCAAAGGGTTCAGGGACCAAAAAAGGTGGTGGCACAGCAGAGGGAGGCAGAGTCCTACGAACGAAAACGGAACGGTAGCAGCAACGACGTCACTGAAAATGATAATAAAGGGCAGGAAACGAAAAGCAAGGACACATTTGAGTACTGGAACGACGGATACGGTGATGTTGACAATCGAACGTTTGACAGGAGATCCCTAGCGATAGAGGAAAACAAACGCCTCGTGTCGTCCATCGCGGGCAATCCAGCTGTTGCCTACAAGATGGGCAAGTCAACGAGAAATATCGAAGAAGCAGAGCCATTTGTTAACGTTGAGGATGGTCGAGCTGAAAGCTTTGCATCTCGCAAAACTGCTCAAGCTAGCAATGAAAAGAATTGGGGCGACGGTGACAAGAGCACCTCATCGCACGGCGAAAGATCGCTAATGGCCGGCTTTCCTGCATCACAAAAGCCACGAGGGTCATTGGAGAAGCTACTGGGACCGAAGGTGTGGCAACAAAGAAAGCTGATCTTCATCTGTCTGGGGGCTTTACTTCTTATTATCATTGCGATCGCTGTAGGGGTATCAGTCAGCAAGAACAACAACAAGCCGTCGTCTCTCACGCCAACTCCAAGTCCCACACCGATGGAAACAAATCTATTTCCCACCCGCCCACCAGGCACCTCAGCTTTACCCTATGTTCCGCTGCAGACTGTATCGGGCACAGCCATCTTTGACCATGCCGGGTCAGCTGTGTCGTTCAACTCTCTTGGGACGTATGTCGCAATCGGTTCTAAGCAGAACAAGAGCGGTAGCAGCAATTCGGAGGGAGTCATTCGGATCTACGCTCTTATTGGTGGCAGCTGGCAACAAGTAGGCGCCGACATCGTGGGTTCTGCCAATGGCGACGAATTCGGATCCTCAGTATCTCTCAGCGACGATGGCCAGCGTGTAGCCATTGGTGCGCCAAATAGTGATGTCACCGGAGAGTCTGGCGGTAGTGTAGAGGTTTACGATATGCGAGACAAGGAATGGTCAAAAGTAGGGAGCTCAATTAATGGCGCCGAAAAACTCGACAGGGCGGGATTTTCGGTATCTCTATCGGGAGATGGTAGAAGAGTTGCCGTTGGGGCACCGAGAGGTGGAGAAGATACGGGCAGCGTCCGAGTGTTTGAGGAACTCAACGGAGAGTGGTTTCAGTTGGGTCAGGAAATATTCGGAGATAGCGTGGCAGTACTTGCCGGTTATGCCGTCTCTCTCTCGCTCAAGGGCGACACACTTGCTATGAGTTCACCTCGTGCGAGCACCGACGAGGTGGCCAGAGGCGGCAGCGTTACGATGTACAATTTCGTTGACCCGTCAACTTCACCCGGCGATGCCTCATGGCAACCAATGGGGTCGCTCATTTCAGGCGATGCCCCTGGTGACCAAACTGGGGAATCCATTGCATTATCTAGCGACGGCAAGATCGTGGCTATTGGTGCCAATGGCCGGGATGGTGGCCGATACAAGAACGTGGGCTACTGCCGTGTATTTCGATTCGACGGGCAGCTGGGAGACTGGGAACAACATGGTCAGGCAATGTACGGCCGAGATCAGGGCGAACAAATGGGATCCTCAATTGCCATGTCTCGGGACGCAACGACCGTTGCTTGTGGGGGTCCAAACAGTCGCGATAGGAGTGGGGTTGTCCGAGTCTACGAGAACCAAGCGGCGGACGATGATTGGTCTCAAATCGGGGATGATTTATCTGGGCCTTTGGGATCTGCATTCGGCTCGTCGCTTGCTCTGTCTCGAGACGGGTCCTTCCTTGCTGTGGGAGCTCCAGATAGCGAAGTCGAAGGGAACGAAAGAGCGGGCTTTGCGGAGATCTATACGTCTCTTTGAGCTGGTTTATTTGTGTTATGTATTTTAGCTACTATTTATAGGGTACTGCGCCTACGTGTAGACTAGCTAGCTAGCTAGCTAGCTAGCAACGTTTGTAGCCAGGTAGCCACAAGCACGCTTTCTAGACTAGCTACTAGAGGACTATGCATCTGGTATAACAGGTCGACCATGCAGTAGAACAAATATGCAGATATCAATAGCGCAGCTGGACAGCAACCTTCACATCATTTTACTCATTCGGCCATGATTCACCCAGCCCGACAGGCTTCTGCATGTCGGAGAAGGACACCACGGGCTTTCGACGACGCCGAATCAGCAACCGCATCACGTCTTGCAAGGGTATCAGTGATTCTCCGACCCACCAATTCGTGCCAAGGATTAGTTGGGTCGCACACTAAGGAGCGGCGAATATGAGCCTCGCTTCCTGACTGAATGGACACCCCAGTTGCAACAGCCGCCGAAGTCTTGTAACTTTCTTCGAATGAAGCGTTACGACGGTAGGTTTCCCCACCATCAAAGCCAATTAGTGGTACCAGGGAGGGATATTCTGGCAAAAGCAAAGACGAAAGCAAACACGCATTCACGAGATTCGAATCGGCTGCACCTTCCTCATCACACTTTTTCAGCAAGAAGACCTGTCCTTCCTTGTCACCATTTTCCTTTCCCTCTGACAAATCCATGCCATTATCACCAGCACTGCTGCACCTGCTACCGACACGCTCATCCGTGGTTGGATCGTCTTCAAATGCCACCTTTCTCTTCTGGCGCTTGGTATCATGAGCATGTCTCCAAATCCCGCCACTGTCGTTTCGGTGACTGCACGTAGAAGTTTCCAGGCCAATGCTCCTCTTGGCAAAGCCATGAAGCAAAAAAGAAAGATCGTCCGAGCCACCTCCCCGCTGAGATTGGCTCAGGGCACTGGCAATGGCAACGAAGCGGGCAGACTTTTGCTCCTTCGTACTGGTGCTCCTCTTGGAACCCTTGTTACCACCTCTTTGTCTACCCGCGGCAGTACTGCTCGGCTTGGTAAGCATTCCAATATGAATCAGCTGTTGTCCTGCTGCATCGATAACCTGCTGCATGTCCTCAGAGAGCTGATAATTTATGCCACCGTGAAGAAGCGGTCTGCGAGCCACATTCATTAGCTTGTTGGAGGAGATGGCCCAAAAATCGGAAAGACAACACACAAATGATTTCGCGGTCGAAGGCTCCGGATCGATGCCGAGCTGACGAAGAGTCGAGAAGGTCTTGACGGCAATTTGCACGCTTCGAATAGTCTCGCGAAGACCTTCCACATGAGCATCATTGATGATGTTACATGTAGACTGCCCAAGGCCGTGTCCTTGACGGGCTGCTCCCTCCTCATCCTTGCTAGTATCGGCCGTGGCACCTTTGACAAGCGAATTGAAGCCATCCAAACGATCCAGAGCATAATCCATACTTTCGGTGCAGTACTCCGATAAAGTGTCCACGCAATCTTCCACATCGCTGATGCTCACGCGTGTGCCCGAGCTATCTTCAGTTTCTACACAAAGACGTCGCGTGTCCGCAACTAGGCAATGGAGGAGGCTGTTGCCACCAAATGCCCCCATCCCTGCACGGGCACCTGCGAGGCACTCGAGAAGCCGTCCCAGAACACGAACGATCAACTTGCGTACTTGCAACGCCGCCGCTGCGGCCGCTGCGGCCGACGTTGCCTCTTGCATCGTGTCTGCACCACCACCTTTGAGATCGGGCGTCGCGTCGGGCGTCGTCAAATCTACCAGGCCACGACGGGCTAGATAATGGCAAAGAACAAAGGCATCGATCACAGAAATTTCCATCGGAAGGCCCTGAGCGGCGTATTCTGAACCCATCGAATTGATTACTTTGAGAATCATCGCAGTCGTCTTATGATAGGCGGGATAGGTGTTGTCCCCTCCGGCTGCAACGAACTGAGGAAAGACGCGTCCAAGAAGGCCATCGACACTGTTCCAGGGGGGCAATGGGCGGACAGGGACGAGAGAGGCAAGCACTCGATACTGGTCAGTCGACTTGGCGAGGTACTGTACAATGACCCGACAGGCAATGTTATCGGACTCGTCTAACAGCCTGACGATGCCATGATTCCCGGTGTTATTGCTGAATTCACCCGCATCCTCACAGTCTTCGTTATCCCCATCGTTGTCGCCAATTTCATGCTGATCATCGACTAATAGGGCACGTCGCACATCCGTCGGAACCAGTAGAAGATCGGCCACCATCCGAGTCAGAGCGAGCTGTCGGTCGAAGGATTCGATTGGTTCGCTCCCGGCATCACCTTTCTCAGTGCCGTCTTCATTCTCAAATAGACCCCCCTGCTGCTCTTGGTTCTGATCCTTCTCCTTGTCTTCACCATCGTGGAAGACCAGCTCTTCCAATGCAGCAAGGCACCGGAGAATTCTTCTGGCCGCCCTCCTCCGATCGTACGTCGTGCTGCCAGCACCGCCACCGACGGCATCGGCTCCGGCACCGCCGTTGTCTCCGACCGCGGTATGGTCCGACCTCCTCTTCATCGTCCTCTTCTGGCGCCTGCCCTCACCCCCACCGGCAACCATGTCGACCCCAATGTCGTAATTTGCATCCAACAACTCTCCTCCTTCTTCTTCCTCTGCGGCATCTACATGTACCGGCGACGAGGAGATTGAGATACATGTATCAAGCTGCAACACGTCCTGGACTGCATGATGGACGTCGGCGGCGGCCGCTACGATCCTTTCCAGAACCGCGTCGCATGACGTGGGAATGGTGTCGCCGGGCACGGCATCACTGCCAGGAGCCGGATCTTGGTACATGTTACTACTAGTACAACTGCCACCGACAAGATGCTCATGCGGAGGTTCCGACGTCCTGCCGACGCCGTCGTGCACGCGGTTCCGCCGGTGCTGCTGATGCTCCGGGTCATACTTGTACCGGTGCCCGTACTCCTGCCGGCTCTGCGCGGACGGCGGCGGCGGATACGCCCGCCCGCCACACCCTCCGGATCCGGCCACGCCGGCTGACATCGACACGCCTCCGCCGGCGGCGCCGTCGTTCACCATCACCGGATGGAGGTGGTGCGCACTCCGCTCATGCAGCTGGGCGTGGGTGTGCGGCCCACTCGGCACATGTAGGCGAGGACGACCGCTCATGGGAGGGTGGTAGAGAGAGGTTTGTTGATGGATTTGATGATGGCGGTGGTGGTGGTGGGTCGGTACCTTGACGGTCACGCCGGCTGGAAGAGAAGATAGGCCCAGAGGGTACTGGCCGCTCTGGGCACCGCTGCTTGTAGTACTGGCATGGCTGCGGCGGCCACTGCTGCCACTGCCACTGCGGCTAGCGACGCTCCCAGCACCGCCTTCGCCACCGACGGGTGGCTGGTAGGCGTAGTTGCTCGCATTGCTCGCCATCTCACAGATCTTGGCTGCTGGTATCAATGACAAGAATAATATTAGAAGTTCACTGCTTCTTGACTGACTCGACTGACTGCTGACTGCTGACTGCTCACTGCTCACCTGACTGCTGACTGCTGACTGCTGACTGCTGACTGCAACCTCGCCTCTCACCCTCTCACTTGCTTCCTGGCTTCCTGGCCTCCTGCCTCAGCATCTGTATGCTCTACCACGCCGCTCGTTGACGATCAATAGTGGAGGATATTCGAAGATTGCAAAACTAGAAAGCAAGGCTTGCTATCTGACCGAACATACATGTAGGGATCCCTAGTGCTGTTTTGAAGCTTTCTGACTGCTTCCGATCGTAAAGAATTTGTCACCATATTTATTTATTGAATTGACGAACATAACACGATGCCGTTGAAGAACAACGTCACAGACATCGCCGTCGTTTTGATTTTCCTCGTCGCCACAGCGTCAGGATTCATTGCTCCTACCCAACGCACGAATATGCCCATGTCGTCGCTATCGATGGCCCTGGATGTGCCGCCCATCATCACAGAAACTTCAGCGAACACCCCTCTTGTCGGTGGCGCCTCGGCCCAGCTTCAGACCGGGATCGATGTGTGGTCCGCCTCCTCCAGTTCCGTCGTCCTGTCCGAGGACAGCTCCGAGGACATCGTGGCAAAGATCGCAGCCAAGAGTGCCGCCGCCAACGAGGCGGCGAGGGCAAAAGAGGAAGCTCGGAAAAAGAGCACGGAACAGCTCGCGGAGGAGAAGAAGACATTCGCTTGGTACTTTTGGGGTGGTGGCTTCGTCGCTCCTTTCCTTGCGACGTTCTACTACTTCGGTTTCAAGTTCTGGGAGAAGTAGACGCTAGCTAGTGGTGATACGAATGAATTCGAATCAGCAGAAAGAATCTGTTCTGTGAAGAGTAACCTTTCTACCGTACACTATACTACATGCTCGAATGTATGCAAGCCCGTGGCGTGACTGCTATCGCTACATTTGTTTCGTTCCGAGAACACTAACTAATAGGGAGGGATCCCAGCTAGCTACGTAGCTACCGGCGACCAAAGCCAAGCAAACCCAATACGATGGACAGAATTCTTAAACAAAGATGCTATTTCATATGTTTGCAGGTTCTAAAATAACCACAGATGCCACGATATTATCACACATACTACATACATGTACTAGCCTAGGAATTCCTAGTAGCTGATTATTCATGCTTTTAGAAGGGAGAAAGTCGAAAGGTGACACCATCGTATTTCTACACACATACTGTACTACGTAGTAGATATCAAAGCTCAGCCATCAATTTCATTCGCCATGCCCATCAAAAACCTTTGTGAAGTTGCAGCCCAGAAGCTTTTGGCAGAGTCAGAGGATTCCTCGGGAATTGGTGCTTCAGCCTTGGGAGCAATATTCGTTCCGCCAGCTTCATCTTCGCGTCGCTGATACGATCGTTTGCCCCCCCGACCGTCCCTTGTTCCGAAATTCTACCGTCAATCTCCCCCCTGGACCAGAATGATCGGGACCAAGCTCGTTGCCAAGCCTCATTGAGGTGGAAGACCACACGTGATCGATCTTCTTTTTCGTTGTGGCTGGCAGTGATCTGACGGACATGGAAATGTAGGACATCACGCTCTGGTCATCATCATAATCGTCGCCATCGTATTCATACTCGGGATGACCGTTCTTCTCTTCCGCCGAACGGTGATACGAACGATGTCCACGGCGGTGGGTCGGGTTGCGGAACATCGCCGAGCCACCACTGGTACTGTTCCTCCTCTTTGCCCCCATTGCCATCTCGGCCCTGATAGCTTCGATTTCGTGTGTCATTTCATCCGAAAGATTTGATCGAATCGATCGAGCAGATTCAAACATTTTTCGCCGTTGCGCTCCACCTTCTCTGTGCTCATGATGGTCATGTCCGCCATTTTCACCATGTTGCGAGCGTGCTTCCGTACGCTGTCGGCTTCGTCCGCAGCAGCAGCGGTAGCGTTGGATGACGATGAATGGCTTGCGAGAGGCATTTATGTTGGCGGGTTGATCGTGAATTTTGTGTGTGCCAGAGCTACTTATCGTACTCGTAGCTGCTCCCAGACGAAAGATGTTTCTAGCTAGCTAGCTACTGCTACGTAGTAGGGATCCCTATGTTGCGAGCGCAAAGGAGCGATAACAGCATAGCACCAGACGGTGCTGCATGTACACGTGCGTTCTTGTTGGCGAGCAATGTGATACATGATGTGAAATGATGGGCATCTGGCATCGGGCATCGGCCTTGCTTTTTCCGAAAATCGACAAATATTGCGAATGGCCTACTTTCGAGATGACGAGGTGACGAAACAATTTTGTGTTCAAATTTATTTTGTCATCTGTGGCATTCTGGCATTCTGGCAGTGCACGATGTTCTGTTCCGTCATTGCTCTGTTCCGATATGCGGTCGCTTATCGATCTTCGTAGACAGAGCGAGTTATAAGTACCGTCCTATCGACAGCACCGAAATCATGATCCTCACCACCTCTGCAAAATCGTTTGGGATGCACTCGATTCTTCGCTCATCAGTTCGGCGCATCACATGCTCGTCGAAGCTGATGAGTGGCGGCGGCGGCGGAGGTGTCATGGTGTCATCACCCATCAAGTTCCGATTGCCTGCTGCTGCTGCCGTCGTTGCTTCCGCTCAATCCATCCCGCCGGCATCTTTCTCGCAAGCATCCTTCTTCTCGACGGCTCCAGATTTGAACGACGGCAACCAGAAGTGGTGAGAATTCTCTTGCATTAATTTTTATTGATGGATATCTTATGGCGCGGCATATCTCATATCTTTGTGGTTCTCGAGAATTCTTTTTCATGATATCAATGAACAAACATGTAAAGTGTGCATAATCTCATCAATTTTTACCTATGCTATGATATACCTCTGTATACATGAATTATTCTGCGGGAAAGGGCAATGTATCACGACAAGATTCCTATCCTGGTTGAACAGCCACGACCATCCGTCACTGCCCAATCCGACAGTGCTAGTAGCATCCCCGGAAGTGAGGCACCTCGCACGTCGGTTCTGATGGAACTAACCGATTCCGTCGGAATTTTACATGACGTCCTAAAATACTTCTGGAAGTACGACGTCAACGTGAGCCGAATTGAGTCCAGACCGGCCATGCCCGATGAACTGGGAAGGCGTCGATTTGACTTCTTCGTCGACTTTGAGGGAGGCGTTGGTGAGACCAACGTTGATGCCCTCCTGGTGGTGCTGCGAGAGAAGTCGCAGCAATTTCTCATCCTTGATGAGAAGGAGGTACAATGGTTCCCCAGACACATATCGGAGCTGGATCTCATTGCGAACCGCACTCTCGACGCCGGTCTGGACTTGGAGAGCGACCATCCGGGCTTCAATGATCCCATCTACCGATCCCGAAGATCAGAGCTTGCTCGCATGGCGAAGGAGCACACCTACGATCGACCAATCTCAATCATTGACTACACCAAGGAAGAGGTTGATACCTGGACTGCTGTGTGGGACAAGATGGAGGGACTTTGGGATTTGTACGCGTGCAAGGAGTACAAAACATCGATGCAGCTGATGAAGGAGCATTGCGGGTACAGCCGCGACAACATCCCGCAGCAGAGAGACACCAGCGACTTCCTCAAGAAGACGACCAACTTTCAGATGCGTCCCGTAGCTGGATTGCTATCGTCCCGAGATTTCCTCAACGGGCTGGCCTTCCGTGTCTTCTTTTCGACGCAGTACATTCGCCATCATTCCAAGCCTCTGTACACACCGGAGCCAGATATCTGCCATGAGCTATTGGGCCATGCCCCCATGTTTGCTGACCGAGATTTTGCGGATTTCAGCCAAGAAATTGGTTTGGCCAGCCTTGGTGCTTCGGACGAAGACGTGCAGAAATTGGCTCGGTGTTACTGGCACTCGGTGGAGTTTGGACTGTGCCGTGAGGGTGGCAAGAACAAGGCGTATGGCGCTGGTCTTTTATCGAGCTTCGGCGAGCTGGAGTATGCATGCAGCGACGACCATCCCGGTGGTGAAGGCGGCAAGCCCCCTGAAATCAAGGAGTGGGATCCTGCACTTGCTGCTCATCAGGAATTTCCCATTACTACGTATCAGCCCGTCTATTTCTTGGCCGAGTCTCTGCAGGATGCCAAGGGCAAGATGCGAAGATACTGCGAAGACCTGCCAAGACCATTTTTCGCCCAGCACAATGCTCAGAATGACACTGTCCACATAGACAGACCCGTGCGTCGAGCTGTTGGCTGCCCCGATGCTTGAAACAATTTTTGGCGAGATGATGGCGGGGATAATGTACAAAATGCTTTGCGATCTGTAGATGCATGTAGGAATCCTAGCAAGAGAAAATGTTTTATTTAGAGAGCAAGCTGCCTTTAACCAGTCATATCACTTAGGCGGCTTCAGACCGATTTCTCTGACAACTTGACAACCTGCAATCGACCGAACGTTCCACCACCTTTATTCACTACGTAGCTAGCTGGCTTTAGTAGCTCGCTGCGCCACGCATACGTGGATAACCAACAAAGCACACGCCACCGCATGCGTCTACTTCTCCCAGAACTTGAAACCAAAGTAGTAGAACGTCGCAAGGAAAGGAGCGACGAAGCCACCACCCCAAAAGTACCAAGCAAAAGTCTTCTTCTCCCCCGCGAGCTGTTCCGTGCTCTTTTTCCGAGCTTCCTCTTTTGCCCTCGCCGCCTCGTTGGCGGCCTTGTTCTTGGCAGCCATTGCAGCAATTTTGCTGGCCTCTTCATCAATGTCCGACAGGACGACGGAACTGGAGGAGGCGGACCAGGCGTTGATCCCATCGTTCAGTAATTGCTGGTGAGGGGCTGACACTATGCTGGGGGCAGCGTCGACCGTATTCGTAATGGACACCGGCGCGGTAAAGCCGGAGGCGACAGCCAGCACTGAACACAACACAATTATGGATCTCATTTTGTTATTATGATACGAATGACTTGACTTGATCGAAAAAGTATTTATACGGTACGTGTTCATCAATGCGATGAGCAACCAAGTCGAGCATCGGCGTAGAGTGGCGAATATGCATCAACATCTCTGCCTCATCACCCACCGCGGCGTACCACCACGTACGTGTTCGTACGTGTTTCGATCTGAGTTCGCTGACATTTCGATATGACAAGGTTGAACCACACCACGGAGGGCGAGAATTTGAACGAAACAGTGAGACGTCGAATAAATGTGCTCGCGCGCAATGTCGCGCGAGAGGCGAGGCGCTAGCTA
>Ga0115006_10001964_pt1 | contig 13252 bp, 19 predicted proteins | sample ArcOceMetagenome_3_FD_88943 | JGI IMG/M metagenome (GOLD analysis project Ga0115006, IMG submission 88943) | Marine eukaryotic phytoplankton communities from Arctic Ocean - Arctic Ocean- Svalbard ARC20M Metagenome | ecosystem: Environmental > Aquatic > Marine > Oceanic | place: Arctic Ocean...
CAATAACCCCATACACCTTTCTACATAACTAACAGCCCATTTCCCACACTCGCTTCGCTCCTCGCCTCATCGCAGCTCCCGGACAACTTCGTCTCTTCCTTCGTCGTCATCCTGTCCTTCTTGATGCTCGGCTTTTGGTTCTGCTTAGCGATGTACTTTGTTCCACTCCAGATCGTCTTCTTCCCCTGCTCTCTAATGATTCTGTTTGGGATCCCCATCTTCTTCCTTAAGCTGCCCTCTTATTTCATCACCTTGGCCTGCAAAAGGATGAAAGTCAAGCAGGCTGACACTGGGCTGCTGGAGATGAAAGTTATTGCCGCCGTTACCATCGTCGCATTTGTTCACGCCTGCTCTTACGTTGGCTTCTATTCGGTGAGGGAGGACAAGGAGCGAAGGAAGGTTGGGACGAAGTGCACAAACAACATGCCGCGTACTCACATAGCCACCCCCTACTCGTCGTTTCACTCCTCGCTCCGATCTTCGCTTCGCTTATTGCAGGACCCCGAATCGTACTGGGAGCAACTTGGGAAGATTATCAACGACATCTTTGATGAGATTGACATGACATTCACGTTGGACGTAAACCTTGCATTTGCTTGGCCTTCTGACTTGAGCTTCGAAATGCAGTTCCCTCTAATAATGTCAATTGCTATCATCGGTATCCAATCATTGGAGAAGGTGTTTGCCATGGCGTGGCGTAAGTTCAGCTTCGAGAGCTGGGGATACGGAACCATTGGTGGAGGTAAGAATAGGCGAAGCGATGGAGTATTTGTAAAGGAGCACCTTCTTATACAAGATTTTTGTTCGTCACTTTGCTCCTCGCCCCAGACGGACTAGGTGGAGACAGTTTCTTCATGCAAGGCTTCGCGCAGACTATCATGTTGTCTTGCATACTTCTTGACGGGATGACTGGTTTCGTCTCCAGGCTTATTGCTCACACCCAACGGATGTACTTTGAGAGAAAGAAGGTGAAAATTGACAACGCCATCGCAGTTAAGAAAATCATAATTCTCTAACGATGATCCCAAAAACCCCTTTCGCTCGTCGCAGTCTAAACTAGAAGATGAGCTCTTCGAACTCGAGGACTTGTGGGGAGAGTTGACGGATCCCAAAAAGGGACGCCTCTGGAACCGTCCACGTCACAAGAATTCATCGAATGACAACCCCTGGTTGGACTATGAGGACCTTGAACCTGGCGACTTTAAATCCTCTGGAACTAGAGCTCTTCGTAGGATCGCCGAGATCCTTGATTATAAGGGGGGCGAAAAGATCAAGGAGATTGAGAAGGTTGAGGACCAGCTCTACGAGCTCTTTGCCTTCAGCAGTGGCGGCAAACTTGGTTTGCAGGTCCTGCCAAATGATGAAGGCGAGACCTACATTTCGTTTATACACGAGACGTCCCCCCTGAGAGGTAGGGTCGCTTATGGTGACGTCCTCCTGTACGCTGGCAAGAGTGGCGAGAGCAAAGATGAGGAAAGTGGAAGTGTCATTTCTCTCAGTGAAGGCGAGGAGCCGAAAGCCATTGAATACGAGAGTTCGACCTGGTTTATGAGCCAGCGTCCTTTGCGTTTCATGATTCATAAGCATGATGTTGTCGAGAACCTCGCTGCCCAAGAGCCAGAAAACCTTGACTTCAAACATCTCAGTTACGCTGGAGAAGGGGCACTTGGCTTGGTCCTGTCGCCGGACGCAAACGGTAACACGGTTGTCATTCAGGTCAAGCAGGGTTCCCCATTCAACGATGAGGTATCCGCTAGTGATGGCAGCAAGCTTACTGCTGGTGTCAAACTCTTCTTTCCTTTGATTTCCAAGAATCAGCCTGCGCAACCAATCCCGTTCGCGGAGGCTGACGCGTTTATTGCTGAGCGCCCCTTCCAAGTTACGTTCGCGAGGTCTAACGCTAAGCCAACCAAGAAAGCTAATAAGCGGGAAGTTCTTCCCAAGCGCGAGTGGGACGTTTCCCATCCTGAGGACGTCTTCTTCGAGGGAGGGTTCTTCAATAGGAAGATATTCGAACAAGAGGTGACGGATAAGGTGCAAGACTTGAAGCACCGTCTCTTGGGACTTGATACGACCCACGTTGACACTATTAGGGTCGCAGATTACATCACCAACAACCCGATGGTGAAGGAACTAGACTTAAAGGGTTGCAAGAACGTCACCGCGCTGCCCGAGAACTTAGGCGAACTTCAGCACTTGACCAAGGTCAACTTTGGAGGTTGTCACGATTTGAAAGGGGAGGTTTCGTTGCCCAAGTCCTTGACAAGGCTGCAGGATGGGGCTTTCGAAAATTGTGGCCTGCACGAGGTTAAGAAAGCGCCGGGACTGAAAGTGGTTGGAAGAGGAGCATTTAACAAATGCAGGAAACTGGAGAGGTTCGACATCCCGTCAGTCAAGGAGATCGAGAGGGGGGGCTTCAGCGAGGTGAGGATAGATGAGGAGCGAAGTCGGGAGCGAAACAATAGCTAGTGCTAGTCAGGAGCGAAACAACGACAGCTAGTGCAAGTCAAGAGCGAAACAACAACAGCTAGTGCTACATCTAATATGTCCCTCGCTCGCTTCGTTCGCAATCTAGTGTGAAAATCTGAGAACTTTCCGCTTCCAGTCTTCGAAAGATATGCTCAAAAAGGGGGCCTTTTACAAGTGCAAGAAACTTTTTTCTGGAGACGACGATGAGAATAGAGAAATTGAACTGTGGAACAAGAACGCCGACCACGTTGAGGTTCAGGAATACATGCTTCACGAGCACATGATTGAAACCTTGAATGCCCAAACCATAAAGATTGCCGTCAGAGACTGGACGAGAGACCCCAAAGCAGCGGAAGAGAAATATGGCCACATTTCTGATTGGGTAACGAAGGAGGTGGTATCCATGAAAGTTCTCTTCAAGGATCAAATGTTCTTCAACGAGGACATCAGCAATTGGGACACGAGTAATGTCACGAGTATGCAAGGAATGTTCTCTGGCTGTAAGGCGTTCGACTGCGACCTGTCCCTGTGGAACACGAGCAGTATCCCAGTGAAACCTAAACGCCATAAAGAGAACGACAGGATGACCAATAAAGAGAAGATCAACTTTGAGAAGAAGACGAGGATTGCTGAAAACGCCACGGCTGACATGTTCCACAAAGACACGAAGCTAGAGTTCATGCCAAGGATGCTATGGACAGACGAGATGCTCCGGATTGACGCCGAAAACCCCCTCTATTACCCTTCGAAGAACGGTCAATTGAATAAGGTGAAGGCGCTGGTTTTGGAGGACGAAGAAGAAGGCGAAGACGAGGTGAGGCGGAGCGAGAAGCGAGGAGCGAGGAGCGAGAAGCGAGGAGCGAGGAGCGAAGAGCGAGGAGCGAAGAGCGAGGGGTAAAGCAAAGCAAAAAACAAAACAAAAACGCTCACTCACACGCCGCATTAATTATCACCGTCGCCATTCACAGCGCCGTTCTCGTTCGCGCTCTCGTTCCCATTCTCGTGTCTCCCGTACCCGAGCTGGCACTCCATCTCGCTCATACATGCGGATTGCCCCTCCTGTCCCCCCCTCGGACGATAAACAGCAGAAAGCTGAGCCTGACAAGGCCAGTCAGACTGCTTACGGAGCGACAGCACTAATAGCAGCTTCGAAGGAGGGGCAATTGGATGTCGTCAAGTTCCTGATCGAAGAGGCTTCAGCGAAAATGGACATAAAGGATTCCGGAAACAAGACCGCCCAAGCCCTTGCGATCCAGCAAGCGCAGGAAACTGCCAAAAAGATGGAGGAGAAACCCGATGACTTAGAATTCGAAAAGCTTGAGCAGGATAAGTTGAGGTACAAGAATCTGACGAAGACTGCTATTTATCTGAGGGAAAAGGGCTCAAGGGTGCAAATGACCGACGAGAATATCAAGAGGGCTACAAAGGATTGGCTAGGTGAGATCAGACGAGGAGCGACTTCCTTACAAGACACGCCGCCCTTGTAACCACCGCAATATTTCTCAACCCTCAGCACAATTCGCTTCGCTCATCGCAGACGACAAGGACAAAGCTTCTCTAAAGTACGGTACCATCAGTGAGTGGGACACGAGCGAGGTGACGAACATGAAGGAGCTCTTTAAGGGCGCTAAAACCTTCAACGACGACATTAGCAAGTGGGATACTAAAAAGGTCGAGACGATGGAGGTAAGGCGTCGTGAGGAGCGAGGCGACGGTTTGAAAGCAACGATGCTAGCGACGATTACCGCGCAGGCGTGGTGTTTCTCACCCATAATTTCAACCTTTTTTGCCATTTGCTTTTCTTATCGCAGGCCATGTTTGAAGGATGCGAATCATTTAACATAGACCTGGGACAGCACGTGAAGTCCACCCTCAAGGTTGTCAAGGAAAAGCCCGTGAAGGAATCCAAGGCTAAGAAGAGTCTCTTCAAGAAGAAGAAGAAGATGAAGAAGAAGAAGAAAGACGATGAGCATGAGGATCAAGAGGATCAAGAGGACGTTGATGACGAGAAAACCCAGGAGGCAAAGAAGAAAGCCGAAAAGGAGGCAAAGAAGAAAGCTGGAAAGGAGGCAAGGAAGAAAGCCGAAAAGGAGGCTAAGGACAAGAAAGCCGGGAAGGACGTCAAAGAACCAGTTGAGGAAGGCTTGAAATGGGACATGTCCAAGGTTAGAGACGTGAGAAATATGTTCGCTGGCTGCAAGGCGTTCAACAGGGACGTGTCTTGGATGGATACCTCAAGAGTGACAAAGATGGAGGGCATGTTCAAGGACGCCTCCTCGTTTAACGCCGTTTTTAAGGTCCCTGATGAAAAGAACCCTAGCGTTAAGTGGGGCACCGCCGCTGTCACGTCAATGAGCAACATGTTCAACGGAGCAACTGCTTTCAACAGAAACCTATACCACTGGGACACGTCCAACGTTACTACGATGGAAGGTATGTTCAGTGGAGCCAAAGGTGAGAACAGATAAGGAGCGAAAGGCAACTGGAGGAAAGAGACGGCAAAAGCATTATACCACCTTCCCACATAACTAACAAGCTTCCACTCGTCGCTTCGCTCATCAAGCTTTCAATCCTAAACATGGGTTGTCTAAGTGGAACACCTCGAAGGTCACGAACATGGATGAACTTTTCAAAGGAGCCGAGGCCTTCAAAGGATCGCTTATCGAAGCGGTGCCGAATAATAAGAAGAAGAAGCAGAAGAAGAAGAGGGCGGCCAGCAAGGATAAGGGAGGCAGCACGGGATGGGGCTTTGGCCGTGGTAGGAAGAGCTCGGAAGACACCACAGACCCAACGGCGGCTGAAGAGGACCAACTGAATGATGAGGAGGCAGACGTCGCGGCAGAAGAACAACTTGGGGAGGTGCCTGAGCTCGAAAAAGTGATGGGCGTGGAGGATGCCGCAGAAAAGGCAGAGGAAGGCGCCGATAAGAAGCAGCCCGAAGACAAGCCCGTAGCCAAGAAGAAGACCGGCGGCGGCTTGTTCGGTTTCAGAGGAACAACGGACGCCGATGAGGATGATGATGATGATGAAGAGGCGGAGGCAGAAGTCGAACGTGCTAAGTGGGATACTTCCAGCGTCACTTCGATGATGAACATGTTTGAAGATGCCAAGGCGTTCAACGAAGATATCGCGTTCTTTGATACCACAAACGTTGCATACATGCAATTTATGTTCAAGGGAGCGAGGTGAGATTGGACGAGGAGCGAAGGACGGCTGGAGCGAAGCGACAGCAAAAGCATCATACCGCCTTCTCACATAACTAACAACATTCAACTCGTCGCTTCGCTCCTCGCCTCATCGCAGCTCGTTCGACAAGGATATCCAGGAGTGGAAGACTGCCAACGTCACGAGTATGCAGGGCATGTTCGACTCGGCCGCGGCTTTCAACAAAGATTTATCTAAGTGGGACGTCTCCAAGGTCACCACGTTTGAGGATATGTTCAAGGGTGCCACCGCCTTCAACAGCAGTCTTGACGAGTGGAAAACGTCCAGCGTTGAGAACCTGGTTGGAATGTTCAGGTGAGGTTGGACGAGGAGCGAAGCGACTATAGTGATAGCAGCTAGCGTAGCGACCTGCCTAATGCTTCTCTATGCGATAAACCGACCCCCCTTACTCATCACTTCGCCCCTTGTCTAATCCTTTTGGCGATTATCTTCGCTCATCGCAGTGGAGCCGAGTCCTTTAACCAGGATATTAAGCACTTCGACACTTCTAAGGTCACGTCGATGAAGAACATGTTCTTCGGAGCCAAGAAGTTCACCTGTGCGATCACAAAGGAGATGGAAGAGAAGGAAGAGAAGGACGATGACGAGGAGGAGGAGGAGGAGGAGGAGGAGGAGGAGGAGGAGATCGCTGAGCGAGAGGAAGACAAAGAGGGTGCTGGGGAGGAGGACGAGCTCGATGCCAGAGAGGAGACAGAGGGCAAGCTAACCTCTACCGAGAAGAAAAGGAAGCCCGAGAAGGCCAAAAAAGCAAAGAAGAAGCGAAAGAAGTCCTTCAGCACGACACCCATTGATTTGTCGCTGTGGAAGACCAGTAAGGTCGCAGAAATGACTGGGATGTTTGAAGGAGCTGAGGCGTTCATCGGAGACTTGTCGAAGCTTGATGTTTCTTCAGTCACCGATATGACAAACATGTTCAACGGAGCTAAGGTCTTCAACGGTGACTTGACGAAGTGGAACACCACGGAGGTGAGGGCAAGGGGGCTGGAGCGGAGTGCTTTATTTTATTATCTCGGCCCTTTGTAGTGTCTCAGTCCTTTGCTCTAACATCTCTCACCCGCGCTCCTCGCAGGTTGTGACCATGCAATCCATGTTCGAGGGAGCCATCGCGTTCAACAATGGGGCCAAGGTGCCCAACAAGGATGAACAACCCAAGGAAGCACCCCTGGATACTTGGGACACCAAGCAGGTCACCAACATGAGCTCGATGTTCAAGGGAGCCGCGAAATTCAACCAAGCGCTCAACCGTGGCAAAACCCAATGGAACACATCGAACGTCGAAACGATGGAGCATATGTTTGAGGGAGCCACCGCGTTCAACAATGGGCCTACGGCGCCCGCTAAAGATGCTAAGGATGAACAACTGGCCGTCATAAAGCTTGCGTTTGATACCTCAAGTGTCAAGTCGATGGCCCACATGTTCCACGACGCCAAGAGTTTCAACGCTGACGTCGGAGAGTGGGACACCTCGGAGGTTACGACCATGGAGGCAATGTTCCAAGGATCCAAGGTCTTTGACCACGACCTCCTCGAATGGGACACATCCGAGGTAATGACGATGGAGTACATGTTCAAGGGTGCCGCTGCCTTCAACAGGAACATATCCGAATGGGAGACCGTCTTTGACCCCAAAGACCGTGAGGGCACGTCAATGAAAGGCATGTTCGACGGTTGTAAAATCAATAAAAAGTTCAAACCGGAGGATCCCAGCGCAAAAACGTCCAAAGCTCAAAAAGCCCTTGAGGCTCAAGCCTCTCCCGAGGAGTGGGAGCAAAAGTGGGACTTGGCAGAGGACGACGGTAAGAAGAAGGAAAAGAAGAAGAGGGGAAAGTCGGCCGATTTGGACGCAGGGAATGGCGAGAAAAAGGCTGAGAAGAAAGGATGGTTTGGAGGAACGAGGGGATTATCCAGCGCTGCGCCAGCAGTCCAAGAGGTTGTTCCTCAATCCGAACCCGCTGCGTCAGAAGAGGTTCCAGCAACCCCAGAGCGAGATTCGGAATCGGTAATCGAAGCGGTGGGAGAGTCGCCCAAGGCAGGTGGTTTGTTTGGCGGCATGTTTGGCGGCGCTCGTCAAGCTTCTCCTTCCAGGGAGAGGATTTCAAGCATCGACAGCCTTGAGTCGGAACTGGATGCGGCGCGTAGGCGTGTTTTGACCATTGAGGAGGACTTGGAGATGGGGGGAGTAACCCCTCCCTCAACACTGGTTAGGAAAGAGGCGAGGGACGAAGTGAAGAAGAGCCCCAAGAAGAAGGGTCTGTTCAGTGGTTTCGGTGCAGCACCTGTCCCTGCCCCTGCACCTGCCCCTGCACCTGCCCCTGCACCGGCACCGGCTCCCGCTCCCGTAGCAGCCCCAGCTCCTGCACCAGCACCGTTGGAAGGCCCTCCAGAGCCAAAGCCAGAGTCTCCCAGCTCCAAGGCGGCGAACTGGTTCGGGTTCGGCGCGACGCTTGCGCCGGCACCGGAACGGAGGTCGTCTGCTTCCTCAAGCGAAGCAGGTGGTCAAGAAAGGCGCAGCAGCACTGGGCTGCAGACAACGAACGCTGACGTTAACATTGACGTTGACGTTGAAATGGGGACTGTTGGAACGTCTTCTGACGCCGTTGGCAGGGCGTCCAGCCAGAGGGACGATGGCAGGCAGGAAAGCGAAAAGAAGAAAAAGATAGAGAAGAAGGGTTTTTTCGGAAGGAAGAAGAACCATGACCAGTGGATGACGAGGTGAATGTGGGGAATTTAGAAAGAATGCAAAATGAAAGGTCGACATAGCGAACTGAATACCACAGATTGATGAGGTCGTCCTGATCCGTCATCCTAGCTGTTCTGGCCAAGTAGGAGGGGGGTGGGGTGGGGGATTAAGAAACGGGGTAAGGGGATAAAGGGAAAAGAGGGTAGGGGATAAGGGGAAATATGGTTTGGATAAAGGGAGAGATTAAAAAAGTTGCACAAAAACCCTTTGCTTCAAACCGTCCGCCCTTCACTCCTCCTTAAGAATCTCCACGGCCATTAAAACCTGTTCGATCCCTATCCTTAGCAGGAACGCGCTCCCCCTCCCGTAGTTCTTCGTCCATAGTACCAAGAACTCTTTCTCGGGGTTCCGTAAAGTGTCCATCCCAGGTGTAACCTGGGCAAGGCAATCCCCCCCTCCTCCCCCAGCCGCCATAAGCGCTGCCGCAAGCTTCACATGTCCCTCCGTTGCGTAGCACAGGTGAACCCGTAGTTCATTTCAAACCTCCGCGTCCGGCCTGTACCCTGTAGCGGCAACGATATCGTCAACCTCCAATACCTCCGACCCCACTGTAACTTTGAGTTTACCGTCACTGCCCTCACTAATCTCTTTGACGTCACTGTAATTGTGCAAAAGTTCCCATTCCCCCTCCTTCCCCTCCCCGATCATCCTATTAGCCATGACGCTCAGTCTATCCCTCTGAGGGAGAGGATCGTTCTCTATCCTCTCGTAAAGCCTCCTGTCCTTCAACCCCCTCCTATTAACCCAAACAATGCGTCCCCTTCCACAGCACCCGATTATCCTCTCCATAACAGTAACCACGCTCGCCCCGTTACCAACAACCATAGTAGACCTCCCCTGAAACCTCTTGACATCCTCGGGTATACACTTAACGATCCTCCCGCTGAGCCTCCTCTCGCCGATAGCGGGCATATCGGAGGCACCTATACAGTTTGAGTTTCCCCATGTACCACTGCAGTCTACCAGTTTATCGCATGGAATTATATCCTCCTCTCTAGTTGCAGAGTTCTACCAGTGTGAGCGAGCGAAGAGACGACAAGAGAAGCGTTTCGAAAAATTAGCCATAGTATTCCCTCGCTCGCAACCTCCCGTCTTCCCCAACCAACTATCGTAACTTCAACTTCCAATATCACCAACAAAGAAATCAATCAAACTCCCCCCCTCTATGTGTGCTTCATCTCAAACACTTTCTTTCATTATTCAACCCAGACTGTAGTACCTCGCCCCCGGCTTTCGAAGATATTAATATCCCCTCCCTTTATCCCTTGTATTATCATGCTTACAAACTACCCCTCTTCAGCCTCCTCAATACATCCTTCTCATTTGATCATAAGTCAATACAATACGAGCAATCAGTGTCTATTTTCGTTGGCAATAATCTCTATGATGGTATAATTTTGTCTTAATTCTCTAATGTTCATTCTTAATGGTTGTAAATGAGATAATAAAGAATGCAATCGTTGGGGATGGTAATTTCAATCTTACTTCAAACTGTGCCTATCGGTGTGAAATAATGGTTTTGTCACCTAATTACTAATCATGCCGACCATGAACCGTTCATTTAAATCTTTAGGATTACATAGAAGTTGGTATGTTTCAAGGTATCTCATTTTCACATGAAAGGAAACTTGGCCAGACATTACGCAACCCAAAGGTTGCTCCGCAACAAAATCGCAAGCGCTTCGTTCAACATTTTTCTTCAGAATCTCATTATTCCCCACGTGCTCAAGAACATGCAAGCCAGTGTGTTTCTGCGTACAACATGCAACCCAGCCACACTTATGTGCCTCGTCTCAACGTTTTATGGCAAGGAGGCACTAACTCCCTCGCTCATGCGTCCCTGCCCATATTGCGTGAGATTAATGATTCTGACCTCATTTCAGCTACATTTTATGTCTAGTGAGCTATCTTCCGTCGGAGGACATGCCCCTCCCTTGGAGGTGAATATGTACATACTACGAGCAACACGCGAGATTCGGCCCACAATAATTGTATAGAGCACGTATATAAGCTGGATAATTTTGCCGGGGGGAATGGGAAGATCGACATTTCCCCTCTCCTCATTCCACCCCTTGACCCTACCTATGTGGTGCTAAAGCTGTGGATGATATTTTTCAGAAGATGAAAGTTGCGACTCTCGCGCTAGATTGCTATGACAATGAGGGGTGGAAATAATGGAGATACGTCAAAAGACGAACCTGGTTCGCGTTGTTGAGTCTTATGATTGAAGTATTGCAGAGGATCATCCTTCCTGAAACATTTACATTTCACAAATTTCAGCGATGGGAGGGGTGTAGGGATGGAGGGTGGGATGTAGGGGGAACAATAGCACGAATTTAATACACAAGAGCGTCGTATTCTGATGAATAAATCGTCTTTTTGCCATGATGTCACCATCTCCAGTGCATCATTTGTTCTCAAGAAACACCATTTCACAAACAGACGTTAGTTTTAGACGCAGAATATCACGTTCTAATGAACTGGGTTACTCACCTTACGTACAAATAGGCACTAGGTGACAATTTTAGTTGTCATTTTCTTCCAACTTTTTGTACTTCTCCTCCTGTCCAGATCTCCATCACATCTCCTAATAAGTCCATATCGTTGTATCCAACTCCTAGCCTTTGTTAGAGCCGGAGATATACCATACACACTTTGTTTTTACCAAATCATCGTGTTTAGCATATCTACAACAGCCAAAAAAATCTATTTGGACGCAATATTAAACTATAAATTACTATTTATATCTATATTCGACTATATGTATCTAATATAAAGATTAATATTATTCAAAAGTACTTCAATATATATTATGATAAATCGTCAAATTTTCCTCATCATAAATACATACACATGACAATATAGTAATATATTACATTATATGTATGATATGTATATCTAAATTGATCAACAAAATACAAAGTAGTAAATTATCACTAATATACAATACTAAAAAATACCAGAGAAAATACACATTATATACAAAGTTACAAATTAAAACATATTTATACATAATTATATTATATATATACTCAACGAAACACAAATGTGCCTCATAACAGTATTTCAAAATCTCTTTTTGTGAACATTTGGCCACTTTCACCCTCCAGCCTATTTAACTCCCCTAACTTACCCCTACATTTCGCAAAACATGTCTTAATTACGCCCCACTCTCTTTCCTACACTTATCTACCTTCCACGCCCACCCCCACGCCCTCCTTCCTCCCTCATCATGTCTCCCTTTCACAACCTAACGAGGTAGCATCCTTAACATTCCCCCCTAATGACGGATGAGGCTATAAAAGAGATAAACGCCCACCTTGTCGCTCGTGATGCCCAGCTAAAGGCTCAGTCCGAGGAAATGCGAACCCTGAGAGCTGAAAATGACGAGCTCAGGGCTGGCAAGGCCAAGCAGGAAAAAGACAACAATAAACTTAATTCTCGCATCGATTAGCTCAAAGGCGACAACGAAGAACATAATGCTAGATCGAGACTCAGAGAAAGAGAATTGACGACCTGGAAGCTGAGAAAGAAGACCTCGAGAAGCACGTAAAAGATCTCGGTGAAATTAAGGAGGATTACAATAATTTGAAGGACGATCACGGCCAGCTTAAGGAACACTACGCATATGAGGTCGCGTCCCTCAAGGATCGCATGGAAAAGCTTGAATCCGGCCTCCCTTCGTCCTCAACCTCCCCCCCCCCTCTCCTCCCCGACCCCCCTCCACCCTAACCAACATCCCAAACCCCTCCGCCACTCCTCCTCCCGCCCCCCCTTCCGCACCCACCCCTATTATGACATCAGGGTTAGGGTGAAATAAAATGACATCACCAATGAAGGAGATCAACGATCTCCACTCTCCAGCTTCAAATCTTTCCTCAAATTCATCAATCGTAGAGAGAACCGATCTCTAGCCATCTGTGGACTTTGGGTGACAACTATCCAGGTCAGCGCTGCTATCGGAAACATTCATACCGACCCTACTAATAGCATTCCCCTTTTCGGTTGGTTTTGGTTATCTACCGTTTTCTGGTTAATTCCGCCCATCCTCTACTTCGCTAGCCGAATTCGCAACATCCTTTCACAAATGAGCCCATCCGAGATCTCCTCCACCTCTTCACCAATATTCTCGCCATTGATATCTCCTCAATGATACCCATGATGTACCTCTCCTTTGACAGCGTCAAATGCGCAAGCAATGCAGACCGCACCCAAAGTGTCTACGACTAATGTTCTGGTGTATCCCTCCCTCAGCTCTCTATCTGTGTCTTCCTCCTCATTATGATGGCTGTCAAGGTCGTCATTGCTCCCCTCTCCACTACCACCGTCACCGCCAACGATCTCATCAAGCTCAACCTCCCCCGCCGCCTCATCCTCCAAGGCGCCCTCTTCGACCTCTCCTTCCTCCTCAACCTCTACCTCTTCCTCGATTGGAACAGGGAAGTGCATCCGACAGCATCCTTACTATTACATTCACAGCCATATTCCTCGCTCTCATACCATTATCCATAGAGCTCTTCCACATGATTTCCACCGCACCCACCGCATCTCCCTCCCCCCACCCAACCATCGTAACCTCACCTCCCCTCCCTCTGGGGAAATCTCCCTCTCCCCCACCGACACACTTTCTCCCAACCCCACCGAAGGCGGCACGACCGACGGGTTCGTATAGACCTTTAAAGAGCAGAAAAAAACACCTCACATTATTGATGATTACGAAAGCAATATGTTAACTCCTCTTTCCCAAACCATGCCATGACTTTTTCTTCTGAAGAAAAAAATCACTCCCCCAAAATACATTACAACCCTCCCTCCCCC
>Ga0115006_10001965_pt1 | contig 13249 bp, 7 predicted proteins | sample ArcOceMetagenome_3_FD_88943 | JGI IMG/M metagenome (GOLD analysis project Ga0115006, IMG submission 88943) | Marine eukaryotic phytoplankton communities from Arctic Ocean - Arctic Ocean- Svalbard ARC20M Metagenome | ecosystem: Environmental > Aquatic > Marine > Oceanic | place: Arctic Ocean...
GGCCTACTGTTGAGCTCGGCGGGCATACTTGCCGAGCATTTGGTTGGCCCCGAGGCGGAGGCGGAGGCGGAGGCGGAGGCGGAGGCGGAGGCGGAGGCGGAGGCGGAGGCGGAGGAGGTGGAGGTGGAGGTGGAGGTGGAGGTGGAAGCAGAGGCGGAGGCGGAGGCGGAGGCGGAGGCCGGAGCAACAACTAAGCAAGCAGAGGAGGAGCTGGAGGAGCCGGAGGAGCCGGAGGATGGCCCGCCTCTCTGGGCGGGGCGGGGGTGCGAGGTAGAGGTGTGGGAGGCAGCCGAGGACGCAGGCGGTGACGGCGGCGGCGGTGGCCAGGGCGCGTGGTGGGGCGGGGAGGTGCTCGAACACCTCGTCGCCACCACCAAGACCCTGGGTCCCTCCGCGCCGCCCGCCGCCAGTAACGCTGTCACCGCACCGCCCGGCTCGCCCGCCGCCGCTCCCGCCACCGCCACCGCCGCCGCTCCCGCCACCGCCACCGCCGCGGTCGCGGAGGGCACGCCCCATGTCCATGTCGGGCGGGGCGCGATAGGGCCACCCAGCACTGCCACACCGACCGGCGCCGCTGCTGGGGCACCGCACACGGAGGCACAGGTTACCAAGGTGCAGGTCACAGCAGTTGAGAGGGGCGCGGCGGCGGCGGCGGCGGCGGCGGCGGAGGCGGAGGTGGAGGCGGAGGCGGAGGCGGAGGCGCAGGCAGAGGTGCAGGCGCAGGCGGAGGTGGCGGGAGTGATCCTACAGAGTAGGGTGCGCTGCAAGCCCTCGCCGTACCTTGGCACACACCCTTACCTCGCCACACACCACCCGTACCCGTTCCTCGGCACACACCACCCGTACCCGTTCCTCGGCACACACCCTTACCTTGCCACACACCCTCACTAGGTACGCTGCGAGCCCTCCCCGTACGCGCCTTCGGGCTTGCTGCTGCTGCAGCTGCGCGCCAGCTGGGCGGCTGTGCGGCCCCGGCCTCCCCCGCCACCCGCGCATTTCCTCGAGGCAGCGCAACCAGGTGCGTCTCCGCCTGCCGCGCCGCGCGGCCCCCCCTCCTCCCCCTCCGCCCCCTCCTCCCCTCCCCCGCTTTCCCCTCCCCCGCCTGCCGCCCACTCCCTCCGCGGCGCCGTGCCAGGCGAGGCGTGCGATGTGAGCTACCAAGGCGCGTGGTGGCCCTGCCTCCTCGAGGCCGTGCTCTCGCGCCCGCACCGCACTCCGCAGGGTACGCCGTGGCCTCTCAGTGCCCCCAGCCCCGCTGCCTGCGGCGACGGCAGCGGCGACGGCGACGGCGACGGCAAGGGTAAGGGTGGTGAAGGCGGCGAGGGCGAGCGCGTTAGGGCGGAGAGTCGCGTGCTGCGCTACCGAGTGAGGGCGGCGGCCCTGGGTGGCGCAGAGGAGCGGCTCGAGGTAAGTGGCTGCTGCCTGCGACCCGCGTGGCAGTGGGTGCACGGCGCCTGGCGCCTCCGCTCCGCGCCGCCGCCGCCGCCGCCGCCGCTAGGCACGGGTGCGGCGCAGGCGCAGGCGCAGGCGCACCGCCTCAAGGGACGCGGCGCAACGGAGGCCGCGCGCTCGCGCGTGCGCGTGTGGTACGCCCAGCCGCGAGGGCGCGGCCTGCCTCGGCGGCTCGTGCCGTGCGTGGGGTTGGCGGTGGGCTACGATGCGGCGCACGGCCTCGCGGTGACCTTCGAGGACGGCCACTTCTGGGTGGGTGACTGCACACCTTGGGAGTGGCTCGCCCCCAGCGAGGAGCCCCGCTGCGCCTCACGCCTGCCGCCGCCGCCGCCGCCGCCGTGCCTGCAGGGTCGGGAGGCCTCGGTGGCGCTGGTGGGGCTGCGGCTGCGCGTCTGGCTGGCGCACGGCGGGGCCGAGTTGCCCAGCGTGGGCGAGGTGCTCAAGGTCGAGCCGAGCCGAGGGCTGCTCGTCGGGCTACCGGGCGGGCGGCGGTGGGTGGGAGGCGCGCAGCGGTGGCGCTGGCTGCGGCCCGGCGAGCCGGAGCCGGCGGCGCATGAGCTACTGCCGCCCGCTGCGCGTGGGGAGGAGGCAGCGGCGCTGCGGCGCGGCGCGGCTACCACTGGCGCAGGCAAGGGGGGCGCGAGGGTGCCGCTGGAGGACGCTCTGCATGTCGAGCTGTGCGGCAAGGACGATGGGTTCCTCGGCTCGTGGTACGAGGCGGAGGTGCAGCGCATTGAGGGGGCGCAGCAACAGGTGCTCGTCAAGATCCTCGAGCTGCTCGTGCAGAGGGGGGTGCAGACCAACGGGCTCGGCAAGTTCGAGCAGCGGCAGGAGTGGTGGCCGCTCAAGCGGCTCCGCCCGCTGCCGCCGCGCACGCCCGACGGCTGGGCCGCGCCACTCATGGTGGGAGATGCGCTGGAGCTGCAGTACGAGGGCGGCTGGTGGCACGTGGAGCTCGTGGCGCTGCCGCCGCCCGGTGCGGCCGCCCCGTACCGGCTGCGCTACGCGCCGCTCGGCATCTGCCACGAGGCACCGCTCGAGCGGCTTCGGCCGCTGTGGTTCTGGTCTCGCGGCACGTGGACGCACTGGCACACGCTGCACCACGCTGCACTGCCGCCGCCCGACCCGCTGGGCGAGCCCTCATGGTGGCTGCTGCACAACGATACCCATGTGCCCACCCATGCGCCCGCCGAGGCCGCCATAGAGAGCAAGAAGCGAACCAAGGCCTCCTCGGCTTTCTTCGGCAGCGGCGGCGCCTCTGCCTCCTCCTCCTCTCCCACCCCCGCGCCTCGGTCGGCCCAGGAGAAGAGCACCTCGCTCTCGCCTCGCCAGGCGCGCCTACAGCCCCCCTTGCAGCCCCCCTTGCAGCCCCCCTTGCAGCCCCCCTTGCGGGCGCAGGCGCTGAACCACAACCCTAGCCCTAACCCTAGCGTAGGCGATGCTCGACCTGGGGAGCGAGCCACCGCAGCTGCACCAGCTGCGTCTTGCCGCGGCGCGCGCCACGAGCTACTACGCCTCACTGCTGCCCTGCCAGCTGCCGCGCGCGCTCTTCCCCGCCGACCCCGTCGCCGCGCCGACCTTTGCGAGCGCCGAGGTGGCGCGCAGCTTCGTCGCCGTCTGGCGTGGCGTGCTCACGAAGGCGCTCCGCACCGACGGCAAGCAGCCATTGGTGCGTGGGAGCTCGCCTCTGCGCACTGACCGCTCGGCGTACGAGGTGCTGTGGCACCTGCCGCCCGGTGCGCTCTGCCGCATCCGCGTCTCGTTCGACGTGCCCGCCCTCAAGCTGCACAGCGGCGCCGAGCTGCGCGCGCGCCTCGTCTCACTCGACGGCGTGCACGGGCTGCTCCTCTACCCGGACACGGCCGAGGGCTCGCTGTACACTGCGTCGCGGCTGTGCAACGCCATCAACACCGCCGCCAAGTGGAAGAGCACGCTGCGAATGGATTATGACGAGGAGGGCGAGGCCGAGGCCGAGGACGAGGCCGAGGACGAGGACGAGGACGAGGTGATTCGGAGGGTTCAGGAGGAGGAGCGGCGACGGAGGGCAGCGGCGGCGGCGGCGGCGGCGGCGGAGACGGAGGCGGCGGAGGCGGAGGCGGCGGAGGCGGCAGAGACGACGCAGGCGAAGCCGCCGTCGTGGGAGAGGGCCTTGGAGGTGCCTGCTGCACCGGAGGTGCCGAAGCCAGTGCTGCCTTCACCGCAGCGCAAGAAGGCACCCACCTCCCGCTCGTGGGAATGGTTCAGCCACCGGCTGGTGCCGTCTGAGGACGCCGAGCTGCCGGCGGAGGGGGAGCAGGTGGCCGTTCTGCAGGGGGGCGGTGTGTGGGGGGGCACGCGGCGGTTTTGGGCGGTGGGGCGTGCGGGCTCGCTGAGCGCAGGCAGCGGGCGGCAGAAGGTCGTCTTCTCGGGCGAGCACGCCAAGGCGGTGGCGGCATGGCTGCCCCTCGCGCCCCTCAGTGCCTCATCGACGCAGCTCGAGGCGTGGCTCGACCTGCACGCGCTGCGCCTCCGCGGCCACGCGCGATGGGGCGCCTCCGCCATAGGGGCAGCCGCGGAGGCGGCGGCGATGGCGGCGGCGGCGGCGACAGACGTCGAGGCGGAGGCGGTGAGGGCGAAGGCCGAGACGGCGGCCGTGGAGGCGGTGGAGGCGGCGAGAGAGGGCGTCTCGGTGCTCGATGTGACCGCCCAGCTCCTCAGCCTCCAGCCGCCACCAGCGGCGCCGCCCCAGCCCGCCGCAGTCGCCGGCCCGTCGCCAACAGAGCGCGAGGTCATCGTGCCAGCAGGCGTGCTGCCTGGGCAAAGCATGAAGCTGCAGGTGGGCGGCGTCACCATGTCGGCCGTGGTGCCGCCCGGCCTGGTGGCAGGCCAGAAGTTCCGTATCGCCATGCCCGCGCCCGCCACCCTTGCCGCCGCCGCCGCCACCGCCGCCACCACCGCCACCCTTGCCGCTGCCACCGCCTCCGCCGCCGCCGCCGCTGCAGCTGTCGCTGCCACCGCCAATGCCGCCCAACGCCGCCCAGCGGTGCAAGCGGTGGCCTCGCCCAGGGCAACCCCGCCCAAGGCTCCCCCCATTGTCGAGGCGGCGGTGGCGCCCCCGAGCAAAAAGGCGCGCACGGCCGCCGCGGCCTCCACCTCTGCCGCTGCCGCCACCCACCCAAAGGAGGAAGGGGGGGGCGCGGTCCAGATAAAGGAGGAGGGTAAGGCCGCCGCCACCGCCGCCCAGGCGAGCCGGAAGCGTGTGCGCTCCCAAGGCGGCGGCATGGGCGCGATCGCCAAGCGCGCCGCCCCCGCCGCCCCGGCCCCTGCCGCCGCTGCTGCCACCGCCGGCCGCGATAGCAGCGGCGACGAGTTCGAGGGCGCCGCGCCCGCCGCGCCCGCCGCGCCCGCCGCGCCCGCCGCGCCCGCTGCGCCCGCTGCGCCCGCCGCGCTTGCAAAGTCCACCGTGAAGGCCGTGAAGGCTGTGAAGGCTGTGAAGGCCGTGGCCGCAAAGCCTGCCGCGTCCGCCGCGCCGCCCACGCCGGCCGAAGCGGCTATCGGCAAGGTGGTGGCGGTGAAGCCTGGCGTAAGCCAGGGGGATAAGCAGGAAGGTAAGCAAGAGGCAAGGCCAGGCACCAAGGCGGTGGCACGCTCGCCAGCAGGCCGCTCGCCGCCTCGTGTGCGCTCGCCAACGGCGGAGGCGGAGGCGGAGGCGGAGGCGGAGGCGTCGACGGAGGCGGAGGCGGCGCCTCTCTCGCCGCTCGAGCAGCCTCTCGTGCTCGTACCCAAGGCGAACCGCGCCCAGCCCGCCGCCGGCCGCCACCTCCGCCCCACCTCCGACGTGCCCCGCCCCGCGCCGAGTGGCCGTGCCGCGCGTCTTCCCGTCGGGCTGGCCGCCTCTGCCCTCGATGAGCTCCTCGCGCTGCTCGCCTCCCTCGAGGCCGCGCCGCCCGCCGCCGCACCAGCACAGGCGAGTGGCGCGCCGCTGCTCCCTTCCCTCGCGGCGCGGCACGGCCTTTGCTTCCGCGCGCCGCTCCGGACATGCGGCGCGGTGCCCCCCGCGCTGAGTGCGATGGGCGAGCTGCTGCAGGACGTGGCCCTCCTCCCCTCGCGGTGAGCTACCTAGTTATCACACCTCCACTGTGGCTGCAGGGCATGGCCCTCCTCCCCTCGCGGCGCATGCACAGTGAGTACTAGTGCGCAGTCAGCACGTGGTGAGTAGGTAGCTGCTCCAGGACCTATGGCGCCCCTCCCTTTGCCCTATCCCCCCCCCGCCCCCGCCCCCACCCCCGCCCCCACCCCCACCCCTCGCGCGCGGCAGTGATGTGCGGCAGCGGCATAACGTGCGGCAGCGGGTGGGCCGACTCGCGAGTCACACGCAGCCCCACGGCGAGATGCGCTCCGTCGGCCTCTGGCGCGGCGCGGCGCAGCTACTCGCTGCCACGGTGGTACGCTGGCATGCGGAGGCGCCATGGCTCGCTGGAGGCGCCGAGGCTGCGGCGGGCGGCGGCGGTCCGGGTGGTCTGCTGGAGGTGGTGCTCTTCGCTGCGACGGAGCTGCAGCACGACCCCTCGAAGGAGACGCGCCCAACAGAGGCGCGCCAGCTGCAGCTGCGGCGCGCGCACTCGCGCCTACTGCTCGCGCTCTGCCTCGACGCCGCCCTCTCGCTCCACGAGGCAGCTTGCCGCCGCACCGCCGCGCCGCCCAAGCCCGGCTCGGACCGATCGTGCGTGCTCGTCCTCGCGCACGTGCCGCCGGGGCGGGACGCCTTCTGGAGGCAGCAGGGCTTCGTCGAGCCGCGCGAGCTGCCGCGCGAGTGGCGCGCCGCCGCGCTCGGCGCCGTCGAGGCCGAGCTCGTCGAGTCCTTCGAGGCCGAGACCGAGGCCGAGACCCGCCCCGTCCTGCTCGCGCTCGTCGCCAAGCCGTGGGTCGACTACGTGGCCAGCGCCGCGCAGGTGCTCAGCGACGGCCGCGGCTGAGCCCGCCCAGCACCCTCTGGGCCGGCGTGCGGGGCACGCTCCCAGACCAAGGACTTTCACTGAAGGCGGGTTGAGTCGGTCGGTCGGAGAAAGGTCGGAAAATGCATCCATTTAGATTCACACGGGGGTATCGACAGAAAACCCGGATCTCGAAGTTTGTTTCGCGCAGGGTGCCGCAAAGCCAAACCCATCTCGAAGGCTGGCTCGGAACAGCTCGGGTGTGCGACCAGAAGCGCCGCTGAGGCATCCCCCCGGCGGGGCGCTCACCCACTCGAGGATAACCCCTAGTGTATTGTGCCTGTACGGCCGAGCGTCGGATACTATGGCGACTGATCAGCCGGCGCCGACTGTGCTCTTGATCGTGGACCCCGGCTGGTTGCATGAAGTGCCACGACAACTCTTCACATAATGGTGCGAGGTGAATGGCATTACTCGGTCGGACAACCTCCTCGAGCATGCAACCGACGGGAGAAGGGCGCAAGATACGCATTGGCTCGTCCAACTCGCCCGGCCTCTGCTGCTCTGCGATGTGCCGCACACCGTGTGAATATACGCTAAACACTACCGTACGGTACCTCGTAAGTACTAAGTTACGGCTCATAAACGGCGACGGCCATTCCCCCCAAAGTCCCGCAAAAGAGGAAAAGTGAAAACAAGGGACACGATACAGCACGCGGGAGCAGATCATAAAGGAGAGTGTAAACTATGCGCTAACACTGCAACTGCATCCCAAACGAGCGTCGTGGGAGAAGGTGGCGCAGATCAACTTGTAGAGAAAGGCGCAGAGGGACCGTTTCAGGGGATAATAAACAGCGGCTGAGCCACACTGCTTGTAAACAGCGGCGTGTTGAAGCACGAAATGCCAACGAAATGCACATGCACATACATGCTGTACGTTGCATGTGCATGGCATGCACATGCATATGCACATGCATGTAGGAAACAAACACAAGTCCGCTCCCCGCACATGCGATGGAACGCCATATTTCCAATGCTGCTGGCGATAGCCGTCGGCTACCTGGCGAATGACATTCGCAGGATGATGCGGTACGATCTGCAGGTGCGCTTCAACGACAACAGCTGCAGGCTCCTCGAGACGCTTACACCATGCGAAGACGTCACCGCCTTCGGAGATGGCGAGAGCGCCTTTGCAGGCGGCGGTGATCTGTGGACCGCGTTCAAAAACGGCTCTATCTACGGCACCGTCGACGGTGCCGTGTGGCTCGTCAACGCCAAGCAGGGCACGATGCGCGCCGTCCCGATCAAGGCGTCAGCCCCAGACGGTCAGGTGCCCAAGCTGATCCTGCATGGCATCTTCTACAGCCAAGCGTCACGGCGGCTCTACGCAGTCAACCACGACGAGGCCGCGGGAGAGTCGGTCGAGGTCTTTGACGTCGTGGGCGAGGGCGACGCGATGGAGCTGCAGCACCTCCTCTCTGTGAGGTCGCCGCTGTTCGGCAGCATGGCGCTTAACGACGTCGTGGAGGGCGAGGGGAACGAGCTCTACGTCACGGAGTGGCAGCCGTTCCCGTTCCCTGCGGGTGGCAAGAATGGGACGGCCACTGCCCCGCTGCGCACCAGGCTCGAGCGTGCAGCGGTGGCGCCGATCCAGCTGGTCAAGCTGCCACTCACGCGCGTCTTCCGCTGCACGTACAGCGCCACCTCCTCCGCCGCGCCGCCGCGCTGCACGGTGGCCAGTGAGTCGCGCTTCGTCGGCGCAAACGGCATCGCCATCAGTGATGACCGGCGGAGCGTCTTCGTCAACGATGTTCCCGCGCGCTCCATCACGGTGAGGGTTAGGATCAACCCACGGGTTAACCCTCACCCTACCCTAACCCTGCCCCTAACTCCAACCAGGTGCTCGAGCGGCAGCCGTCGGGGGCGCTGAAGAAGGTATCCGCCTTCGACACGAAGCATGCTTTGGACAACATCGAGATGGGCCCCGGTGGCAAGCTCACAGCCGGCACCATTCCCTTCCTCTACACCAACCATGAGGTGTGTCATGAGGCGGGCTAACCCTAAGCCTAAGCCTAAGCCTAAGCCTAAGCCTAACCCTAATCCTAACCCTAACCCTAACCCTAACCCTCGCGCCCTAACCAGGTGTGCGACGAGGCGAGCTATCTCAGCGCGACCAATGTGGTGGACGGTCGCGAGGTCGGCTGCGGTACGTCTCCCGGCAGCCTGCTCCAGATCAGCCTCCTCGGCACGGGGGGGCGCTCCTTCGTCGACGGCACACAGAGCGACCTGCTGATGCACGACGGTTCGCTGCTCTCCGGCATCAGCTCCGCTATACAACTCGGAGGCAAGATACTCATGGGCTCGGCCAACTCGCCCGGCCTGCTGCTCTGCGATGTGCCGCACACCGTGTGAATATACGCTAAACACTACGGTACCTCGTACTACTAAGTACTAAGTGACCGGTAGAAGCGGCCTCGGCACTCCCCCAAAGTCCCGCAAAAGTGTAAATTAGCTGTAAAGGAGTGCATGACAGTTGCAAACACTGCAACTGCATCTCCGAAACGAACGTGTGCTGCGGAACCTTCTCCCTGAAAACGACAGGAAGGTCTGTCGAGCTGCAAACCTGCCCTTCTCGGTAAGCTGCAAACCTGCATGCCCTTCCCTCCCTGCGTGAACAAGATCACCACGGGTGCACCATGAACATCACCCAGCGTGCGTCTCCGATATCGAAACCTCCTTGCTGTGCACAGATACCCAGAGTGCCCACACAATGAAAGTTGCGATGCTCCTCGTCTCGGTGCTCTCCCTCGCTACTGGCGCGGAGGTCTCCGCCGGCCCCTTGTCACCGCCCATCCCGCCGCCCGTCCCGCCGTCGCCGTCGCCCCTCCCACTGACCTGCCCCGAGAAGATCGACCCCACCGGCGTCGCTTGTGAGCCAGCTCTTGCAGGCCTAGTCTGCGAGTACGGCCTGCTTTGCGCCTGCCCGCCTCCCCACTGCCAGCCGTGTGAGGAGGAGGAGGAGATCTGCGTGTACTCCACAAGGGCCACGTGTGGCGAGCACCCCGTGTCCGGCGGCAACTCGGGCATCTACCGGTGGTCGATCGTGATCAGCGAGCCTCTTGCCCCGCCTTGCCCACCGCCGTCCAAGGCTAAGCCCCCGCCGCCGTCGCCGCCGCCGCCGCCGCCGCCCAGCTCGCCAGCGTGCGTTGACACTGCGAAGAAGTGCAAGAACAAGCAGTGCAAGAATATTGCGAAGCAGAAGAAATGCAAGAAGTTCTGCGGCTTGTGCGAGCCGCTGCCGCCGTCGGCGCCACCGTCGCCATCGCTGCCCGAAGTCAACTGCCGCGGCCTCAGTGACGACAAGGCATGCAAGATCAAGATCAGGAAATGCGAGATGAAGCCGCCAAAGTCCATGAAGAAGTGCAAGAAGAAGTGCAAGAACGACGCCAAGAAGGACCCGCCGCTGTGCCAGAAGACCTGCTGCAACCTCGGCTTCCCCATCTAAAGGCACCTTTGGAGGCACTCGTTGTGGCCAACCGCAGTACCCTTCGGAGCGAGCCCGTCGTTCCAATCGTGCGTGACCGAGACAGAGTCTATGGCGACTGTCTGCCCAAGTTCCCACAGCCCCACAAGTGGCGGTCACCTACACGCGTTCGACAAGCGCTGCGCCCAACACCAACGTGAAGAAGGTTGTGTTTGGCGCGCGCCCTGCATAGGCATGTGTATATCAGGGCAGGGGTGGGTGGGTGAGGGCTGGCGTTGGGGGTGGGTGGGTGGGTGAGGGCTGGCGGCTAGCTGGGGATGTGGGCCGCCGCGGCATTGTGATTTTTCATTGTGACGTGCAAACTAAGCCGCCGCGTTTGCGCCGCTCTCCCCCCCAGCAACTCCCACCTGGTATCAAGTCTGCAACAGAGTGAGTCTCGTGAATGAACCGAAGTGAAAGCCCACACATGAAGCTAGGTCGTGCCGACACAATGAAGCTAGCGACGCTCCTCGTCTCGGTGCTCTATCTGGCAACTGGCGTGGAGGCCATCCTCCCCGGGCCCGATCCCTCCGCCATGGCCAAGTGCAACGCAGACTGCGCGGCTGCGGGCCACTGCTGCGATGGGAGCACTGGCCAGTCGTCGCACGCGCTGCTCTCGTGCAACCACGGCTGCCAGATCGCGTGGTATGCGGCCAACATGGCCGAATGTAAGGCCCACTGTCAGGCGGGCAACGCCGGCGGGTGCTTCTACAAGCATGCGGAGGCGGGCAAGCTAGCCAAGTGCGGCTCCTGCCAGTCGGGCTGTGACTCGTCGGATCGCGACGAGTGCGTTACCGGCTGTGATCTCGCCTTCGCGAGCGGTTTGTTCTACCGCGACCTCCACTATACGCCGCCGCCGCCGCCGCCGCCGCACCCGCATGCGGCCTGCAACGTGCCAACGGGCATGACGGCAACCTTTCTCGAGAACATGGCCACGCACGGGTACTGGTCGGCGTCGGCCGTCTTCGACGACGAAGAGTTCGCCCACGTTCAGCCCGGCCGCCAGTGGCTTCAGAACCCTCGCGGGATGCTCTGCGTCGACGGGGAGACGACGCCGCGCTCGAGGATCGAGCTGTTCGACGACGGCTTAGGCGGCGACGATTCGGCCGGCGACTCTCGCTTCACCCGCTCGTGCCTCCGCCTGTGCCCCGGCGTGCTGGCATCGCACGGCGTGCTCGAGGAGTGTATTAACTGCGGCGGCTCTGGCCGGGGGCTCCTCGGGATTCTGTCGGCGAGCCTGCGCGGCCAGATTTCGCACCGGGTGCTGCCAGACAAGTCGCCCGAGTCGCATCCAGGGTGTGACTCGGTGCTGGTCTCGTCGCACGGCATCTTCGCCGTCTGCCCCGGCCTGATGCCCCTATTCCCAAAGCTCAACGCGTGGCAGATCCAGGCGCCCAACCAGTGCGTGCCCTGCCGCAAGGCGATGGACCACTTCGGCGAGGCGTTTGACTTCTTCAGCTTTCGCGGCCGCGTCGCGCTGGACGGCTCGGGCGACAATTACATCCGCGTGCGGGACACGATCGCAGGCCTCGGCTTCCCTGATGCGAAACTGAACAAGGACCGGTGGGGCTTTGGGGCGAGGGCGTGCACCGAAACGACGCGAGTGCAGGGCATCGCTTGGGGGCAGTACGAGACTGGCTACACGCACGAGCTGGCGCACTGGATCGGCGTCGACTTCAACGGCAACCAGCAACTGCCAGAGTACCACTTTTCGGACGGCGCACACCTCAACGGAGCTTGTGCGCGCGCCTGTCTCGACGGGACCCCGTTTGCCCTCATTCCACACCTCGTAAAACCAGACTGCGCAGACGTCCCTAAATTGCGACCTGTGCGCAGGCACCATCCACGGACCGCTGCAAGGGCCAGTGTGGTGTTGGGACGAGGGCTACCCGTGCGCTGTCAAGTGGGACGGCGAGGAGGTCCTGCTCGAGCCAAACCTCGACGCAACGGGCGCCTTTGCTGGCAGCTTCCGCTACGTAAAAATAAGAAGCGCGGAGGGGAAGGGCAACCAGCGCCACTCGCAGCTCGTGCAGTATGCGGCGGGCCTGGTGCCGGCGGAGCACGTGAACGAGACGTACTACTGCGTCGGCGGCACCGTCGATGACTCGGACCCGTCGAAGATCACCTTCTCCGTTGTCGACTCGTTCGACATTAACCGCTTCATCTCAGCCCACGGTCCGAGGACGCCCGCCTACCCCAAGCCGCTCGCGTGGTCCACTGACGCGGACATCCGCGTCGGTCAGATCACAGTCAGCGATAAGGCATTCACCGAGGCGGAAATTGCGTGGTGGACTTTGTGGAACCGGCACTACGAGGACGACGTCGCGTACGACGCAGCGGGCTCGACCCACTGGGGCTGGGGCGGTGCGGGGTGGCGCGGTGGCTTCCCCACGTGGACGTACGCCACCAACGGCCTCTCCCGCTCCCGCACCAAGCTGCGCGCCGAGGCGTGCAATGCGGCCGCTGATGGCGCCGCCTTCCGCGCCCGCACGTGCGACGAGCCGGACGACTCGCCGGGCGTAGCGTGTACGCTCAATCTCGACCCCTTCCAGCCGCCGCAACCGCCCTCGCCGCCGCCGTCACCGCCTTTCCCGCCGCCGGTGCCGCCCCAACCCTCCAACGTCCCCCACCCGGCGCCCGACGCTCCTTCGCTACCGCCGCCACCGCTCCGCCCGCTCGTCACCATTTGGCTTGTCCACTACGATATGTGGGTGGGTGGCGGCGGCGGCGAACTCGGGTCGGGCCAGGCGTGCCTGTCTATCTGCGAGGCCGATGCGACGTGCGTCGGGCTGCAGATGCATTCCGACATCTCCAGCCAGTGCTACAAGCTGACGGACGACCACATCCAGAATATCGGCCAGGGGCACAGGCCGATGTCGATGGACGAGGCGGGGAAGCAGACTCCGGTGTGGAGTGTCTTCCTCCCGGTGAAGGTGCAGGCGCCGCACCCGCCAACACCGCCGTCGCTACCCAGCGGCGAGGGCGGTGAGCCGTCGCCCTCGCCGCCCTCGCCGCCGAGCCCGCCCAATGTGTGCTGGGGCTTCTTTCCGGGTCAGTACCTGCCGGGCTGCGTGCCTGGCGACGGCTGCACGAACCACGGGAGCATGACTGCCGCCAAGGCCGCTTGTATCGCGGCCGGCGATGAATGCGGTGGCGTGCTCACGGGCAGTATAGGCCATTGGGAGATCCGGCAGGGCATTGTGCCCAAAGGGAACACGCATGAGACCTCGTACCTCAAGGAAGACTGCCTGCCGCCGCCCTCACCGCCGCCGCCCAGCCCGCCCTCGCCCTCGCCGCCGCCGCCTTCGCCAAGCCCGCCGCCGCCGCCCTCGCCGCCGCCGCCGCCGCCCTCCCCGCCGCC